>Ga0209429_10000187_pt1 | contig 45284 bp, 49 predicted proteins | sample BarGraNGADG00212_3_FD_184493 | JGI IMG/M metagenome (GOLD analysis project Ga0209429, IMG submission 184493) | Arctic peat soil microbial communities from Barrow, Alaska - Barrow Graham LP Ref core NGADG0004-212 (SPAdes) (version 2) | ecosystem: Environmental > Terrestrial > Soil > Wetlands >... | reverse complement strand
TGTCGCTGAACCGACGTCGACGACGTTCGGAGGTACTCATTTTTAATTGATCTAATCGTGCCATAATGTTTCACTTTTTTAGTAGTTTTGTTACTCTAAAGTGGTCAATGTATTTCAGGCATTGACAACCAACTATAAACTACCAACTATAAACTACCGACTATAAACTACCGACTATAAACTACCGACTATAAACTACCGACTATATCCATGTTCAAATTCATAACGCTTCTCAAGCGGTTTATTCCGCCCTATAAAAAATACGTTTTCCTAAGCTTGTTATTTAACTTGCTTTCAACTATTTTCAGCTTGTTTTCGTTTGCCGCCGTTATTCCTGTGTTGCAGATTCTTTTTGGTTTGCAAAAAGTGGATAAAGCTTATTTGGCATGGACTTGGAGCGAGAGTTACAAAGAAATTTTTGCTGCATTAAAAAATAACCTGTTTTGTTGGGTGGAACAAACCATTCAATCGGTTGGACCGAGTACTGCATTGATTTATCTGGGAATATTCCTGATAATAATGACGGCTTTTAAAACCGGAACGTGGTATTTGGGATCACATTTTATGATTCCGGTCCGCACGGGTGTGTTACGCGATTTACGAAACCAGCTTTATCACAAAATTATCAGTCTTCCCATTGGTTTTTTCACCGAAGAACGAAAAGGCGATATCATTTCGCGCATGACGGGTGATGTGGGTGAAGTGGAAGCTTCCATCATGAGTTCGCTTGACATGGTGTTCAAAAATCCGATTATGATTTTGATTTATCTCGGGGTTATGTTCAGCATGAGTTGGGAACTGACTATTTTTGTGCTGTTTTTGTTGCCTTTCAGCGGCTGGTTAATCGGCAAAATCGGCAAATCTCTCAAACGCCGTTCAACCACAGGACAGGAACAGTCAGGAGAACTGCTTTCGCAAATTGAAGAAACGTTGGGTGGGCTACGTGTGGTGAAAGCGTTTAATGCAGAACACAAGCTCGAAGTCCGTTTCAGCATTTTGAACGAAAAACTACGTAAAACTTTTAATCGTCTCAATCGCCGCTATAACCTTGCGCATCCGGTAAGTGAGTTTATGGGGACAGTGGTCATCGCCATTTTGCTTTGGTTTGGCGGTGCTCTTATTCTCAGCCACAAGAGCAACATTGGCGCACCCGAGTTTATTTATTATATTCTGATTTTTTATAGCATTATTGCTCCATCAAAAGATTTGTCGAGAGCGTCGTACAGCATTCAGAAGGGATTGGCTTCGCTTGAACGGGTTGATAAAATTCTGATGAGCGAAAACACGATTAAAGAACCCAAAAATCCACAAACAATTCACCCGTTCTCAGATAAAATTGAATTTCGCAATTTGAGTTTCAAATACCAAAACGAATGGGTATTGCAAGATATAAATCTGGTGGTCCCGAAAGGAAAAACGGTGGCATTGGTGGGTCAGTCCGGTTCAGGTAAGTCAACACTGGTTGATTTGCTGCCTCGTTATTACGATCCCGTGAAAGGAGAAATTTTGATTGACGGCGTCAATATCAAAAAATACAACACGCATGATATTCGTTCTCAAATGGGCAATGTAAATCAGGAAGCCATTCTGTTTAACGATACATTTTTCAATAATATTGCATTCGGAGTGGAAAGTGCTACGCTGGAACAAGTGATGGAAGCCGCCAAAATTGCCAACGCCCACGACTTTATCATGGCGACCGAAAACGGCTACGAATCAACTATTGGCGACCGTGGCGGCAAACTCTCAGGTGGTCAACGCCAACGGGTGAGCATAGCCCGTGCCATTCTGAAAAATCCGCCTATTCTCATTCTGGACGAAGCCACCTCGGCTCTCGATACTGAATCGGAAAAAATGGTACAGGAAGCCCTCGAAAAACTGATGCTCAACCGCACAACGCTGGTGGTAGCTCACCGCCTGTCCACCATTATACGTGCCGATGAAATATGCGTTCTTCATGAAGGAAAAATTGTGGAACGAGGCAAACACGACGAATTAATTGCCCTCGATGGTTATTATAAACGCTTATGCGATATGCAATCGTTTTAAGTTTGCCCCTAAATCCCCTAAAGGGGACTTTTAGAGTGCGAATAACAAACATTTTTGCATTATCTAACATCCCCTTTAGGGGCTTGGGGCAACTACATACCCTTTTGTACACCCTCGTTTTTATTTTAACCTCTCCCAACAGTTTCACCTTCAAACAAATGCCTGAAACCCGCACCAATTCACACATCCCGTATTTATAAAATTTTTTAAAAAAAAAATGTAGAAAAGATGATTAACAGAATGAAATCTTTCTATATCTTTGTGTCGTTATTGGTCTTTGAATTGATGAAAATGATGAAAAATGTACCATTGAACCTTCTACCGATTGTAGAATCTTCGCGGCACATCCGTTGGAACATCTACAACCCGTAGAAGCTTCGCAGGTATTCCGTTGAACTTTCTACAAGTTGTAGAACCTTCGCGGCACTACCGTCGGAACATCTACAATCGATAGAAGCTTGCAGGATATGTAAACCATGCATCTACCGCAAATTTATCTGACATTTTTTTAGTTCTGACCCCCAAACCCCCAAATGGGGGCTTAAGAGTGGGTCTAAGAAAGAGAATATCATTAAAGAAAATTTCACATACTTGGTCTTAAAGCCCCCATTTGGGGGTTTGGGGGTCAAAAATGACTAACTTATATAATCTAACGAAACCGGTTTTTCTGCCCTTCCGGGTAGCTACCGTAACGACGGTGGTACGTTCGGCAACGTAGGCGTCAGCGGGGACTGGTGGAGTTCTAGTGTGGTCGGTTGGTACAGGAGCATGTACTACAACGACAGCAGCGTGAACAATACCTATACCTACGGGCAGAGTGGGTTCTCAGTGAGTTGCGTTAGGGATTAATTTAGTTGAGAATTTGAATAGATAAGATTTCGGTGCGCTGCACCTTTAATATCGTGGACTGCTGATTTAGCTACAAATATTGACGGTGCTCCGCACCTGAAAACAAATCCGGCTGAGTTTCATTATAGAAATTCAGCCGGTTTTGGTTTGTAAAATAAAATATTCAGCCACAATTAGTTCAATTCAATAGGAAGTATGTATATTTGCATCATAAAATAACTAATACCGATTGAACAAACAATATAGCCCAATTTCGACTTCGTCTTATTGTCCTATTTGTTTGTAGTCATCGGCATTAACAACAGTAGACATATAGAACATATTGGTATGTTTTATATGTACAGTTGGTATAACTTTTCTAACAACAGACATCATGACCGTAACAGCCAACATAGATATAAGCACACCGACAGGTCGTAAACTTGTGCGTGAATTAGAAAAACATAAAAAAGTAGTACAAATCATTTACCCGGAAATAGCAGGATTACCCGAAGGGGCAGTAACTATGGATGAGGGGATTGAGGAATTTTGGAAACATTTGGAAAATCGTTTTGGTTTCGATTTACGCAAATATGAAAAAGTATAATGTTTATATTTCAAAAGAAGCCCGAGCAGATTTAAAAGAAATAGCAGATTATATTGCAGATATACTGAAAGCTCCTTATACTTCAAAACAATATGCTTTTGGTATCGTTGAAGAAATAAAGCATTTGAGTAAATATGCTGAATCTATACCTATTTCAACACAGAAATCCATCCTTTATTATGGCAACAATGCACGCAGAGTGAACTTCAAAAAAACCACTATTATCTACACCATTCAAGTCAATACAGTTATCATACAGCGAATAATAGCCGGATCAATGATAATAGAATAAAAAATCAATTCTTTCAAAGAATCTCCAAAACTTCTTCCAACCGATTGATCTGATAAGTTGCTGAATTGAAATTTTCAGACACTTCGTTATTCAGAGAAAAGAAAATCTGGTCAATTCCGGCATTTTGAGCTCCCCTAATATCCGATTCGAAACTATCTCCAATCATAATAGTTTCGGATGCAATGGCTTTATTTAATTCCAAGCCGTATTCAAAAATGCGCTTATCGGGTTTTAAAGCTCCGGCAGCTTCAGAAAGAACTACATGCGAAAAGTAATGTTCAATCTGACAACTTTTAAGTTTTCGGTATTGAACCTCGATGAAACCATTCGAAACGATTGTAAGTGGATAGTTGGGATAAAGGTAATCCAATAATTCTTTAGCATAAGAAACCAAAGCCGTGCGTGTGGGCAATAAATCGAGGTATTCATGTCCAATTTTAATGGCCAATTCAGCATCCTCAATCCCGACTTGTTTTAATGGATACAGGAACCGCTCTAGCGATAGTGCTTCTTTAGTGATGGCACCTTTCCCGTATTGCTCCCACAATTCAAGGTTACGCTTGGCATAAATTTGAAAATACTGTTCAAAATTGTCAAAATAATGGCCTAAGTTTCTTTTCTCGTAAATTTCATGTAATGATGATTTTGCATTTGCATGAAAATCCCAAAGAGTATCGTCTAAATCGATAAAAACGTATTTATACATGACTCCTAAAGAAATGGTTATTTAGTTGACTGGTTAATTGGTTTATTAGTTTGTTCCCCTTTAGGGGCTAGGGGTCTATTATTCCACTTCAATAACCAGATATTTACTTATACTCCAAAATTCTTCGGTATCAACAATCAACAGTACAAAATTGCCGTTTTCTTTTTCGAGCGTATAGGATGATTTCGGATGGTTTGTAAGTATTTTGGCATGAGATGAATACAACGGAATTGATTTTGTGTTTCGGGCATCTATTCGAACAAAATAGTTTTTATTAAAATCATGTTGAAGAACTCTTTGTTGGCTAAACAAACCATCACTTGTCACAATTTTTTGTTTTTTTAATTCACTTATTGTTCCAAAAACATACCAAGCAGTATGAATGGTTTCATCTTGTTCTACTATTTTAGAGTCTTTGTTTTTGTTATCAATTTTCAAAACTTCAATATCTTTTCCCATTATTGTCACCTGTGTATCAAGCTTGATAATAAGTGAATCTTTTTTGGCGAATTCTTCATTCAAAAGAGCCACTTTAGCGGTTTCTTCTTCGAGCGATTTTGTAAGTTTTACAATGGTTTGTTCAAGTTGTGAAGAATTAAAAGCACTTTTTTTAAGTTTAGATTTTAATCGTGCAAGTTCTTCTTTGTTGGCTTTGAGCATATCATACAAATAGGTCATGTCCTCATTAATTTTGTTGCGCGCATCGTCGCTCAAATCTTTTCCAACCGGCTGTATTGAAATTATATTTTCAGTGTCTTTTATCTTTTCAATATTTTGCTCAATCTGATTCATAGCCGAAAAATAACCATCCACTTCCTGTTGAAGTTTGATTTTGGCATTCAGTAACGAATCGTTTTGTGCTTGTAATGCCTTGTATTCAGTTGATTGTTTTCCACATGATGTTAACAAAACAACCAAAACAGCAAAAATAAAAAAAGTAGGTTTCATGTCGAAAATATGTATTTAAAAGGGAATTAGTGAGAGTTTAAATTAATAAATGAAATGAAAAAATCATTTTCATTTTTTCGAGTGCAAAGGTAATGTTATTCTTCTAATCCTGCAACAATTAGCACAATTTCACCTTTGGGATTATGTTCTGTAAAATATTGCACCAATTCTTGCAAAGTTCCACGTTTTGTTTCTTCAAAAATCTTAGAAATTTCGCGAGAAACAGATGCTTTTCGCTCGCGTCCAAAAATTTCAGATAAATGAGTTAATGTTTTCAGCAAACGAAATGGCGATTCGTAAAAAATCATGGTTCGTTTTTCGGTTGACAATTCTTTTATTTTAGTTTGACGACCTTTCTTCTGAGGTAAAAATCCTTCAAAACAAAACCGATCATTTGGCAAACCTGAAGCAACCAAAGCCGGGACAAAAGCAGTTGCACCGGGTAAACATTCCACTTCAATCCCATTTTCAACGCACTGGCGAACCATCAAAAATCCCGGATCGGAGATTGCCGGAGTACCTGCATCGGAAATTAAAGCAATCGTTTGCCCGTTTTTGATGCGTTGAACCACATTTTCAACGGTTTTATGTTCGTTGAATTTATGATGTGATTGCATCGGCGTTTTTATCTCGAAATGTTTAAGCAGAAAACCGCTTGTACGGGTGTCTTCTGCTAAAATCAAATCGGCTTCTTTCAACACACGAATGGCTCTAAGAGTCATATCTTCCAGATTTCCAATCGGAGTTGGAACAACAAAAAGTTTCATATTTTTATTTCAGTTTTTTCGTAAATGAAACTGTTCATATCTTTTCTTGTAAAAATATTTTCAATCCTTGTTATTTTTTTATCTTTGCAAAGTTTAAAATTCAACCTTTATTGACATAAACTCCAAAACGGCTGTAAAGGTACAATAATCAGCAGACAAAATAAAAAAACAGAACTAATTTTCAATAAAATGCTATGATTTATTCAGAACAAAACCATCCAAATCAACAAAAACGCGGTAGTATTGAGGTAATTTGCGGTTCCATGTTTTCGGGCAAAACCGAAGAGTTGATACGTCGGTTGAAACGTGCCAATTTTGCCAAACAAAAAGTTGAAATTTTCAAACCGAAAATTGATACCCGGTATTCTGAGGATGAGGTTGTTTCACATGACCGAACCAAGATTCGTTCCACTCCTGTTGATTCATCGGGTAGTATTTTACTGATGTCGGGTGAAGTTGATGTTATTGGAATTGATGAAGCTCAGTTTTTCGATGAAGGTTTGGTTGACGTTTGCACTCAACTGGCAGATCAGGGAATTCGTGTTATTGTTGCCGGATTGGATATGGATTACAAGGGAATCCCTTTTGGTCCCATGCCTGCACTTTGTGCTGTAGCCGAAGATGTTTATAAAGTTCACGCCATTTGTGTTCGGTGTGGTGCACTGGCTTATGTTTCGCATCGGTTAGTTGAAAGTGATAAGCGGGTTTTGTTAGGAGAAATGACTGAATACGAGCCAATATGTCGGAAATGTTATAATAAAACCAAAGCCATTTAATTATGATAACTAATTCTAAACCTTACACTTTCGATCGCGTAGTGAGAATACTAATCGGTTTGGCAATTTTCATATCGTTATTTCTTTTGTTTAAACGATTAAGTAATGTGTTGTTGCCATTTTTTGTTGCCTGGTTGTTGGCTTATTTATTGCAACCTTTCGTATCTTTTTTTCAACATAAACTGAAATTTAAAAGCCGCGTTTTATCAATAATCGCAACTCTCCTACTTTTTTTTGGCACAATAATCGGAATAATCTGGATTCTGACACCCATAGTGAGCGTTGAAATTCAAAAGCTTTCTCAATTAATTGCCACATATAGTCAAGATTTGAATGTAAATTCGTATTTACCGGCTGCCTGGCAGCATGAAATCCAACATTATCTTTCGCATTTGAATTTTCAGACAATTTTGAAAGATGAAAATATCATGAACGGAATCAAAAAACTGGCTCCTCAGTTTTGGGATTTTATAAATGGTTCGCTTGATTTTGTACTGGGATTTGCGGTCGTAATCATTGTTTTTTTATACCTGATTTTCATATTACTGGACTTTGAAAATATATCAGCATCCATGTTGGGTATTATTCCACCTAAATATAAAATACTCATCACCGAAATTATTTCTGATTTAGACTCGGGCATGAATCGTTATTTCAGAGGTCAGGCACTAATTGCGTTAATTGTCGGCACATTATTTGCTATTGGGTTCAGCTTCACTGGTTTGCCGATGGCTATTATTATGGGTTTGCTTATTGGTTTACTTACAATGGTTCCTTATCTGAAGGCGGTTGCGCTAATTCCCTGTTTAATGTTGGGTTTATTGCAATCTGTTGAGACCGGTCAGAGTTATGGCTCGGTATTGATTGGAATAGCTGTGGTATTTATTGTAATTCAATCACTTGAAGATATGTTGCTCGTTCCAAAAATAATGGGAAAAGTAACCGGACTTAATCCTGCAATCATATTACTTTCGTTGTCAGTTTGGGGTTCACTTATGGGAATGGTTGGAATGATCATTGCTTTACCCATGACCACACTAATGATTTCGTATTATAAACGATTTGTTTTGGATGAAAATAAACTTAATCAGGAAGAAGAAACAGTTGAAATAACAACAAAAAAGAAACTCTGAATAAAAGAATTTAATTCCCATCAATCTTTATATCTCTGATCATTAATTGAATAGAAGTATTTCCGTTGAATGAGTTTTCTTCTATAGTGTAACAAATATCCAATGGATTCAAGGCTTTTAAATGGTCGTTGTATTCATGCATTCTGAAAGCGATTCCGTTTATCACATTTTCGGAACTCGCATCAACCAATTCCAGTTTTAAATGCTCCTGTTCTTTTCCAACTAATCGGCTTGTGCCATAATCCAGTACTTTCTTCGAAGCAAATATCGGTTTCATATTTCCTGGACCAAACGGACCAAACTGTTTCAGCACACGGAAAAACTTTGGAGTAATATCTTTGAATTCTAATACTGCATCTATCTCTAATTGCGGATAAGTTTGTTCTAAAAGTATATTTTCAGCAACAAATTGCTCAAATCGTTGCGTAAATTCGGGAATATTCTCTTCTTTCATCGATAATCCGGCAGCGTACATGTGACCACCAAAATTTTCAAGTAAATCCTTGCATGATTCAATCGCTTTATAAATATCAAATCCCGGAACCGATCGCGCCGAACCGGATGCAAATCCGTTCGAATTGGTTAAAACAATACTCGGTTTATAGTATTCTTCTGACAAACGTGAAGCCACAATTCCAATCACGCCTTTGTGCCAGTCAGGTTTATGAACTACAATTGATTTTCTGCCTTCATATCGTATATCGGCAGCAATGAGTGCAATTGCTTCGTCCGTAATATTTTTATCCAGATCTTTCCGGTCGTTATTGTATTCGTTAATTGTATCGCTTTTTTCTTTTGCAAAAGCATGATCGCTCGAGACCAATAGTTCTACCGCTTCCGAAGCCAGTTTCATTCTGCCTGAAGCATTAATTCGTGGGCCAATTTTGAAAACAATATCGCTGATTGATATTTCTTTATCCGATAATCCGCAAACTTCGAGAATGCCTTTTAAACCGACACTTGGATTTGAATTGATTTGTTTCAAACCAAAAAATGCCAGAATTCTGTTTTCACCGGTAATCGGCACAATATCAGAGGCGATGCTAAGTGCAACTAAATCCAATAAGGGTGTGAGCTTCGAAAAATCGATGTCATTCGTCAGTGCAAAAGCCTGCATCAGTTTAAATCCCACTCCGCATCCCGAAAGATGTTTATAAGGATAGGTACAATCGCTTCGTTTGGAGTCGAGAACGGCAACAGCAGGAGGTAAAACCGAATCGGGTGTGTGGTGGTCGCAAATAATAAAATCTACTCCTTTGCTAACCGCATATTTCACTTTTTCGACTGCTTTAATGCCACAATCGAGCGCAATGATAAGCTTAAATTCATTAGCCGCTGCGAAATCAATTCCCTGAATTGAAATTCCATAACCTTCGTTATACCTGTCGGGGATATAGAAATCGACATTAGTATAAAATTGTTTCAGAAACTTATAAACCAATGCAACAGAGGTTGTTCCATCAACATCATAATCTCCGTAAACGAGTATTTTTTCGTTTTTTTGCATCGCTCTTGTCAGTCGATTGACAGCATTATGCATATCGGCCATCAGGAAAGGGTCGTGTAAATCGTTTAAATCGGGACGAAAAAAACTACGTGCATCATCAAAAGTTACGATGTCACGTTGAACCAACAATTGGGCAAGGATTGGACTTAAACTCAGTTCTTCTGCTAATTTGTTTTGTAACTCAATTTGTTGTTCTGAAAGGGTTCTGTAAATCCATGTATTTATCATTGTGTAATATTTTTCCACTCGGCGTGAGAAGTTTTTACTCCTCAAAATGAAGCAACACATTATTTTTCAGGCTTTTAAGGCTTTAAATCATCATCGCTCAATTACGTGCTTTTCAATGCTGTAAAGGTAAAGAAAAGATTTTAAATCTACAACCTGACTTTTTAGAAACCTGAAATAGCCAACTAATTTTATTGAAACATTTAATATTATCTTTGCAACAAAGAATCTCAATGTAAAAAAGAAATAATTTGTATTTTTTGGCGTTTATTTTATTTAGTGGTATTTTGAAGTATATTTATCAATCGGATTGAAATGCAGGATGAAATAAAGAAAACGCTTGAAGTACTTCGTTGGGGAGGAATAATTCTTTACCCAACCGATACAGTTTGGGGAATTGGCTGTGATGCAACGAATGAAAGTGCAGTAAAACGTATTTTTGAAATAAAAAAACGAACAGATAAAAAAGCTATGCTTGTTCTGGTTGATAATCCAGCTAAACTTCAGGGGTATGTTGACGAAGTTCCGGATATTGCTTGGGATTTAATTGAAATGGCTGAAAAACCATTAACTATCATTTATCCACAAGCTAAGAATTTGGCATCGAATCTTATAGCAGACGATAAAACAATTGGAATCAGAATAACGAAAGAAGTATTCTCAAGAAATTTATGTACTCAATTCCGAAAACCAATAGTTTCAACCTCGGCAAATGTGAGTGGTGAACCTACTCCGGCTAATTTTAATCAAATTTCGGAAGAAATCAAATCGGCTGTTGATTATGTTGTAAATTTTCGTCGGGAAGATATCTCCAAACCAAAACCATCGTCTATTATTAAACTCGGAAAAGGAAATATTTTTCAGCTAATCAGGGAATAATGAATAAAAATCGACTTTTTTTAAAATATATTCTTTTCGACATGTTGGCTGCACTAATTGTGTGGGTGGCATTTTTCATATTCAGAAAATTAATTAACGATATTGAAATTTTTGATAGCTTTCGAATTCTCGTCCCTAATTACGATTATTTTAGCAGCTTGATTCTATTCCCTTTTTGCTGTGTGTTTGTACATTATTTAGCAGGCTTTTACCTGAATTCTCAACATAAAACCAGAATAAGTGTAATTCTTAGCACCATATCTTCTTCAGCCATAATTTCGGTATCAGTATTTTTCGCGTTAAAGTTGGGTGACGTAATTGTTTCTTACGAGTATTTCTATTTTTCATTATTAGTATTATTCGGGCTTTTATTCTGTTTTACTTTTCTATTCAGAGATATTATTTTTTCGCAGATACAAAAAAATTATAAAACGAAAAAATGGACAATTAACACGTTGATTATCGGAACAGGAGATAATGCGAAGAAAATTGGGGATGATATTGAAAAACACGCGCAACAAAACACCCTGAAAGGATTCGTGTCAACCAGTAATAAAGCGAAAGTAGCGAATGAAAGAATAGTCGGAAACCTGTCTCAGGTAGCTTCTATTATTGAAAACCTTGATATTCAGGAAACCATTGTAGCACTTGATAATGATGCGGAAGAAAAAGAATTATTCAACATCATCAATCTCCTCTATCGCTTTAATATCGAAATTCAGTTTACCCCGCGTTTATTTGAGATATTAATCGGTAGTGCCAAGATCAACAAACTGGAAATAAGTCCGCTCGTAAGTATTACCAAATCGTCGATGTCCGATTGGGAAGCAAGCGTAAAACGATTCTTTGATATTGTGATTTCTTTTGTTTCTTTGCTGGTTCTTTCACCGTTTATTTTTTATTTCTCCATTAAAATAAAGAGAGACTCCAAAGGTACTGTTTTTTATCGTCAGGAAAGGATAGGCAGATACGGACGACCATTTAATATAATTAAATTCAGAACTATGTATATTGGTTCTGAAAACGGTACTCCCAAGTTAAGCAGTGCCAACGACGACCGGGTTACTCCTATTGGTAAAATCCTTCGGAAGTATCGAATCGATGAAATTCCTCAATTCTGGAATATCCTGAAAGGCGATATGAGCTTGGTCGGACCACGACCGGAACGACGTTTTTATATCAATAAAATTACAGAAAAGGCTCCTTATTATTGCTTGCTTTATAAAATCAGACCGGGACTGACATCATGGGGTCCCATCAAAATCGGCTATTCCGATTCGGTTGGAAAAATGATTGAACGCTTGAATTATGACATTATTTACATGGAAAATATGTCGTTAGCGACTGATGCTAAAATTCTAATGTACACTTTCGAAATTATTTTTAAAGGAAAAGGGATTTAATAAAGCCGTAATTTCTATATCTTTGTGGCAAGTTTTTTACAAAGGAATGGAAAATAAAAGGTGGTATTTAACAATGATTGCGTGGCGGGAAACGCACATAAAAGAGCGAAACTTTATTCTGATATTAAGTTTCGTTGTCGGGATTTTTGCCGCAATTGCTGCTTTCCTGCTTAAAACATCCATTCATCTGATTCAAATCCTTCTTACCAGTCATTTTAGCAGAAATGAAGTGAATTATTGGTATCTGGTTTTCCCCGTCATTGGTATTATAATTACTGCGACATTTGTTCGTTATGTTGTAAAAGACAATATCAGTCATGGTGTTACACGCATTTTGTATGCCATTTCGCAACGAAAAAGCATAATGAAACTTCACAATGTGTGGACTTCATTGGTTGGAAGCTCCATTACCATTGGTTTTGGTGGTTCGGTAGGAGCGGAAGCGCCGATAGTGCTGACTGGTGCTGCCATTGGTTCCAATTTGGGGAATTTTTTCAAATTGGACCAGAAAACGTTGATGCTGCTGGTGGGATGTGGTGCTGCCGGAGCTATCGGCGGTATTTTTAAGGCTCCTATTGCTGGGTTGATGTTTACGCTGGAGGTTTTAATGCTCGAAATGACCCTTACCGCCATTGTCCCATTGCTTATTTCGTCGGTAACGGCTACTGCTCTTTCCTATTTTTTCGTTGGGAGTTCATTTACTTTTCACTTTAGCAAATACCAACCTTTTGCCATCGAGCGAATTCCGTATCTGATTTTGTTAGGTGTTATTTGCGGGCTTGTTTCGTTGTATTTTACACGAGGTATGAACTGGTTGGAAGGAATTTTCAGAAAACAGAAAAATCCGTATATTAAAATAGCATTTGGCGGATTGATGTTGAGTTTGCTGATTTTTATTTTTCCACCCTTATACGGCGAAGGTTATGATACTATCGAGGCACTTCTGAACGGTCATTCGGCCTCTGTTTTGAATCAAAGTCTATTCCTTGGATTAGGAAACAGTCCGTGGATTTTAATTGTTTATATAACATTAATTGTAGGTTTTAAGATATTTGCATCGGCTGCTACAACGAGTGCCGGTGGTGTGGGTGGTATTTTTGCACCGTCTTTATTTATAGGCTGTTTAACCGGTTTTGTAGTGGCACATGTCCTTTCTTTGTTGGGATTTTTGGTACCTGAAGAGAATTTTGCGTTAGCCGGTATGTCTGGTTTGATGTCAGGTGTTATGCACGCACCACTCACGGGAATATTTCTGATTGCCGAATTGACCGGTGGTTATAATTTGATTATGACCTTGATAATTGTTTCCACAGTTTCGTACCTGACGATTATACTTTTTGAACCGCACAGTCTGTATGCCATGCGTTTGGCTCAAAAAGGCGAATTGATGACACATCACAAAGATAAAGCCATTCTGACTATGCTGAAAATGGAAAACTTTATTGAAACTGATTTTATAGAATTAACCCCCGAAATGACCTTGGGTGAATTGGTGAAAGAAATTTCCCGTTCCAAACGAAATTTGTTCCCGGTGTTAAGTCCAGAAACCCGCGTCATTGTGGGTATTTTACTGGTTGATGAAGTTCGTAATATCATGTTCCGACCTGATTTATACAATCGGTTTCGTGTCAAAAAACTGATGACCTCGCCACCTGCATTTCTCAATGCAAATATGCCGATGGAGAAAGTGATGGATATATTTGAAGATACCGGTTCGTGGTATTTGCCGGTGATTGACGAGAATAAAGTATATTTAGGTTTTGTGTCAAAATCAAAGATTTTCAATTCTTATAGACATGTGTTGGTGCATTTTTCGGATGAATAGACCCCCAACCCCCTAAAGGGGGCTTTTCATTATGCGAAACACAGAACGCGAAACACAAAATAAATAAGACATGACAAAACAAAAACTTACCTACACCGAAGCGGTAGAAGAACTGGAACAAATTCTGGCGGAACTTGAAAATAATTCGGAAGTGAACATGGATGTGATTTCCGAGAAAGTGAAACGGGCAGCCATTTTGATGGATCTTTGCAAAAAACAATTGCATGAGATGGACGAAGAATTGGAGAAAATGCTCGAACAACTGGATTAATTTTTCATTTTCCATCCGTCAACATTATCCCGCTCAACATTCGTCCGGATTTTATCCCAAGTCGGCGTGCAGAAAAAAAACGTTCGTACTCTGTAAACGTGCAAATTCCAACAATTTCTATATGTTCTGATAAAATTCCAACTTTTTCTACTAATTGTTGATTGGCCTTCCAAAGATTGAGGAAATAAGCATTATTTTGTATTTTCAGAATCTCTGATAAATCAAATCCGGCATTTTCAAAATTCTCAACCAATTCTTTTCCAACTTCATACACCTCAACAGAGATGGAAGGGCCAATTACAATCCGAATATTCGAAGGATTGCAATTGAATTTATCAATAAGAATATTAACGGTTTTCTCGGCAATTCGGGCGTAGGTTCCACGCCAACCGGCATGTGCTACAGCAATTACTTTTTGAACCGGATCGAAATATGTCAGGGGCACACAATCTGCAGTGGTAACTCCGATGCAAACTTTCGGAAGTTGAGTAATTAAAGCATCGACCCCGTATAAATATTCTGCCTTTTCGTGAGTTGAAAGTTGGAAAAACGCTTCGTCAATTTCCCGGATTTCTGTGTCGTGAGTTTGAAATGGAATGATTAATTTTTCTGAATCAATTCCAAGTTTATCGCACAAAATCTGTTGGTTTTGAGTAAAATGTTCAGGATCGTCACCCGAAAACGGACTCAAATTGAATGATGTATAATTGCCCACACTTATACCACCTTGCCGGGTGGTATAAAAATGAACAATCTCAGTAAAGTTATTTAGTAAACTATACGTTATCACAATATTCAATTGTCAGTTATCAATTTCTGTAAACAGTTGTATTCGTTTTTATTCACTGTACATTGTTCACTGATAATTGTTCACTGTTATAGTTCATCCCACCCAATTCCTTTATACTGACTTAAATCATCTTCTTCCTCTTCTTCATCAATATCGTCTTCATCAACTTCTTTTTCCACTTCGTGGTAAGCTATTTCCATTGGTCTGTGGGTAATTTCCACTACCTTATTCGATTCTTTATTGATTTCAGTCCAGATAAGGTCTTTTAATTCTGGAATTCCCAAACCACTGACCGATGAAATGAAAACGGTCTGAATGTCTTTTGGTAATTCTTTTTTCAGTTCGGTCAACAGTTCATCATCGAGCATATCACATTTAGTGATGGCTAAAATGCGCTGTTTGTCAACAAGTTCAGGGTTGTATTGCTTGAGTTCGTTAAGCAGGATATTGTATTCATCAAGCAGATTGTTTGAGTCAACCGGAATCATAAACAACAAAATAGAATTTCGTTCGATATGACGTAAAAAGCGCAATCCCAAACCACGTCCTTCCGATGCACCTTCAATAATTCCCGGAATATCTGCCATCACAAACGATTTATTGTCGCGATAGGCAACAATTCCCAAATTAGGAACTAAGGTTGTAAAAGGATAATCGGCAATTTCGGGTTTTGCTGCCGACACCACCGAAAGCAAAGTTGATTTTCCGGCATTCGGAAAACCTACCAAACCAACATCGGCAAGCACTTTAAGTTGAAGAATAACCGTTTTTTCTATTGATGGTTCACCCGGTTGTGCAAAACGTGGTGTTTGATTGGTTGCAGTACGAAAATGCCAGTTACCTTGTCCGCCACGTCCACCTTTTACCAAAATAACTTCCTGACCATCTTCGGTAATATCGCACAAAAATTCTCCGGTTTCAGCATCGTAAACTACAGTTCCACAAGGCACTTCAATGGTTTTGTCTTCGCCTTCTTTTCCGAAACTGCGACTCAGACTGCCACCTTCACCATCACCGGCGTGAATATGTCGGGCGTATTTGAGATGAATCAAAGTCCAGTGATTTTTACTTCCACGCAAAATAATATGGCCTCCACGTCCACCATCTCCTCCATCAGGACCTCCTTTTTGAGTTAGTTTGTCGCGGTATAAATGTTTTGAACCCGGTCCACCTTTGCCCGAACGACAAAATATCTTTACGTAATCTACAAAGTTTGAACTTGCCATTTTATCTGATTAGAAATTGATAATTAACAATTAATATTTCTACCTTATTTAACTGTTAACGCTTTGAGTATTTTTATCGCTTCGAATCGATAACCGTTGAAATACGTCCGAAAATTTCTTCTATCTTGCCAACTCCATCAACAGAGGAGTATTTGTTCAGTTTTTTATAAAAATCGTTTACCGGTTCGGTTTGCCGATGATATACAGCCAATCTTTTTTGGATAGTTTTCAGGGTATCATCGCTTCGTCCGGATGTTTTTCCGCGGATTAATAATCTATCAATCAGCTCATTTTCATCAACCAACAAATCAATTAGAACCGAAATTTCTTTATCCAGTTTTTTAAGCATAATTTCCAATGCTTCGGCTTGCGCAACGGTGCGTGGAAATCCATCCAAAATAATTCCATTGCTATTATCGGTCTGATTTTCAATGTGTTTTAATAGAATATCCATAATCATATTGTCGGGGACTAATTCGCCTCTCGAAATATAACTTTCGACCATTTGTCCCAGTACGCTTTTTTCTGCCATTTCTTTTCGAAGCAAATCACCTGTTGATAAATGCTTTAATGTATATTTCTTGACGATTAAATCGCTTTGTGTCCCTTTTCCTGAACCGGGCGCACCACAAATTATAATGTTCAACATTTTTATACTTTCATTGGTTATTTAATCCGAAACAACGGTGTAAATTTCTTTCAAATTTCGTCCATATCCGTCATAATCAAGTCCATATCCGACAATAAAATCGTTTGGAATTTTCATGGCTACATAATCAACATGAATGTCGCGTTGCAAAGCATCGGGTTTCTGCAAAAAAGTTGCAATTCGAATTTCACTGGCACCTTTGGCAAGCAACGATCCTAAAATACGTTCCATCGTGATACCGGTATCCACAATATCTTCAACCACCACCACATTTCGACCCACCACACTTTCGTTCAAACCAATTATCTCTTTTACAGTACCGGTAGTGTATAAACCTTCGTACGACGACAATTTGATAAAGGTAATTTCGCAAGGAACATTCACGATTTTCATTAAATCACCTGCAAACATAAATGCGCCGTTCAGCACACAAATAAAAAGTGGATTTTTATCGGCTAAATCACGATTCATGATTTCGCCCACTTCGCGAACTGCCTTTTGAATCTCGGTTTCAGGAATGGATAATACAAATTTTTTGTCTTTAATCTGAATAGTGTTCATGTATGGTATTGGAAATTGGTTAAATAAATTATTTATGCAAGTTCAATAGAAACTTTTGCAAATGTACAAAAAAACATTCATTTCCTAAATAAACAAAATTGATATTATTAGAATGAAGCTGTTCGGCAGTTGAAATATTTTTTGGTTTCAAAATTTTATTTTTTTTAATCACAGAATCAGATTTAAATCGATTTTTTATGAAACAAAATGCGTTACTTTGTGATTATAATAAATGAGCATTTCAATTGATTTAATATGCAAAAAGCCAGCAAAATAGCCAGTTCTTCCACTATCGATTTTTACTCGGCAAACATAAACACTGTTTTGCCCTTGCCCTTGGTGGATGGCGGAATTGCAGCAGGATTTCCAAGTCCAGCGCAAGATTATATCGACCTGAAAATTGACCTGAACAAGGAATTGATTTCCAATCCGTCGAGCACGTTTTACGGTCGGGTAAAAGGCTCGTCGATGAAAGATGCAGGAATAGTAGATGGCGATATATTGGTGATTGACAAAAGCATTGAACCACAGGACGGCGACACAGCAGTTTGTTTTATCGATGGTGAATTTACGTTGAAATACATTAAAATTCAACCGGATGCAGTTTATCTTATTCCGGCAAATCCGAACTTTCAGCCTATAAAAGTGACTGAAGAAAATAATTTTTGCATTTGGGGTGTGGTGACGTATTCAATTAAAAATCACAAGCGAAAAGGTTGATTAGTTGACTGGTTAATTGGGTATTAAGCGCATTTTTTCATTATTAAATTGGCATATTAGCACATTATCATGTACGGTCTTCTCGATTGCAATAATTTCTATGCTTCGTGCGAACGGGTTTTTAATCCTTCGCTCAATGGCAAACCTGTCGTGGTGCTTTCCAACAACGATGGTTGTGTTATTGCACGCTCTTCCGAGGCAAAAGCGCTGGGAATTCCGATGGGCGAGCCTGCTTATAAACTGAAAGATTTGATTGAGTCGAATCAGGTTCATGTTTTTTCGTCGAATTATGTCTTGTATGGCGATATGTCGCATCGGGTCATGAATACCGTTGCTTCGTTTGTGCCCGATATGGAAATATATTCCATTGATGAAGTCTTTCTTTTGTTCGAAGGTTTTGAAAAAATTGACATGAAAACGCTCGGCGAAAAAATTGTCCGAACCGTCACACGCAATACGGGGATTCCCGTCAGTCTGGGCATTGCACCCACTAAAACGCTTGCTAAAGTGGCAAATAAATTTGCCAAAAAACATAAGAATTACAAAGGAGTTTGTATAATCGATACAGACGAGAAACGCGAAAAAGCACTGAAAATGACCGGAATTGGCGATGTTTGGGGAATTGGTCGACAATATTCAAAGAAACTACAATATTACAACATAAGTACCGCCTGGGATTTTACGCAACGAACCAAAAGTTGGGTGCGTCATACGATGGGCGTGGTGGGTGAGCGAACCTGGATGGAATTGCGTGGAACTCCTTGTTTTGAAATGGAAATACCTTCGGTAAAAAAATCCATTTGTACTTCGCGCAGTTTTGGCGAGCGGCTCACCGAAATGGCTCCTATCTCTGAAGCAGTGGCAAATTTTGCCGCTTCGTGTGCTGAGAAATTACGTCATCAACATTCGCTGGCTTCAGTTATCATGGTTTTTATTCATACCAATCCTTTTGCCACTAATCAACCCCAATATTATAATCAAACTGTGATTCAACTTCCTGTTCCAACCAATGACTCAACCGAGTTGATAAATTTTGCATTGAATGGGCTAAAATCCATTTTCAAAGAAGGTTATCGATATAAAAAAGCCGGAGTAATTGTGAGTGAAATTGTGCATGAACGACCGTTGCAAGGCGATTTATTTGATACACGTGATCGTGAAAAATTCAACAAAGTAATGAGGGTGATGGATAATCTGAACGAATCGTGCGGAAGACAAAAAGTGAAAATTGCCGCACAGGGTTTCGACCGTAAATGGAAACTCAAGAATGAAAAACTCTCGCCTTGCTATACTACCAAATTGGATGATGTGCTGGTGGTAAAGGCGGAAGAGAACATATAAAAAAGACGGTTACTTTTTCATGTAACCGTCTTTTTAGCTGTGGTACCACCAGTACCATTTTTATTTAATTTAGCCTTATTCTATTTTACACTTATAGCTCTGATTTTGTGGATTGTATTACTTCTTTTTGCTTTTTTAGTTGGTTTAAATAAAACATTTGTAGGTACAAATTTAGGTACAATTAAAAATATTTAGTATCTTTGTGGTACAAATGTTCCACATCAATATACAACTATGGCAAAAGTATCTTATTTTATCCGCTCTGAAAAGAAAAAGTCCGAAGATGTTACCATCTGGTGTAAACTAACCAATGGACGAAAACTGGATGTTCGCGTTTCAACCACATTCGCCGTTCCCTTCAATCAGTGGGATGCAAAACGGGAATGTCCGAAGGAATACAGCGGAGAAAATGAAGCTATGGCAGCACGGCTAAAAATGATAGACAAAAGCCTAAACGGAATCCGTGAAACGTTGTTGATGGCTCTGACATACAGCGAAACCTTTACATCGGCAAAAGTCAGGGAACTGGTTACTGATTATCTTTCCCATCAGAAAGCACCAAAAACAACAATCCCAAGTGGAATACTGGAATACCTTACTTACTGCATAGATGGCATGAAAACAGGTGATTTCAGGCACAAAGGACAACCGTATGATGCAAACACGGTGAAGGTGTACAATTCACTGCATAAAGTGTTAACCCGCTTCATTGGGAAGAAGCCAATAAAATTTGAAGACTTGAACAAAGAGACAGTTTTGAAATTTTCGCAATTTCTTGAATCCGAAGGCTATTTGGTTAAGACGATAAACAAGTACATTGTTACATTCCGGGCAATAGTAAACAATGCACTGGAGGATAACCTTATTAGCGATTACGGCATCCCGAAGCTGTTTTACAAAGTGCGTGAAACAGAGGGCAGCAAAACGAAGTCCATCTACTTAACCGAAACGGAAATTCAAGCTCTGTATGATATGTCTTTGGATGGCTACGATGCAAAAGTCCGCGACGTGTTTTTGCTTGGTTGTTATACCGGTCAGCGCGTATCAGATTACAGCCGCCTGTCACCTGAGAATTTCTCTGTGACGGCCAACGGTACAAAGGTGATTCGACTGGTTCAGGAGAAAACCGGAAACAAAGTAATTGTACCCGTGCTAAACCAAAATTTACTTACCATTGCCAAAAAATACGATTATAACATCCCCTTGGTTTCCGACGTGTTGTTAAACCGATATATCAAAACCATCTGCAAAAGCCTTTCCGTCGCCGTTCCTTCCCTTGCCGAAACAGAACGTACTGTTATAACGATGAAGGAAAGATACGCTGAAAAAGCAGGGAAAGTGGTCTTTAAACACATTGATAAAACACTGGTAGAAAGACCAAGGCATGATCTGGTATGTACGCATACGGCACGGCGTTCGTGTATCACTAACTTGTATTTGAGTGGCATGTTCGATGACCATCAATTACGGTCAATCAGTGGCCACAAAACACAGGCTGCATTTGAAAATTACCTGTGTATGTCAGGCGATGAGATAGCCGAAAAGATGGCAGCCAAGGCCAAAGCATGGATGGAAAAAGAAGTAATATTTTAACTAAGGAGGACATAAGATGATAGCAGAAAAAGAAATTCAGGAGCTAAACAAAGCCTTATATAATATCCACATACACCCCTACTCTGAATTTGATTTTAGGGGGCACCTACAAACAATTTGCGCAATAGCTAAAGCAAGCGGAGATTTTGAAACTAAGCTAACTGCAAACCGTTTAGGCTGTATCATTCAATGGATTTTTGGAAGTATTGGAACTGGCTTCTTTTGGGGTAATAATTTCTTCTTTAAAATAAATGGGCAATCCTTTAAAAACGGTATTGAAACTTCCGCAAATGAATATGATGATTCAGAATATTCAACAAAAGACGAATTTCTAATATACCGTTATGATGTTGCACTGGCAGGAATAAATCTACAGTCTGATCGAATTGATGAGAAAGTCTTTTCAGAGAATTTTAAAAAGTTACATGGAGACCCTGAAAGATGGCGTATCCGCTTTATGAGATGCTTAATAGAGCATGATTATCTTCATAGGGACGATGGCTTTGAAAAAGATTCTGAAGGGTTATGGATAGACGGTTTACCGATTCTTGGCTACAAGGAATATTTTACATCTTTAAAAGTTGAAAAGTCCTATGAAGGGATAGCAACTAAAATGATCTCATTTGGATACATTGAAAATGTCTCTGATGACGACATTAAACACATAATTGAATGTCAGAGCTTACTCAATGGAAGAGACCCTATTATTTGGACTGGCGACAAAGCTCACCTCTTTGATTTCTGTGATTTTTTCAACTTAGATTTTAACAGGGTGGAGAAATGCTTTCTGGGTAAGGATGGAAAGAGGATTGTGCACGGCAATCAATCGCAAAGGAAAAACGGATATGAAAGCAAAATAGTAAAAAATTTAGCATCATATAAATAATCTTATCTACTAACAGTATTATACAAGGCGGCCTTATGGCTGCCTTTTTTATTTATAAATCTACTAAAATCTACTGATTTGGTAGATTTTAGTAGATTAAATTACTTATTTAAAGTCATTTAAAACTCATATCTTTGCAGCTGTTAGGATAAAAAAAACAGAATAATTACAAAAATATATACTATGACTGGAATGATTATAACGATCGAAAAAGACGAGCTTCAGCAGCTAATACAAGAAGCCGTTAGAAATGCCTTGCCAAAAAAGGAAGGCAAACAATACCTTTCAAGAAAGGAGGTCGCTTCGATGTTGAACATTACCCTGCCAACATTGCATGGGTATGTAAACAACGGTCTTCTGATAGCCGAAAAAATCGGCGGTCGGACTTTATTTGATGCTGAAAAGGTTGAGGCGGCAGTAAAAGAAAAAGCGGTATTTCGATATAGACACAATCGGAGGGGCTAAGATGGGGGAAGCGGAAAAAAAAGCGGTATTATTTCGGCGCGTTGGGGATGACTACGAAAAAGACGTCAGTATATTTGATGTTTCCGGTCACCAGCACACTGAATGGCGAAAAATCAAACGTGAAACCATTATAGATGATTTTGGTAAAGAGTTTTTGCGCCTGATTCTAACATACGATGGTGCAGTAGTTGTTCCCTCTCACGTCGATTATAAGCCCATTATAGGGCGTTGTATTAATCGTTATCACCCGATTAATATAACACCAAAGGAAGGAGTATTTCCGACTTGGCAAACATTAATCCAGCGTGTCTTTGGTGAGCAAGAAAAACAAGGCTGGGAATATCTGGCAAATTTATATCAAAAACCAATGCAAATCCTACCTGTACTCTGTTTGGTAAGTCCCGAAAACGGCACAGGAAAAACATCATTTGCCAATGGTCTTTCAATCCTTTTCGGTCAGAATATTGGCTTCTTCGGTCAGGCCGATCTCAGCAGCCAGTTTAATACATGGCTTCGGTCTCTGGTTGCTGTATTTGAGGAAATCAATGAAACAGATGCAACATTAAATAAGATAAAATCATCCTCAACAGCCCGACAAGCAACCGTTAATGCGAAATATCAGCAACAACTCAGTTTTCAACCGTTCGTTAAACTGGTTATTTGTTCAAACAATGACAAATCATTCATCAAAGCCAATGATAACGACATTCGGTACTGGATTCGGAAAATGAAGCCAATTTCACCAAACGAGTTTGATCCCGATTTTGAAAAAAAATTGCGTCTGGAAGCTCCAGCGGTACTTTGCCACATGGCGCAAATACAACTTGGAAAACCACGTTCTCGAATGTGCTTTTCGCCAGAAGAAATCCATACTGATGCGCTTCGTTCGGTCGTGAAGGAAAGCCGATCTAAATGCGCCAAAGATTTGGAAATCATTATTTCCGAAAAAACCGATGAGTTGGGAAGTTGGCAGGCGACACTTTCGGATATGTCGGAACTGGTGGGTAGAAGATATACCTTTTCGGATGTAAAAAATGCCCTCAAGGATGAATTGGGCGTGAAATATTCGGATAAAGTTACACGATATAATAGTCCAATTTCCGGCAATAGAACAGGTCGTGTTTACAGCTTCGGTGCAGATAATGAGGCAGATAACGATTTTATACCATTTTGAAAAAGTAACATTGTAACAGAATTGTAACGGATTTTGTAACCCAATAAATCGCTGATATACTGTTTATTATATATAATTGTTACAATGTTACAAAATATATATAGGTATATATTTATATATGTATAGAAAAATATTCGATTTTGACTGTAACATTGTAACATAGCATTAAAGTGTTGTAATACAGTATGTTACACCGTTATATCTCTGTTACAAACCCATATAATTGTAACGCTGAAATAAATAACAATAACGCGAAAAATCCAAATACTCTTGTGACAGACCCATAAAACTAACAAAAATGAAAAAGAACCCACAACAAACAATACTTTTTAAGGCCATCCGAAAAACTGGCTGCGAACTAAAAAATGTTCATGAAATAGAAGAAAACCTTATTAGTGCATCTCTATTACCGCTAAATTCAGAAAAGCCGGTCAACGCCGTTTTTAGGATAATCCCTTGGCAAAAATGTTTGGGAGAAGTCGCTGCTGTTTCAGGGCGACACGAAAATATGAGCCGTTGGATGCACAAGGAAAAAAAGACTTATTATCTGGCGTTTGTGTACACCCGAAAGGTAATATTGATACGTCCTTTAGATTTACCATCATGTTTAAAATCATATCCATCAGCAGATGAGGATTTTATGACTGAAATCGTTGATTTAAAAGTATATGGCAAAGAAATTACATGTTAAACAAAAATTAAGTGTTAAAAAATGCGCTATTCAAGGAATAAAATGTTAATGCCAAAAACGACATTCAAAGCTCCAATTGAGTTCTATAGAGCCGATCCAGATATAAATTCCGACGTTATTGCAGTCGTGGTTCTTTATCTGATGGGAGGGTTTACAAAGAAAGATGCATGGACAGCTATATATAATCCAAGATGCAAACCTAATAGCATACCCCCTCAAGTATCTGTATTTTTTAATACGAAAGAGGTGAAAGGAATAATCGAACTGTTTAGAAACTACTATAGCGAATACCCTTACCTAAATCCAAAAGCATACGAACGAAGATAACTCCATAGAACAGCATATATTTATTAAGGACTAACAAGATGAAACTTAATAAAGATGAAGAAAGTAATGAATCAATAACTACATGATAGGCGGTATCCGATTTATCCTATAACAACGGACAACTGGAGGATTTATGTGCTTATTTGCAGGAAAACGGGCGCACTCCAACTATAGCCCTTGTTTTTCACATTTCCACGCAAGCGATACTGCGCCAACCGAAGGCGGGGCATCCTGATTTACAAAGGATTTACAACAACACCCAATCGAGGTAATATTTAGGACTTAATCCTTAACGATCAGCTCCTTCACTTCTTTACAGTCAATTGGTACAAAATATTTATTACCAGCCAAATTTAGGACATACTGGTTATCTTTTACTTTTATCCACATAACCAAGTTTAGGTTGATAAATGCTTTACTGCCGTCTTCGTGGGTGGCCTCAATGAATTTTTTCATGGTTGATTTTTTTTTATTAATCCTTTATTTATATTTAACTCCAACGTGTCATTTGAATCTTTTATAATATTTAGCGGCCAAATTTTTAGTTACATAACTGAAATCGTTTATGATATAAAAAGTCAATATCGTGGTCGAAAATGAGAAATTTTGTTAATCAAAATCAACAAGTTGTTTAATCTGAATATTTAATGCTTCACTTATCGTTAATAATGATTTTAATGTTAAATTTGTCCGTCCGGCTTCAATTCTTGACATGTTGGATTTTTCAAAGTTACAAAGATCGGCCAAATCCTGTTGTGTAAGGCCTTTTTCTTCTCGTATTGTTTTTATTCTTTGGCCGACCACCATGTAAAGTTGAAATTCATTCATTTTTTTTGTTATTATAAATGATAACAAAGAAAAAGTATTATATTTGCAGAGTGGTTATCATATATGTCAACCACCAAGAATAGTATATTTATATAATCTGTAACCTATGAAAACAAAACTGAGTATCTTTTTTTTAATATTATCGTCGAGCATCTTGTACGGGCAGGAAAACAAGAAACAAACTTGGTCATTACAAGGTGGATACGACATAATGAAACCCATGGATGAACAATATGGAAGCGACATTTACAGCGTTTCAGTAATTGATGAGTTTCATGTAAGCCCAAAATTTTTTTTAGGTGGAGGAGTTGGCGTTGGCCTGTCAGACGTGGCTGTCTTTCATATTGGAGTTGTTGACGAAGACCATTTAAGAGAGCAAACGTCAGTTTTGAAATTCTTTGGAAGAGCAAAATATAAATTCAACAATGCACCAAGTGGAATGTTCTTAAATTTTGATTTGGGGTATGCCCTTTGTCTTGTAGATGATTATTACGGTAATAGCTTTAATCCGCTTGGCTTTTACTTTTCCCCATCAGTTGGTGCAAGGTTTCCATTAATTAGCAATTCAGATTTATTTTTTGGTGCAGGCCTTTCAATTCAGAAAGTAAAAATCGACACACAATTAATCGGTGCACCAATGGAATCTACAGGAACAGCTGGTTATGTGCTGTACATTGGAGTTTCCTTTTAATTTCATGGGGTAATAAAAAAATCAGGTGGTGTTTCGAAAATTATGATATTGTAAATTGCAAATCAATATATTATAAATAAATTTGAGAGAATTTGCTTTTTGCAATTTTAGTAAAGTCCTAATAATTAAGGTTATCCAAATAAACTCCAATCCTATTTTAATACTTTTTATTTGTATAATATACTGATATACAGAAAATAATTCTATCATACTTTTTACATCACCACCAATTAATTATCTTTGTGGTTTGCCGCTGTATGATTTTAATTATTAACACTAAATAAATTTTGCCATGAAACTAATGAGGATTCTATTTATTTCAACAATACTTTTTACAAATTTCGTATCTGCGCAGGTAGTTCAGCGTATTGCACCAATTAACGATATAGTAAAAGATGCATCTTTTGATGGAAAGCTTAAAGTGTCGTTGCTCTCTTATGGAATAAAGAGATTTACAAATGTTGACACAATAAATGGGCTGAGTAATAATGATTTAGACGCACTACTACTTAAACATAACCATGTATCAACTGAAGAATTGTATATAAAGAATCGCGGGGCGATACGCGATGCTTTAAGAAGCATTACCATATCCACTTATGTTATGAATTATCGTATGTTTGTTTTTGGTATCAAAAATATTTCAGACACCTGTATATTTCTCGGATCATACAGTTTTAATAAAAATTTTAATACATTAAGAACTGATGAGAGAGGCCGTGCTAAAATTGTTGTTTCGGAACTTCTTATGCCCATTGCTCACGGTATGTATCCTTCATTAAAAGGAACGAAGTTCAGGTTCTTGGCTCTTTGTGGATGTTACGTTAAAAGTGATTTTAGTAGATCATACCCGAACAAAGATGGGTGCGCGGTGACTTGTTTGATTGATCTTTCATTATTTAAGAAATATTATGATCTGGAAATGACAGAAGATGAATTATTGAAACATACAGAAATCTTTATTGAGGATGATACTGACATTAAAAAGATTCAATTATTTGAATAATCACTGCCTCATTTCGTATCTTTATTGCATCTATCAATACCAATTAGTGAATGCCATAATTCAAAGACTCCGTTCTACGTCAGGTGTGAGCGGGGTCTTTTTTTTCAAAAAAAAATTTCATAGTCGCACCCTTCCACCGCCACTCTAAATTTCAAAATGGGGAGGGGGGCTTCATTAAAGTGGCTCAAAAATTGATATTTACGCCGGAAGGATGTATATTTGTGAACCCTGAATTTTTCCGCAAAAAAAGGCTCTGATTCGTATAGATCGGGGCTTTTTTTGTTCCCGCAGGTACAGATGTCGGTACAAAACACATAAAACAAAAAGACTAAATGTCTATTATATAGATATTTAGCCTTTCATTGCTGTGGTACCACCAGGAATCGAACCGGGGACACAAGGATTTTCAGTCCTTTGCTCTACCAACTGAGCTATGGTACCTTTTCGGCTTAGCGGGTGCAAATATACGGCGATTTTTTGAAACTGCAAGATGGCTGATGCAAAAATCCAAAAAAAGTAAATGGTTCAGAACCAATAATCCTTCTTCAGTATTCCTTTACTTGCTGGAGCTGAATTATTTACTACCTTTGTGCCTCTTTTATCATTATGGAAAAAAATAAACTCAACGGACATATAGCTATGTTTTCTGCTAATGTGATTTTTGGCTTAAATATACCTGTGTCAAGGACTTTAATGCCTGAAATTTTAAGTCCGTATACGCTTACGTTTTTCAGGCTGGCAGGAGGAATGCTTCTTTTCTGGATTGCTTCGGTTTTTGTCAAAAAAGAACATGTGCCGGCAAAAGACATTCTCTTGTTGTTTTTTGCATCCTTGTTTGGGCTCACATTGAATCAATTGCCCTATTTTATCGGGTTGTCAATGACTTCTCCTATCGATGCCTCCATCGTGATTACCACATTACCCATCCTTACCATGATTTTGGCTGCAATAATTATCAAGGAACCTATCACATTAATGAAAGCAGTAGGAGTGTTGGTAGGAGCTTCCGGTGCTTTGTTGTTGGTCTTCAACAGTCACACGGTTCATGTCGGGAAAAGTAATTTTCTGGGAAATATGATTATTTTCGGTGCAGTTGCTTCGTTTGCCGTTTATCTCACGCTTTTCAAAAATCTGATAACGCGCTATTCCTCCATCACGGTTATGAAGTGGATGTTTTTGTTTGGCACCATCGTTTGTTTTCCTTTTTGTTATAAACCACTTATTCAAACTGATTTTGCATTACTCACTACCGGAACTTACTGGCGAATTGGCTACGTGGTCATTTTTGCCACCTTTTTGGGCTATTTATTCCTTCCCCTCGGTCAGAAAGTGCTACGCCCAACAACCTTGAGTATGTACAATTACGTTCAACCCATTGTAGCTTCAATGGTAGCTGTTGCCATTGGCATCGATGTTTTTGGTGTTGAAAAAGCATTGTCATCCATACTGGTTTTTGCAGGTGTATATATTGTTACTCAAAGTAAATCCAGAGCACAATTGGAAGCGGAGAGAGCAAAAAAACAAGAATAGTATTTAATAATCAATACTATATAAAACGTAAACATAAAACATTTCAATTGACTTTAATAAAGAAAGGAATGCTTGTAAACATTCCTTTGTAGTTGCGGAGGTCCGACTCGAACGAAAGTCCGCCAGCTGGCGGATATAAGTCCAACGAACTACACCTTTAAAGTTAAATTTTTGATAAATTCCCTTCCTTTTGCTGACTTCAATTGTTTTTCTCTTTTCATTGCATCAGATTTATTTTCATATTGTTCAGTATATAAAATCTTCCAAGGTTGAAAATTTTTAGTCCAACCTTTATTTGAAGGATGATTGTGTGCAAAAAGTCTCGATTCTATATTTGATGTAAATCCAATATAGATTCTTTGATAATCAACACTATATAAAACGTAAACATAAAACATTTCAATTGACTTTAATAAAGAAAGGAATGCTTGTAAACATTCCTTTGTAGTTGCGGAGGTCCGACTCGAACGAAAGTCCGCCAGCTGGCGGATATAAGTCCAACGAACTACACCTTTAAAGTTAAATTTTTGATAAATTCCCTTCCTTTTGCTGACTTCAATTGTTTTTCTCTTTTCATTGCATCAGATTTATTTTCATATTGTTCAGTATATAAAATCTTCCAAGGTTGAAAATTTTTAGTCCAACCTTTATTTGAAGGATGATTGTGTGCAAAAAGTCTCGATTCTATATTTGATGTAAATCCAATATAGATTCTTTGATAATCAACACTATATAAAACGTAAACATAAAACATTTCAATTGACTTTAATAAAGAAAGGAATGCTTGTAAACATTCCTTTGTAGTTGCGGAGGTCCGACTCGAACGAACGACCTTTGGGTTATGAGCCCAACGAGCTACCACTGCTCCACTCCGCGATATATTTTTAAATTTTATAAAGTGTTTCGAAAAAACTTTATCCTATTTGCTTAATCTTATAATATTTGACTCGAAAGAACGTCCGCCAGCTGGCGGATATGAGCCCAACGAGCTACCACTGCTCCACTCCGCGATATTTTGTAGTACAAAAGTACTACATTTATTAGAATTGGCAAATGTTTTAATGTTATTTTTTTATTTTCCTAAAATGACAGTTTCAACTTTTAAATTGATTACTGATTGTCGAAAAAAGCATAACTACTTAATAGCCAGTCCAATCAAATCTCCAATTCCATAAGTAATAGCTGCAGCCATCAATCCGAAAACGACCATGCGAAAGCCCGAAAACCAAAGGTTTTTACCTGTAAAAAGTGTTATAGCTGCCCCTATCAGAAATAAACCAATCGTACTCAATAAAATACTCAATATTATTGCATGAATTCCTCTTACAAAGATAAACGGAATTAACGGAATGATTCCACCCAGGGTAAATAACAAAAACGAGTAAAATGCGGCTTCGGTAGCTGAACCTTTCAATTCTTCAGGATTTATGCCAAGTTCTTCTTTCACCAATACTCCATGGGCATGTGTTTTATCTTTCATTATCTCATTTGCCATGGTAAGTGCCTGCGATTCCGGAATTCCTTTTGCCATATAAATCAATGCCAATTCTTTTTCTTCGCCTTCGGGGTTGGTTTCCAGTTCGTCCATTTCTATCGCCATTTGATTTTCATACAATTCTTGCGAACTTTTTACCGAAATCCATTCGCCCAATGCCATGGACATGGCGCCGGCAAGTAATCCGGCAATTCCGGCCAACAAAACACTGTGATTTCCACCGGTTGCACCCGAAACTCCCATTACCAAACTGAAAATGGATAACAATCCATCGTTTCCACCCAACACAGCTGCACGAATGGCATTGCCACCAACCGAGCGATGGCGGGTTTCAAATTTAGCAAATTGTGAACCGCTGATTTTCTTTTCATTATCCAGAATCGACCATAGAATTTTCACGTGATTGGTTTCGGTACCGGTAATATCCATTTTATTCTTTTCTTTGGCATTGATGATTGAATTTGAAAGACTTTTCTCAGTGTCAAGCAATGCTCCCAGAACATAGTCGTAACCGAACAGTTTTCCGATTAAATTTAAGGTTTGTGCCCGCCACGAAGGTTGTATTAAATTTTCTGTGGATACACTTTCCTTTCGTGCAAAAGCCTCAGCGTGGCCTTGTTCTATTTCTGCCATTTGACGGAAAATATTGGCAACAGCCTCATCCTTCTCATTCTCTGATAGTTTGCGATATAAATAGCAAGCATCTATTTCTGTTTGAATATTCTTGTTTTTCATTTTTTGTTTTTTTTTCTTGTCAAAAGTAATAAAAATAAATGATTCGTTTCATAAAAAAAACGAGCTCCTAAACTTTTGTTCAGAACTCGTAATATGCTGTTTTGGAAATGAAACCTCTATAAAACGCGAAAGGTAGTCACGCCTGACTACCAATCTTTGTTAACCTTAAATCTAATACTATGAAAAAATCACAATGCAAAGGTAAGGTGTGTTTTGTGCATTTGCAAGTGCATACCGAAATATTTATACCAAAAACATGTTTCATAACATACATTTAACATTAAAGCTTGATTATATTTCAAAAATGTGACAATTTTACCTTTCTTGACTGTTCGCTGAATCGGAATTTTACAATTCCAATCTTAAAATCCGATAGATTTCAAACCTAATCCCGTTTTTTCATCTAATCCGAACATTAAATTCATGTTTTGAACTGCCTGACCCGAAGCGCCTTTTAATAAATTGTCAATTATCGAAACAATCAACAATTTGTCGCCGTGTTTTTCCAAATAAACAATGCCTTTGTTGGTATTTACGACTTGTTTCAAATCGGGATTTTTATCAACAACAAACGTAAAAGCGGCATCTTTATAGAAATCTGCAAATAATTTCTTCGCATCTTCCAGATTCAAAGCGCATTGTGTATAAGTCGTAGCATAAATTCCACGAGCAAAATTTCCACGCACAGGAATAAAATTTACGGCTTTCTTGAATTCGGTCTGAAGCTGACGAAGCGATTGTCCAATTTCTTCCAAATGCTGGTGACTGAAAGGTTTGTAAATGGAAATATTGTTGTTTCGCCAGCTGAAATGAGCCGTTTCCGACGGTTTCACGCCTGCTCCGGTGGAACCGGTAATGGCATTTACGTGAATTTCGTCGGTCAGCAAACCGGCTGCAGCCAACGGAATCAATGCCAGCTGAATAGCCGTTGCAAAACAACCTGGATTGGCAACGCGCGTGGCATTGCGGATTTCATTCCGATTCAGTTCGGGCAAACCGTACACAAAATCGTGATTCGGGCTTTTGGCACGGTAATCGGTCGACAAGTCTATGATTTTTACCGAAGTTGGAACTTCGCTATTGTCCATAAACTTTTTGCTATCGCCATGCGCCGAGCACAGAAACAATACATCCACTTCTGCTAATGGCAATTCGGACGTGAAAACCAAATCAGTTTCACCAATTAATCCGCTGTGAACATCGGTGATCGGATTTCCGGCATTACTGCTACTGTTTACAAATGCGATTTCCACATTCGGATGGTTAATCAAAATGCGGATTAATTCACCAGCAGTATATCCTGCGCCGCCAATTATGCTTGCTTTAATTTTTGTCATGAGAGCGTAAATATATGATATAATGTACTTTATAAATTAAACTGCTGGCTGTATAGATTTCCTGTTTCTAATTCTATCAAAAACAATAGTTTGACTTAAATTTTCTTCTTCAATATCAAAATCATCTTGTAAGCCCAGCCAGAATTTTGCAGAATTACCAAAGTAAGAGCTAAGTCTCAATGCTGTATCAGCCGTAATTCTCCGGTTCCCTCTTATAATTTGAGAAATACGGGTTTGAGGAATTTCCAAATCTTTCGAAAGTTTATAGGCCGAAATTTCCATTGGAATCAAAAACTCTTCGTTTAAAATTTCTCCAGGGTGTATGTTGCTTAATTTGTCCATTTGTATTTATTTTAATGATAATCAATAATTTCTACTTCCAATGTATGATTATTTTCCCATTTGAAAATGATTCTCCATTGATCATTAATTCGGATACTGTGAAAATCCGATAATTTACCAGACAGTTTTTCTAATCGATTTGAAGGGGGAATTCTCAAATCAAGAATTGTCTGTGAGTTATTCAACATTCTTAGCTTTCGGCGACCAATTTGTTGAATTTCAATAGGAATTCTTTTAATTATTTTACCTTCCCATATTTTCTCAGTATCTTTTGAACCAAAAGAAATAATCATACTATCGATTTAAATTACTAACGCCAAAGGTAAGTATTTTGTTTGAAATCACAAAACAATCAATTCAATATTGCTAAAAAAACAACTATCATCCATCCAATCATCACAAGCCAAGTCCACACCCAACAACTAAACTTCCGGTTTTTATGTTGCAAGAAATACATTAGCAGAAAGTTAGCAAACACACCGCCGATAATTTCAAGCAAATGCAAGGTCAGTTCGGGAATTCTCCGGCGATTTTTTCTGGCTGCATGTTTGTCGTAAGCAAAAATGATTCCGCTTAGTAGATTAAAAACCAGTAAATATAACCAGACAACAGAGCCAATCAAAATTCATTTTCACACCCAAATTATACGAAGTTTTCAACTTGCAATCAAATGCTAACTGTTTATATTTCCATCCCAAATTTAATTCGTAAACTTGATCTAATTAACTAAAATTTGTCTTCAACAAATATATTATTGAGAATCCTTAATACAACGCACAGACAAGCCAGTAAACTTGGGATCGTATCTCTTCATTAGATCACTTGAATAATAGTGCAATGCTCTGTTCCATACAAAGTCAGCACCATCCTCTGTTGAACTCCACCAGTAACCATTGTAGCCAACATTAATGAACCCACTATTACTAACCTCACGGCAGCCTCCCGGTAGGGCCGAAAAACCTGACTTGTTGTTTTTTGACAAATCATTACCGATAGAACTTGGCGATTTATATGTAGTCCAACTGGTAGTAGCAGATAATGCTTTTGCTAGAGAATCGGGTGTACCGAGGTTGGAACTCACAAAGTTTTCTAAAATTGTCCATTCAGTGTCGTTAGGTACATGCCAGCCGATAGGTGCCAACTTACCTGTATTTACGGTGTACCAATTATACAATGCCCCATAGGAGTCTTTATAGTTTTTTGCGTCATTATCATACCAACAATAACCTGGGCTTGTTAATGTTGACCACTCTTCATTATTTGTTACCAATGGTATAGCTGTACCATCGTTATATTTTGTGGTTTTAAGATTTTCTACCATCCAAGTTTGTTTGCCAATTTTCACTATATTATATACATTTTCATCTTTGTCGACAACAGTTTCTGAGCCAATTGGTTTAACTGCTTTACAGTCTCTTGCATTCATAAATGTTATCGCAAATAAAATAAAATAGAAAAAGTTATTGATTGATTTCATAATTACAGGAATTTAATTGTAGTTGTTAGTCAGATTATTATTACAACAAAGTGTCTTTCCCTTGTCTTATCCAAACCCTCAGATTTATGCGCACAATATGTTAGTTATTCTTTCTTCATTCAAGTTTATAACCCAATAGTTTTAGTGCATCGTCAGCTTTGTCATTTCGTATTGGATATTTATCTGGTGTTACCCATCCAATTAATTCTTGTGTTCCAGAAGTTTTAAAATGATTTAGTTTAAATTTAGTGTTAAAACAAAGGTTATGTATTCTTAGATCAAGTTCATCATTGGAGTAAAGTAAGTATTTCAATGATGCTCTGATTTTTAGTATTGAATTTTCCGAAACAAATTTTTCGTCAGCACCGAATCGCCTTGTCTGCATAGCCCCTGAATGCAAGTTTGCATAGATTTTTTTTGCCCCATCTTTTGTTAGCTTATCGATATTACTTTCAGAAAGAAGTTTGGCAAATAATGTCTCAGACGCTTTTGCCATTTCTATGGTGTGATTTCCATTTGACTTGTCCCAATAGCAATACTCTTTAAATAACTTTGGAATAACGTTATTCCTATTAGCGGCTGTTGGCTTGTGTCTGTTTTCTTTTGCCCAAACAACTTTTACCCAGTGCCAAAAATGATCAATAGAAATGTAAACAGGGATATTAGGATATTCTTGTTTGGATATGTTATTTACCATTTCTTTTACTTCATCAACTACACGCCAGAAGGCAAAATATTGTTTAGCATCTTTTCCAACTTTTGATTTTTTCTTCCTGTTTGTTCTCTTTGTTAAGATTTTCTTTTCAAGTTCTGCTTGCTCTTTTTCTGTTTGTTCTGCTCTTTTTTTAAAGTTATCAAAAACGGTTTTGAAGTTGTCGAGGTCAGTTGGTTGTAATGAATATGATAGCTCCCAAAGACTTGAAAACTGTCTGTCAATTTCCGTTAGATATTTTGTGTCGGTCAGAATAGCATTTGTTTCAATGTTTTTATGAAGACCACCAGATGTAAAATTAGACGATCCAATTATGCAAGCGAAAGGTCGTCCCATATCATAAAAGATGAAAAACTTTGAATGAAAATTGTCGCCTAAAAACTGAATGGTTATTCCAAGTTTTGAATATACATTTTTTAAAGAATAATAATTTGTAGGGGGACGTAACGAAACTAATAGATCAACTTTTTTTGAGCTATCAAGCCAATAATTGATAAATTCTGTGTCAGAGAAGAATGCGGTCGCAACCTTGATTGTGTCTGCTTTCTCAGCTAGGTCAGAAATTATTTTTCTAAGGTTTTTATCCTTATCGTTTGTAATGATTATTTGTTGCATTGTTCCAAAATTATTATGATTTTAATTCACTAGCTTTCTAATTTACATCGTTACAGTATATTTCAAGTTTATCAATGCATTTTTCAGAGTATCTGAATAATCTTATCTAACTTGTTCTTCTCTAATTATAGATTAATTTAATTTAGTGATGTATAATTGCAATAACAACTGCAAATGTATTAATAATTTCACAAACGTAAACAAAAAGTCATATTATTCTTAAAATAAAGTATCAACTATGATTTTCTCTTCAATTCTTCCTCATCTTTACAATGACAATAACCCTGTTAATTGAAAACCTGAATGAGATTATATAATGAATTTACTCAAAACAAACAAATTCAAAACATTAACTAGCAATCATTTCAACTGGGGGACAAATTGTACCCCTGTTGAAATGGAGTTCAAAGTCATGTTATTTTATTTTTTGATATAATCTTTGATATCAATGGCATACTATCAATTTCAACAAATGAAAATCGCAACGATCAATAAGATCATTGCGATTTTCATTTTTAAAGCTCCAAAACACAATAAGTGAAGTACCAAATTATTTTCTTAGAAGTGCTATCTCAAAACGGAACACGGAACACGAAACAAAGAACCTTTTTCTATTAATCTAGCAGATCCGGTCGCAGCCGCTTCGTTCGTTCAACCGATTGCTGATGATTCCATTCATCCACGTTGGCTTGGTGACCTGAGAGCAAGACATCCGGCACTTTCCACCCTTTGTATTCAGCAGGTCGGGTATAAACAGGCGGAGCCAGTAAATTATCTTGAAACGAATCGGACAAAGCCGACATTTCATCGCCAATAGCTCCCGGAATAAGCCGAACAATCGCGTCGGTCATGATGGCTGCAGGAAGTTCGCCGCCAGTCAGTACATAATCGCCAACGGTTATTTCTTTGGTAATCAAATGTTCGCGAATGCGGTGATCGATTCCTTTATAATGTCCGCAAAGAATAATCAGATTGCCGCACATCGACAGTTTATTTGCCATTTTTTGATCAAATTTTTCGCCGTCGGGTGAAGTATAAATCACTTCGTCATAGATTCTTTCGCTTTTTAATTTTGTAATTATTCGGTCAATCGGTTCGATTTGCATCACCATGCCGGCACTGAATCCAAACGCATAATCGTCCACACGGCGGTGTTTGTTGGTGGTATAATCGCGCAAATTATGCACGACAATTTCCACCAGCCCTTTTTCTTTGGCACGTTTCACAATGGAATAATTCAGCGGACTTTCCAGTAATTCAGGTACGGCGGAAATAATATCGATTCGCATCCTTTTAATTAATAATTGAAATGCAAAGGTAAGAAAAAATGTACCAATTATTCAATGTGTTAATGTGATAATGTGCCAATGTGATAATATAAAAGTAAAAGAATAATTGAATCTTTTCATTGGCACATTAGCATATTATAAATTAGAGGCCAACCATTTTCTAATTTCTTCGGGTTTCTTTCCACGTCGGTGGGCGTAATTGGTCAACTGATTTTCATCAATTTTGCCAATCATAAAGTATTTCGACTCTGGATGTGCAAAATACAAACCACACACCGAAGCGTTGGGAAACATGGCTCCGTTTTCGGTGAGTTGAATGCCAATTTCGTCGAATTTTAGAATCGGTTCTAATGCAAAAATAATGGATTGGTCGGGTAAAGAAGGATAACCCACGGCCGGACGAATGCCGCTATATTGCGTTTTCAGCATTTCTTTTACAGTCAGATTCTCATCAGCAGCATAACCCCAATATTCCTTCCGAACTTTCCAATGCAACCATTCGGCAGTGGCTTCTGCAAGTCGATCAGACAGCGTTTTAGCTAAAATGGAATGATACACATCATCGTCGTTTTCGAATGTTTCGGCATAAGCTTCAACACCTTGAATGGTGGTTGCAAAAACGCCAATATAATCGTTTTCGGGAGCTACAAAATCGGCTAACGAATAACAAAAACCATCGGTGGCGGCATGTTGTTGACGGAGTGTTGGAACTATTATTGTTTCATTATCTTGTTGAATATAAATGTCATCCTCTTTAGCAAACCCTTCAAAAACTCCGAACGAGGCATTTACCGACACAATTTTCTCATCCAGCATTTGGCGTAACATTTCCCGGGCATCTTTGTAAAGTTTCAAAGCTTCTTCTGCTTTTGGCCGTTCTTCGGGAAGAAATTGAAGTAACCAGCCAACTTTACATGATTCACAATCGCAGGCGGTCTCAATGCCTTCGTATTTGCCTGACATGCGCCACGCCATAAAGAAAAATGTCCAGTCGATAAACGGAACAATTTCACGTAAATCAATGTTGGTTAGTTGAATTAATCCAAGTGTATTTGGTTTAGTAGGAATGTAGCTCATATTATTGTTTCGTGTTGAATAGATTATAAGTCATATAAACACAAAAATACATGAAAAAGTTGTAAATTTGCGGATTAAGAAATTATTATACTCTAAAATCATGAAACAGTTATTATTTGCAATCTCAATGTTGGTTGTGACTTTTGCGTCATCCCAAACAACAAAGACCAAAATGACAAACGCACCGATGGAGTTGACAACTTTTGACACCATCAAATTATTAGCTCCCGACACCTTGGGTGGAAAACCGCTTATGCAAGCCATTTTGCATCGGAAATCGGACAGACAATTTGATACACGAAATCTTTCATTGAAACATCTTTCAGAAATTTTGTGGGTTGCCAACGGAATAAATCGTACTAATGGAAAACGCACCGTTCCATCTGCCATGGGACTTTATCCTTTGCAAACTTATGCCGTGTTGGCTAATGGAATTTATTTCTACAATCCGAAGAAACAACAATTGGAACCGGTAGTAAAAGGTGATTATCGCAGTTTAGCTGGCAAACAAACCTTTGTAGACAATGCTCCGCTTAATTTACTTTTCATTGCCAAAGCCAGAAATGCGAATGATAATTTTCAAATGGCTATGATGGATTCGGGATATTGCGGTCAGAATGTTTATTTGTATTGTGCTTCTGAAGGTCTGAAATGCGTGGTTCGAGCTGGTGCAAAAGAAGTGGAATTACTAAAAGCAATGAATCTTGGAGAAAATTACAAGTTTATTTTAGCGCAAACGGTAGGATATTAATGATTAATTGATTTTTTAAAATAGCTTTTTAGAAGAACAGGGAAATTCAACGAAATTTTTCTGTTCTTTTGTTTAAAACAAAAATGGCTGTCGTGTGTTATGTTGTTTACTGCATTCAAACAAGGGAATTTGCAGTAAAAAATGCATTTTTTTTGTACTTTTGCAGCTTATATCTCATTTATGATTCATTTGTGAATTATGAAACAACTTTCAGCGTAAGCTAATTCTAACTTATGAATTAAAACAATCATGTCCACAGATATATTACACGAAGTCACCCAGGCGGATTATAAATACGGCTTTACCACCGACATTGAAACCGATATTATTCCTATCGGACTCAGCGAAGATGTGGTGCGGCTTATTTCGTCCAAGAAAAAAGAGCCGGAATGGATGCTCGAATTTCGATTAAAAGCATATCGCCATTGGTTAACGATGAAAATGCCGGAATGGGCACATCTTGATATTCCGAAAATTGATTATCAAAGCATTGCATATTACGCCGCTCCTCGCAAGAATGCTCCAAAAAACTTAGACGAAGTAGATCCGGAATTGCTCAAAACATTCGAAAAACTGGGTATTCCGCTTCACGAACGCATGGCATTATCGGGTATGGCTGTTGATGCTGTTATGGACAGTGTTTCGGTGAAAACTACTTTTAAAGAAAGCCTTTCGGAACTGGGTATTATTTTCTGTTCGTTCAGCGAAGCCGTTGAACATCACCCGGATTTGGTACAAAAATACATGAGTTCGGTGGTTCCGTATACCGATAATTTTTTTGCAACACTCAATTGTGCCGTTTTTTCTGACGGTTCATTCGTTTATATACCAAAAGGTGTTCGTTGTCCGATGGAACTTTCCACGTATTTTCGCATCAATGCCATGAATACCGGTCAGTTTGAACGAACGTTGATTATTGCCGACGAAGATAGTTACGTTTCATACCTCGAAGGTTGTACGGCTCCCATGCGTGACGAAAATCAACTTCACGCGGCCATTGTGGAAATTGTGGCCATGAAAAATGCACAAGTGAAATATTCCACCGTACAGAACTGGTATCCGGGCGATAAAAACGGAAAAGGTGGTATTTATAACTTCGTAACAAAACGGGGAATTTGCAAAGGCGAAAGCTCGAAAATTTCTTGGACACAGGTTGAAACCGGTTCAGCAATTACCTGGAAATATCCGAGTTGCATTTTGTTAGGCGATAATTCGTCTGCTGAGTTTTATTCTGTGGCGGTAACCAATCACCACCAACAAGCCGATACCGGTACAAAAATGCTCCATATCGGTAAAAATACCAGCAGTCATATTCTTTCCAAAGGAATTTCGGCTGGATTTGGTCAAAACAGTTACCGCGGCTTAGTGAAGATAAATCCGGCAGCCGAAAATTCTCGAAACTTCTCGCAATGCGACAGTTTGCTGCTCGGCGATAAATGCGGTGCGCACACATTTCCTTACATGGAAGTGAACAACGATACAGCCATTGTGCAACACGAAGCAACGACATCAAAAATCAACGAAGACCAGATATTTTACTGCAACCAGCGCGGCATTTCAACGGAAGACGCCGTGGGATTAATTGTAAACGGTTATGCCAAAGAAGTATTAAACCAATTGCCGATGGAATTTGCCGTGGAAGCACAAAAACTGCTGCAAATCACACTGGAAGGATCGGTTGGATAATAAAAGATATTAGTTTTTTACTTTCACAACTTTTCCAAAGTTTAGAACTTTGGAAAAGTTTAAATAAATTAGTTAACAAATTAAACATGCTTGAAATTAAAAACTTACACGCCAGTATCAATGGCAAGGAAATACTAAAAGGATTGGACTTGGTAGTTCGTCCGGGTGAAATACATGCCATCATGGGACCAAATGGTGCCGGAAAATCAACGCTTGCGTCCGTGCTTACAGGGAATCAGACTTTTGAAGTAACCAAAGGCGAAGTTACTTTTTACGGAAAGAACTTATTGGAATTATCTCCCGAAGACCGTTCACGTGAAGGAATTTTCCTGAGCTTTCAGTATCCGGTGGAAATTCCGGGTGTAAGCATGGTAAACTTTATGCGTACGGCTTTAAACGAACATCGCAAATATAAAAATCTGGAACCGCTTTCGGCAACCGATTTTTTGCGCATCATGCGCGAAAAGAAAGAACTGGTGGAAATGGATAACAAACTGGCCAATCGTTCGGTTAACGAAGGTTTTTCGGGTGGCGAGAAGAAACGGAATGAAATTTTCCAAATGGCTATGCTCGAACCGCGGTTGGCTATTCTGGACGAAACAGATTCAGGTTTGGATATTGATGCCTTGCGTATTGTGGCCAACGGAGTAAATAAGCTGAAACGTCCCGATAACGCCAGCATTGTGATTACTCATTATCAAAGGTTGTTGGAATACATCGTGCCCGATTTTGTTCACGTGCTCTACGATGGCCGTATTGTAAAAACCGGTGGCAAAGAATTGGCAATGGAACTCGAAGACAAAGGCTACGACTGGATTAAAAAAGAAGTGGAAGAAAATATATAATGTGCTAATGTGCTAATTAAGAAAATATTAGCTCGGTGGCATTTATTGATATTAATTGCTTCTTAAATCTTTAATAATTTGCAAATTATTTCCTTTATTCCGTCTACTCGTTTACGTGTCTACTTGTTTTACTAAACTTGTGACTCGTAACTTGTAACCCGTAACTATTATGGAACAACAATATATCGACTTATACAAACAACACCACGAAAGCATTAAAAAGCATTCGGCGGAGGTGATGAACAACTCGCGCGACGAATCTTTCGCACTTTTTGAACAATTGCGATTTCCAACTTCTGCTCTGGAAAACTATAAATACTCCGATTTGACAGAACCGCTTGCTGTTGATTATGGCTTGAATATCAATAGAATTCCTATTCCGGTAAATCCCTACGATGTTTTCAAATGCGATGTGCCTGGGATAGCTTCATATCTCTATTTTGTGGTGAACGATGCCTTTTATCCGGTAAATGAACCACGGAATAAAAAATTGCCCGAAGGAGTTATTATTGGCAGTTTAAAGGAAGTTGCAACATCGCATCCCGCGTTGCTGAAAAATTATTTTGGAAAGCTCAGCACGACTAAAAACGATGGATTGATAGCCTTTAATGGTGCTTTTGCACAGGATGGTTTCTTTATGTACGTCCCAAAAAATGTTGTGCTCGATAAACCGGTGCAGTTGGTGAACATTATGCGTTCTGATGTAGATTTTATGGCCAATAGTCATAATTTGATTATTTTGGAAGAAGGCGCCAAAGCGCAATTGCTTGTTTGCGACCACACGGTGGATGAGGTTCACTTTCTTTCCAACCGTGTTACCGAAGTTTTTGTGGGTGAAAATGCCACTTATGAACATTATAAACTCGAAAACACACATACCAAAACCACCAATCTTTCTACTTTGTTGATTGACCAACACCCATCGTCTAATGTGCTGGCGAACGTGATTACACTTCACAACGGTGTTACACGCAATACCATTGAGATTGATTTGAATGGCGAACATTGCGAAACCTTGCTTTGCGGCATGGTGATTGGCGATAAAAACCAACAAGTGGATAATTTCACGTCCATTATTCACAACAAGCCGAATTGCAACAGCCGCGAATTGTTCAAATACGTGCTGGACGGTATGGCAAAGGGTGGATTTACCGGGAAATTATATGTGGCAAAAGATGCACAAAAAACATCGGCATTCCAAACCAACCGGAATATTCTGCTCAAAAAAACGGCCAAAATGCGCACCAAACCGCAATTGGAAATCTATGCAGACGACGTAAAATGCTCGCACGGAGCCACTATTGGTCAGTTGGATGAAACCGCAAAATTCTACATGCAATCGCGTGGTATTTCTGAGTCGGAAGCACGCCTGTTGTTGATGTTTGCATTTACCAATGATGTAATTGAAAATATCCGCATTCCCGCTTTGCAAGATCGCATTAAACTGTTGGTGGAAAAACGGTTGCGTGGAGAATTATCAAAATGCGAAGGCTGCGTGATTTGTCAGTAATTGTATATGAAAGTATGTTGCTAACTAAACAGGAATTAAAAAACAAACTTTCCAATCCTCTGCCGGGTACGAATTCGCATATAAAAATGGCACCTCAACATCGTATTCAGGATTTCATCAACGATAAAAATAATTCCCAAAATGCAAAAAAAAGTGCTGTACTTATTCTTTTTTTTTCTGAAAACGATGTGCTGAAAATGATAGTTATCCGGCGAAGCCATTATGTTGGAATTCACTCCGGGCAAATTGCATTTCCGGGCGGACGATATGAAGAAGAAGACGAAAATGTAATGACGACTGCTTTGCGTGAAATCCACGAGGAAATTGGAATTCCGGAAGACAAAATTGAGATTTTAGGCAGATTATCAGACATTTATGTTCCGCCAAGTAATTTTCTCATTAGTGTTTTTGTAGGTTATCTGACCGAAAGACCTCAATATAAAATTGAAGAACGTGAAGTGGACGAAGTGATTGAAATTCCTTTCGAAGATTTTTTCAAACCGGATGTACGAAAAGAAAAAGATTTCTATGTTAATTCTTTGAAAGCCGGTTCCAATGCGCCCTATTTTGATATTACCAATGCTGAAATCTGGGGAGCAAGTGCGATGGTGATAAGCGAATTGCTCGATGTATTGAGACAATAGATTTTAGAGCCAAGAACCAAGACAATAATTATTAAACAAATTAACCAGTCAACCAAAATGACCTACAACATCCGATTAAATAAATTTATGAGCGAAAGTGGCATTTGCTCTCGTCGTGAAGCTGACAAATATATCGAACAAGGTCATGTTTTTGTGAATGGGCGACGTGCCAGCATAGGTGATCAGGTTTCTGCACGCGATAAAGTAACCCTGAACGGCAACTTAATTGAAGCCAAAGAAGGTACCGATTTTGTGTTTCTGGCATTCAACAAACCGGTTGGAATCATCAGCACCACCGAAATTGGTGTGAAAAATTCTATTATCGATTATATTGGCTATCACGAACGCATTTTCCCTATCGGTCGACTCGACAAAGAATCGCAAGGTTTGATTTTCCTCACGAACAACGGCGATATTGTCAACAAAATTTTGCGCGCCGGAAACAAACACGAAAAAGAATATCTGGTTACTGTCAATAAACCCATTACCGACGAATTTATTGAGAAAATGAGTGCTGGAGTTCCCATTTTGGGCGAAATGACAAAGAAATGCAAGGTGGTGAAAGAATCCGTTTTTTCATTTCGAATTACTTTAATTCAAGGTTTGAACCGCCAAATTCGTCGCATGTGCGAATATTTTGAATATGAAGTGGTTAAACTGGAACGTATCCGAATTATGAATATCAGTCTGAAAGGACTTCCAATCGGTGAATGGCGTCAATTGCAGCAGGACGAAATGGAACAAATTATGGCGGCAATCGCGAATTCCACGTCAGAGACCCCTAAACCCACTAAAGGGAGCTCAAGAAGTGCAGAAGCAATTCCAAACTCCAAATTTCAAACTCGGAACACGAAACACAAAACTGCAAACTTGGAACGAAAACCGGATCGTTCTGCTAATCCGAATCCAAAATCCCGTGATTTAAGGGTAAATTCAAGTAGCTCGAGTGGAAAAAAAGGTGGCTCAGCAAAAAATGTAAAACCCTCATCGGGAAGTTCCGGAAATCGAAAATCGGGGAAAAGATAAAAAATTAGTTACACATCTTATCAATTATCTATTCGATATTCTTCCTCACCTTTGTCAGAAACGCCAGCATTCGTTCTGAGTCTTTTGCTTCAATGATATCCAACAATACTTTCAACTCGGTGCGTATATTTTCGACTTGTTTGGGTGTATTCGGGTTAAAAAGAATTTCCGTCAACAGATAATCATCCTCTGATAATAACCCTTCTGCAATATCCATGTGGCGTTTGAAGGTTGTTCCCGGAGCTTCCTGATGTTTCATTACCGACGCAAAAACCAACGTCGATGCAAACGGGATAGACAACGAATAGGCTATGGTTTCGTCGTGTTCTTCGAAGCTGTATTCAAAGATTTTCAGTTTCAAGGAACCGTACAAATCTTTGAAAAAAGCCTTACCCATATGGTCCGATTCTGAAATGATAATGGCACTTTGGGTACTCAGGTTGTCGAGTGTGGCAAAGGTTGGTCCGAACATAGGGTGCGTGGAAACATAGCGCATTCCGGCGCTTTTGTAAAATTCCTGAATGCCGGTTTTTACCGAGGCAATATCCGAAATAATGCAGTTTTTTGGCAGATAAGGCAACACTGCCTGAAAAGCATCGATGGTAAATTTCAGCGTAACGCAGTTAATGACCAAGTCCGGTTCAAAAGCACGAACTTCCTCATATTCTGTCATGCGCAAGGTATTGAACACGAAACGCAACCGTTTCGGATCGGTGTCGAACAAAGCTACTTCGTGCTGAATGCACAGAACATCGGTCAAAAATGTGCCCATTTTTCCGGCACCAAGAACTAATATCTTCATAAAATCTTTCGGCCCCCTAAATCCCCCTAAAGGGGGACTTTAAGTTAGTATGTAATTGAAATCGGTTGCAAAGGTAAATAAAAATTTGCGGCATTTGAATCATTTACACTTTCGAAAATTCCCCTTTAGTATCTAATCTCTCAAATTCGTGTATTTTTTGGCACAATATTTAATATGAAAATGCTGGAACTATTACTAACTCTTTAATTTTCTGTGCCATAATAATGGTTTCCTTTCCAAGCTTTGT
>Ga0209429_10000186_pt1 | contig 45332 bp, 22 predicted proteins | sample BarGraNGADG00212_3_FD_184493 | JGI IMG/M metagenome (GOLD analysis project Ga0209429, IMG submission 184493) | Arctic peat soil microbial communities from Barrow, Alaska - Barrow Graham LP Ref core NGADG0004-212 (SPAdes) (version 2) | ecosystem: Environmental > Terrestrial > Soil > Wetlands >... | reverse complement strand
TGGCACGGTTAAGGCGACCCAGGCGGCTTACGAAATCTTCGTCAAAGCCGAGCAATCAGTCCGCCAGCTCCAGGAGCGGCAAATCGAAAAGTCCAGGCTGCAAAAGCAACGTGGTGACGCTTCCAACTCGAAAACCGCATGGGATGGCAAGGCCGTCGCCGCGCGGCAGCAGGCCAAAAACTACGAGGAGCAAAAGGACGCCAAGGTCAAACGCGTCAACGATCTCCGCCTGCAAATCGCCGAAGGCCAGCGGGCGCTACTAGACACAAAACCGGACTTTGACCGCCTGTCGGCCACCACCGAGACCGCCCGGCGCTCACGGGACTCCTTAAATCACTGGATGGCGAGCCTTGAAGGCGACGTGCAAAAGAATGCGGCGCTCCTCGATGGCATTCTGGAGGAGTGGAAGAAGGTTACGGCCTGGGATGTTAACGTTCTTGTCCAAGCGCGCGAGGAGGAGAAAACGCTAGATAATGCCGCCAAGGACCTGGCCAGAAAGCTCACCGAAGCGCGAAAGCTCGCGGAAACACTTTCCGAACAACTGGAGCAGATCAGCGGGGGCGTTTGCCCGTTTCTAAAAGAAAAGTGCCAGCAGTTTGATCCCAAGAAGGTCCGGTCGGATGTTTCCGAGCGGGAAACAGAAATAAAGAGCCTGGCGAACGCGCAGGCAGAGGCCTCAGAGGCGCACAAGCGGGCAAGGGCGCTGGTGGAGAAGCTGGCTAAGGAGGATGCCACGCTCAGCCAGTTACGAAAATCCATCAGGCAGGGCGTTGAATCCTTCGTTGCGGCCCATAACAGCCTTTTTTCCGCAGCCACGCAAGCGCACTTTGCTGTCCTGCAAGACTTCGTTCCAAAGCATGCAAGCCTGCTGCGGATTCAACTGCTGGGCGATGTGAAGCCTGCGGACGGCTACGATGAGTCTGGAACTGAGCTCGCGGTTGAAGCGCTCCAACAGTTGGGCAAGCTGGAAGAGGACTTGTGCAGCCAGGTGTCCAGCGCCCTTGAGAAAACCGCCGCCGACTTGAAGGACTCCTTCATGGCGTTCGAGATTCATAGCGCCAAGCGGCTCGGTCTGGAGCGGGATCTGGCGAACGGGCAGGAGAAGCTCGATGAGGCAGAATCAGAGATCAAAGTTCTGGCTGGGAAGATCGAAAATCAAAACACGGTGGCAGCCAAGGCCGACGAAGAAGCGGGTGCTGCGGGCCGGAGAACGGTTGCATTGGACGAACAGCTCAAACCATTTTCCAACCTGGAAAATAACCTCCGGGACCAGCAGGGCGTAAAGGATCAACACGCGGAAAGCCACCAGAAGTACCTGGGAGCCAAACCCGTTGCCGACCGGCTGGAAGATTGCCTGGCCGCCCTAAAACAATCGCGCGAATCCGAAACACAGGCAGCAGAGCTCCTGCGCCAGAAGCAGGAAGGTTACGATCTGGCGAAGCGTGAGTTTGATCCGGTCGCGCTGGCGGCTGCACGAAAGCAGGCCGAAGACGCAGGCAGTAGGCTCGCCGCCGATTCGGCGAATTGGCAGAATGCCCAAAAGGAGCTCAAGCGCGAAAAGGCGCGCTTCACCGAGTGGCAGACCTCGTGCCAGGAAAGAAACGAGATCGTGACGGGCTTGGGTAGGCTTCAAGCTTGCGTGGAACTAACCCAGAAAGCCCGACAGATTTTGCAGAAAACGGCGCCGATGGTGGCACAGCACGTCTGTCGGCGAATAGCATCCCGTGCCCAGCAGATCTTTAACCAGATCAACCCGGAGCCCGTGGAGTTGGAGTGGAATGCCGAGCGATACAGCCTTCGCATCAGCCCGGGTGAACGCCGGTTTGCCATGCTCTCGGGCGGGGAGCAGACGAAGCTCGCCCTGGCCATGACCCTGGCGATGATCGAGGACTTCAGCAGCTTGAAGTTTTGCATTTTTGATGAGCCAACCTACGGAATCGATGCCGACAGCCGACAGAAGTTGGCCGGGGCCATCGTAGCGCTCCAACAGACCACCCGCTTCGATCAACTGCTTATCGTCTCCCATGACGACGCTTTCGAAGGCCATGTGGAAAACACCATCCTGCTCACGAAAACCACCGCGGAAGGAAGCCTGGCAAGCCGTGTCTGACGCCGTAAACAGGACAACGAAACGATGGGGACGCTGATCATCGTGGATAACTTCCTGTTGGCTAGTTCGGTATGGCCTTGGTAGCATAATTTCCGATGATTATTCCTGGTCAATCGCCGCCCAGAAGCGGGAACGTTCGCCGCTGAGATCGAGAAGGCATGAAGGTTAACGCTCAAGCCTTTTTCAACTTCTGCGCCGCGCATGTGCCGCTGCTGCGGCAGCTCGCCGACCGCACGGATGAACTTTCTGAGGGCGAGGTGATGCGGCTTGTCCGCGACCAGGCGGATGCACATGAGGAATTACCAGAGACGACCTGGCGACGTTTGCGAGAATACCAGATCCTCGTGCCGTCGGAACCGGGCGGGGAATCCTACCTCCTGGCCGAGCCGGTCGCGCGTTTGCTGACGTATCTTCACAACCATGCCAACCCAGCGACGCCGGAGATGATCCGGGGCTACGTGCAGTCCCTCGACACACTGGCCAAGCAACTTGCCCGCGCGCTTGAGAGTGATAATGTCACCGTAGTCGGTTTGGCCTTCAACGAAATCAGCCTCACGCTTCGCCGCATCCACGCCGATTTGGACGAGACACACCAGGCGATTCTTGCCGAGGTTGGCCGGTACAAGACGGAGCGGCAGAAGGTGTCGGTGCGCGAAAAGTTCCGTCGCATTGTCTATTGGATGGAACGCTACGTGGAGCCGATGATCGAAATAGTTCGCGCGGATGGGCCGTTGCGGGAGAGCTTCGATGAAGTCGAGCGGCTTCTGCGCGGCGCGCGCGAGCAGGCTCTTTTCAACGATCAGCCCGCGCTGGAGCGCAATCTTCGTTTTTTGCGGCTCGTTGGAGCGCACGCGCTCAGGGTCTTCGTCCAATGCCGGAAGGAGATTCAGCCGCTTTATGAATCGTTACGCCGCTCCACCTTCATCGCCGAGGGCGCCTCGCGCGCGTTGGAGAAACTTCAAAACGAGGGGCTGGCCAACTGGGGCACGGCCCCGCTGATTGGCATCTGTTCTCTGCGGTTCCAGAATGTGCCCAGCGACGCCGCCATCGCCCTGGCCTTACGGCGTGTGATCGAACACCCGCCCGAACCTCCGCCGGTGCTCGATTTCTCCACCGAGGAGACCACGCCTGACGAGTTGGTCCGGCGCTTGTGGTTGGATTTGCTTCCCGACCATGTTCGCCCTGACTTGCCGTTGCCCGACTTGCTCGACTGGATTGTCAAACGCCATCCCGAAAAGGACACGTCCGCCGTTTTGGCCGGATTCACTGCCCTCATGTTTCACGATGATTTTGAAGCTCGCTTCTCGGAGGCCGAACCGAACGAATACGTGACAGCCAATGGGGCGCTTCAAGCCCATCCCGTCCAACTGAAGTCCCCATGAATGACCTCCCTTATCTAGGCGAAATCTTCGACCGCCTGAAACGTGGCTGCCATCTTGGCCCCGACGATGAGCCGTTTTACTCGGCGCTGATGGCCAGGCCTGACGACTACGAAGGCTACTTTGCCCCTCTGGGTTTGAAGCTAGTGCGACATGAAAGGGAGTTTTTCTACTTTGAACCGGAGAATCCGGAAAATGTGCCCGACACGATGCCGCGCATCGCCGTTTTCTCGTATATCTTCGTTGACCACGCGGCCAATCAGGGCCGGCCCATCGAGGAGTTCATTTTCGGCCAGAATTTTCTCGTGACCTCGTTGCCGCACTTCAACCTGGATCGCTACACGGCGTTGCTGCGCCAAGTGGACGTGCATGACGTGAAGGGCCTCGAGACAGTCCTTCGCCACATGGAGCGCATCGGCTGGGTGAAATGGCTCGGCCCGGACGAATTCCGGTTTCTCCGCCCCTTCCACCGGGTCTTTTCCAAGTGCCTCGAGCTCGCGCAAGCGGCTAGCACACCGACACCCGCGCAGAATGACCCTGCCACCACCGCCCTCTAACCCATGCCAACCGGACCCCAGAAAATCATCCTTATCCGCTCCGGCCGCTACGAGTACGCCGAGGTCGACATCAACGGCGCCCTACAAATTGTCGGTCCCAACAACACTGGCAAAACCACGCTCATCAACACCCTGCAGTTCCTTTACATTGATGATCGGCGGCACATGGACTTCGGTTCCTATACGTCGGAGCAGACGCGCGAGTTCTATTTTCCAGGCCAGTACAGCTACGTTCTTTTCGAGTGTCTCGGCGTGCAGGGAACCTGTGTCATCGGTTGGCGTGGGCAGAGCAAAGCCAGCGGTGGCGAACCCGAACGCTTCTGCCACCTTGGCCCATTCACCGAATCCGATTTCCTCGACGAACGCCGGCAGGTGCGTGAACCTCGCGATGTCAACGCCCGGCTGGCCGTGAAGCAGTTCCATGTCGTCAAGAGCGCCCAGGAGCACCGCGAATTGCTGCTGGTCCCGGCGAATGGCGAGACTCGCGGCCTTGGTATCGTGGCTCTGCGCGATGGTGACAAATACCACCAATTTCGCGAAACCCTGAAATGCCTCCTTACCCTCAGCGCCATCACGCAGGAGCAAATGCGCGATCGGCTGCTTATGCTCGCCGACATCCCACCCGATCGCACGGCCCTCGACGTGCGAGCGCTCTTCGGTGACGACTACGACCGTATCCGCGAGCGGCGTGAGCGTCTTATCCGCTTCAAGAAAAACCAAGCCTTGGTGGACCGGCTCATCAAAGCATTTGACCAGCGCGAAACTGTCCGCGGCGAACTCATCTTCCGTTGGACCGACCTGCGGGCCAAGCGGCAAGCCTTCGAGACCATCCACGAGGCGGCGCTGGAAAAGCTCCGTGCCGAAGCGAAAACACAGGCCGAAAGACTTCAGGAACTCACCGCCGAGTTGAGCGACCGCCGAAACGACGTTGCGAACTTTTCCAAGCAGGAAGGCGGTCTGACCATGAAACTCGATGCCCTCACCAAGCTTGACCGGGAGTTCGCCAATTTTGTCGAGGACTTCGAGCGGGCCGCGCTCGCCAACCTAGACAGCGAGATTCGAGCGCTGGATAACCAGCTTGCCAACTCTCAGAACGAGTCGAGAGAGAGGGCCAGGCAGAAAATTGAAGGCTGCACCGGGCTCGTGAAGCAGGCCGAGCAAACCATCGCCCGGTTCGACAAGCTTGCCGTCACCGCCTTGCGAGCCCACTTCAGTGACGAGGAACTCAACACTATTTTCCGGGTTCTCAACCGCGACCTGCTCGAAATCCCGGTCGGGTCGGACGGCATCCAAGTCGTGCGTCAGCGGGATTTGATCACCGCCCTTCGCGAGTTGATCTCGCGCATGGGCGACGGGGTCTATCAGGATGAAAACGTGACCATAAAGCTGCATTCGCACACTCTCCCGTTGGCGGGGCTGGAAAACGTCGAAACTGCGCGTAAGAACCTTGAAGACCACCGCGATACCCTCCAGCGCTGGCAGAACATCCTCGCCGCCATCGAACAGCGGGAGTCCATTCAACGGCAGTTGAAGGCCAAACGCGAGCAACGCGATGGGAAGAAGGGACCGAATGGAGAAGAGATTCAGGAGGGATTGGTCAAACGCATCTTCCGATTCGAGGAGTACCAGAAGGCTAAGATCGAAGAACCGCGCTTGCGTGCGGAACTCAAGGCGGTCACCAGCAGCATCGCGACCACTAACGAGCGCATCAAAGTTCTGGCGGCCCAGAGCAAAGATGCCGAAAAGGCGGAGGACCATGCCAAAGGCGCCATCCGCCATGAGGAAGACGATTACAACAAGGTGATGGGCCATTTTGGCGAGTGCATTTTTCCAGAATACACCGCCAAGGCGCGGATGGTTGAAGACATCCCCAACGACTTCGCCGCCGCCATTGACTTGTTTCTCCGCCAACAGACCAAGCAAGAGAACCTGGCGGACGAGACGGCCCAGCAGTTGGGCGAGGTCGAGCGATGGTTTGGCGATGAGTTTCGGGGCGACGATGAACCGGAAACCATCCGTGTGCTCCGGGAGGAGTTGGAGGCGCTGGCCGATAAGGAGGAGGCGCTGGGCCGCGATTGGAACGCGCACATCCACGGACTCAAGGCGACCTTCGACCGCGTGCTGAGGGAACTGGGCGAGGTCCAGAGCGCGAAAGATGGCTTGAACCGCCAGTTCGCCAAGGTGCAGGTGTCGAACCTCAAGTCGGTCAGGATGGAGGTCATCGAGCAGACTGACCTCGTGAGTTGGATCAAGCGGCTCGCCGCTTTCGAACCAGGCGGTTTGTTTGATCAGGATCCAGAACGGGAGTCGGCCCTGGTGAACTTCCGAACGAAACTGCAAGCCAACCCGGTGGTTCGTTTTGCCGACCTTTTCACTCTGGGGGTAACCGTCGAGGGACCAGACGGGCGCAAACACACCTACCACGACTTCCGGCAGATCGAATCCCACGGCACCACCGTCGCCATCAAAGTGCTGTTCAACCTTCTGCTGCTGAAGAGCCAGTTGAAACGCGACGATTGCCAGGTGCCGTTCTTCCTCGACGAAGTGCAGATTCTCGATCCGGCCAACCGTCACGCCATCCTCGCCACGGCGCGCAAGCTCGGATTCCTGGCCATCACTGCCGCGCCCGAAGCCGTTAGCGAGGTGGACGCCTTGTATTTCCTGCAGCCAAGGCGCGGTTGGATCGTGCTGCGCAACAAGCACCGCGTGGGGGTGAAAATTCGGCCGCCAACAGCATGACCGCCCAAGAGAACATCCTGGCACAAATCACACGCCTGCTTGAAGATGGAGCGATGCCAAGGTCGGCCTGCAGTGGCTCACTGCTTAGGACCCTGCGTCCTTTGCTCCATGCGGCGGTAGTGGTTGAGGAACGCTCTGGCGGCGGCAGACGCCTGGTGGTTCGTGATGTGGCGGCCTTGCAGGAGTTTAGTCGGCGCCATTTTCCAGATTCCGCTGGGACTGCCGGCCTCTCCAGCCGCGCCGCTGGGGTGGCCCGCTTCCGTGACTCCAAGACATTCGCCAGCGACACACCGGAAATCGTGTCCGTTCGCGCATGGTCCGAAAAGGCTCTGTTGAAGCATGGCCAACCGACCGGGGCGGCTGTCGCTACGGCACAGTATGGCGTTTTTTCGTTTCTCCTGGCTGGAGCCGAGCATTATACGCTACGCGGAGCTTGCGCCTTGGTGGAGAATCCGGCGGTGTTCACTCAGTTCGAGAATTTCCAATTGCCTGTCGGGCTGGTAGTTTATGGCCACGGCCGTGCTTCCAAGCGATTTGTGGACTGGCTGTCCATAATGACATCCCCCGATTTTCAATTGCTGCACTTACCCGATTACGATCCCGTCGGGTTGACTGAATTCGAGCGTCTCCGCGCTCGCCTTGGAAACCGTGTGCGTCTTCACGCGCCGCACGATCTTGACCAGCAATTTGCTTCCTTCTCCAACCGCACCCTTATCAAAAACGTCAACAGCCAATCCATGCTGGCCAACTTGAGACGCACGGCCTCCCCCGAAGTCCGCCATGTGGTTGCACTCATCGATTGCCACAACGCCGGTTTGGAGCAGGAGGCTCTCCTGCTGCATGGCTAAGGGCTCGTGACGACGGTTCGTATTTAACGATGCGCCTCCAACGCGAATAGTTGTGCAGCTCCGAACCGTGCTTTTTCTTCTGCCTGGAGAAATTATCGTCAAACAAATTGGTGTGAACAATTCATCACGCCTAACATCAGGCCGCAGAATATGGGAGACACATAGACGGTCACCGACCTTCTGCCGACGTTTACCTAAACCGCAACAAAACAACCAAAGGAAGACAATATTCAATTGACTCCACCAATGCCGTCGATGACGTTCCCATCGGTCCTTTGGACCGCGTTTGCCACAAGATGTGGTGCCTGGTGGAGTCAATTGGATACCCATGAAAGGTTATATGAAAAAGACAGCAATCTGTGGGAATTGTGTTCCCGTCCCAATGGCCGAGGCGATCAAGCTGAGCTCACCCGACCAGAGAACCGAACAACTAGCCAGGCAAATGCTCCTCGCTGAAATTAATAACGGTCGGGCTGCAGCCCGGAAGCCCCTGTTGCTAAAGCTCCCACCGGCTCGGTGGCGCAGTCATGGCCCCAAAGCTTTGGAGAAAGCGCGAGCGATGAAAATCGTCACGATCATCTCTCTCTGGTCCAAGCTCGGGAAGCCCTTTCCGCCGCCGCCACCGATTCAGTACGACGTGCTCGCCCAAGATGGCGACGTCCCTACGACGTTGGAGGACGCCTATGCCGTGACCAATATGGATGGCCGGCCCATGGGTAGGCAGGCGTGCGCCACCACCACGGGCGACATGATGCTGCTCGATGGCAAGCATTATCTTGTTGAACCACACGGCTTTCGCGAACTCACGGACGCCGAGGCTCAAGCCATCAAACAACTTGACTGCAGGGAGACATGCGGGGGGTATGACCAGCTCGTCGAAAAACGCTTGATCTGATTGCCGCCTCTTCGCGGTCCAATCGACCCTCACCCATGTGTCGGGGGCGGGCAGCAAGATTGTGCATGATCCGTTGCATCTGGTGTAGTATGCGCGGACAGCTCGGTGGCCCGGAGCGTGGGGAAAGCCTCGGTCAAGGCGGCGGGCTGCTTGCGCCACTCGTCCTCCAGACCGAGGTAGAGGTGGAAGAAGGCGGTGTCCGGCTCGCTGGGTTTTCGATGCGCCCCGAATCCAAACATAGTCGCCGTTAAGCTTCTCCTTGTTCTTGCACCTCACGATGGGAAAAGTGTCGTTGATTGTTCAGGTGTATTTGTTGCCTGCGGCGCGACAGAGTTCGATGCAGTGGTCAATCCAGTTCTGATACCAATACCACTGCCCGGCTACTGAAACACCGTAGCCTTTGGAGGCATCCTTGGCGTTCTCCCCTTTCCACATGTCCACATGGTCTGGTTGCCGCCGAAATCGCGGGAAGCCGGCTTTTTGCACGGCAGTCACGACATCCTTTGGCAAGAACTTCGGGCGTTCCACTTCTTTCTTGACCCAGTATTCCTTGCTGATGCTTTGTGCGAGTTCCGATTTCGGGTCGATAAACTCCACGACCTTGTCCGCCTGGCCAGGGCGATTCACGAGCTTCTTCGTGAAAAGCAAACGATACGCAAATCTTGGGCTGTTGAACTCATCGGCGGTAAGTGCTCTGTCGAACTTCTCCACGAATCGCAACAACGCCTTTGGCAGAGCCGGGCCACTTTCGGCAAGCTCGAACTGCTTGGGATCAAGCTGTGCGAACTGAATGCTAAATTGAAGATGTTCGTCCAGGCGATGCTGCGCACCGAATAACTTGGTTAAACAATCATTGAAGTTCACGGCACAAGCTTGGTAACGGCTGCTCAAATAGGTGTCTAACCCGATAGCCGCCATTTGGTGTTCAATCTCATGACGCAGCCCAATCAAGAACCGCAGGTTCTTCTGCGTGTCCCCGTCAATTGGGCATACAGGATCGTTCAGACAGCGTTCGAGTTCCCAATGCTTGTATGCGCCGTGGCTTGTGCGGTCGTATTTGCGACGATTCCGGACGATTTGGAAATAGCGGTAATCCACACCTTTTCCACGATAGTGCGCGTGCAGCAAATAGGTCCACGCGATGATCATTAGGACCGTGAAGGACTCGGATTTGAATCGAATCAACGGGTCATTGTAGATCTTGATCGCGCAAAGGGCCGCCTCCTTGGCTTTGGAAACCAACTGCAACCTGAGCGAACCGATTGAGCCTTTGTGCTTTCCCATATCGCCAGTGCGGCTATCTTGGAACATGGAAAGCGACGGCAACGGTTTCCTCTGAATGGCCCTTCGCGATCAGTTCCTGGTAGTTGCTCCAAGTTTCGGAAATGCACGAATAGCGTGCTAGTGCAGCCAGCACGGCAGACAGCAACAAATGGTTCTGCTCTTCGGGCGGAAGGAGGACGTTGATTTGTTCGAGGGCGCTCACGGAGTTGCGGTTAGAGAAGTCTGCATCCGTCCTTGTTGTGTCCGCTCCTGGCGATCTCGTCGAGATCCTCAGGCCAGAGCATCTCCCGCCGGCCGGCTGGGCTGCGGAAGTTCATGCCCAGCGCGTAGCCGAAGCCGTAGCTGTTGTAGAGGGCGATGGCCCGCTGCATTACGCGCGCTCCCGCCTTCGAAAGCGCCCCTTCCTTGTCTTTGATCGCGTAGGGCCGAATCGCATAATAGAGCATCATCTTGACCGCATTTCGCCCGGCAGCGGCAGCGTCCATTTCCTGCCAATCCTTCGGCTTCGGGTCCGGCTCGCCGTCTTTTCGCGTGTAAATGCGCTCGCCGACCATCTCCATGTACCAGAACGTCATCTCGTAGGCCGCAGCAGCGATCGCCTCTTTGGACCAACGGAGGGAGACGTGCCAACGGTCGCTGCCCAACGGCATCAACTGATCCTCGTTCAGCGGCGGCGTCGGAGGGTCCAGCATCAACCGTCGCTTACCCTCTACGGTTTCAAACCGCAGCGTTCGTGGCAGAGGCCAATCGCTGGGCTGAACTGTGATCCGCAGAACCCGGCCTTCAATTCCAAAGCCTAAGCAAACCCGCCCGCTCGGGAAATCCACACCGGGGATGTGCAATCCCTGCCTCGCTCGTCTGAGGTGCTCCTCGATCTGGCCGCCCATCTCGCCTGAGGACTTGTGGCCCGATTTCACTTCCGCCACGCCGGCCACGACTACAGAGCACCCATCAGGCTCGGTACCGTCAACCACCAGAACATGCAGATCGGCTCCCTTCAGCACACCCTTGCCGGACTGGCGCGTTACCATTACTGCATCGCCGACATAGAGCCTTGCCGATACGGGTAATGTGCCAGCGACGCGCGGGTCCTGCATGAGTCGCTGGCAGGCCGCCGCAGCAAGAAGCTCGGTCACGGCCCCCTTGAAGCTATTCACCATGAACGAGTAGATGAATCCAATGGCCGCCGCCGTTTCCGTCGTGGTCAGCCGTCGCCCACTCAGTTCGGGCGGAATCTCCCCTTCCTCTTCGTAGGGACCGTCCCGCAGGAACCTTTGAAATAGCTCACCTCGCTTATCTCCCTCGATGTTGCAGATGGACGCTTCCAGCGTCTTGCGAAAGATCGTCAAGGGATCGTTCCCAACCGCAAAGACAGCCTCCGTGGCCAGCGCGCTCTTAAGCGCCGACTCGACCTCGTTACCCAGTTGCTCCCCCAGCAGGTCAAACCCGACACTGCCAGCCAGGCTCCCTGCGGCGGACGACCGGTCTGGTCTTCGATTGCTCATGGTTGCTTAACCCCCACCACTACACCTGCCAGTGGAAAATGAAGCCATGTGGCTTCAACATTTTCCCCTGCTGAGGTTAGCACTTCGCGGTATGCAGCGACTTGTCCGGTGAACTGCCCGGCCTTCGCTTCGCAGTGATCGCGGCGTATGGGAGCACTTTTATGATCAATGACGACCACGCCTCCGGCTGGAAGCTGGAGAAGAAGGTCAATCGTACCGCGCCAGCGGCCACCGATTGCGCGAGGCCCGCTTGCCACTACTTCTGGGTGCCATTGTGCTGCGGGATAGCGATTCGCGACCCACTTCAAGAAACGTTCGCCTGATGCAACAACATCCGCCGGCGAGAGGATTCCGGTCACCGAACAAGCAGCCAAGCAACGTGCGGCAACGATCTCCTTCTCATTGGCGCTCATCGAGATCATCGAAGGGAGAGCGGCCAGGTAAGCATGCACGGCATCTCCGATGGAGGCGTATTGATTTGCATCGGCTCCTGACGGAAAGAATGACGGTCCCGGGAGTTCCTCAGAATGGACCTCGACTGTGTCTGACTTTGTGGAAACCTGACTGGGTGAGTGGAAACGGGGTGCGAATTTGGATGGGCTGGGGTTTCCAGTCAATTTCAGCCAGCGTTGCTGCTGTGGTGTAGCCACCCGGCAGTCCTCTACCATGTTGGGGTTCAGGAGCCGGAGAACGAACGATGTGTCAATTCCTTCCAGCTTGTGCTCGCCATCGGCCAAATTGCTGTCGAGCAACGAATCCACGGCGGGAAGTTGCTCCAGCCACGCATATTTCCCCTCGCGATGTGCAAACACGAGTTTGTGCTTGGCACGCGTGCATCCCACGTAAAGCAGACGGAGATTCTCATCACTCTCCCGGCCGGCGCGTTCCTGGCCTTCTTCTGACGCAAGCGCTCGGTCTTCAAGTCCGCTTCCGGAGCGCATTTTGGGGAATTCGCCATCCGTCTGTCCGAACGGCCACACCCAGGACCGCAACGTTCGTCCTTCCAACGGATCCGCATCGCTATGCCCACCGCCGGAGACAACCGGCGACCACATGTCAGGCGAGCGGGACGAATTCAATCCGCTGAGCACGACCACCGGCCATTCCAACCCTTTGGCCGAATGGTAGGTCGTCAACGTCACCGCGTCGTGTCCCAGCGGTGGGTAGCAGAGATCGAGTCCATCCTCTGCGAGATGTTCGAGGTGGAGGATCAACCCGCTCAGCGTCGCCGCTTGGCCACTTTCGAAGGCGGAGTCCTCGTACTCCCGACTGTGACGCAGAAGGGAGTCGAGATTGGAGCAACGCCGCGCGGGGTCGCGCCATTTTGCAACGAGTGCAGGAAGGCGGAGGGCTTCGAAGACCTGCTGCACGATCTGCGCTGGTGACAGGAGGGAGCGATTGATCTCTTCAATGCGGGCAAGGCGCAGGTCGCCTTCCCAAGGCTGGCGAAAGTTTGTGTCCTCATGCGCTTTCGCGGTGCCAAGTTCCCGGAGACGTTCCCCAATCCAATCAGGAGTGTCCTTTTCCGGATCACTCATAAAATGAATGAGGGTTGCCGCAGCAAGAGAATCATTTCGATCCGCCACCAGGCGCAAGCCTGTCAGGACCGTCGCCCCCTCGCGGGTGGACAATAGGCCAGGACTCTCCAGCAAACAGGGAATCCCCAAGTTTCCAAGGGCCGTGGCTATCGGCTTCAGCAGACGGTTTGTTCGCTCCAGGACGGCGATTTCGCCGAATCGTATCCCTTCCGCTTTCAGCTTTGCGATTCCACAGGCGAGTGCAGTCGCGTCGTCGTCTTGGTTCTTTGTGTCAAACACCCATCGCTCTAATCCCCGCGGGAGGCTCGGCTTCTGGGGTTCCTGCTTAGCGTCGTCGCCCAATACGGCCGCGAAGACGGTGCCGACAAACTGGACCAGTCCCCGCTGGCTACGGTAGTTGCGGGGCAGTTCGTCCCGCGTGGCGTCAGCCGCGTCATTCCAGAGGTCGTTGACCAGCTTCGGGTCGGTGTCACGAAAACCGTAGATTGCCTGTTTGGGATCGCCCACCCAACGACTGCGGGGGGATATGCGCCGGAGACGTTGAAAGATGGCCAACTGCAGCGGGTTGGTGTCCTGGAATTCGTCAACGAGAACCAGATCGAAATCTGCGCCCAAACGAGCGGCGATGGTCTCGTCATCAAGAAGTCGAAGGAGCAGGATTTCCAAGTCAGTGAAATCGACCAGGCCGCGCTCGGATTTGTAGCGTTTGTATTCTGAATCGAGCCGATTCGTTTCCTCTGCCAAGAGGGTTGAAAACGCCCGGACATCCGCGAGGAGCCGGGGATTGCGGCACACCTCTGCGGCATGATTCCTCAGTGGATCCAGCATCGCGTCAGCCCCCGATCTCTTGCCTGCCTTTAGCCTGATGGCCTCCAAATAACTGCCCCAAAGCGGCAGGTGTTTTGATTTGAGCTGTCGAAGCTTCTGGCGCGCTGTGTCGGTGTTCTGCTGGGTATCGTTGACTAGGGCGTTGAGGCTCGCCAACGCCGCTTCCGCGAGCTCATGCAACCGGCCAATCGGCGTCTCCTCGGTCGTGACCCCGTCCGGAGCCAGCAATTCACCCACCCGTTCCGCACTGACTGCCATCTGGGACGCGAATTCCGGGTCACCGATCAGGTTTCCCCGTTTCGCCGCCAGCAGGTCCAAGATGCGCCGGGGCAAATCGTCGAGGCCCAGTCGTTCGGCGAGTTCGGTGAGCGGTTGCCATGCCGGGGTGGGCAGCGCCCCCAGAAGATCACCCAACGCACGTTCGCTGGCCGGTTCCGTCACGACTTCTAGGCGCGGTGACAACCCCAGCTCAAGCGCATAGCGGGACAGCAGGCGGTGCGCCACGCTATGCACGGTGCCGATGGCCGCCAGTTCCAGCCGCTCGGCATTCCTGTTGGCTGCCAATCGGTCGGCCGTTCCCGCCAACAGTTTCGCCTGCATGCGTCCCTTGAGCTCCGCTGCGGCCTTCTTCGTAAACGTAGTGGCGAGGATACGCGCAGGATCCAGGCCACCTCTGACCGCCTCGTCCACACTGCGACAGAGATCCGTTGTTTTGCCGGAGCCGGCGCCCGCGCGAACCAGTTCAAGGGTGTTGCTCATATTGTCTCCTCCAGGCCACAAATGCGCTTGAAATCACAATGCCTGCAGACCTCCTGCACTTGGTCAGCTTTAAGGTCCTCCTTGAGCACGATCGTCGTGCCCGCCGGCCACGCGGATGATTCTTGAAGCGGACGGGCTGGAACGGGAGTCCCGGCCGTCAGCCAGTCCCCGGCAGCTTCGATTGCAGCAAAGAACTTTTGCCACACCGTTTGAATCGCCGGTGCGCTGATGAGTGCGCGCTGGGCGTCCCCGTGGACGGCGCTGCCCGAGGGGGTGAAAAGCAGGCCATCGGAAAGAACCAGATAGGCCACCGCTGGGAACCGTCCCTCCGCCGTTGATCGACCATAGGCGTAGGTGGCGAGCTGCACGGCCCGCCCTTCGGCGATCAGCGCCTGATACTTGGACCGGCCGCTATACTTGAAGTCGAAGATGGCTTCTTCGCCGTTGTCCCGCTGGGCCACGCAATCAATTGAACCCTTCAGCGGCTTGCCGAACGCTTCACCCGCCAATTCCACTTCGATTCCCACGATGCGATAACCGCCACTGGCCAGGGTGCTGACGAGAACGCGCGTGACGTTTTCGATTTGGTCGCGGAGTCGTTGTCGTTCGAGAAACTTCTTAGGTTGGGCCAGCGGGGCCGCGTCGAGAGGCAGTCGTTCGTCAAACGCGGCGAGCACCCGCGCCACCGCCGCGTCGAGAGCGGGCAACGCACCGCCTCCACCGAAGACGCGTTCGAATATGCTGTGGCAAAACGTTCCCTTGAGCCGGTGATCGTCGGGGAGTTCGGCCATTGAGCCCGGTCGAATCTTCGCGAGGTAGTGGAGTGTCCATTTGAGCGGACAGGCGAGCCGGTCCTGCAACTCGCTGGCCGAGACAGTTTCCCGATCCGAAAGAAGACTGTTCGGGATGTTCCAGAGAGGACGCGTTTTTTGCGGAGCTTCAATTGCGATGTCGTGACACTCAAATCCGATTGGGGAGAGAGCGGTCGAATCACCGGTCATGACCAAGTCTTCCAGCACGAGGGGTTGCTCCCTATTCTGTTCCGGGAGCAAGCCGCGAACTGCGAGCCAGAGGGGGTGCCATCGTTTTTCCAAATCCTGGGGCAGGACCACTGCAAGGAACGCTTCCTTTACCTGGCAGTAACCGCGGGTTTCAGCGGAACGAAGCGAGGAAAGCACCTTGCTCCCATCATCAATGACAACCCCCGCATCACGCAACTCGCGTAGTTGCCCTGCTGACCAGGGGCAGGCGGCAGCATCCGCTGTCGCGGGTCCCAGCCAGATCAGCCGGGCACACGGTCCTTCAATCTCGGAGAGCGATCTTACCCGGATGGGGCCACCCTCGGCTTCGATGAACGGCCTGGTTTCCGCTCCGTTTGCCAGCGCCTCTTCGAGCAGTCGCCCTAGTTGCGGCTCCGACAGCGCCGTCCCCTGACATTCCGCCAATTCGCCAAGCAGCGCCGCTTGTCCCGCCGCCGTCTGCAATGCCTCGACCAAGCCGGGAGGCGTTTGCTCATCTTGCACCAGCAATGCCGCCCGGCCCGAAGCCCACTGGGCCACCATGCCGCAGCGGGTGCGGATAAGCCGTGATGACATTTCGCTGCCTCTTGAAGCCCGATCACAGCGAAACCAAGCGCCCAATCGCTCGCGCAGTTCACCTTTGGGATCAAATTCTTCACCGCAGAGTTCCTCCAGCGCTTTGTCCCACTCGTCACTTCCCAGGCCGGGTTCGCGTGTCAGGGCGTTTGCCAGTTTCGATGCGGCTTTCTTGGGAATCGGCAGCATGGGCAGCGTCAAGAAACCAAGAAGTAATTGCGGGTCCACCGGAGCCCAACAAAGTGCGAGGCTCAGCGGCAGAACCTGCAGGACCGGATGCGCCCGCGACCAGGCCGACGCCCCGGTGGTGGGCAGGCCGATCCGGTTGAGGCACGCATCAAGCCGCAAGGCCAGATCATCATCTTCACAACAGATCACCGTGGTCGAAAGCTTGTCTGAAGCCTTCGCCAGCGTGGCTGCGATGAATTCGACGGCCGAAGTTTCGCTGCGGGTCCGGATTTGGCGGAACGTCGAATCCAGCTCAACGCCTGTCATGGCACCGCCAAGCAAAACAGTCTGCGTCTTCTGTAATGCCGAACCTTCGGGAGCATGAGCAATCTGCTCCGGCACCCCGATGACATTCAATTTTTTAAAAACCCTTTGCCAGACCAGAGGCCATGCCTCTTTCGCATCATACAGCAGGCAACGATGGGGAGGCAGCACCTGCCCTGCATCAATGGCGTCGAGCACCCTCTGCAGGCGCTCCGCCTCACCGGGAAACTGAAACCTTCTGCCTGCCACGACCCAGGCCAGGGCTTGCACCAGCGCGGGATAAGCATCGGAGGCTTTCTCATCCCAGCCCGACAATAGCAGTTCGTCCCGCCTTGAAAGCAGCTCGGAAGCGGTCGCCCATCGATCCGCCTTGAGGCTTTCAGCAAACATCGAGTTGTTGGCGGCGTCCAGTGCGGCCGCAAACTCTGAAACGCGGCTGGCTTGGTGAATCCGAGTAATGGGAAGTCCCAACTGGGTCTCGATCCATTCGAGCAATGTCTCAGGACCACCGCGGTATTCGTTAAGAAAACCTCGGCTCCAAAGGGGGCGAACAACTCCCGGGGCGAGCCGGATCATTAACTGTGCGCTTTCGTTTCTGGTCATAATCTTAATTCCTTGCAGTGGCCTTCCTTGATCACTTCGCCGGCGGTGTTCTTTTGCTCGGTGCGCGCGATGTCCTTGCGCTTCACGATGGGTAAGGTGTCCAAGATCATGACCCGATTTCTCCCAAAATGATCCTCCAGACGGCGGCGCACTTTTCTTTCGGTTTGCCTTCGCCGGTTTCAATTTTGTCTAGTTCGTCCAATTCAGCTTTGGCGCGGCGTGGGTCTGGATCTTTCAAGATGACGTCGCCGAAGATGTTCAATGCGGCTTGGAACTCCGATTCCTTGAAGGAGAGGCCGGAGAGCCGGCGCGGAAAATAGGCATCGGTTAGAGACTCACGCATCAGTCTGGCCGAGCGCAACAGGAGCGAGAGCGGTTGAGTCCAGCTTTCGTCAGGCGCCTTGGCCGTGAGGTCGGGCGGCGCGATCTTGTTGTAAACAGCCCGAGGAGTGATGCGCGCACTCAGCGCGTTGGTGAGGCGTTCCTGCACCTCGGAAAAGACAGCCGCCAGTTTATCGGCGGGAACGGCCTTGCCTTGGCCCAACTGATTATACATGGCATCAAGGTCCTCCTGAATTTTCTTCTTCCGCTTTTGGACAAACTGGGGCACGTCATCCCCGCCCAACGCTGTTTTAAGATTTGCCAGCCCCTTTGCATTGCGGGTCTCAAGTTCCTTCTCAAACAAAACTTTTGCCCCTTCCGGCAGCCAATGGCTCCCCATGCTCAACAAATAAGTGAGCAGATCCATGATGTCATTGATGCGACGACACTTTTCGACCTCCTTGCCAACCACCTCATCAAGCACTTGAAGGCTGAAGGACTGTTTTTGCGTGAGCGCGCCAAGGATGCGCTCGGATTGCTGGCCCAGCAGCGTGGCTTTGACCGGAATGGCCAGTGGTCTAATACGCGTGGTTTCATCCACCGTTACGAGCCAGCCGTGCGCGTAAACTTGCTGGAGCTTCAGCGCCAACGGGTCCAGGGCGGTCTTGCCCCGGTCCCACGGTTTTACCTTTGTCCCATCTGTCTCGACGGTTACTTCCCCAGTCTTTGGGTCGACTTCTGGACGCGCGGGGTGGTCCGGTTGTGGGCCACGGCAAGATTCTTCAAAAGCCTTCCACATTTCCGCGGCGGCGGGGTCGCCTTGCGCCGGCGCAAGATGGGGGATGCGGACTGTCTCGGTAGTGAGCGGAACCGCGCTGGCGAACAGATACTGAAACCACCGGCTCCAGGCATCCCGCAATGCATCGTCGGGTTGGAAGACGACGTTGAAACTAGTCAGGCAAACAGCGTCCTTTCCGCTGTCGCCAACGGAACCGATACAGAGGGTAGTTCTGCCTGTATTCGACTCGTGGGCTTGGAAAACGGTCGGGGGCATAATCATCGTCTCGTAATCCGGGCCGAAGGCCCGTGCGACAGGGAGGAGCCGAATGTCGAGTTCCTGTTCAGGGCCGATGACTTGGGCTTGGATCATCTTCAGGGTGATCAAGTGCTCTTCGCGAGTTGGGCCGCCTGGAAAAACCACGACGACAAGGCTGATGCACCGAGGACCAGGCAAGGCAACGAGGGTCTGGAGCCATTGAATAGTCTTGTCTGCCACGCCCACAAGGACGCCAGCGATTAGGTCGGCTTTGGCAACGAGCGGCTCGAACGGCGGATGATGGACGTAGCGAGCTTGCTGAGCAAGAAAACGAGGTTCCGGCCAGACCAGAGGTGTGGCGGAAGGCAGGACGGTCGATCCCAGGCCATGCAAGGTGGCAGATTCGTCAGAGTTCATACTTTGGGTAGCTGTCCTTTTCTTCTTCCTCGGGTATAACGTAAGAACCATCCAATCCCTGTCCTCAAGCCGTTTTATACCAGTTTCAAGTTTTCCATCCTGTCCAAAAGCCTCTTGTCGCATCGCCAGACAAAGGAGATGGGTCGGGCGGGTTATCGCGGTGTAAATCAGGCGCAAGCGGTCAAGTCGCTCCACACCCTCTCTCGCGGTGGCCCCGGACTTATCGCCGAGAAGCCAAGGAAGCAAATCCTCCAGGTCGTGTTTCTTGAAAAACGTTTCGACAACGAGTGTCGCTGTGTGTGTCTGGCCTTTCGCGCTATGAATTGTTCCGACATCAATCTCCACGAAGCGCGCGCCCTGAGTAAATCGGTAGCGGTTTGGGGTTGCGTGAACCATCGGGCCGTTGTTAGGCAACTGCCCGGCAAACTCTGCAGACCATTGGCAGAATGCATCGGCTTCTGCGCTCCATTGTTTCCCGATGATCGGGTGCATCAATTGCCGAAGTTGACCAACCTGGGTACACCAGCCTTGTTCGCTTATTGGCGTGGCTTCAACACACCACCCCCAAATCCGTCCCTGAAGTTCTATCAGCGCCCTTTGATCACTTTTCAGCGACTCCCGCAACCAGCGAACCCCCTGGCTGCCACCGGTCGGAGCTCCCGCTGGGCCGATTGTCTCAGCCAACTCGATAATACCCCTGGTTACTGTTATCACCGATTCGGCACAATCGACGGCGTTGGCTCGTCGGCGCTGGGCAAGATGGATGTAGTCGGCCAGTGTATTAGGACGAGGCTCCAACTTCGCAGCGTGCGGCTCATACCCGTCCCAGTAGTCGCTCAAGCGGCAGGCTGGTTTGTCATCGCCTTCCTTGGCTTTCCCAACTCGCCCAATAGCCCGTGCAAGGAAACCCTCCGACCGGATCACCGGGTCAGGAAACGTTTGAAGCAGGATTTCGCCGAACGCCGGGAAGACTTGCTTTGCGGAGTTCCCACGGAACAGGATGATGGTGTGCGGCATCGCGGCAGCATCGACGGCAACAGGAAATGGGTTCGTCCGTGGGCCTTCGCCCACGAGAGAGGGGCGCGGCGGTTCAGGCGCCAGTGGCTTCGCCTTGGCCGCGATGCCAGCACCGAACCTCTGACTGTTCGGAATTGAGCGAACATCTCCACTCGGAAAGGGTTCGGTGGTAGCCCCTCCCTGCCCAGTGTCGTAGATCGCCTGGTTCGAATCGCCGAACCGCTGACGGAGTCCGCAGGAGGAGGCTGGGAAGACAGCGGCCAACAGACGCCCCTGGATTTCCTGGGTGTCCTGCATCTCGTCGACGAAGACGGCTGGGAAACGCCAGCGAGCGAACTGCGCCGCTTCAGGGTGTTGCCTCAAAAGTTTCTCCGCCCAAGCGAACATGTCGTCATAGTACCAAAGGCCCGCCGCAACAGCTCTCGCCTTGGTTTCGGTAAATACTTTCCACTGGTCCCTGCCAATCCGCGCGGGAACCCCCAAGTCATCAGGATTTCCTGCACATATCAAGGACCAAATGTGGCCATCTAGAGTTCGCTCCTTAAACGCAAGATTTCCGAGCTTCCCGCGTGCTGGCCAGGAAGTCAGCCGCCGTTTCATCCAATCGAAACATGCCTCATCGTCAACCAAGCGGACAATCTTTCCTTCCGAACGCAATAAAGGGAGTGCCAAGAAGTTGTCCACAAAGCTGTGGATTGTGCCCACGAAGTGCGGATACGTGAGTAATTTTTGCCCGGCCGCCGTCCCAGCCAGTTTCGTTTCGATTTCCCGGCGCGCTACGTTCGTGTGTGACAAGACGCATATTCCGCGGCGGGCATGTGGCCACTTCTCTGCCAATATCGCGAGCTTGGCCACAAGGAGCGTCGTCTTGCCGCTGCCTGGGCAGGCCTGCACATCAAAGCTTTCGTTGGCCAGTAGAAGTTCCCGGCGGGCTGTATCGAACGCCACTCCGAGATACCGCTCGGCCATCCGGATGTCGTCGTCCGTGATCGCAGGGATCAATTTGGCGGGGCTGTTGGAAGTAGCATTCATAGTTAAGGTGGGCCGGCGGTCGCAGGTGACGACTTGGCGGAGGTAGGAAGACTGGTTGTCCCCGTCACGTAGTCGATTGCATCCCGGAGGTAGGTGGGAACCAACGTGGCGAATTTCGTACGATCCTGAGCGAGGGCTGTTGCACCGTAACTCTCCTCCAGCAGCGACGCCAAATGCTGGGCGGTAGTCGGTTTTGAAACGCCGCCAAGAATTCCCTGATACACCTTGCACGACAGATACTCAGTCAGGTCGCTGCGGGAAGCCAGACTGAGGTTCAATTGATCCCAAACCTCTGCCGCTTTCTGTATGATCTTGGAGCGATCTAACGCTGCGCTATTCTGCCCGGTTACCCGATCTAGCCGGGCCTCCTCTTTAGCCAATGCAACAGCTTCCCAGAGCTCGCGGCTAAGCCCGGCATGCGCCAAGTCGTATTCCAACGTCCAGTGGTCCGATGCAAACGTCCTGACGTTTTCGCCGTCATCTTTGCTTCTGTTCCGACACCACTCCTTGCGGGAGGTTTCATCCGGCAGATCGGCCTCGAACCTGGGACCTGCTTTGCCTTTCGTCTCCTTCTCCTCCTGCCCGTCACCTTCATCCAAGCCCAATGCTGACTTGGCACAGTCCGGCATGATGTCTCGATCTGCCAGGCAGGCCACCCGAATGGGGATCGCCGGCACGGGCTTGCCGTCAGCAGGCAGCTTGCGCCGGAAAATCCGCGCGTAGCGTCGCAGCCCGCGACTGCCCACATTCACGACCGATACACCATAGCGGGTCAGATCGCGGCCGAGCAGCCGCGCCAAGGAAGGTAACAGCAGGGCCTCCGCATCGCCCTCGACGACCAAAACGCCACGGGCGAAGAAGAAGTTGGCCTTGGTGACGTCGAGAAACCGTTCGAGGAATCGATAATCCGTCTCAGAGAGCAGTGTGTCTTCGAGTCTCAATGGGAACGCTTTCCCCTGGCATACTAGAATCATGCTGGCCAGGTTGACTTTGGAGGCCAGGTTTGGGCTGTGTGTGGTGAGGATTACCTGAACCTGATGCCCAACGGGCGAAGCGGTTTGTTCCTGCAGAAACTCCACCAAACGCAACTGAAGTTGAGGATGCAGGTGGGCCTCCGGCTCCTCTATTAAAAGGAGAGGCAGTGTGTCCGGGTCCTGACCAAGGAGAAGAAGCTCGCACGCCATGAACAGGAGATTGTTGTAACCTAGGCCATGCGGGAGTTGGCCGGCGGTATCAGCAGCAACGGAAAGTCGCAATTCCAGCTTTTCCAACACGGCCCTGAGCCGCTGGTCGATAGTCGCTTCCTGGCAGATGGACACTCTGCTTCCCAAGGGCTCGTCCCCCAGGTTGAGTTTGGCAAGGTAGTTGGCGTCGAGGCGCTCTCTGGCCTTGCTTACACCTTCGTTCGCCTGGATGAGATGATCAGCCAGCCGTGAGACGTTAGTGATGCTTTTCGGGAACTCTATCTTTTTCTGAGCATCCACTGCGGCGACGAAGGCTGCAGGATCAAACGCTTCGTCTTTATGGGCAACAATCTCCTTGGTGTGCTGGAGGATCTGCGACAGCCGCGAGTTGCGACCTGAATCAAGCTCGTGCTCGGCATCGCGGAGGGGGCGAAGGTAAGTCGCCTGTAGTAACAGTCTGGCATTCCCATCAAGTTGAGGACCTGTCCCATCCCGTCCCGAGCGAACATCGATAGTGATCCGCCGCCGTGTGCTCAAAGTCTCGTTGCGCGTAGCATGAAAGGTGATGTAAAGGCACGCTTTCCCATCTTCGTAGGAAAGGTGTTCCATGAGCGGGCCACCCGTTTCCTTGTCGATGCCTGCAAACCGACAGCGGATCGTGAATTCCGTAACGCGTTTGGCGTTCCCGAAGTGAAAATCGTCTTCCGTGACGCGTGGGAAGTCCTGACTCGTTGTTCCAAGCGCGAAGCGGATGGCGTCAATGATCGCCGTCTTGCCAGCATCGTTCTCACCCACAAGCACACTCAACCCCGACCGCAAGTTTACTTCAAAAGCGGTGCCGAAGAGCCTAAACCCTTGAATGAACAGTTTCGACAAGTACATGTTTTACCTCTTTGCTTGACCAATGACTATCGGGACGGTTTCGAACATGGGGTCCGCGTCGTGGCAGTTTGATGGCGACTAGAGTTGTTGGATTGCGTCAGGGCGCCGTGAGCTACAAAAAGGTTGTGCTCGCTGCCGCATTCGTTCTGTTGTGCCTCGTGCTTCTGCTCTATTTTATAGAAAGCGTGCATGGTTCATGATTGCTCTGGAACGGTTGTCGGTTACTGCAAAAGGTTGTTCCGCCATTGTTCCACTTTTTGGGCCATATCGGTGAGAGCGTCTCGCAGATCACCCCGAGTATTTGCCATGTCACGTGCGAAGCTCGATAAAACCCTGGCCCAGCCTTCAATGGCGGGAAAGCGGCAATGGCACGGAGGCACCGTCGGGCTGCCAGCCATTGAGAGAGCTTGAGGGGCATACTTGCGAATAAGCTCCGGTGATTGGAGTAGAAGAAGGAGCTTCCACACGTTCGGAATGCCCTCATTCGTGGCGATGCTTTCGATATCCACAAGTTCAAGATCATTCAGCAAAGCCGAGCTGCAACCGAGGAACACGACGACATTCACCAACCGATTGTAATGGTCCCCAAAGTGATGCCAGATCTCTGGCCCCAACAGCACAAGCATCTCGGCAATGCGAGGTGCTGCCGTTTTTTGCAGCTCTTCCAGGTTCTCCTTTTCAGGCGCAGCCTCCGCGAGAGCGATCCCGAAGATCAGGGCGAGCGTGACGCGGTCCAGTGCTCGGCCCCACTCGGCATAAGCTCGCGCTCTTAGCAACGGCTCCAATGCCGGCCGGAGATTGGTTTTGTTGAGAATTTCATCTCGAAACCACGTTGGGGTAGCAGTCTTGTGGAGGCGCCACGCAGCTTCCGCAGCTTTCTTAAGCTTGATATCGTTGGCAGTGAAAATGATATCTGATTGAGGGGAAGCAGTATTTTTGAGAGGAAAGTGTGCCTTGACCTGATCTACGCACCACTGGCGAAAAGCCGCGGCATCGGTTGGGATAGGCCATTCGTCGGCCAATGCACTGGCCATGGGAATCGCTCGGGTGGGTGCCGCATAATCGAGCAGAGCAAGGATGCGGCTCCGCTCCTCAGCGGCTAAAGGCTGAGTAGGCCAGAAAGGGGCGCATGCTGCGAAAGGGTTTGATTCCGGAGCGTCTGACTGGGTGTGGCGGGCCGAAATGAAGATCATCGCAAGCAAGAGCTCGATCCGAGGCAAGGTGGTCGTCTCGAGGTGCGAAGCGACTTCGGTCAGGCTGTTCCCTGCCTCAGCAGCGTGAGGGTTGGCATTGTACTGCAAAAACAGGACGCCTAATGCCTGAGCCACGCCAAGTTGAGAGGCGAGGAGTGCCCTGGCAGGGCCTTCGCCAGGTATGTGCCCCTCGGTTGAGATCCAGCAGAGCAGCGCAAGGCTGCGGGTTGTGTCCAGAATGCGAATGAGTGCCTGCGGCGCAGAAGTCCAGAGCGCCTCTGCAAAAAAGCACAATTCCGGGGTAGCCCCATTGCGCCTATCCATCGGAGCTTGATCCAGCAGACGGCAGGCGGGTTCCAAGCTTTCTGGCAATGGGAGGGCATCTTTGAGCGCAGGCAAAATGACGCTAAATTGGTTTGTTTGTGGCTGGCTCCTTAAATGTTCTAGGAGAGCGGTTTCTATTAAGGGTATTTCTGCGGGCGAAAAGGCATATTCCACAGCCTCCGGGCCGCCGTGGTAGGCCCAGTGGCTAATGGCGGAGAGCAGGTCTTTGCGGTTGGGGACGTTGCCAGAGAGGGCCGTCTTTACGGTGGTAATCACCGACGGCATTGCCGTCGATGGAACATGCCAGTCGAGCTCGGGCGTGTTTGCGGCTAGCAACCCCCCCGCTACGGCAAGTCTTGCCCTTTCGGCGTCAGAAACGGTGTCGGGTACCAGCAGCTCCAGGATGAGCTTCCATCCCGGAAACTGCCGGTTGGGACGTGAGGCGGAAGCCGGAGCCTGTGGGGTTGGCGGCGAATGGTTGGTCCACACCACGGAAGCCTGGACGCTGGAACGTCCCGGCACTTGGCCGCGGCTGAGTGACTCCACGTAGGCGGCTACGAGATTGGCCACTTCCTGAGCCAACGGAACGATCACGAGAGGGTAGCGGACGGCCAGCGAACTCATTGAGTTACTGAGCATCCAAACCTGCTTGAGAGGGGTATGCCCGTCGGCCTTTCGATCAATGACGATGTAGCGGTCATGGAACTGCTGAGTGCTTCCGCCAGGGCTTTGGATATTTATCACTTCCAGTTTTGACGGTAGGAACGGGCGACAGGCTTCACAAGCGGCTGCCAAGTCAACTGTTCCATTTTGGGGGAAACTAGTTGCCAGAACGTGGCTCGTCAACACCTTCACTTCCTTTACGCCCCGGAGCCGCGGAAGCAGCGACTCTACGCCGATGCGATCAAAAAACGGGTCCACGATGGTCAGGCGGATGACTTCTGATTGCCTTATGGCGGCAGCAAGAAACTCAACTGCTTCGAGAGGGGACCGCTGGACGTTCTCAAAGAACCGGCCGCTGGTGGCTGGCGGAAACCAAGACGCGACTAAGGCGCGGGCCTCTCCTTCGGACCCTTGCCAAGGATTTTCATGTGCCGGCCCGGTTGTCATTCGTTCCGTCATGTCGATCCGGACTGTTTCGGCACGCGCACGCAGGCCCTGTGGAAAGCGTTGGGACCACTTCGTAATGAGGCGCTCATCTGGACCGGGAACGGTCATATTAATGCCGATCGAGCCAAGCAAGACTTGGTGCTGGTAGGCCACGGGTTTCCCGTCGGACCATACCGAAACTTCAAACTCGTTGTATGGTTCTTTCGGGCTAAAGTGAAGAATCACCCGAGCCTGACAAGAGTGTAATTCATCCAGAATGCAGGTGCGATCTTTGCACGTTGGGCCGCTAAACATACGGCAATTGACAAAAAGATTAGCCTTGGCCGCCAAGGGCGGCTCAACCCAGACTACGAGAGACGTGTCGGGACGAGAAACCATGCAGCACAAGCCGTCCGATGTGCGAAAGTCGCCTGACAGGTATTCGATTATCTCGAAGTTCCCAATGCGGCCTGCTTCGCCGGCAAGGAATGCAATGCTGGTTTGGTCCTCAAGATGGCCCAGAAGGGTCCGGGTTTCTTCACGGAGTTGCTCGGCGCTAAAGGCATTTGCAGGAAACACTTTCCTGAGTAACGCTTGCTTTGAGAGACACCAGTAGCTGTCCAAAACTGCGGGGATTTCGGAGAAAGACTGTGGCGTTCCAGAGGATATCGAGTTGCGAGGAAGCGCGTACACGGAAGGACGCCGGCACAGGCCTGCTGTATCTAACTCAACCGGACCGTTCTCCGTGGAGAGTTGCAGACGTCCGTTGAGTAATTGGCGGGTGAACGCACCCAAGGCTGCCGTAGTAATCAGACAATTGAGCTTTTTCAGCCGCCACGCTGCACATTTGTAAACTGAACTTGGCGCCCATTGTGTGGCAGGCTGTTGTGCGCTTACGGCATAGCCATAAACGAAAGTTAGCCGCTGCTCTCGTTCGACAGCGTAGAGGCAGCACCAGAACGTGCTCGAATCCTCCTCTGCCGTGCTATTCTGTATGGGAACACTCATGCTGTCTTGGTCTTCATGATTGCCTCCTTGAGCGACCTTGTCTCGGTCTGCTTCAGGATTTCGGCCTCGTAGTCCGCGGTTAGCTTCGTTTTGACCCCAGATGCCAGGCTGTTCTTCAGATACGTGATGCCGTCCATGCCTTCCTTCGCTGCTTTGACGCTCTGGATGGCCTTCTTTGCCAATTCTGCTGGTTGAGGCGTGGCAACTTTGCCTTCGGGGTGGAAGTCGGTGTAGAGCACATGCTCAACGCACGGGGAATCAGCCCACTCGCGAACCAGCACGCTATTGGGCGATGCCCCTTCAACGTAATTCTGCCCCGTTCCTTCTTTCCGCCGTTCCCGCCGCCACAACATGTTTTTGGCTTCCTCCACAGAAACCGTGTCCTCCAGCACCAGGATTTCGCCGTCCACAGGAGCGCCGGCTTCGTGCGGAGCGAGCGTCGGTGCGCCGCCTCGGGTCTGGCTGTATCGGCCATATTCCACCCCAAATGGCGTTGTCGTTTTGATGCGCATGATGATTTTTGGAAGCAACTCCGTTCCGGGGTCCGCGATCAACGAACCAAAGGCGAGGATGCCAATCTTCCTCTTCGGGTGACAGCAATGAGCATTTGCGGGTGGTGGACTCAGAGTTTCAGTCGCAAACTGTAGCGAGCCGAGAGCTGCTTGCCCACCACGAACACTTTGAACAATCGCCTCAGCGACTTTTCTGAGCTTCTCCGATGGGATCGGCTCCAGAACGGCCCTCGATTCAGGCCAACCAGCTTGTGATCTGTCGAGTTCCATCCGCCCATCAAAGTTGATCACCTCTACGACGATGAGCTTCCTGCCGGCGGGTATCTCCCGCAGTTCGGCAAGAGTTTCGCCATATTTTTCAAACAAAGTAGGCAAGTCATCCGACTCAAACACGCAGACAATCTGATTCAGCTCGTAGGGGGGATAGTGTCCTCGTGGCAACAGACTCTGATTTCGCCGGATGAGGGCGAGTTCCTCCTCGGTGATGAAACGATAGTATGCCATTGCGTTACACGGGTGTGATTTTAGATATGGACTGCCCCAGATTGGGGAATTGTTTTGTTATGTCGTTCATGGTCTTGGCATTTGGTAGCGCGGGTTTCACATTTGGTAGCGCGGGTTTCACAAATCCTCCCTCAACAATCTTCCTTCCTTCGTGGATGCATTCAGGATCGGCTCCAGTCGCCAAGGTGGATTCTGAAATTCCTCCGGCGGCGGCTCGGTTGTCGTGACAATGTATTGAAAGTTCGGGGCGCGATCCGGGCCGAAAGAGATTTCTAACTCGCGGGCCAGCAGGAACAACTTTTGATAAAGGTCCGACGCCATGTCGGCTTCGCGGGGGCCGTCGTGGAGCAGGAGGCGGGGATGCTGGCCGCGTCCTTCGATGCTGCTGATGAGGACGGCGAGATCGAAGGCCAGAATCTTGACTGTCTCGATGGCCGCGCTCGTCAGGTCGCCACGGTGATTCACTTTCGGTTCAAGCTGCCGTCCACGGAACTGGACTCGCGCATTGACCTCCGTTCCCAGCACCGCTTTGGCCACGCGGTTGAACGTCTCGGTGAACTCGGTCAAAGCCCGGTTCTGCTGTTCGCGCAACTCGGTCTGTCGCTCCTGGGATTTCCGAATCTGCTTCTCCAGCGTGCCTAGCGACTTCTCCAATTCCGTGGCCTCAGCGTCGTCGTCCTTGGCCTGTCGCGCTTGGCGAATTAACGTCCGCCAATGGCTGCGCTGGTCAATCAGTGCATCGCGCACGTCGTTCAGTTTCCTCTGCTCCGTGTCGAGGGCGGTTTGGGCATCGGCGGCCTCCTTCGCGTGCTTCGTTACGACTTCCTCGACCTGCTTCAATTCCTTCCGCCGCACATCGAGCACCTTTTCCAGTGTTTCCGTGTTGCGCTCGATTTTCACGGCAGCCTTGCCCGGCTCCTCCGACAGATTCTTGCCCATCGCCAACGGGCAGCCGACCGCGATGGCGCGGGCCAGCGGCTCCATGCACAGCTTCGCGTCGGAGTTCTTCGACTTCCAATAGTCATCCAGCGCCTTCTGCGGCAACTCGCCGCGCAACACCTGGAGTTCCTTCTCCACACCCTCGACGGCCTCAGCGATTTCCTTCGCCCGATTCTCAGCCGCCTGCTTGCTGGCCTGCGCCGTGGCTAGCCGTTTTCGGGCCGCCTTCAACTCCGCCGTCTCCCCCAGCGCTTGGATGCGCCGCATGGCACCCAGTTCCTCGTTCTCAAGGGACTTCCGCACTGCTTCGAGAAATAACTCGCCTGTCAAGTCGGTGTGCTGTCCCGGCAACTGCGCTCGCAACCGGTCGTAAGCTACTTTTGCCTGGTGCCGCAGCAACGGCGCGCGTTTCTCCGCCGACTGTTTTTGAGCGACCAGCGTCTTGTTCCTTTCCAACTCCTCCTGCTCGGCGGTGTTGATCAGGCCAATCACCGCGCGGAACAGGAAGTGCCGGTCTTCCACGTCCATCTCCGGTGAATCGGAATTGCTCGACGGATGCCGAAAGTCCGTCAGGCCGGCAAAACGGCACTCCTGGTCTCGCGACAACCACTGCACCAGATGCAGCCATCCGATGGGTTCGGGTGAAGTGGCGAACGTGGCCACAGGCAACGGCTCCAACACCAACCGGTTTAACTCGTCCAGATAAACCTGCAACGGTTCCCGGTTCAGTCCTTCGTCAAAAAGCTTCGACACCGGCGTATCGCGGATGATGAAGGGATGGGGGCCGACCGCAATCGGGCGGCACACCAGCCACGGCTTGCCATCCAACATTACCTCGCCCACCACCCAGCCGCTGCGAAACTTGTCTCGAATCCGCGACCGCAAATCATCGTTGCCGAAATGGTCTTCGCCAAGAACGTGACGGAGCAGGCGGCAAAACGTGGTCTTGCCGGAGGCATGGCCGAAGACGCCTGCTTCACCCAGCCGGGGGCGCTCGCCGCTGATACGCGGACGCGCCCAGAGAATATTCAAGCCGGGCCGCAGATTGATGCGCCGGACTACATGCTCCTCACCGGGTTTGAATTCGCGCAGCACGAGTAACTCGCGCACCCAGACGAGCGGTTGCGGGCGGGAAAGGTCCGGGCGGAATCCGGCGCCGGTGGTCGGAAAGAGTTCGGGTTGATCGTTCATGCGGGCAAAACAGCTTCTTGCAAGGCCACACGCGGCGCTTTCGGTACCATCCGCTGGACTGGCTCGGCCAGCGCGGTGGTCGGCACCAGATCGAGCACGCGTTGCACGAGGAAGACATCGGTTTCCACCGTGGAGTTGCTGGGGGGGCCTTGCGGGTCTTTCTGGCGGACGATGACGTCCTCTCCATGCACTTCCAACGTCACCATGCCCTGCGTGTCCATTTGTCGCAGGATGGGCAGGAACCATCGTCCGTCCACGACTTGCGTGAACCGTTCCACCCAATGGCGGGCGTCGGGGCTTAACTGGGCTTCCGCCAACGCCGCCCATGTTTCCCGCTGGAGCAACAGCGCGTAGGCGCGGGCCAAGCGCATCACATCGCACTCTCCACCGTAATGGCGCAAGAGCGAGAAGACGAAGACCAGGATGTAATTGCCCACGTCCACGTTCACGCGCTCGCGGTCAAAGCGCGGCGGATGCGCGACGGCCAGGCTGGCAGGCACGGGAGTGAGGGAACTGACGAACGCTTTGCCGGTGCGCTGGCACTCGGTCAGGGCGTCGTAGATTTCGAGGATGGTGCGTTTGGTGCGGTAGTCGCCGTTGAACTTGGCCTCGTCCTTGCGCTTCACGATGGGGAAGGTGTCCAGGATGTAGGACACGGCGGCGCGGGGCGTTGGGAAGGCTTGGGTCAGGGCGGCGGGTTGCTGGCGCCACTCGGTCTCGGGGCCGAGGTAGAGGTGGAAGAAGGCGGCATCCAGTTCGCAGCGGAGCAGGAAGCGGCGCTCCTCGTCCCAGCGGAACGGCGGGCCGGACCACCCGCAATCCTGCGCGAACGCCTCCAAGTCCCACGCCGTGTAGGTCAGTTCCAGAACACGCAAGGCGATCCAGTCTTCCAGTTGAAGGCCACCTACACTTACGCGAAAGCTCGCAGGAACCGGGACTGGCATCTGTTTCAGGAAGAAGTTTCGAATCCCTGGGCTCGTGAGCTTACACCGTGCTACAAAATCGAAGGCAAAAGAGTTGAGAGCCGCTAGGAAACAGGCAGAACACTTGGCTGACACCGTGACATAAATCTGTGGCGCCATTCGACCGGCAGCGACGAACGGGGTGATCGCGGCGATCATTGTTCTTTCATTCGTCGCATTGGTAACTTCGCGGTAAGTGATGAACCATTTTCCTTGCACCGGCCGTATTTCCATTTTCCGGAGAAACATCGAGCTAGGAATCCAAAAGCGAGAAATTGCATGGACGGCTGGGTCCTCTTTGTCCGCTGAGCTCAGGATTCTTGCTTGCCCTGCATCGCGGTCATCCTTTGGTTGGCCTTCGAATGTGGCAAATCGGTGGTCGAACTGATGGAGGAGCTTTGCCTCATATAGGGCGGTGAAAGGACTGGAAGCGTCATCTTTCGCACACCCTGATGGATATCCGAGTGAGGTCAACATCTCGATGTCTTCGAGATCCCTAAACACGCCTTCTTCATCTGTAACCTGAAGCATGAATGTTGGGCGTGCCCCCCAAGGATTTGTCTCCGGATTCTCGCGGACCATCACCGGATGTTTTGAATGGATTGATCGTAGTAGATAAAAATCCCGAGAGTTGGAAATCGAAGGGCAAGTGCCCGTGTTGGGATTCATTAGCTGAACATCCTGAGCTGTAGCTCGGAACGAGCGCGTTGCGTCCTTTAGCTCGTCGGGTGAAGTCAGGAGAAACGCCATCATGAAGTCTCTGGCGAGATCGGTGCGTCGTCCCAAAGTGAGTAGAGAAAAGCGATATTGAGCATGAACGGCTGGGAAGATTCCTTTCGTATTGATGAAATCAAAAAGTGCCCGCAGAAATCCTGAGCGGAGTGCATTATCAAACAAATCCTTTGCGGCCTCATCTGTCGCAACTCCCGTCGGAACAACCAGCCCACAACGTCCCTTCGGTCCGATAATCGCCAGGCCAAGCTCAGTAAACAACCCGGCAGTGTTGAATTTGCTTCTGCCCGAAAGTGGAAACCTCTTTGACGACCGCACAAATGAACTTGCAGCTTCGATGTTTCGGCAATGTGCGAACCAAGCTGCTGCTGTTAAAGGGTCCTCGGTTCGCAGTCGTTCGATCAGCTTTTCTCTTTGAGAAACGCTGGCGGTTGCGATTGATGCGTGGGCGGACGCAAAAAACTCCTCATGCTCCATACGAAGCCTCTCCCATGGCGGATTTCCTAGCACTATATCGAACCCCCCTTGAGCGAACACTTCAGGGAACGCCAAATGATAGTGGAAGAACCGGAATTGGTCGGCCAGTCCTTTGGCTTCGGCAAGCAGGCCGTGGGGCAGCGCTCCGCCTTCGACAAAGTCGCGGAGGTGCTGCGTCGTAATGCCAAAGGGGATTTCTAAACTCGGGCGACTCGGTGCTTTGGTCTTCTTGGCCTTTGCTTTCGGGGCTTCTTCCGTGCCGCCGAAGAGGCCGGCCTGCGTCTCCGTTGGGCCGGGGAGCGAGCCGACTTGAGATTGGAGATTGGAGATTTCAGACGCCCCACCGGGGAAATGTTTTTTGATGACGAAGGCGGCGCACCAGAGGTTGGCCAAGTCCCAGGCTTTGCCGAAATCGTAGTTGGACTGCGCGTCGCGAAAGGCGGCTTCTTTGCGGCGGATGTCCTCGGGCCGGCTGTCGCTCATTTCGTCAATGGCCGCTGCCGCCTTGTGAATGCGTTCGCGGATGGCGGTGTCCTCGGCGATGAACAGGTGGCGCAGTCCCTCGCGTTGCGCGCGGTTCAGCTTCTTGAGGCTGGAACAGGCCGCCTTGTCGTCGCCCTCGATGGGATCGAAGGCTTCGTCGGGGAGCCCGGCGGAGATGAGTTCGGGCGTGGCACCGAAGAGGCTGTTGCCGCAGCGGATGTGGTGGTCCAGGAAGGAGAGGGGCTTGCCCGGTTCCATGGCTTCGAGCCAGAGAGTGACTTTGCACAGCTCGACGGCCATGGGGTTGATGTCCACGCCGTACAGGCAGTGGCCGATGACGTCCCGCAGGGCGGTTTGGTAGAGCAACGGGGAGGGTTCGCTTTCGCCCTGGACCTGGGCGCGCACTCGGGCAAGGTGCCGGGCCAGCCGGTGGCCCGTGCCGACGAGGAAGTGGCCGGAGCCGACGGCTTTGTCGCAGACTTTGATGGCCAGAATGGCTTCTTCCGAGAGCTGCCAGCGCCGGATGGCCGGGGGGGGGGATGGATTCCCGCGCTTCAAGGCGTCCGCGCTGGCGCCCCGTGCAGCACCGGCGCGCTTGGTCAGGAAGGCGAGGACGTAGTTGCGTTTGGCCGGATCGGACTGGATTTCCTTTTCGACGGCGGGCCAGTCGGCTTTTGCGAGGCGCTCGGCGTCCGCCAACCGCTCGTTGACCACGGGGTCAAGGGCGGAGTCGAGGAGGCATTGAACGAGGCTGTCCGGCGTGTAGTAGGAGCCGGAGGTCTTGCGCTCGTTGCCGGCGAACTCAGCAAAAGTGAACCGCGCTCCGTCGCCGCTGATCTGCGGTGTCAGGGCGAGGAAGCTTTCATATACGCCGCCGAATTCCTCCGAGCCGAGATTCTTGTAGTCCACCGGGCGGAGGACTTTGTCCTTACGGATGAAGCCGAGGTGGCGGAGGGCTTCGAGGAAATCGACGTTGGAGAGTTCGGTCCCTGGGTCGCTGAGGCCCGGCCCGTTCAGGAGTGCGGTGGAAGCGGGATTCCAGAGCATGCTGCCGAGAGGTGGCAGGGCAAGCGCATCGCGCATGGCGGCGAAACGTTCTTCCCCTGAGAGCGCTCCGACGAGGAGTTGGAATTGCCGCCAGAGATCGCCGTGGCGGCTGCCCTTGATGCGGGAAGCAAGTTCGCGGAAACGGCTGGTGCTGTAATGTGCGGCGTAACGTTCGCGGGCTGCAGCGAGGGACGAGGGGGGAGGGACGAGGGACGGATCCGTGCGTGGGTGGAGGATGGAGATGCCTTCGAGTTCACGGTCTTCCGCGACGAAGAGAAAGATGAGCCGATAGACGATGCGCAGAAGCTGGCCGTGAAAGTCGGAGAGTTTTACGTCGCCTTTCCGAAGTGCTTCGCGCAGGGCGATATTCTTGGGATGGCTGACGAAGCCTTGGCCGAGGATTTCCAGCGCCTTCTCCACACCGCCGCGCAAGTCGGTGAGCGCGGCCACGCCTTGTTCGGCGGCTTCCTTGCTCCACGTTTCGAGCCAGCACGTTTCCGCCCCACTCGTCCCTCCCGACTCGTCCCTCGCCTTCTCGCGCGACAGGAATCGCGTGGCATGGGCGATGAGCCAGAGCAGGACGAAATCGGAATAGACTTCGCCGTCGAACATGGCTTCGAGGTCGAATTCCAGGAATGACTGCCTCGAAAGCGCCTGGTTGTCGCGCAGGATACGGAAGCTGATGCCGTTGGAGACGATGGCCCAAAGGTGGCCGGTGCTGCGATTGAGAAATTCCTGAACAAGTCCGTGCGGGTTGGACTGAGCCGCGCCACGAATGCCGGCGGCGCGGCGGTCGAGGCTGACGCCGCAACCTACAAGATGGATCGCGGTGTTTCCGGCGAAACGACTGATCGCGTAAGTCTTGCCATCAATGGTTGGCCCGGCGGTGGTGGTGAGAAAACCGAAGCCGAGTTCCCGCAACAGCGGCAACGACCATTTGTCGTTGGTCAAGCCAGTGGTTGCATCGCCTTCGGGCAGGTTATTGCTGGCGGCGCGGAATTCGGCCCAATGACGGCGGAGGCGATTCCAGCTTTGGGTGATGGCTTCATTGAGACGTTCGCCGGCAGGCAGGCCGTAGGCCGTGGGTTCGACGCCGGAGACTTTGCCCGCCGGGTCAACCACGCGCCGCAACAAGTCGGGCGGCAGCAATCCGCCTTCGGAGCGGATGGTCTGAAATTCTGTGGGACGGCGGGACATTTTAGGGGAAAGGCCAAAGGCTGAAGGCTAAAGGCTGAAGTACGGCTGGGTCAGCTTGAGCCCTTTGTGAGCCGTTTTGGGTGCTGGCGGTCATGTCTTGATACCTCTTTTGCCCGATTGATGCCCCTTAGCATCGCCGAGGCTGTGCCCCTTTTGCCCCTTCATTGCCCGTTTCCGAGCCGAGGCCGATTTTGGGGTGGATGGCACGTTTGGCACATTTGTGGCACTTTTCGGATTTCCGCCGGGTGTCTCCTTTGTCCCCTTAATGTCCCGTTCCTGTCGGGTTTGGGCGGATGGCCGATTCGGCCGGTTGATGGCCGGCTTCCCCAGCACCCTTCGCCCCATTGAGGCCGCTTTGGCTGAAGCTCTCCCCAGCGGTGCCGTTGGCGCGTTTGGCGCATTGTTGGCGCGATTGCCCCCAGAGACATCCGCTATCAGAGTCTTGGCTGGCAGCGGGAGTGGCGGATGTGGTGGTGGCACAATTGGCACATTTATGGCACGATTGCGCCGGAGCACGTAAACAGCCCCTCGCCCGGTGCCTTCGTGGTCCAGCATGCCCAAGCGAACCAATCCCATGAGGTCGCGTACCGCCGTGCGGTGCGGAACCCCGCAAAGGCTTTGGAATTCGGCGTTCGAAATCTGGCCTTTGATTTTGACATGAAGCACGGCGCTCCGTTGCCGCTCGTTCAGACTGAACCCGGCCATCACCTTCTCCGTCAACCAGTCGCGCCAGACGGTGGTGACTAATTCGCCGGCCCGTTGGACGAAGTCAGGTTCGGGCAGAGCGTGAGCGAGGCTCTCGCGGATCATCATCAGGGTGCCGGTGCCGAACTTTTCGATGTAGCGGGCGAGGAAGAGCACCTCGCAGATGCGATGGTTGCGGGCGATGGAGCTGTGCGGGTGCCGGAGGTGTTCCGGCGTCAGAGGCGGCGGAAGCTGACCGGGATTCCACACTTCGACGCGATCGGCAAACACGGAAACCTGCACTGCCGCATCGGAGGCGTAGTCGCGGTGGGCGATGGCGTTGACGATGGCTTCGCGCACCACGTCCGGCGGGACCTCGTGGCGGACGGGAGCCTGCACGCTCTCCGCGCGGGTGCCGACGCTACGGTCGAGTTTGGACAGCACGAAGTCGAGGGCCATGTCCGCCTGCTCAAACAGGTGACCTTTGAAGATGCGGTAGAAGGGAACCGGGCGGACGATTTCGGTGCCGTGGAAATGCATGCACCGCACCTCGGCGCTGGGGAGAAAACGCTGCGGGTTGCGTCCGAACAACAGAATGGCGGCTTTGGTGGGCTGTCCGGCCAACAGCAGATTGAGATGGGTCAGAACGTCCGCCACCGCCGCTCCTTCGGACAAAGGAAATTGGCGCTCTTCCCTGGCTCGGCGCACAAAGGCAGCAATCGCCTTGGGGTCGATATCATCGAGGGTGGCGTCGGGGCATGGCTGTTCCTCGAATGGGCGGTCCTGCACCCATCCCTTTGCGACCAGATGCTCCACCAGGCTGGCACTGAGCGCAGCCGTGAGTTCCGGGATTGCCGAAAAGCGCCGCCGGATGAGTTGCGCTCCCGCCTTGCGGACGAGGGCTTGCATCTTCGGGTGGCGCGCCCGGTCGTCGGGGCCTTTGACCAAGATCAGCCGTGTTTTACCCTGAACCGTGGCGCGGTCAAATTCGCGCTCGGTGGGAGATACTCCCGCCGCGTCTTCAAAACCGTAGTCATTGCCGAACAAGCCAAGGTAAACATCACAATCGTCCACTTCGGCCAGATAAACTTCGTCCGCCCGCCGGCTGGAGGCTGGGACGTCTTCAAACAGAAACACGTCGAAGAAGCGGCGCAACAGGGCATCGCTTTCCACGAACGAGCGGATGGCGCGCCGTTCAGCGGCCAGTTCCTTCTGCACGGAGCTGATGAAGATTTTCAGACGACTCATAGTTCTTAGCACCTTTGTCTCACCCTGGCAGGACGGGCAGCAATAGATATGCGCCCAGGATGTCCACGGGCAGGACAGGTTCGATGCGGACTTTGGCGCGGTGGCGAGTCGCCTCACGGACACGCTCGTGGGCCTGAAGCTGGAGGGCAGCGCGTTGCGTGGCGACTTTTTCGAGCGCGTTTTGCAGGTCGGGCAATCCGCCAAGCAACAATGGAAGCTGCTGGTCAACGAGCGATTGAATGGGACTCGCGTCCGGACGGGCGCTGAGGAGCGCTTCGGCCTGGTCGCCCTCAATCCATTGCGGCGACTGGGCGCTGCCGTGGAACGCGAGCGGGACAATTTCTTCACAGAGCAGCGTGAGTTCTTCCGAAACGCGCGGCTTGAGGTGGTAGCGGAAGCGGGCCACCAGGAGCGTGGTCCGGGCGTTCACCCGGCGCGTGCGAATGATGCCGCAACGAGCAGCCACCGGAGCGGCATCGCGGGCGGCGGGATCAAGGGCCTGATCTAGCACCCAGCCGGCAAGTCCCTCGACGACCGGGCTGGTGCGACCGAGATAGATTTCCCCTTCCTGCAAGGGGAAATCAAAACGTCCGGCAAATTTCGATTCCTGCTGAAGGGCCTGGCGCAGAGCGCGCGGCGTTTCCTTCTCCTGAACGCAAACTTCAACCGAGCCTTTGCGAGTGGGGTTGACCGGCACGCGAGCCACCGCCATTGCCTGACGGAAGAAGATTTCGACCTCAGCGGGACTGCCGAGTGCCTGGCGAACGGCGTTCATCTCGGCGGCGACGAGTTCGGGCTTGAGCGCGTGCTGGGCGTAACGGGAGCGGCTGGCCTTTTCCTTGTCGCGGGCGTTCTCCCATTGCTGGTGAAGCTTCTCCTTCTGGGAACGGATCACGCCGCTGAAGTCGAACCCAAGCTGTTCGGATGGGCCGCCAGTCATTTCGCGGAACAGAGCGCCTTCAAACAACGCCTCCGCGACTTCTTCGCTGGAACCGGGTACGGATACGGAAACGCCCAGGTCGCTCTTGATGCTTTTGTGCTTCCGCAAGAGCACGTCGAGAATGACACCATCAATCGCGTTGTCGCGACCGTAGAAAGTGAGCACGCGCACTTCCGGCTTGTCCTGGCCGAAACGATCCACCCGGCCTTCGCGCTGCTCGTGGCGCGTGGGATTCCAGCAAAGGTCGTAGTGAACCACCGCGTCAAACTCGCGCTGGAGGTTGATGCCCTCGGAAAGGCAGTCGGTGCAGACGAGGACGCGGCTTGGGTTCTCTGGTTTGGCGAGGTTTGCGATGCGCGCTTCCCGGTCGCTGGGCGGCAGTGTGCCCGTTACGGAGTCCACCGCCACATTCTTGCCGAGAGCGTCTCGCAGGTGGCGGGCAACGTAGTCCGCGGTGTCGATAAACCGGCAGAAGACGATGGGCCGGTAGCCATCGGTGAGCAGGGCTTTGACGTGCTTGGTCGCTTCGATGAGCTTTTGGTCAGACTTGCCGGCCAGTTCCTCGGCGCGGCGCGCAAAAGCGAGCAGTTGGCGCCGGTTGGGATCATCCTCGGAGCCTTCGGGACTCGCCCCCGGTGTGAAATCTGGAACCACCGGTTTATCGTCGTCGGATTCGTCCATGACCCGCTCGCGCCCGATTTGGTTCACCTCTTCAACGGTTTGGCCCTCATCCACGTCCGCACGACTGCGCAGTGTGGCCACGGCGGCGGCAGGACTGGAAGAAAAGCAACGGAGCAAAGCCAGCGCCGACCAGTAGCGCACCCGCCGGGCGCGATGTTGCTGATCACCGGCGGTGACAAATTCGCGCGCAAACTGGATCACGTCGTTAAACAGCTTCCGATATTCGGGGCTGAACGCGTAGGTTTCCTCCTTATCCAGCCGCTTCGGAAACGCGGTGTCGGTGTCGAGGAAGTGACGGATGTCCGCACGACGGCGCTGAACCAAGTGAAGCGCGAGTTTCCTGCGGAGGCTTTCGCGGGTATCGAGTTCGATCTCGGTGGGAAGATTCTCGAACTCGCCGTCCAGCAGACCCAGCAGAGCGCGGAAGGCTTGATCATTTCCGCTGTGGGGGGTGGCGGTGACCAGGATGACGTGGCGCTCAGGTGCCGACGCGATTTTCTGAATGAGTTCGTATCGAAGCTGGCGACCCGCTCCACGTCCGCCGGCCGGGGTGCAGCCGTGGGCCTCGTCCACGATGACAAATTCCGGGCACTTCAGAGCGAAGTCGTCACAGCGCCCTTTACCCTTGATGAAATCCGTGGAGACGATGACGAAGGGATGCCGGTCAAAGACGGAGACGCCCAAGGGTAGATCGCGTTCGAGCCGCTGGATTGTGCTGCTGAGAATCAATTCGGCCTCGATGTGGAACTTGGAGGCGAGTTCCTTTTGCCACTGCTCGGCAAGATGGGGCGGACAGAGCACGGCGAGTCGTTTGATTTCACCCCGGTCGAGCAGTTCGCGAGCGATCAGGCACGCCTCCACGGTCTTGCCGATACCCACGTCATCGGCAACGAGCAGCCGGACGGGGTCGAGGCGCAGGGCCATGAGCAGAGGGACGAGTTGATAGGGCCTGGGGTCCACCGCGATGCGACCAAAGCTGCGGAACGGGCCGGCAGCAGCCCGGGTGGAAATGCGGGCGGCATCACGCAACAATGCGCCGGCTTGGAAGTCGCCCAAGTCGTTGCGGGTGGGGAAGGAAAAAGCCGCGCTGTGGACTGGCTCGACGGCGGGTATGATCCCGGTGATTTCTTCATCCAGCCCACCAACCGGGCGGACCATCAGCATCTCGTCAGTTGAATCGGGCAAGACGACCCACTCGCGACCGCGCGCGTGAACCAGAGTTCCGGGTTGGGATAGGGTGGCGGTGGTCATGCGGTTACGGCACCGAAGATATCAGGGTGTTGGCGAAGAATATCCTTCCAGTCGGCCTTGTGGTGGAACCGGACGACGATATAGCCCGTCTCCATCAGTCGCTGGGTAATGGCTTCGTCCTTGCGAATCAGGTCGGCCACGTCATGGGGCGGTCCGTCCACGTAGATGGCAGCATTGTGTTCGCGGTAGAAAAAGTCGGGTTGCGTGGAGCAGGATTCGATCAAGAACTGCGCGTCACTGGGGGGACGAAGGAGCAAGGAATCAATGAGATCGAGCCAACGCTTCTCCAGTTGGCTGTCGCAGCGCTTGCGGAGGGCGGCCATGCGTTCAGCACGCGAACCTGCTCCGCCGGCAGGGCGACAGACGGATCGAGAGAGGTCGGACAGAAGGTCACGGAGAAGATAACGGTTGAGGTCCTTGTGGTCGGGCTGATTGAAATAGTCGAGCAGGCACTCATAGCACGCTTTGCCGCAAGTCCTGGCCCCCTTGTCTTCGAGCGTGTCCGGATCAAAGTGGCAGATTTCAAGCGCACGCCGGGCCAGCAGAGGAATCACGGCGGGATCTTCGGCAATTTGCCGCAAAACGCCCGCGCCACCTTCGGACGCTTCGTAGAAGAGAATTTCCTTCCGGTCTTTGGCTGAGGGCATCGGCTCGCAGGAGAGTTCGCGCGGCTCAAGCTGAAAGTGCTTCAGGATGGCCTGCCTGAAGGCTGATTGCAGGCTGGCCATCTCCGGGCCTGACCGGGCTGGCTCAAAGCGCATGACCAGGGCATTCTTGGTGTCCTTGACGTAGGGCACCACCCGTTGGAGCCGCCCCTGGGCGGTGGCATCGTCCTGATCTTCGTCATCCGCCTGATTGCGCGACCAGTAGCCGCGCTCCAGGTCGAGATTGAAACCGGGCGGCTGGGTGCCACGCTGGTTGGCCCAACCCAGATTGATGCGGTAGAGATCGGTGGCGTCGCCGTAGCTGAGACGCATGGCGAGGGCATCGCCGCAGTAAACCTCGGCGTCCTTGCGGTCGAGTTTGCCGCCGATTTCTGGGAATCGGTAAGAGGTGACGAGTTTGTAACCGAAACGCTGACGTTCCTCCTCGTCGCAGGTGATGCGCTGGGCCAACTTGAGGCTGACATTTTGCAGGTGGACGAGGTGGTCGATGCGGGCGGGCGTATCGAGAGCGGCACCACAGCGATCACACTTCTCGTCCAGGTTCATTCCCTCGGCCAGGTGGGCATAGCCGCATTTCAGACAGCGCTTCATGGTGGCGGTCACCAAGTCGTGCGTCGCCTCGATGTCGTCGGAGCCGAAATCGAGGTTCACTTTGTAAACACGGTAACGGGCGCCTTCGTGGTAGATGAGGGCGCGCGGGCCGAACTCGGAGATGGCCAGAAAACGGGGACGCGAGACGAATTCATCACGGCCCTTTCTTCGGCGGCGGCCCGGAACATAAGCGGAGAGCGGCAAACGCGGGAAGTTGTAGCCGGGCAGAAAGCCTTCGGCGGCGAAATAGCGATAGGAATAAAAGTCGCCCTCGTAGATGCCTTCCGCCTCGGTAAGCAGCCGAATCTGGCTTTCGGCCTGGGCGCGGAGACGCCGGGACTGGGTGCGCTCGGCCTCCGGGCGGGAATGGTCGCCGATGATCTTGTGATGCAGTTCGCGCTGGCGCAAAGCGGCGCGATAAAGCCCCCGCCAACGGTCGCATGACGAATCGAAGGCCCGCTCGATTTGGTCGAGCATCTCCCGGGTCCAGTTCTCGTGAAACCAGGCGGCCGTGGATAGATCGTCGCGGATGCTGGCAATGAGCAGGTTGGCTTTGGCTAAGGCGGCAGCGCGATGCGCTGGATTCCTGAGTTCCTTAGCGAGCGCGTCTTTGACAGGCAGCGGGAGCTTGCCATCGGCAGCAGCCAGATCGAGGACGGTGGTCAAGGTCTTGCCCAGGTCCGGCGTGGCCACTTCCATCCAGATGGCGTGGACGTGGGAGCGAACCAGGTCGCGGTTGCGGATGTCTATGCGGGGCGGGGCAACGAAGCCGGCGACCATCTGGTTCGGTTCACGGAAGTAATACTGGTCGTGTGGGCTGCGGCCGGCGCAATAAGTATAGACGAGCGCCGGCTGCCCGCCACGTCCGGCTCGGCCACTGCGCTGGGCGTAATTGGCGGGAGTGGGCGGAACATTGCGGAGATTGACGAGGTTCAACTGGGCGATGTCCACGCCCAGTTCCATGGTCGGGGAACAGAAAAGCAGGGGCAGATCGCCCGTGCGGAAACGAACTTCGCGCTCTTCCCGATCTTCGGCCGTGACTTGGGCGGTATGTTCGCGCGCTTCCAAGACACACTTGAGATCGACGAAGCGGCGATAGCACTCGACGAAGTAGCGATTGACCTCGGGCGGAATTTCGCCCGCCTCCAGCAGGCGTGTGCGGTCAACCGGGCGAATCTCGCCTTCCGCCGGCAACCAGCGTAGCGCGTCAGCGTTGATCTGGTAGCCGGGAACCTCGCCGCTGCGGACTTGCTCGACAATGCCGTAGCGTTTAAGAGCAAGAAACAGGAAGCGTATGGCCTGGTCCACTTCCGGCCGTCCGAAGTTCTGCCCTGGTGGGACGTGTGACGCCAAGGAGCGTTTCAAGTAGCGACCATAGCCGCCGTAGGAGGAAACGAAGAATCCGGTTTTGTCGTTACGCTGCTTGGGACGTGGGTAGGCCACGGCAGACTTCACCAGTTCACGGGCGTCTTCCAAATACCAAACCGTATCCTCCAATAGCCGAGGCATGGTTTGTTCAACCAGATCGAGTTGTTTCTGAGGATCGAGCACATCCACTTTGACGGCCAGCGACCGGCGCAGGACATCGAGCAGGGTGCGAAGAAGTTCTTCACGCAACTCGGGTTTGCAGAAACGCAAGGGGGCGGGAGCCTCAATGAATTGCTCCTGGTCACGGTCCACTTGAATCTTGAAGCCGACGTTCCAAAGCTCTTGCTCGTCCAGCAGGCTTTCTTTCCCCTTTAACCCTTCGTAGTCGAAGACAAGCAACCCGCAGTCTTCCAGATTGGGCGCGGTCACACGCCAGCCGCGCTGGAGGTCACGATAGAGGTAGTAATCAATGACGCGGCGAAGGGCGTCATTGGTGGCGTTCTTCGCCGGACCGCGCACTTCCGGGTCGGCGGCGTATTCGTCGAACCGAAGCTGCATGGCCTCGAAGACTGCGCGGGAAAGATCGCCGTGGCTGAGTCCGGTGCCGCGCTTTTCCTGGGTGGCCTTGTGAAGGGCAGACCGGAGCAAGGCCACTTGGGCGAAGTCGTTGAAGTGACCAGCCTGAAGCGAAGCATCCTGCCGATTGTCTGTAAAACTCAGGAGCTTGCGCGCTTCGGGCTTGAGGTCGCGGTCGCCCTGTAATTCGATGAGCGAGCGGACCGCCAGGATGGTGGTTGCCGTGCTGCGGTTGTCCACGCCGAGCGTGGCCAGCTTGGGGCGCTCGGAGCGCTGGTTCCTGGTGTAGGCCACACCGCAGGAGGGATGAAGGCAGTACAGGAAGTTTCCATGGATCAGCGCCGCCGGAATGCCCTGGCCCTCGGAGACGAGTCGTCCGGTGGCGTCAACGAAGACAGGGTCGGGAACGTCGGGGCGTGCGCTGGGAGCAATCCGTTCCACCCCTTGAGTCGTGGTTTCCTTTAGGAAGGCCGGCAGCCGTTCCAAGAGGTCCGCACCCTCGGTTCGCGGCCAAGGGGATGATTCGGACACGTAGAGATAGCCATCGCCGCTGCCATCGTCATCTTCCTCACGGCGGTCCTCCCGTGGCAACAGCGTCTTGCCATGCTCAGTAGACACAATTTTCACTCGATGGTAGGCCGCCCCACACTGGCGACAAAAGACCAGGGGAAAGAGCGGTTTGTCAGGCTCGCCCGGCTTCGAGCCTTTCTTCGACATTTCCAGGTGGCGCTGCGCCTCAGGCTCGATGGTTGTCCAGACGGTATCGCCACGGGTGAAAAACTGATGCAGCCGGAATGCGAAGATGGGAAAGCGGCTCGATGCGCTGCGCCGGAGTTCGGAGCCCTTCAGCAGATATTGGCGCAGCACCGCTGCGCAACGCGGGGGTTCGGTAGTGGTCAGCCGTGCGATCTCTTCTGCGGCACTTTCCGCACCCTGTAAGCGCCGGGGTGCCTGCCGGATGAGGCGGCCCGTTCCTTCCTCGGCGCGGATACCGAAGGTGGTTTCGATCCAAGAGGCCAATGGGTGAAGTCGGAAGTGCTCGTAGTTGTCGGGCGGCTGCGTGTCCGTTAGGATGGCCTCGCGCAGGGACTGGACTACCTTTGGATCGTTGAAATCAGCCTCCGGGGTGGCGCGTTCCAACGTTTCGCCGATGACCTGCGAGGCGTCGAAGGGGACGCCGAAGAACATCTTGGCGACTTTGGCGACCTCGCGCTTCTGATCATCGGTCGAGCCGCCGCTAGCCATCGTCGCCGAGGTTCCGATGCAGATGATGTCGTGGCCGCCGAAGGTGTGGCGGCAACGGCGGATGAGCAGCGCTATGTCCGCCCCCTGACGCCCGCGGTAGGTGTGCAGTTCGTCGAAGACCAGAAAGCGCAATCCATGCGCGGCCCGAATCAGTTCACGGTCCTCGCTGCGGGTGAGCAGCAACTCCAGCATCATGTAGTTGGTCAGCAAGATGTCGGGCGGATTGCTACGGATGACGTCACGTTCCGGCCCTTTCTCCTGGCCAGTGTAACGGGCGAAACGAACGGGGGGCTTCCCTTCCGGGTATCCTTGTTTCAGAAACTTGCCAAGCTCCTCGTCCTGGCTGTTGGCGAGGGCATTCATGGGATAAACCACGATCGCCTGGATGCCCTGGCCGGAACCGCGTCTCAGGACATGATCCACGATAGGGACGATGTAAGTCAGGCTTTTGCCGGAGCCGGTGCCACTGGTGAGAACGGAGGACTTGTTTTCCTTGGCTTTGCGGATGCCCTCGGTTTGATGGGTGTGAAGCAGCAGTTGTTTGCCAGCGAGGTCGGCCTGCGTTTTGTCGATGCGGAAGATTCTAGCGCATTCGGGGTGGAGGGTTCCGTCAGCAACGAGGTCGTCGATGGTTCCACCGGGCTGGAAGGTCGGATTCAGTTGAAGGAGGGGTTCCGGCCAGAATGCGCCGGCTTCGAGTTCGGAATCGACTTTAGCAAGGATAATCGGGTCGGCGATCTTGATGAAGCTCTTGGTATAGCTTGCGTAGTCGCTCACCAGTCGTTGCCTTAGATCGAACACATTCATGCGAGATTTATTGAAGATGGCCGGTACGATCTGAAGGCACTGCGATTTTGGACGACTGAAGTGGGTAAACGCAATCGTCGGGGAATCCCTGGGGGAACACCTCCTGGTCGAGCGGTGGCGTTACATGTTCGACGTCCATGATGAAAAACGTCACATCCTGTGCTGATTCGCAGAAAGTTGCATCAAAAAAGAAAGACACAAAAAAGAAAGACAGCATAACTGGCCTGCCCGCTCGCTGACCCCCTCTTTTGCAGGAGCCTTTTACGCCAAGGGCTTCGAGCATTTCATTGCTTCCATGCTCGCCGCGGCTGCTACGCGAGCAACTGCAAGAGTTGGTGGCCCTATGCAAACATCTCCTCGAAAAGAAAGACCGCGATGAGGCGGCCGAATTGTTGCCTCCCATGGCTTGTTTCACAAAAAAGATGAAAGCGACTACTACTGGCAGGAAGCTTATTGGTGGGACTTGAACAAAACCGTGCAGCAACTGGTCCCCCTGCTCAATAATCTCATGTTCGACGACTGGGAATTCTACTACCACGCAACCTGGTAGCAGCGTGGCGAGCGGCAGGATCGCGAGCTAGACCGAGAAGGCTCGTT
>Ga0209429_10000184_pt1 | contig 45408 bp, 65 predicted proteins | sample BarGraNGADG00212_3_FD_184493 | JGI IMG/M metagenome (GOLD analysis project Ga0209429, IMG submission 184493) | Arctic peat soil microbial communities from Barrow, Alaska - Barrow Graham LP Ref core NGADG0004-212 (SPAdes) (version 2) | ecosystem: Environmental > Terrestrial > Soil > Wetlands >... | reverse complement strand
ATAGGAGCCGCTACAGGAGTTGTGGCGCTTGGGGTTGGTGTTGCCACGGGCGTTGCTATAGGAGCCGCTACAGGAGTTGTGGCGCTTGGGGTTGGTGTTGCCACGGGCGTTGATGTACCGCCTGTGGCAGTGGCATTAGAGGCCCCCCCAAGATTGCCTAGTAATGTTTTCAATGTATCGCCATAGTTATATCCGCTGAACTGTGGCAGAGCATCTGTAACTTGGCCCACGCCTAGGTTGTAATTCTGCAATGCCTGCAATAAGGCTAGCTGTTGACTGTAAGACTGATCTGCCGTTGCCGCTGTGGGCACGCCTTGATACTGGCCTGTGAGCGCGGCCTGCTGTAAGCCAAGGTTTTGCCCAAACTGTGATGCTTGTTGTGCCTGGCCCTGTGCATATTGCGCCGCTTGGTTGGCTTGTTCCTGCGCCGTCTGTGCTGCCTGGTTTGTAATCTGCTGCTGCGTTAATCCCTGGCTGCCTAGCCTGGATGCAGTCTGCTCTGCTAGACTCTGTGCATATTGGCTTGCCTCATTAGCTGTCTGCTGTTGCTGCAAACCGAAGTTTTGTCCGAACTGGCTCTGTTGTGCGGCTAACTGTGCCTGTGACAAGCCCAGGTTCTGCCCAAACTGGCTGGCCTGTTGTGCCTGACCTTGGGCGTATTGGCTTGCCTGATTGGCAATCTGCTGAGCAGACTGTCCTTGACTGCCTATCCTAGCCGCAATCTGTTCTGCTATACTCTGACCATATTGCGCCGCCTGCTGTGCTTGCCCTTGCGTATACTGGCTACCCTGTTGCGCTAACTGTGCCTGTGACAAGCCCAGGTTCTGCCCAAACTGGCTGGCCTGTTGTGCCTGACCTTGGGCGTATTGGCTTGCCTGATTGGCAATCTGCTGAGCAGACTGTCCTTGACTGCCTATCCTAGCCGCAATCTGTTCTGCTATACTCTGACCATATTGCGCCGCCTGCTGTGCTTGCCCTTGCGTATACTGGCTACCCTGTTGCGCTAACTGTGCCTGTGACAAGCCCAGGTTCTGCCCAAACTGGCTGGCCTGTTGTGCCTGACCTTGGGCGTATTGGCTTGCCTGATTGGCAATCTGCTGAGCAGACTGACCGGCCGTAACTCCGAACTGGGAGGCTTGCTGTGCTTGTCCTTGATTATACTGGGTATTTTGATTAGTAACCCCCTGTTGTGCTAGGTTCTGATTGGCCAATTGGCCCTGCTCTGATAACCCCAATTGACCAGCGCTAACCGCCTGTGACAATGCACTGTTATAGGCCGATGCGTCTACCCCTGAGAGTGCCGTGTTGCGGTTCTGCTCGTTGCCGATTAGTTCATTGGCATAGGTGCCACTGTGAAGCAGTCCCTTTGCACCTAATGCCTCAGCCATATTGCGGCCAGAGTTGTTATAAGCCTGATTTGCATTGGCATACTGCTGGTTGCGAGTGCCTTGGGTAGAATTGTAGATGTTGTTAGCTAGCTTGCCAAGGTAGTTTGAGTCTTGATACTGTGGAGTGTACTGTTGAGTTGCCATTTGCTCACCCCTTTCTTAAAAATGGGTATAAAAATAGAGCCGTTTGGCTCAGGCTTCTAGATGATTCCGAGTATTCTTTCAATCCTTTGTATTCGTTCTGTGGTGGTAAGCGCCTTAACCTTTTCCTTTTCCTTATACTCGCTCAAAATCGCTTCCTTTTCCAGCCATTTATCAATGATGATGCCTTTTTTCTCCGCGAACGCCTTTAATTTATCATACATTAATAAATCATCCCCTTATCAGCCAGCAGTTGGATTAAATCGGCAACGGTATCCTCTAACGATATGGGCGGTTCTGGTTGCGGCTGTGCGTCTTGGATTATCTGCCATTCTGCTGGCGTTATTTCTTTTTCCTCAATGTCTGCTTCGGCAAATCCTGCATTTATGGCGTTTTGAATCAATGTTCCTTCAGTTGCGTCTGACTGCATTTCTATTAATCTACCTGTTGATTTTTCGATACATACTCGCATGATTTTCCTCCTATCTAATCGCCAAAGCAGTTATATATGCGGTGCCGGTTGCATTGCCAGTTCGAGTCCACGTTATAGTAAACCCATCAGCATCTAAGCTGGTCAAAAGCCCACCATATCCTATTTGTGTTGTTTGATTAAGAAAAATTGATTTAGAGCTACTTGAGTTATATCCCCCCGCTGTGTTTGCGTTATCGTCATATAAGGATTGTTCATCTACTACAGTGTCAAGCCCTATAGACATTGAGCCTGCTACTCCCGGGGTAATTGCCAATAGTATTACAGCACGAGGCACAAATCCTATACCTGTAATTGCCTGCGTACCGTTATTGATAGTAGTGTCACGTGTAAAACGAATTGTCTTAAACCCACTCGGCGTATAAACTCCGTTAGCATCCACAGCACCCGCCGCACCTATTTTGACGTGTGCTAAAACCGAATCGCTGGCTTTAACCGCTGCGTGATCTGTTGTAGTACTCAATATCGCTAAATCATCTGCTGCTGCCGGTGCGGCAACTTTTGCCCTGCCCGAAACGTCACGAAGGATAAGCCTGTAGGCGGTTGCAGCGGATGCTGCTCCGTGGGCGGTGCTGGTGCTGTCAATATGGGCAGTAAGGCTAGATGCCAGAGCCTTTTTATCCAACTCCACCTTTGCATTCGCAGGCGTTATAGCCCTTGTGGTGTCTGTTCCTGTGGTCATTTCTGCATTTGTGGCAAGTTCAACTATGCCTTTGACTGTAGCGGAGGCATCTGCTGTTGTAAACTTACCGTCTACAATGGTTTTTGCACTCTCCAATATAGCCTGTACGGTTGCCCCTGCCCAATCAGTTATAGCGGTTGCACCAACTAAATCTGCACCGCTTGCGCTATCTGTTACCGCTTTAATCCGAGTTATGAGTGCCTCTATGACACTTTGCACCGTGGCGTTTGCGCCTGTTTCTGTAATGACAGTCATGCCCAATAAGTCTGCGCCACTCGCTGAATTAGTTACCGCTTTCAGGCGAGTGATTAATGCTTCCATTATGCTCTGCACCGTGGCGTTTGCGCCTGTTTCTGTAATGACAGTCATGCCCAATAAGTCTGCGCCACTCGCTGAATTAGTTACCGCTTTCAGGCGAGTGATTAATGCTTCCATTATGCTCTGCACAGTAGCCGCCGCACCCGTCTCGGTGATAGCAGTCATGCCGGTATTGTCTGCACCGCTTGCGCCGTCAGTCACATCCGCTATAGCCGCCAGCAGGGTACTGTTGAGGTAGTCCCGCAATTCGTTAAGCCTGCCCTGTACCTGCGTCCTGGCGTCTGTTTCTGTTGCGGGGCCTGCTACATATGCCGTTGTGTCCAACAACCCCGTTACAGGGTTAAATTGCATAGGAGTTAATGCCAATTAAAACACCTCGCTTACTTAATCTTCTTGGTTAGCAACAAATAAATTTTCACGTCTAAAATTGATAAATCCTGGTTTAAGAGATTGTTGGAAAATTCAAGGGCTAGATACTTCGCTTTTTTAATCTTTGTAGGAAGCCTGAACACAGGGTCAAACGTATTTACTTCCCATGAAAACAAGTCCCATCTGAAAGTTGCCCAGTTGAAGGAACCAGATACAAATGTTTTGTTATATACAACCGTCCCAACATCACTGTAGGTTGTCACGATTATACTTCCGGCATTGGTAACATTAGTTCTAAAGTACACCATAATAATAGTTTTCAGCCATTCAGGATAGCCAAAATTAAACAGCTTAGTCCTGCATATTCCGTTAATGGGTACTCCGTTGTCATTCTTATTGTCAATGAATTTCTGTAGCAACCCAACTGTTCTATCGCCATAATATGTCACGCCGTTACGTTGGAGCCAGCAACTAGCATTGAGATTAGTCCAGTACCACCAAATAAGGGCATCGGCATTACCGCCCCAAGGAGAGTTTTTGTAGTTCCATGCCCAGCACTTGGAGCCGATACACAGGATATAATGCTGTCCGTCATCGTATGAGGTAGCCGCCAATAAGTCAGCCTTGGCCTCGCTTAATAGCCCTGTGCGTCCAGACCCCTTGTTAATCAGATCTCCGATTGATCTAACGTTTTTCTCTGTCCGTAGGTTTGTTTGTTCGATTATATGCGGCCCTTTGTCGCTGTTGCAGAACACGATATAGTTGTCAACTACCTGCACGCTGTCGGGCATATCGCACCCAGTAGTATCATTTAGCGGATACCCTGGGAAGGATGCCACACCTGCGCTGGATAGGGCATATTCAATGCGGTAAATGGAGCGTTCCTTGAGTAGAATCAACTGGTCATACTGCAATACCAGACGCCGATTCGGGTCGCTGTCAGGGCCAATATTAGAGTAATTAGTCAAAGGGAAGTATGTCGGGTCGTCAACGTATGAATACCAAACAGTGGAAGGGTAGTCAGGGTGATCCGTCAGCATCACATGGGTATCATTCGCACCGCCAAATATAGCATGACGGCGGCATTTCGTTATCTGCGTAGGGTCGCACAAGTTGGCCTTTTCAGCCTGAATTCGCACATTGTCGATACCTATGCCAGGGGCAGTCCCAAAGGTGACAATCCCAGTGGTGCGGTCAACGGTGAAGTCTGTTGTCTCTGTTTTTGCCACTCCATTAACCCATGCCTTGACTGCCGTAACAGACAAGCCAGCGAAAGACAGAGTATATGCCACCCCTGCCACATCCCCGTTGAAGTTGTCTTTCCATGAGTTAGACAGCAGATTCAGCGATTCGTCAGCCGCCCCGCCTGTGCCGTCAGGATTGCGCCCAGTGGTATAGTTGGGTATGTAGCCAACAACTGCCGCCGCTGTTGTGCCATCATATTTGATATAGTGAGTGCCATCCAGGACATAGCAGTTTTCGCCGTAGGTGAAGAACTCTGCCCGGGCATCAGCGAGGGCGTTATAAATAGAAGCCGGTTGCGCTGCTATAGCCTGGGTGTAGAGGTCGGTTTTCCATGCCAGCAGAGTCTTGACTGTGCCGCTCTTTTTGATATAGTCATAGAGGCCGTTAATCTTCCCTGCTCCTAATGAGGTGGCATAAACATACGCCTGTCCTGGCCGCTTTGTTATGCCGCCCTTACCATCAGACATTATATTCGTTGCACCGGGACGGCCTGCACTGTCAACATAAGGGGACTGGCCATCTGATATGTTGCTTTGTTCATCTCTTACATTAATCCCAAGATCCATTCTAGCAAGGGCAAAGGGGTCTGGTTGTTTTGGTGCTGTCGGAATTTTGAACTGGACTGTTCTTGTCGCCATAGACGTATTCTCACCTTCTTTACATAAAAAAAGAGCCTATTGGCTCTTTCCCTTTATTCTGGATGGGAATTGATGCGGTAGTTTTAATGTTTTTTCAACTGGCCAACCATTATTTAGTCTGCCATAAATCATTGTTCTGGGAATTTTTAACGATTCCGCCCAATCTGTAACAGTCTTTCTTTCCCCCATAAACTCTAATACTCTATCAGATTTTTTTCGTATTATTCCAGTTTTCTTAATTGGAGAAGCTACGTTATTTAAAAAATCAATAAACTGTTCCTTTATGTTTGAAAACTTCCCATATATCTCGTGAAATTTCTTATGACACGAGAAACATAAAACAACACCATTTGAAACGTCAAGCCTTTTATCCTTATGCGTTCCGTAACTATCAAGATGATAAACCTGTGTGCCTCTCTTGTCGCCGCATTTAGCGCAACAATTGCCAAGTTTTTCAATAACAGCATTTCTCCAAACAAGATATTCTGGATATTTTCTTTGCAGTAATCTTTCTTCATCGGTTTTGCTGGTCTTCCAACTCCCATTGTTTTTTCCAGTTCTTTTTAAAGCCCCCACTTTGGACATACATTTCATGCATCTTTGGCCTTGTTTAAACCTACCAAAGGTTATTTCTGCTATATTACCACAGTTACATTTATAGGTTAAATTATAATCGGTTCTAACGTATTCACTAGAAAGAAGCTCACAACCATGATCGCTAAAATATTTTTTTACATAATCATATGAAAACTTTATCGCCTCTATAAGTTTTTCTATTCTATAGCACCCGCAACTATGCGTAGTTCCTATTCTTAAGCCACGAGCATTTGTTGTTATGATGTTACCATAATCACATATACATTTCCAGAAAGTCCGCTTGCTGTTTTGTCGGTAAACTCTTTCAATAACCATTAATCTACTAAACCTAAGTCCTGTTAAATCAATAAATTTAGGCAATAAAAATAACACCTCCTATAGTATTTTCCTAAATAATTAATATGGGAAAGACGGTTAGGAAGCCGTCCTTGTCGTGTTGCAATCACTATCCCATATATGTATATTATATCACAAAACCATGAGTTTTACCAACCAGTAGCGTTTATTATCTGAGACTGATAGTTAGTATCGTTCCCAGTGAGGCCGCTTTTTTTGGCCTCAAAAAGGTTGATCAGAGTCAGCCCGTTAATCAAGTCGCCTTCTGAATTTTTGATGCAGCCTGCCACATAATACGGGATAATCATTGCCGCATCATCGGAAACGCGGTATGTCCCGGCAGTTGCGTCGATGCCGAAAGTCTGTGCATCATCGGTTGCCTCTACTCCGGTAAAGGTAAATAGAGTCGGCATGCGCCAGTAATGCACGAGATACTCGCATGGGCCCTCAAATCTGTTGACAGAAATCTTGTGATTAGGCACAAGGATAAATGTCAGGCATGGTACATATAGGCGGGTATTCTTCTTAACCATAATGTTGTTTAGTTTCAAGAAGTCTGCCGGTAAGTCAAAATCAAAGTTCGATCTATTCTGTTGTACCGATGCCGCATCAGGCCAGGTGTACGGGTAGAGGATATGATTGCGGAAGCGGTAGACATAGCTTCCGGTGAACCGCAGCCGCACATTATTCAGCAGGCTTGCCGCAGTGATAAGCCCCTTATACTCAGTCATGGAGGTTACAGTTGCCGGGATGGTAATGCTCAACGGCGTTGGCAAGTCTACCCATGCACCGCCGACATACTCTTCCACCACCACTGTAGCGGGGCCGGTAGCCTCAAACCAGTATGATCGCGCCCCAACCAGTTCAATCGTAGTGTCACCAACAAGGGGGTCATGGATGACGATTGAACTGTTGTCGCGGCTGAGTTCGTTATATACGGGGGCATGGGTGACATAGAAGTCACCGTTTATCTTCGCTGTGCTGCTGGCTAAGTCAACCATAGCATCGTTGGTGAAGTCGCGAATCTTAATCCGCACGTCCTCGGTAGTCTGCTCTGTGCCGCCAGTGGTGTACTCATCTAAAAGCTTGAGCGTTTTAACTCTAGCCTGTCCGTAGTTTTGCAATGGGGTAACCCCCTAAATGTCTAATATTATCACCGCTACACTCGTCCCGGTGGCGTTGGAGATAACCGAGAGGTTGCCGGTGCAGGTAAATTTGAGCGGGAAGGCCGTGTTTGCCGAGATAAGGAACCCGTTTGCCGCTGTTGCAGTTGCGGCAGGGTTGATATACAAAGGCTGTGCGCCGGTGTTGGAGACTAGAACCGGCCTGCCATTAACAGCAATGTCCTGGGCGAGTTCTACAACGGCGGCGATAACTGAAACGCCAATCATTTTAGAAGTCATTGAGCATCCTCCTTCTTATGGTTCCGCGAGTGACTCAGGAATTTACCGCGATTGTCAAATGATGCGCCGCATTTCTTACAGTTGATAAGTTTCTTCGTGTCCCTGGCCATCGGACGCGAAGGTTCAGGTTCAGGATGCGGCAGGGGTTTCACTATGGGCATATTGCTGCCACCCGCCAACTCGCGCAGCAGGACGCGGATGTCCCACAGCAGTTGGCGGTCAGGCGTATTGATACTGCCTTTGAGTTGTTCCTCTGAAATCATGATATCCTCCTAGAGAAAAGGGAGGCGGTTAAGCCTCCCCGGTTAGGTTGTTCCATTAACAGTATTGCATCGTTAGCGAAAGTGTTCCCAAGGCATAAGATGTTGCCGCGCCTGATTGAAGTTTTAGGCAAAGCGCATCCCCTGCCGCTAGTGTCCCTGCCGCCGTAGTTACTGCTGTTTTAGTAGTTGGGACATTTGTAGTCCCCACCATGTCGAAGCCGACTGTGAATAAATCATCACCAGCACTAGGAGCTTCGCCTGTGGTGAGTTTTTCAACGGTTAACACTCCTGCTTGCCCGGCTACGGTTACATGCCGCTCATAGCCACTTATGACTTTACAGGCTGCCTGAGCAATGAAAAAGGTTTTTGCTACATCTGCGGCCGCAATCTGCGGATAAGTTACGATGAACTTCTCACCGACAACAAACTGTCCGGTTGATAGGGTGACAGCACCAGTGATTATAGGCGCGGCCAGAGTCTTATTTGTCAGCGTTTGGGCATCTGCTGCTAAGACAAGGGAGTCCAGCGCCCCTGCTGAGTTAGTTACGTGTCCAGACATTTGATTCACCTCCATTAAAAATGAAGCACCCCGGTTAGAGGTGCTTCTACGTTAATTAATACTAGGCAGGGACGCTTGCATAAAACGATGTCCATCCAACAGGTGCCGCGCCAAAGCGGGAGCGCCCGCCAAACACATTATTACCTGTCTCATTATCAAGCCATGAGCGAATAGAAAGGGGAACCCTGTCAATCCACATCAGGCCGTCAATCATTCCTCTTTTGCTATCCATCAAAATCCAAGGATCACTAGCCGCTGACAACTTGCTCAACATTGGATAAACAATAACGTTGAATCTTTCCCCAACAAAGTTGAATCCTGCATCGGTAGTCCCCGGCTTATTGCCATCGCCATCCGTAAACACCGCATCAGCAACCAGTTTCTTGATTGCAGCGTTGTTCGGGATGATAATAGTGTCCGGCTGTATGTTTAACAGGTTGCCATCTGAATCGGTAAACTTCTGCATAGCCTCTTCCACTGTGCAAAGGTTGTCATAGCTGAACACCAGTGAGCCAAGGTTGGCCTGGGTTCCTGTGCCGCCTGTTTTACTGGTATGTGCTGCATTAAACAGGGATAGGCCATCTTTGCAGGTGTTGTTGTAAACCTTGCCCTTAAAGGTAAAGGTAGCCGCATTGCCATACTGAAGGAACATGGCCGCGAATTTCTCGCGAGTCCGGGCATATGACAGGCTGAAGTCAGAGGCCATGCTCTTAACGTCGAACATCTTGGCGTCCTCAATCATGGTTTCAGTCACTTCAAAGCTGTTCTTCCACTCATCCGGCTCGATTAGCTTTTCATAATCTACCTGTTGGCTGGTACGCGGGTATGCGCCGCCCTCCCCAACTGGGGAAAAATCCCCTTTACTGGTAAACCCTGAGAACTTCTCGCCGTATTTGTCAGAATCTATTACATTGAATATCTTGTCAATCTGGCTGGACTTCTTATAAGCCTCTTCCTCTTTTTCCAGGAAGAAGCGAATCGGATCCTGGCTCTTGCCATAAATGCTATCGTTTAAGCCGCTTGCTTTGCTAAAAATCATTGTTATTTACCTCCTTATCTCCTAAATTTTCCGCGAACATTGCTCGTGGTAGTAGCGCCGTCTGTGGCGTTAATTTCAAACACGCCGCTGCCAGTAGTCGCCGTGACTAGCAGGACGCCGGTAGCCATAGTTACTTTGGCACCGAGCAGCGTAGCCGCCACAGTTGCATTTGACTGGGTAGCCCACTCCTGGTTTTCTGTTACCTCCATCACCGGAACGGGTGTTACCGAAGTAGCCGCCAACGCTATAGTTGCCATTGCGATATACTGCGGGGTTGTAGTCGCGCCGCAACTGGTAAGCCTGCCACTGGTTAATACAAGCGCCTGGCCCTTCGTGCAGCCTTCGCCATCAGTCATCAGGTAAGAGTAGTCATATTCATGCCTACCACCTGGACGATATAATCTAAATGCCATCGGTTTTACCTCCTCTTAGGATTGTTTTTCTTATAGAATTTAACGAACTCTTCTTCCGATGCGCCCTTATTCAGCGCCCGGAACTGTGCCATAACATCAGCCGGGACGGTTGTCGTATCGACATCGCCGCTCCCCTTGCCGCCGTCAGGCTTTAGGTGCTGTTTGCTATTTACGGAATTTAAGGCGGCCTGCTTGACTGCCGCCGCTTTTTTGCTGGATACATTATCCTCGTTTGCTTCAATCCAAGCGGATTTAAGGCTGTACCCCAGTCCAGTCAGCCGCAATATCTCAGGGTCAGAAGCAAGCTGCTTTAAGGGCTGGACAGCATCGCCATACTTCGCTATAAGCGCGGCATGGTCATCCTCAATGCGCTTCTGGATAGTCTGAATCACCTGCTGCTGCTGTTGCCGTTGCTCAGCCTGCGTCTGTGCCTGCAGCCGCCTATTATCATCCTGCTGGATGCGCTGTTCAAGGCGAATCTGCCTGTCCTCCTGCTGGATGAGCTTGCGCTGCTGTTCGACATAGGCGTTGACGTAGGTGTCACCATAGCCCTCTTCCTTCATCCGTGCGGCAAGTTGCTGTGTTTCAGCCCATGCCTGCTGAAGCGGTTGCAGCGCTTGTTGCTGTACCTGCTGCTGAGTCTGCTCCTGCGCCTGCTCCTGATGGGTGCGGTCTATGGCGACTTGATACTGTGCCTCGGTGTAGATGCCGTGGGACTTGCCAAAGCGTTGAGCGTAGAACTGGTCGCGTGACTGCTGTGCTGTTTGAAGCTGTGTTTCAAGCACCTTGGCGCGGTCAGCCTCACGGCGCAACTCTGCCCACTTTGCATTTTGTTCAGGCGTCTGGACTGGTGTACCATCTTCCTGAGTCCCCTCTTCCGTCTGAGAATCGGCGGCGTTCTCAATGCCCTCTGGGGTATCGCTTTCGCCTGCGGTGTCGGTTTGGGACTCCTGGTTTTCAGTTTCGGTTGCAGGGGTTACGACTTCCCCGCTATTTTCGCCAGAGGCGCTTACATCTGAAACGCCTAATACTTCCGCTAAATCTGTCATGATTTACCTCCCCATGTTTGCGCTATCGGTGCGATTTGTGGCCCGTGGAGTGGGCCGGACTCCCCGCGAATCGGGTTACTTGCCGCCTTTGGTGCGAAGGTCTTCGCCCTTAATAACCTTAGGAGCGGGAACGTCACGCTGAATATTTGCGCCGGGGCGGTTGCAGGATGACTTATTTGGAAATCCCTTCTTTGCCATGTAGAACACCTCCTCTCGTGTTTTTAGATATAAAAAGAAGCACCATTATAAGAGGATGCTTAATTGTTGAACTGGGGTTAAATGTGTGGTATAATATAAGTATATAAGTATATAAGTATGGAGGTTACGAAATGGAAAGAGTAAAATTTACCACGACATTTGAAAAGGAATTACTCAGGAATCTTAAGATTGAATCCGTAAACTTAAGTACCACAGTAAACGTACTTCTTGAAAAAATTACCGATTGCTACTTTGCCGACAAGGAATGTTTAAGAGAAATACCCAACAATCTTAAAGGAGTATATTTCTTCTATGACGATAATGATGAACTTCTATATATAGGCGTTTCAAAAGATTTAAGGAAAAGGATGTTATGCCATTTTTCCGATCGCGGGCACCTTGGCGAAAAGATAAAATCTGTTTCTAAAATACAGTTATTCCCCATTTGCGACGAAGCTGATAGTCATACCATAGAGAAAGAACTAATACAAGCACTTCATCCTGAACTGAATAATATTAGAAATTTCAATAACAAGATAATAGAGATAGATAGAAAAACTAAACAACAAACAAACTCAAGACAGCTTATTACCCGTCTTGATGAAGAGTTAATCAAACAGGTTAAGCGTATTTGCATTGAAAAAGGAATGACATTCCAGGGCGCAGTAAAAATTTCTATTGAAGAATGGATAAAAAACCAAAGGTAAAAAGCACCCGCTAAGGTGCCTTATTGCCCGGATGTCTACTATCATTAATGAATACCCATTCTTCCTGCCCATGTTCATCTTCGCCTAATGATTCAATTATGTTTACAGAAATTCTTGTGCATCTAGTTAGGTATGAATGTAAAGCATCATCAATATAAATATCTCCGTCCATTGGTTCACATTTAGCAGCACATAATATTCTCCCGTCAGCTCGCACCCTTAAAGCCATCTTAGTTTTCCTCCAATTTTATTGAGCAATCTGCCCACCCCCCTGTGGCGGTTGCTGTGGCTGTTGTTGCCCCTGCTGTGGTTGCTGCTGCATTACCTGCTGCTGTGCTAAACTCTGCACATCCAGCTTAATCCCTGCCTGCGCTGCCATCTGCTGCTGGCCCTCAGGCGGTAAATCCTTGAAGCTAATCTGCTCCTTCGGCTTGTCCTGCGGTGGCGGGTTCTGCGCCTGTGCCTGCTGTTTCTGCACCGCCATCTGCTTTAACTCGGTGGCATATGGGAAGTTGATGCTCTCTAGCACCGTCCATAAGCCGATTGGATCCATTGCGTTATTTTGGTATAACAGCAACGCCTGCTGCATCACCCACATTCTGTCGCGGGGGAAGGCATCGTTGACGGTTGCTTCAAATAGGAAATCAGTGTTGTAGTACCACTCGCCGCTTGCGTCCTGCTGCAAAAACTGGTACTTGTCGAAATCTCCCCAAGTTACATTGCCTGTGGCATCCTTTGCCATGAAGGGGCGAAGTTCATCATAGCAGGCAAGTTTGAGTTCAAACATAGTCTTGAATACTTCTTTATATGAGCCGTATTTGTTGAAGATTTTACTTTGCATCCTGCCGCCGGACTGTTGCACCTGAATCTGCTTGGCGACGCCTGACTTGGCTGTGGTGTCTGCTTTGCCCTGCCAGGAGTTGGTTATACCCAGAGTGTTACGGGCCGCCTCATACATGTACCTAACAACTTCAAGTTCCTTGAAAACATCATCTGTTAGTGAGCGGATATTAAGGGCGTTTAGTTGTGACTGGTTGCCTCTGACAATCTGGTATAACTCATTAGTCAAGTTGAATTGGTGATCCTCCAAGGCGGTGATGATACCGGCGCCACGGATAATCTTTTCTTCTAGCCTGCTGACAATCTTCTTAATCGCGTCAGCCTGGTCGCGGATAACATCGACATCGGACTGTCCTGCCAACTGGAAATTGACTGGCACATTCTTACGAAGTACCACCGGGTAGCGAGTCGGCTTAAAGTAGGGGACTTCTGTCCCGGCAGGAATCACCTGTCCACCGGCCAGCTTAATATCCTCTGCCAGAATCTCGGTATCCTCAATGCTCTCCTTATACTTCTTGTTGCCGCAAGGAATCTTAATGGGTTCTGGCGGTGCCATTGGCATACCCATGCCCTGCATACCTGGCATTGCTCCCATGTCCATTGGGCTGCCCATTTCAGGCGGTTGCATTGCCTGCTGCTGCATAAAGTCTGGCTGCATCTGTTGCTCGGGTATTGCTCCGTAATCCATGCTGTAATCATCTATTGGCTGCTCCATCTCAGGCAGGGCAACCATGTTCTGGCACTCTTCCGAATCGCCTTTAATCGCGCCGCATTTGGTACAGCGTTGGAGACGGCGGGCGTAAAAGTCCGGCAAGTCTTGGAGAACAGTATCGTTGCACCAGACAAACTTACCGACAATGCCATCCTCTTTAAACCAGCAGACAATAACTGTAACCTTATCATTCTCGCCGGTAATCTGCGACTGTCCATCATGGAACACGTTTACTTCTGGGTACTGCTCGGCCTCTGATTTTCCAAGGGCCTTGCCGTAGACGCTTTTTACCTCGCCCTTTGTCATACTATATAGAAGGAAAAAGTAATCCATTGGCTGCAAGCGATATACACCGGGCTGGCCGATAAAGGCTTTCGGGTGGTGGTTGTCTACCTGTAACTCACCGGAATAGAGGTGGTGCAGCTTGTCAGGGTTCCATGCGAGGGTGGTAATCGACATACCCTGGATGCAGGTAGTGCGCTCATTCTCGTCATTCACCCTGTCAAAGTCTAGCTCAATCAAGTCATTCTTGATGCTGTCCTCAATCGTTTTCGCCAGTCCTGTCGCCAGTGGCATTTTAGACTTTACCGAAGGCTGCGGGATAGTCGTGTCAATGGCAGACTCAATCAGCTCATAGACAATATTGACGACATTGTTCGCCATCTTGCGGTTAGCACGTTCGCTGGCGGTAGCGTTGATATTTGCGTCGACATCGTGCGATCCGTTATAAAGACATTCCCTGTCGTCTGCTAGTGAATAATCCCAGTTTGACTTTGCGTTTGCGAATTTATCTCTCCATTTTTGTATACCTTCTTGTTCAGATGTATCTTTGTTGGTAATCCGACTCACCGCCTTTTTGATGCCGTCAAACAAACCCACAGTATCACCCCATTAAAAAGCACCCCTTAAAGGAGTGCTAGTTGCTGTATATTATGTTTGTCATAATTTAGGTATTTAAGTATAAGTCTTTCTCGTGCCTTTAAATAGAACGGTTGCTGGGGATACCATTTAAAAAAATCTTTATTGTTTTTGCTACAATTACATCTTCGGCAAACTGGTATTATATTGTTTATATTGTATTCACCGCCTGCATGAAGAGGTATAAAATGATCCTGTGTTAAATCTTCTTTGTTATCTCCACAATATGCACATTTGCCATTAAAATAATCCTTACATTTAATCCAGTCTTTTTGAGAAAAACCATGAATTACATTCTTTTCTCTGGACATTCTTATGTGATTATAATACCTAGATAACCATGGGTTTCTTTTATGATATTCTTTTTGTCTATTTGCTTTTGCTTCTTTGTTTTGATTATAATAATCACGGTGTTTTTGGTTAACTTTTTCCTTGTTATTTTGGTAATATATTTTCTGACCAAGGCGTATCTTATCCCTGTTTGTTTCACGGTAATTTTTATAATATTCCATCATGATGTCTTGGTTTTTTTCTATCCACAATTTATGTCCATCTACTAATTTTTCTTTATTTTTTTGATAATACAACTTCCCATATTGAGAAACTTTGTCTTTGTTGTTCTTATAATACTCTTTCTTTTCTACCCTTAAGCACTTTCTGCATTTTCTAAAATGCTTCCTAAAATACTCGTTAGTATGCGGAAACTCTTCTCCGCACTTAGAACATACTCTACTTTCGGACATAAAATAAATACCTCCTTAGTATTTGTTCCTGTTTTAAGAATGTGGAGCCGGTCAGGAAAACCGTTTTAACAAGGTCATGACTCCTTGTTCCCCACACCTATATTATACCATAGCGTAGTTGCTTTTGCTATGTTAACCCCCATCTTTTTAATATTCCTTGCCGCTCTTCCTTGGGTGCGTTCCAATAGTCCTCCACCATGTCAGCTGGGAGTTTCTTAAACTCTACCCTTGTCGCAGGAATAGCGGTTGCCCCTGGCCTGGACATTACCCCATAGCGTATGGCCTCTCCACTGTGCGTTATATCATGGGGCTTGTCTGCCACATCTTCCCCGTTATGTTCGTCGTGCTGTGCCTGCGGCAGGGTGCGAATCAAGTTGTGACAGCAGTCGAACACCCGTAGGTTAGCGATTGTCGCGCCGCCTTCATCCTCAAAGGGAGTCAGGTGTTCCTTTAATGTGCGCCAACCCGGGATACGCCGGTGATCCGCTTTTATCAGGTTCTTGAGTCCGGCCGCATACATTATTTCCTCGCCGCTCATGCCAGTGTCTTGCCGCCTGTTCCATAAGTCAGGGGAGGCCACAGTGTAGGAGTATTTCTCTAGCGGCTGGCCCTCTTCATCTCTGGGCGTCATTTCCTCAATCTTCTTCGCCGCCTGCGTCAAGGTTAGGTTAGGTTGATACAGTTCCCGGTAGACATACTCTCGCCCCTGTGAGTCAACCGCCCACCAGTAGCAGGCAGTCATATCAAGGCCGTAGTCAAGGGAGCGGAACCGCTTCCACCAGGAGGGGAGTTCTGGGTATGATTCTTTAATAACATGAATCTCTTTTCTCCACTCGGTGAAATACTGCCCGGCGAAGCAATTCCAATCGCCGTAAAGGTGCGCGCGTTTCATATCCTCTGGTAGATTCTCCAGGGTTTCAACATACTCTGGGTTCCTCTCCATCAATACTTCGTTATCGTAAACGGTGGCCTGAATGAATACATAATCCTCTGGTTTTTCTGCACCCCTATAATCCTTATCAATAAAAAGCCGCTTGAACCACTGGTGGCCAACGCCCCCAGGGTTGGCGGTGTAATACATCCTAGGTTTTAAATCCGTCCTGACTGTACGGTTACAGGTGGTGAGAAAGTCCTTTTGTGTTTCTGTAAAGTGGGTAGCTTCTTCAAGGCCGATGATGTCGTATTCAGTTCCCTGGAATTGATAGACGTCACTCTCTGAATCGCAATACCCAAGTTTTAGTCTGGATCCGTTGGGGAATAAAAAGGCTTTCTCTTCATCCCTATATTTGGCAAACCCATACAACTCGGCCTGTAATGGCAATTGGTGGTTTTCTCTTAACTCCTGTAGCGTCCTTCTTAGAAGCAGTACCTTTAACCCAGAATATTTCATGCACATAAGTACGAACTTTCGCCGCATGGCGAACGACTTGCCGCCTCCGCGGGCTCCTCCGTATGCGACATGTGCCGCTTTGGCTTTGAAGAATAGGTACTGTTTGGGGTTGGGAGTCCCTTTTATCTTGGGTAATACAATTTTCTTAGTAGCAATAAGGACTCACCTCCCAATATTTATCTTGTATCTTACAAAACAGTATAGTATAATATGAGTAAATAATATGTAAAGGGGATGTGTTTATGAAACAGCATATTACCGTTGAACAACTAAATGAGTTAAGCGAAAATCAAAAAACCAAACTAATCGCTTGGTGGACGCCCAATGATGGGGACATAGTCATTGTTGATGGATTCGAAGGTGAACAGGTATTGTATAATGATGAAGAATATGTGTCCTTCAACCCTACTGCAAAAACAATATATGGATATTCATTCCATAACGAGGAACACCTTATGGCCCCCCTTTTGTCCATCGGGCAGATGATTGAACTACTCTTATTTGCCGGAGGGCGGCACATGCTCAACTTTATGGAAGAGTGCATGAAAACCAGTTCATTTCGTGAAGATATACTCTGGCAAGCAGTAAAGGAAGTGCTATAAATATGAAGAAACAATTCATATACTTTCATGAGAGTTCACCATTCACAGAAGAACAATACCGCTATTTACTAAACCGCAAGAAAAACAATAATCTACCCAAAACAACAGTAATTAATCTCAAAAAAGGGGAGTGGCTTAATTGGAACTCGTTCAACCGATTAGAGACACCGCTAAAATAGCCGCTATGAAGCGCCACCTTCTCGCAGGGCCATACGGCACACGCAACCACCTGCTATTCACGCTCGGCATCAACTCAGGCCTGCGTATCTCCGACTTGCTCAGCCTCAAAGTGAGCGACGTGCTGGACACCAGCGGGCATGTCAAGCCGCGTATTGTCCTGCGAGAGAAGAAGTCCGCTCGTAAGGCTACTGACAGCAGCAAGGCTAAGGCAGGCAAACTAAAGGACTTCCCTCTGGGCGATTCCTCTATAGAGGCAATCCGCCTGCACCTTATGACGATGCCTGACTGTACCACCCTGGACGCAACACAGCGCCGCCAGCCACTATTCGCCAGCAAGAAAGGCGGCGAGGCTATCACCAGGCAACATGCCTGGACGCTGCTGAATGATGCTGCTAAAGATGTGGGCATCATGGAGAATGTAGGGACGCATACGCTGCGAAAGACATTTGGGTATCATGCGTATAACTCTGGCGTACCGATTGAGACGATACAGGCAATGATGAACCACGGCAGCGCTAAGGAGACGCTGCGGTACATTGGCATTACGCAGGATAAGCTGGATAAAGTGTATGTTACATTGAATCTGTAACCCCGAGAGGGGTTATTTTTCTTTGTGCCAACCTGTACCCTTGAAGCATCAAACCTTATTATGATGCTTTGCATGGCAATACCCGCATAAAACTGTTAAATCACCTATTTCTTCATTCCCGAATCTTTCATATGTTCTATGGTGAACGTGTAGAAAACGATCATTATTGCATAATTGACATTTGTTATCTGCTTTTTCTATTGCTTGTTTTCTTTTCTCTTTCCACTCTAGAGATTTCATGTATCTGTCATAACTAGCTTTTTTAACAAAGTCATATACCCAATCAGGATATTTTTCTTCTCCATCTTCCTCTATTATTTCAAGAATTCCAGAGGCATGTAATCTCATTTCTACTTTAATTTCTTCTTTTGTCGTACCATCTTCTTTGGTTGTAAAGGTTGACTCTTTCACGCTATGCACCCCCCTTCTTTATCAGCTTGGGGGATATTACATAACCATCACTCGTATGCCACAGTATATCTAGATCCCTGAATTGCTTTATCCTTTTAATGGTATGGCTGCGGCTTAAACCAAGTACCACCACCATATCGTCAAACTTAAAAGGATTCTTGCTTCTCTTGTTCTTCAATACACCTGTTGACCAAGTAATATACTTAACCAATCGCAATAGGCTGCCAGCTATTTCATCTGTCAAGCCGTCTTTCCTTAAAGCGTCAATCTCCTGCAAAAACAACTTTACATAAGGCTTCTGCCCGCCGATATGCTTGGGTTTACTACCGGGCTTGCGGTTAGGGTTAAACCAAAAGTCATAGATAGGTTCTTTTACATCAGGAAGGTATTGTATTATATGGTGCATCCCTGATGGTGTTATTTCCCGTACTGTTAAAAACGGAGTTAATACAGCATTTTTACTACCGCCTAAATAGGCTAATAATTCCTTGTCCATTTTATTATCCTTGCTACCCTCGCATAAAATTAAAGAGCATGGAACGGCAAGGGTGCGGTTTCGACAAGGTAGCTAATCCTGTCTATCCATGCTCAAATCTATACTGTTTTAAGTAGTACGCCGAAAATGCCACTCCCACTTAGAGGCTCTAAGAGAAATGGCATTTGCTGATGTAATTCGTTTATATATAGGTTACTTGAACTGCATTTCCCCACTCCCATAAAGGGAGGCAGGCATGAGGGAGTCACACCTGCCAGGAGGGAGGGGAAAGATAAAGCCTGCATAAAGGAAACATGAAGGAGTATAGGCTTATCCCTCATGTTGATGCAGGCGTTGCAACCAGAAAGCCTTTTTTGTTGAAAATTTTCCATACACAGCTATATATATACTAGCACCCCCCCGCCCCTTGCACCTATAGGGGGGTGCCCTTTGCCTAACCTAACCACCAGCATGACTGGACGGTGCATGCAGGCAGGACAGGCAGCCAACAATCAGCAGCCAGTCAACAGTCAGCTAACAGCAAGGCAGCCAGGCATCAGCCAACAGGCAGGCAAGGCACAGGCAAGGCAGCGAACAGTCAACCACTACCACTACATGTAGTATGCCTACTTGCTGCTGTTAGCATGAAACCCTGCAAGCCTTGGTACTGCTACATTGTTTATATTACACAGTGCTTGTGTGTAAGATATGACTACTCAGCTAAGTCATCCAAGTCATCATCCAGAGTTATGCGGATGTCACCAGTATGTTCTATCTCATGCTTGTCAGCCCAGTTGTAATTGTTCTTCATGCTGAATATCAAACCGGCAGGATTGTTCTTGCCACAAACGAGTGATTCTTCCTGCCTAGCAAGGATATAAGACTTAGCCTTTTTTACTGTGCCGAAGAAAGCTTCATATCCTTCCTTCTTGCCATAGTTCAATACTGAATCTCTATCCATGCCCAATGCCACAGCAAGTCCACTGATTGTCAGCGGCCTGCCTAACTCCTGGCACTCGGCAAAGTATTCATCTATAATCGATTCTAACTCGTCCACAGTTGTATATTGCTTTGGCCGTGTCATAACATATCACCTCATCTTATGATATCTGACAGCTTCATAATACAGCCATCAGGCGTATTCATTATTCCTCTGCTATTCAGCCAGGCATAAAAACCTGCCCTGCAATTCTTTGCCTTTTCCACTGCCTTATAGAATGGATATACATACCATTTACAAATAAAATAAGTCTGCTCACTAAAACTATATCTGTAAGGTGTATATCCAGTTGGCATATTGCCGCGGCTATCTATTTCCAATGTCAGCCCTTTAGCTTGACTCACAATTATCACCTCATCTTCTATAATAAGTCATCGCCAGCATCACCCTAAGTAACACTGGCCATAACTCTGCATCTTATCGCTCACAGCCGCACAGCATCCACGCTAGCGGCCTTTAACTATCAGCCTGGTACGCTCCTACCTATAGCATTCTAATATTTCTTTCCCTGTTATTTCTTTAACGGCTTTCCTATAAGCATCAAACGCATCTATCTCGTTTATAAACAGTCCTAAATATTTACGTTCTCCATTAACCCTTACTTTTGAATGCCACTTACCGGCTGCTTTTTGCCAATAAACACCTGGATATTTTGATGTTTTGTTAACATGATGTAAGTTTTGTAAATTCTCTCTTATTGTAACCTGCCTAATATTGTCATGCCTGTTATCTAGCCCATTGCCGTTTATATGATCTGTCACAAAGCCTGCTTTCTTGCCTAAAAGAAATTGATGTATATATATCTTATCGTCAGGCATCCCTTCTTCTTTTTTTATACGCCTTGCGGCATAAAACACATTGCCCTTCTTATGCGCATACCACTTCCATTGGTTTAAATATTCATAATCAACATCGTCAACAATAGCCACTTTCCCCTGTGTTAATTGAATCTCTCTCATAATAAACACCTTCCATTCGTGTTATTTATTTTCCCTAAATAAAACAAACAGCAGGCGGCAGGAATTACCGCTTTTCGGGCTGCATACCCTAGCTGTTTAAGATTGCCTATATCGGGCCCTAGTGGGCCGCAGATGCTAAACGGCAGTTGGCCGCCAGTGTTGCCCTGCAATAAAAATAACCGCCTGCGCAGCGGTTAATGTATCATTCTATAGCATGATTATATATTTTAAATATATACTATTTCTATATGTTTTCTATAAAGTAAGCCTCCCGCTACTACACAGGAGGCCTACACATACACACAGCTATCACTATTACACTACCTCGGAGGCATCACCTATAGTCAAGGTGAGCGATATTCCCCCGTTTGCCGTGGCTTATTCGCCATCAACCACCCACTCTTGCCTTTGCAACTGCGGCATCAAGCTGTTTCCATGCGTGCGCCACATTATTAGTCTTTTCTTCGGTGAACACTTCCACCGCCTCCAAGAGTGTAAAGAACCCTGCTGATTCAAGTATTCTTTCCGTAATCTTTGCTGGAGTCGTGACAACTATGTCATGATTATCCCACCCCATTCTTGCCACTCGCTCAATTATCGATTGCCTCATGTTTGTATGCCTCCCTTTTCGTCCAAAAGATACTCCCACACTCACACGGAGAAGATGGAACCTTAACTTCCTTGTCATATACATACAAATAGCCACATTTTGAGCATTCCCACCGCTTTGACATCATCCTCACAGTTGGGTTTATAACATCTGGGAATCTACCCATGTGCTTTATTACATCGTGTTTATCCATTATGCGGTGTCACCTCTTTTTGCCTTGAAAATTGCGTCATATAGTCGTGTTTGTATTTTATTCGGTATATGGCGTTCATAAATCATTTCAGTAGCCGCCTGATTTGCCGCCTCCAACAGCTCAAAAAAACCTGCATCATCCAATACATTTTCTATTAACTTAATATCGCTTTCCGCCTCACATGACTTTGCCACCCGCTCAATTATCGCCTGCTTTATGCAGACATCCTTGTCTGCTAAAACAGGGCTGGTATAAATGTTGCCGATGATTTCAGCGTCAGAGCTAATCCAATCAGTTTTCTCGCGGCCAAATTCTTCGTATTTAACCACAAAACCAGCTCCTTCTTGATACCACTCAACAGCACAGTTTTGACCAAAATGAGTAATGATATCGCCCTCATAAATGGGAAAACCATGCTTGTCATTCAAGCCTGTATATTGCATAATAACTATATTTTGGCCCTCATGCTTCCACCTCAAAGTGTCCCCTGGTTTACCATCGTATATTATTTGGCTTGTTCCCTTAATCCATGCCCTGAATTTAATAATCCGCATATTCACACCCGCCATCCGAGATATTTCCCCACCAGCGTCAAGAATCCCCTGCGCCAGTGCCATGTTGTAACCTCTGCTATGCTCAGCTTTTGCGCTATGCCCGCAGGTGTGAGGCGGTTAATCCAAAACTTCTGCCTGATATACTCCATGCGGATAATCGGATCTCGCGCTGTCCATTCGTCTATCGCCCTGTCAATCGCCTTGATGCGCCGCTCCATCTCGCGTATCTCTGCGCTATTCAGCAGCTTTTGCGCGGTGCTGGCGGTGCTGTCGCTTGTTTCGCCGCCTCTTGGCATGCCGTCTGAGGGCAGTTTGCCTGCATTAATTATGTTGTCGCGTTCTTCTTCCAACTCAGCTTTCGTTTCGCTATATAGCCTAACATCCCATTCCAGCGTTCTAAGTTGGCTATTAGTGTACTGTCTTCTATTTGCCTTTATATTGCCACCCCCTCAAATTATCCCCTGAACATATCGAGTAATAATTTAATCATACATATCAGGCTGCCCATAACTACCCAAACCCCTAAAGTAATACCAACTTTAAGCCAAAAATCTGGATCTTTAAAACTCCTGGTAACGATTACTACGGCCATTATAAGTATTGTTGTTGCAAAGAATATAGCTATCACCCAATTGTCCACCCATGCCACCCCCCTTTAATCTAATCCACCGGCTTGGCTTCGCCCGGCTTTAACCTGTAATATTCTGTTCTCCCGTTGCCATATTCTACTGACATATCCCATGGTATCCCCAGCCTGTTCATAAGCCGCTCAATCCTCCGCTGCCGCTTCTTTGCGGCCTGCACAACCACAGCAGGTTTCCATGCCATCGCCCCGCCCCGCTCGGCAAGCTGCCTTTGCCCGCTCTGCCTGCTCTGCTTCCCAGGTAGCAAGCGCCCTTTCAAATTTCCTCCAAACCGCAACTATATAATCATTTTTATCTTCTATCCTGCGGAAATGCCGCAAATGCAGCGAGTTTTGTATCAGCCTGATAACCTGCGTCAATACTAAAATTGTGGTTATGATGGTTAAATATGTTAGCATGCCTACACCTCCCTAAAATCTATACTTGGATACCTATACAGCAACATCTTTTTTTTCAGCAAGTACAGCGGATTCGAAAAGCCTTTGCTATCTTCCACAACCACCGCACCCTGCTCCACATACCTAAAGTCTGCCCGATATGTAATCGCCCTGTGCCGCTTCCCACCATGCGTAAAGGACGGCTGTAATCCAAAGGACGGCTGTAACTCCAACTCGCTAATCTGCCCTGCCCGCTGCAATAACGCTAAATCTGCATACCTGTGGGCCTCTCTCATACTGGCAAAAGTTATGCCATCAAGCACAGTTTTGCGGGCATTATATTTACTCATCCGCTGCCAGCCAGTCCAGCCAGCATTCCACGCAACTTCTTCTTGGCGGGCGCTCAAACTCACAGCACCGTGCATATAGTGGCGGGCACTCTTTCGCGGCAGTCTGCCTGTTTGCAATCCGCTCGCGTTCGGCTTTCGCTATGCCCTCGTCGTGAGCTTTTAGCAGTTGCGATAATGTTTCATCCTGCATTAGTCAGCCTCCTTGCTTAAAATAAAGCGGCTCCAGCAATCGCCACACCTATCTATTCCACATACAGTATGTGGAGGGCACCCATCCTCATCCTGTTTGTCTGCCATGAATTTGGCAATGCGCACCCTTTCATCCTTTGCCCCCTGTGCCTTGTACCGCTCAATCCTAGCTTCTAAATTCGCAAATGGATTTGTCGTAGATGTATTCATTCCCCCGCCTCCCCTAAAAATTCCCGCCAACAAGTAGGGCAGTCTTTATCTAAATCAATACACTTACCATGTATACAATCCCAAACGTCTTTAAGCCGCTCTATTATCCGATCCCTCTCGGCCTTTGCGCCAGCCTCATATCCGTTATTATAAGCATTTGTCTGATCTGGTATAATCATTTCCCCGCCTCCATCTTCAGCCTGCCATATACGCTGACATCCTCGTCATGCTTCTTCCAGTAGCGGCAGATACCCCGCCTGCTGTCCACGAGCGGGCGCTTGAAACATTCGGCTTCCATGCGTTGTAGTATTGTTTGTGCCTTTTTATTCATAGCGCAATGCCTTTAGCCAACAATTTATGCAATTATCAGCCTCCTGTCTGCCATCTCGGCAATACATAACAAATTGCAAACCATAAACATCAGGGCACTCCTCCGTATTTGCTAGTGTTAAAAGATTCCTGATAATCGCCTCAATCTCCACCGGCATATTAGTTAACTCTGCAATCGCCTCGCGGGTTTCTTCGTCTGTCACTTTGCCACCTCCCTTTATTGTGTGTTTCGAGTACCCTGTAGTTTTAAAAAGGATGAACCGTACCATCGCTAAATTCTATTTGCTCCTATGCCTATTCCTCATTGGCTGAAACTGCTTTTTTTTCGGCTTTGGACTCATGAAGCAACCTCATTCGCTCCCCGTTCGCTTTTCTCTGCTCATCCGACATTTTGCGAGGCGGTGATATTTTCACCCATCGCTTAGGTATCTCATAGGTAACTCCCTCACCCTCCACTCTGTTCACTTTGACTTTGAGGCGTTCCATTCTGCGCTGTAGCGCCTTATTACAGGTATAAACCGTTGCTACATCCTCCGCGTCGTTGAAAAGCACAATTGATTCACGCTCATAATTCGTCAAATTTGCCATTGTTATTCCTCCCTTATTCAAACATCACCGTTTGATCTGGATCGCCTTTGGGCGGGTTATATATCCACCAGTCCATTACATTTTGTGCCGTTTTCCAGGTTGAATCATCGTCTAATTTACCCTGCGCCCGTTTATTTATTAACATCTTTTCAAAGGCATGAAGGTAGGCATTATAGTATTTTGGCCACCTTTTAGCATCCCTTAACATTCCCTTTGTGCCTTGCATGGGGCACATGATGCACCCTAACCGCCTGAACCCTTCGTCATATAGCGAGCAGTATGACAGTTTACGCTCCCTGATAGACTCCCAAACATCATAATTCGACCAGTCAATAATCGGATGAAGGAATGTTTTGGCTGCTCCCTTTTGGCAATTTTCAACCATCCTCCGCTTTGATCGCTTAACACTTTCAGCCCAGCGAACCCCTGTTATTGTTTTTCTACCTGCCCCCGCGCCCTCTTTTAGCACCTGGCAGCAAAACCTGCTTATTCTTGTAGGTGGTGTTAACTTCCTCTCTATCAACTGCCACATACTTTCCTTTGGCCTGTGTATCTCTACCTCTGGAAATGTCTTTATAAATCGCACCAGTTCAGGCGGGTCAACCGTTGTTAGGCTGTAGTGTGCATCATATTTCACCCCTGCCCGCCTGACCAAATCCAACACGGTGACGCTGTCTTTGCCGCCGCTAAAGGCTACATAATACCCCTCAGGAGGTTCAAACTCTCGCAGACGCATTATGGCGATTTCATCTTTTGGTTTCGCTGGCGTGAATAATGTTTGCTGTGTGATCAATCTATAGCCTCCCTACCCCATGCGGAAACCTTAACTCTGCCTGCTCGCCGCCCCCTGCCGGACTGACTCCGTCCCACAACTCCAGCTCGCCTGCCATATATCGCGGGCAGCTAATCACCGTATAGACTGTTATCTCCTTCATTTTGTCTGTGCTGTCGCGATATGTGTTTTCCTTTGCAATATACTGCAATCCCAGCCTATCCAGCACCTCAGCCACATTCTCCCGCTCTGCCGCGAGATACTCGCAGTCTGGGGCGGTAGCATGGCAACAGTCAGCGCACAGGCTTTCAACCCGTGGCACATACTCCTTTTCGCTGGCAGGCGGTTGCCAGCCGGGGCTATCGATTATGCCTGCGTCAAACAGTGCCAGCGCCGCCCGATGTTGTGCTATATGCAGGCATTTAGCCACCGCCTTGACGCTGCTTTTTTGGCTATAGGCGGCTTTTAGTGTGGCAATGTCGGGCAGCGGGTTAAGTGGTTTCCCTTTCAAAACATCAACTCCCTCTTTATCATGGCCTCCACAAGTAATTCAAACCCTGCCCGTGCGCCTGGCGGCACTGTGCGCCTGTGCTTGGGCCTTACTACCCTGCCGCCCATGTCATAAAACTTGTGCATGATAGCTTTTTCTGTTCTGCCTAACTCTGCCGCTACCTCGGCGTTTCTGCCCCTGCCATAGTTTGCCAGCAGGTAGGCGATGTCGGCGGGCTTCCAGGGGGTGGTATTCATTCCGCTACCTCTTTTCCGGCAATAAACTTAATTTATAAATTTCCGTCATTTTCTGCAACGCTTCTGTGTTTGCGTCCTCATATGGGCCGCACTCTTGCCATCCGACTGTGATATTGTTTATCTTGTCCATTTGCTCCATAAGCCGCTTATTCTCGCTTTTAAGGGCCTCAATCTCCTTTGCACTGGCAGGCCTATAGTCCGAAAGTAAACTATTAATATAATCATCAAGCAAACTCATAACTATCCCTCCTTGCCTTTTCGTCCATCGCCACGACCGCCGCCTCTAGCTCCTCCGCTGTCAAGTGTGGGAATAATTTTGCCAGTAGGAATATGCGTTTAGAAGTCAAACCTGTCTACCTCCTCGCCGATATCTTCCACCGCTACAAGATGCTGTTTAGATATAATGTGCAGCCAGGGGAACTGGACTTCGCCCAACTGCCCGCCATCCCTGGCCTTTGCGACATCTGCTGTGACTGTGACCTGCCTTATAGGGATTGACTTGTCGTAATAGTTGCTCCTTGATAGCAGGATAACTGTATCCGCTATTTCCTCGGCCTGCCCGCTGTCCCGCAAGTCTGCCAGCGTTGGCCGCTTGTCTTTTCTGTCCGGCGCCTTTTCCACGCTCCGATTGAGCTGCCATAATACCAGCACCGGGATATTCAGATTAATCGCCAGATCCTTAATGCGGTTCGCTACATCAGACATCCGCTCATAGTCGCTGCGGCTTTTCCCGTCTGCTTTCATGCGGCCTGCATGATCGATGATTAAAAATTCAGCGCCGCCTTGCAATTTCTCCATTCGTATCAGACTCATAAGAGAGCCAGGCGTATTGGCATCCGTGTTCACCCTCACCCGCTTCAGTGCTGGCCTGATATCCTTTTCAGCCGCCATTATTCGCGCCGTGTCGAATTCGTCAAACCTCGTATCCCTGAATTTACGCAGACTCACCCTGCTGTGATAGGCCATGAATCTATACCACAATTGCCGCCTTGACATCTCATAGCTCATATACAGCGAGTTCCAGCCCATTTCCGCACTTCGCAGAGTGGCCAGCACAGCAGCAGCGGATTTCCCTACCGATGTTCTAGCCGCCATGATGCACACTTCTCCCGGACGGATGCCGCCTGTCGCTGTGTCGAGTGCATCTATCCCAAATGACACCCACGGCTGCGAATCTTCACCCTGTAGCATCTGCTGCGCCGAAACCTCACCTTCTATGCAGGTGGTTTCTTCGGTTGAAGTGCGCTTTGAGATTGCCTTAATTAATTCTGTTTCAATTTGCCCGTAGTCTGTACCGTCCTCAATTCCCGCCTGCGCTAACCTGGTGGCAAAGAATAGCCGCCTGCCTCTTTCCTTTTCTTTCAAAATCGCTGTATAGTGTTCAACATTCCCAGGCGGGCAGGCTTTTTCAATCAATTGCGACAAGTCAGCTATGCCGATATTGTTGTTTGCCTCGTTTACAAGCAGGGCATCAGGCGTTTTCCCGTCCTGCATCAGCTTCACTATGACATTCCAGATGCGCTTATTTTCTTCCAGGGAAAAATCATCTGCTTTTAGTGAGATTAATCCAGGCAGGCTTTGCTTATATGTGAGGGCAGCGCCCAGTATGGCATATTCTGCGTCAATGTTTTTAGGAATCTCCATCTGGCGCCCTCCTGACATATTTTTTGGCATATACCGCTTGCTGTTCAGGGGTGATCTCCATAGCGTTACTTTGTGCTGGCAGGACGTCTTTTCTTAACCAGACATCCAGCGTCTTATAGAGTGATACATAATTCTTTAGCTTGGCGTAGTTTTTTGCATACTCAATTTTGCCATCAACTACAGCCTCCCCATATTTTGCAACCAGTTTTTTATAATCCACTTCTGAAATTGATAGGTGCTGTGCTGTCTTATATATATCTTTTCCTTTACTTTCCTTTACTTTACTTTCCTTTACTTTGTTATTTCTGTTATTAACACTGCTTAACGGTGTTATAACTGTGTTATCTAAACCAGTAACACCAGCGCTTTTCCCCCATCTATTAGCCATACCAAGCTTGCCCGCTTTTGATTTACTCTCCCTTTTTTGTTGAAGCTCTGTTTTGTTTCTAAATACCCTTTCACTCCAATATTTTTCACCATCTGTGACAAACAATCCAACTGTTATAAGGTCGTTATATATCTGTTCTAACAGAGTTATATCAATGTTATATTTTGTTATCCCCACCAGGAGATTACATGTTAATTTTCCATCTGCTTGTTCGTGCATCTTTTCAACAAGTAACCAATAAACACCATAAGCAGTTAAGCCATATTTATGAATCATATATTCGTTTTTTTCATCGTCTTTCGCATTTGAATCATGCGGAAAGTAATAACAGTTTTTTGCCACTACCCCTACTCCTCCCTAATCAGTTTCCCGTCGCATTTATCACAAAGCCATCCATCAAAGATCGCTGCGCTGTAATAGATTGCGCCGCATTTGGTGCAGGTGTATTTAATCGCCATTCTCCGCGCCTCCGTTCGCCTGTATCAGCACCTCTGCCACAAACTCCCTGTATGCCGCATTGTCGCGGCGCAAGTCGGCTAGTTCTGCCTCTAGCTCAATAATGCGCCGCTCTGCGATTGTCAGTAAATCATCTGCGCGGCTACTCATTGATCTGCTTGTTGATGCGGTTGACTAGGGCGGTGAAGTCCGCGAAGTCGGCTTTTGTTAAAAGCAATGTTTTGGCATAGCTTGATACATTAATTAATACAGCGGTTGGTTCATTTTCAATGCACTTAATCTGGCATTCATCATTATCAACCGATGATCTAAACTCTGCTTTCTTAATTGGCCTATCCTGTGGTTCTGCGTATGTGTATTCAATTTTCATTGTTACCCCTCCTCAATTTTAAAAAGGAATATTATCATCCTCAAACGCCGCTGCCGCCTCTGACATACCAAGTGAGGCAGGCGGCTCGTATGCGTCGCCGTGCTCTTTTGGCTTGTCAAGGAACTCTATACTCTCAACAACCACCTCAACCACTTTGCGCTTGCCGCCCTCTGCCTCCCATGTGCGGGCCTGCAGCCTGCCCTGTATGCCGCACTTGCGCCCCTTGCTGAGATACTGACATATCAGCTCGGCAGTCTTAGCCCAGGCGACGCATTCGAAGAAATCTGCGTCCTCGGTGCGGTTTCGTCTGTCAACGGCAACCCCGAAGTTACATACTGCCGCGCCACTGGGGGTGTATTTAAGTAAGGGATCCGCAACAAGTCGTGCAGTTAAAATTACAATGTTCATTATTTGCCCTCCTATTTAGAATATAGTTTTTGATAAAACAAACGAGTCATCTCGCCCATTACAATTCGTTTAGCTTCACGAGTCCCTATTCTGCGCTGTTTCGGAAGAAGTTTTCCTTCTTTCACAAGCTGAACAGTAGGATTATACTTATGTTGCCCCATGTTCCCCCTCCATCTCTTTTTCTCTGGTGCAGTCAGTTATCCATATGTCATCACAGCCAATCGTATGAACGGCGAACAACACTTCTGTTTTCATTCGCTTTGTATAAGGCCCCCAATTTACATCACACCAAGATCCGTCTTTTGCCATCTTCTTTACAAATCCGGTTATTGGACTACCCGCCATTGATTTACACTTTACCCAGTCACCCGTCTGTACTGGCATTATTTGCCCTCCATTTCTTTAGCCTTAACCGCCTGTAGTTCCTTAAACAGGGAAAATAGTTGTTCCCGTGTCCAGTCCCTCAAACTGTCGCATTTGGTGTATTCATGTACTGCTTTCCGGTTATACCCGAGTCCATCACATTGGGCGTAAAATTTTATAAAGTCTGGTTTGTCTTTTTTTGCCGCCGCCTTTTTCTCGGGGGCAGTGGTTTCCGCTTTAGGAGCGGGATTGTCCGGAGCAGTTATGCCGGGCGGTTGTTCCTCTTGCGCCTGTTGAGTTTGTGGTTGTCCGGAGCTTTGTTCCGGGCCTGTTTTTGCCGGTGGGGTTTCTTTAGGTAAAGCCCATTCAGGCAAGGTTGGCTCAGTGATGATATATTTGCCATCTTTCAAGGCTACCCAAGTCTGTGGAAGATTATACAGATAACGGCCTATACCCCATTGATAAGCGGCGCGCTTCATGCTGTCAGATAATCCGCCTTTGACTGCTTCTGTTTGGCTATCGTCTGCGCCATCCCATTTGGTTATCCACGCTGCTCGGGTTTCATCCCATATGGAAATCCCGCATATCTGGCTATTGCCCCGCCATTCTTTGAATTCGTTTTGCCAACCGAATACTCCAAACACATCATCAAGCCTATTCTGCATGGCTCGGTTGGTTACATAGGCCAGTGCCAGTCCCTTGCTTTTATCTTTGTTGGTGCTACCCACCCGCCATTCTATTTCTTCGGCTTTAAATGGGGCTTGTAGTTTTGCCATTATCTCCTGCATGATACCCTCCTATGCCCCTTGATTATCGGCTTTGACTTCGCCATCTTCGATATATACCCCAACCTTGCCACTGTCACTTACCTGCTCAATCCATATCTGGAAGTCCTTATCCTTTGCCATCGCCTTAATTAGTGCCATATTATCGCCATCAAGCAGGCTGCCATCAGTTATGCGAATAACTCGCAGGTTCGGATTAAGTGCCATCGCCATTGCAACGGATACTTTAAGTTGTTCCGCGCTGCTGCATTGTTTGAACGGGATGCTCCCGAATGTTACGCCATCATCATCAAAACCGAGGCCATCAATGGGGAATTTAGCTTCTTTGAGCATCTTGTCTTTTTCAGCGTTAATTGCGTCAATCTGTGTGGTAAAATCATCACTTTCTTTGTTTAGCTCCGATACTTTGCCTTTTGTTTTGAGATATTCTTGTTTATCTCTTACTGCCTGGTTTATCACCTCAATATTTGCGAGTTTTTCGCGGAATGAGTTAATGTCCGGGTCAACCAATTTGTCAACCGTTAGCCGCACCGCTTTCCCTTCTGCAATCATGCCGGCCAATGTACTTTGGGCATTATCTCTTTTTAGTTGGATGTCTTTTATTTGTTCATTAAGTTCAGATATGCCATCTTTGCAAGCACTGGCCTCCGCTAACATCTGATTGAGTTTTCTGCGGTTTTCATCGTTGGCGGCTTTCTGATCTTGGGCCGCTTTTAATTCATCCAATACTGCTGCTGCACTGATCTCTTTGTCTGGTGCTTTGAGGTCTGGGATTCTTGTCAGTCCAAGTTTGCTTTCATATTGCTTCACATCCCGGTTAACATCTCGCCGCTGGTCATATATTGCTGTTTTCTTGGCATCTAATACGGCAGGGGCAACAGGCAGCTTTACCATTTCCAGCATAGTTTTAAGCTGTGTCTTATTGTCCTGGTGGGCAAACGCCAGCGGGTCAAAAGACAGCCGCCCTACGAGGTTGTCAAGCATCTCCTGGGGCTTCTTAAATGCCGCCCCTTCTTTGTTCTCAACGGCCAGCGCACTTCTATCGTTACTTGTCCAGGTACGGGTTACGGTAATATCCCCTAAGTCCAGCTTGACGATTGCTTTCCTTTCCCCATCCCTTACCGGCCTAATCATTTCCCTGGATGCCTTGCCACCTGCCAGGGCCAGCCAGATTGCATCTAGTACGCTTGTCTTACCCTGCCCGTTTTTGCCTGATATAATGACAGCGTTTTCAGTTGGGATAATTTCAATCGCCTTTAACCTCTTGATGTTTTCTGCCTGTAGCTTGATAATTTTCATTTTATATTCCTCCACTCCTTATTGTATTCATAGGCTATACAGCATTGCTCGTTTACTGTATCTGATAGGTTAATGTCAAACTCCTTATTAACAATTGTCACAACGGCAGCGTCACACTTGCCCTCCTGATGCCACTTACAGCACTTTGCATCGCAATATACTGCTACCATTTTCGCCCTCCTATTCAATTATCACTTCAACTTGCCGCCTGCCCCAGTTGTCGCAGGCCGATTCGCTATCCATGTAAATATCGATTATGCCTGCCGTTACCAAACTGCCGCTATCCTCCGCTACATACCCGCCCTGGCCGTCAATCGTTAGCCTGCTGCCGTGAGGTATAACCGCTGGATCCGTGGCAACTGTGCGCCCCTCCTGTGGCCATGCGCCGGTACAAGTGCGATTGCCGGTTGCTGTGTACGCAGTTGCCTCAAACACCTGCGGCCGCTCGCTCCCCCGTGACACCTCTACTGCGCTTATAGTCACAGTGGGTATCGGCAACGGCGATTCGTCGCTGGCTATGACAGGCAGGCTTAGCAGGAGCAGGCAGGCCAGGAGCAGACTACTCCTCAAATTTCGCTTTCAGCCGCATATATTCGGCGTGTTCGGTGTCGTAGGATTCGCCGTTGTAGTAGCTGGCGATGGCTTCTAGCAGGCGGGTTTTTTCTGGTTTTATTCTGAGATAATCGCCTCCCTCATCCATACACTTGCCATGATATTTAGCATATTCACAGTTGGCACAACTGCCGTTACGTATTTGACAAAAATAACAAGTGGAACTGTTAAGCGGCAACTTACCCACAAGAGCGGCAAGCAGTACCTTCTTTGCCACCATAACCACCTCCGGCTTATCAGCCTGCTCAATAGCCGCAATCGCCACCTCAAACCGCTTCGCATACTCGCCTGCACACTCACGCAGGGCGGCGGCTACAGCGTCGCGGGCTGTGGTGTTTATGTGGGGAGTGGATATTGCCATTGCTTGCTCCTTTTCTTTCGGCTGCCAGAATTTACGATCATCTCTAATGCTTTCTTCAAAGCACGATCTGCAGGGTTCATTAATTATTGAGAGCGAATCATATTTACAGTTGCTATGTTGTCTTGTCTCTTCCACTTTCTTCCCCTCCTCTTTTCCATTCCAGTAGTCACCACCTACACCACAATTTAGCCATTTACACTTTTTGCAGGTATCTTTGTTCTTGCCATTTAGTTGAGTTATCCTTGAATCATATCTAGCGCAATCTGTGCATAATCCGTGTTGCATTTCCTTCCCCCTCCTTCATGCTAGTAAAACGTGCCGTCAAGCCACCCGATAACCATCCATGCCAGGAACAACCCCACCGCCACTATGCCTACTATTTGCAGTAGATTGTCATATAGCTTGGCGCGGTTCCAGTGCCAGACTCGGCGCGGGGCTGGCTGGGCGTAGATGGCGCGGAGTTGTGCTGGCGAGACTTTGGCTTGTAGATGCTCTAGTACTGTTGCTCTCACTTTGACACCTCCATCCCATATTTGCGTATCATTGCCGCTCTGGTAATAAGCCATGTGCCGCGTGACTTGCGGGCCTCCGATGGCCTGAACCGCCCTGCTGCACACGCTTTCTTTACTGTGGATAAATCCAGCTTCCACATTTCAGCAGCTTCGGCGGCAGTCAAAACATTATTGATGTACATTTGTTTTTCACCTCCTGTTGATATGTTATCACGATTGAGGGAAGGTGTCAATCCCCTAAATAGGATATTTATAATTAAATTTGGGCATAAAAAAAGGGGCCTGCATCTCTGCAAAGCCCCTCGTGTTTATCTAAAATTTGGTTATATTTGGCTAATTTTCACCATAACGGTGAAAAGGCCTGTAAATATCATATTGCTGATGTCGGCACAAATATCTTTATATTTAAAGAATAACTGCCACATTTTAAACTAGTCGATTTCGACGGGTTTACATCATACTTAATTGTTGAATGCCAGGGGTTTTATAATTAAGATATTTGAGTATCTTCCGTTCTCGTTGTGCTGAATAAAACTTATATCTTGGATACCACTTAAAAAAATCACTAGAATTTTTACTTGTATTACAAGACAGACAGGCAGGCACAATATTATTCACGGTATACTCACCGCCTTTGCTTATAGGGATAAAGTGATCTTGGGTAAGTTCTTTTTCCCTCCCACAGTAGGCACATTCGTTTTTAAATATATCTTTACAGTACTCCCATTCTTTTTGCGTGAAATTACTGTCTAGCCCCCTTTTTAAAGATTCCCTTTTCCGGTGGCTTATTATTCTTAATTCCTTACCGGCTCCTTTTTTCCAAATGTCATATATAATTTTTTTTCTTTCTTTTCGCTTGTCATAATTAGATTGATCATATTCTCTTTTTTTGTCTTTCTGTCTGTCCTCACAACTAGAACAAAACTCTGCAATCCTTGTTTTGCCTATTAATTTATATTCAGATATGGGCATAATTTTTAAGCAATATGTACATTTTTTTAACCCTTGTTTGCTTAGTTTGGCATTTTCTCCACTAACACTAACTTTGTATTCACTTACCCCTCTGCATTTTTTACAAGTACTTGTCAATCCACCGGGGCGGCGTTTATTTGCTGTGAAATACTCTTTTGTTGATGGCAATATGTTTTTACATACACCACAGTATTTATATCCATCAGGGATTAATTCAAAAAACACAGCACCAATACGTACATTTATAAACGCATCCCCGCAGCATTTTTTGCAATTATTATTTAAACCATCGTTTAATATATTTTTAATCTTAAAAAACAATTTATGCTTTGGATATTCAACACCACATTTACTACACTTTTTAAACTCGTTATTCCATGTTTGATAAAATAAAGGGGTCAAAATAACTGGGAGTTGATTAACAATATCTTCACCATTAAACATAACAAAAACACCCTCCTCGTGTTCTCCGTTGTTTTAGTAAGGGAAATACGGTGGAGTGCCGCACTTGTCACTTTGGTTAATTACTCCAAAGCTATCCCATACCATTATATCATATTATTGCCAGTTAAGGTAGTCATCTTTGTTTATTTTATAGTATGGGAAGAACTCATTTATACACCGTTTAATCGTTCCTTCTTCATCCACTCGTACTTCAATTATATACCCGCCAATATGAGCCGCTAATTTCTTCCCTTTCATAAAGGGTGTTTGTGCTTCAAATGTCCCACACTCAAAAGAGAGTATATTGCGATAATTAGGCATGACAAATGCCTTATGATGATGTCCATTAAGCAGGATGTTTGGCTTTTCCCCACCGCTCATAGCGTCAATAGTTTTTTGCAAGGCATAACTTAAAGCGTATGCGCTGCCGTCTCCCGGGTGATTCAACTCCAAGATGCAGTTAGGGGTTAATTTTACCTTTGCATTATCCATCCCCAGGTAAATCATATCTGTGCGCTCCCGGGCTATCCTCGTGCCAACATTCGCACCCCCGTTGATAATATGAGTATGATCATGATTGCCGGTAATAAAACTGGTTGTTATCCCGGGCCGCTTTGGATACATCAAAGTTGCATAGTCAGCCTGTTCGTCTGCGCCAATTTTAAACAACTCATAGATATGCCCAGGACGGTTCCTATAATACCCGTCTGTCATATCCCCCACATGATAAATCGTATCAATACCCTCATGTGCAAAAATATCATATATATCATTTAAGTATGTAAGTTGCTGCCATTTATTACATAGGTGGGTATCAGCGACAACCCCAAACCTGATAATTTTATCACCCTGCCAGTCCAACTCAAAAACATTTTCCTCTGGAAATGTGGAACGGCAGAGAATAATTGTATCTGTAGTTTCATTAAACATATAGCCGCCCTCTTTTAAATCTTCAAGGGCGGCTGTCAGCATCCGTTCAGATATTTTCAATTTACTGCATAAGTCTTTTTTGTTGCATTCCCGTGCAACGGCTTTTAATATCTGCCCTCCGAGTGCCGCTTCATCTACTGGATCAGGTGTTGCCTTATATGAAGTGTGCTTCCTTAATGCCTGCCTGATTTTGTCGTATGATATATTCTGCCCTGTTGCGGAATAAACGGCATCCACCATTTTAGTCCAGCTTATACCGTCCTCAAATTTCAGCCTTGCTGCGGTATTTATCCAGTCACCGATAAGGACACCCCCTATTTCACGCCCATATAATACTTATCCAATATCCCCCGCAACGCTTCAATGTCCCTGCGGTATCCATCTACCTGCTCGGTTAGATTTTCAAATATCCGCTTAATGTCGCAGTCAGTGCAATCTTTGCCACAAGTGGGACAGCTCATTATTTAGGCTCCGTGGGCGGACTAATAACCTTGGTAGCTGTCACCCGGCCATATATTGCCACAAGGCCCGCCACAGCCGTTACAATGGCCAGCAGGCCGTCAACTAGCTGTGATTGTGTGCCAGCGTCTACGTTGATACCGAACGGCCCCAGTAGAGTTGCCAGGACAACGATAATTGATGCGATAATAGTCTTTGATTGGTACCATTTTATAGTTTCCATTTTTACCTCCCGATGATATTTTATAATTCCCAGTTTGATATGATCTGACAACTTCGTGGGCGTTGCATATCAATCACCTCTTATGCACCTTCTCACATTTCTCGCAGAACCACAAACGCCCATAGCCAACCCGCACAACCCAGACAGGTATCAGTAGGATGTTGCAGTCAGGGCATTTCACGGAGCAACCAACTCTCGTATTTTAGTTATAACCTGCTCTAATTTCGCACAGTTAGCGCATGGCGTAGGTGGTGACACAGCAGGCACGGCCTCTGTAGGCGCGACTGTAGCCAGCATCTTATTGAGATAATCGCGGACAATGCTTGCACCGTAGTCTGGATTAGGTGCCCATTTCCCACCGAGTTCCTCAACGTATTTCAGCTTACCCCTGCCGTGAGTTTTCACAACAATGTCAAATCGCGGATCTATTAGCGCCGGGATAACATCTGTTGTGAAATACGCCGCCATGTGCTGAATATGCGCCTCTACACCGCTGGCCTTGTCGGCAAATGTGGCGTGGTCGGCGGGCGTGTCTCCAGAGGCCGTTATTACTTTCAATCCGCAGAAGTTGTTCATATCAGGAGTAACAGCCCCACCAAAGCGGAAGAAGGCCGTTTCTTTACAGGCTTGCGCCAGTGCCACATCTGCGCGAATGTTGTATTTTTTAGCAATAGAATAATATAAGTCAGCCATCATCACCCAGTCAGGCGCACGTTGCCGCAGGAACTCCCTGGCCTGCTCTAGCGTTGCAACAGGCAGGCCCGTGGCAGGAGTGCCGGAAGTAGGTTCTGCAACCTTCTTAACAAGCCCTAGTGCTTCTACAAGCCCCCAGGCAATAGCATTGCACAGGCCGTCAATAAAGGCGGCATCTTTCAGCTTTGCCGCGTCCTGTACATTATCAACAAACAAACACTCTAGCAGAGCGGCAGGCATATTGGTATCTCGCAAGACTGCAAAATTAGCGACTTTCGTTCCTCTGTCCTCTACACCCTGTTTTAGCAAATACCCCATAGTTTCAGCGTGTATTACACGCCGCAGGTTTTCGGTTGCGTTACTAGCACTGATATAGCAGTAGGATTCAAAACCCGTACCGCCGCCAGCATTGCAATGTATGGACAGAAAATAATCTGCTTTTAGGTCGTTGGCCTTTGAGCAGATCAGATCAAGGTCGTTCTCGTAAATAATTGTAGGTAAAACATCATAAGCTACCAGATGTTTTGCTATTCCATTGCAGATGGCAATATTCGGTTCTGCCTCTTTAATGCCGTTGGCGACAGCACCAGGATCTTCCGGCAGATGATGGCCAGGGTTTAAAGCAAGTTTAAATGACATAACCTACCTCCTATAAATTACGCCCTTGAATAAGTCTGAACAAAATTACAATTATGGCAACAACTAAAAGAATGTGAATTAAGCCGCCCATGGTATAAGCCGTAACTACACCAAAGAGCCACAGAATCAAGAGTATGCAAACAATAGTCCACAGCATATTATTCCCTCCTTACCAAAATTTAGCTATGAAACCAACAACCGAGATTATGAGCATAATCCCCCCAAACACCCACCCCCACATGTCCCGCGATCCCTTGCTGGCACCGGCTAAACTGTATTGCTTTTCTTCAACTATTTTGAGTCGGTTGTCAAGCGAAGCGGTTACCTGCTGCAATTGCGCCGCAAGAGTTTCGGCAGTCTTCGCCATGCTTGCGCGCAGGGCCTCTGCGTTTTCTGCCATCTGATTAGCAAGCACCTCTGCCTGTTTTATCGCCATTTGGTTAGCTACTTTTACGGCTTCTGTATCATCACGGCGACACGCATCGATTCGGGCCGTTTCTGTTTTGCGCTCACGCTGTGAGTTTTCAATAGCTAATTGCATCTTTTGCTCTAGGAAATCCCGCGTCTGCTTGTGCATTTCTTCTAGGTATTCCTTGACGTTCCCGACTAAAAGCAAAACATTCGCAGACGGATCTTTTATTTCATTCTGAGACAAGCACAGCACCACACTCTCTTTTTACAGCCTTATTTAATCACCATTGACAAACCGAAGAAGAATAGGCCCAACCAACCCAAGCTAATTGGGCTTGCCCAGGGTATGGGAATTGCGGCCAGAAACCAAAGGATTGTGGCGATAACTAACAAAATGAACATAGAGACACCTCCTGCCCATAAAAAAACACCCCTATGGGTGTGCGATTGTGGTAATAGAAAAGCACCCCTTAAAGGAATGCTAGTTGTTGTATGCCGTTCTTGTAGCCGAGATATGTTAGTATTTTGGTTTCTCGTTGCTTAGAAAAGAAGGACTGGCGAGGATACCAGTAAAAGAAATCTCTGTTTCCCTTACTACTATTGCAACTTTGGCAACATCCAAGAGTGTTGTTAATAGTAGTTTCTCCTAAATTACTTATAGGTATGAAATGTTCGATTGTTAGCTTTATTACTCTGCCGCAATAGCAACACGCTTGGCCAAAGTCGGCCTTTATTTGTTCCCATTGATAATTGGTTAATGTTGAAGGTCGTTGCCGTTTTTTTGATCTGCGTCTTGCTCGTATTATGGCGTATCTTTCTTTATTGTTTTTATGGTATTGTGAGTTTGTTTCTATAATACTTTGTCTGTTGTTTTGGTAATACTTTTTCTGCCCCTCGGCAACTTTTTCTTTGTTTGTTTCCCGATATTCTGCTGCTTTTTTCTTTGCTACCTCTTTGTTGTTTTCATAGTATTCCTTTTGATAAGAAGCTCTTTCGTCCTTGCGGCCCCCTCTCCATTCTTTATTATAAATCGACCTGCATTCCTTGTTTTTATCAGCCCATACTTTATTTTTTGATAGAACCCTGCTCCTATTTAGTTGATAGTAACCTTTGCGATATTCGGAAACTTTTTCAATATTATTATCGCGGAAGGACTTTTGATTGGCATTGCCACACACCTTGCATCTTGAATGGAGTCCGCAAGTTTTATTCCTGGCTTGTTTACTAAAGTATTCAAGTGTCGCAGGTTTGCTTTCTCCGCATTTACAGCATGTCTTTATTTCCATACTCTCACCTCTAGACATATTATAACATAAGCTTATGATAGTTGTCAATAACTTATGTTCTGTGTTATAATCTAATCGAGGTGATAAATATGGGAGAATTAACAAACAAGGAACGAATAGGAACTAGCTTACCAATAGCATTAACGAAGCAATTAAAGGAATACTCAAAAACGTCGATGATACCGATAAGCAGGATAATAGAAACTGCATTGGTTGAATACCTTCAAGGGAGGCGATAACATGGACAAATGGGAATGGTATGAGCCGTTGCCTATATGGGCAAAGATACTGTTGTTTATTGGCGCACTTGCGATCATGTTTGGTATCTATGGCTTGAACGGCTATCTTAACGGCCCATACGTTGATACACTGTGGAGGTTTTAATTATTTTATTGCTATCCCTCCACCTGACTTAATCACTCTTATCCCTCTTGCTTGTAGAATCTGTGTTTTTGCCTTCGTGTTGGCATCTGTCATAATGTCCTGCATCTTTTTCGCTGCTTCCTCTGGCTTAGTGCCAACCGATACCTTAGCGAAACCCTGTTGGGTATATTCCCCTACAAGCCGTTGGTAAGTGGCGAATTCTTCGCCCGTCAAGGGGAATGTTTGCCCGCTTACAGTAATAGATTTCGGAGCCACTCGCGGCACCTGGTTAACTGCTCCTGTTTGCTCATAGATATCGTTTACCTTTTGCATTTCGGGAGAAGGGTTGTAGGTGTTTACAAAGGCAGGGTTTATGAACACATTAAATGGATTGTTGCTTTTGTCCTGATATGTTTCTAATGGCTGCCCAAGTGTGCTGTATTTAGCAGGAAGTTTCCCCGCAAGCCCAGGTATTTTGTTTATAGCAAGATTGAGGGCTTTTTGTTTTTTATTGGGGTCATATGTTTCCCTGCGCTGATTATCCGCTAACTGCTTAATTTGGTTTAACAGAGTAGGCACGAAGGAGGACGGGATACCCGTCAACACTTGCGTTAACCCTTGTGTTGAATCTCCATATCCACCGCCTAACAAGGTTTGTATGCCCTGTGTTACGGGTTGATCCGCAAGGGCGTTTATCCCTGTGGCGAACGATTGCAGAATTGTGCCAACAATGCCAGTTGCGTTGCCTTTATTAGCGTTGATGTCTGCGCCGATTGCTATACAGATAGCCATTGGCTGAAACCAGCTATAGTCAACAATCTTATCGCCTAGTTGCTTTTTCGTATCCCCGCCAAATACAAGCCGTTTCAATGCGCTTACGTTTATGCGGTACTCACCGAATCCTTGTTCGCGCTGTAATTCTGCAAGATCTTTATCTGCTACCGGTGCGCCTGATACAATGCCCAACTTATTAAGCAGTGCGCCTGTGCCAACCAATGTGGTTGATCCAACTAATGCACGGGAGAAGGATTCAACAAAAGCCTTTTGGTTAAACTCCCTTTTAGCAAGGGGTTCTGCCGCTTTAATAATAGTCTTAATGAATCCTGCGGGTGAATATTCGATACCACGCATCAGGAGGTTGGCTGGTGTACGTGGGTATTTAATTACAAAGTCGCCAACACCAAACTCTTGCTGTCCGTTCAGTATTCTCTTGATACCCTGGAACCCTTTAGATAGGGCATTGTCATCCTGGAATGTGCGGTATAAGCCGTCAAGGTGTGCTATGTTTTTCATCTCATCAGTAGGCACACTCACCTTTGCCGCTCTCATTTGGTTGTTTAATGAACCATCATAAGCGGCTTGATAGAATGATCTGTCAGTTGCTCTTAACTCAACGGCAAGAGCGGTTTCAAGTTTGCCGCCGATTTTACCCCTGAACACCTTGCCCATTGGAAGGTCTTGTTTAGTTGCCAGCCCTGTAGTGTCTATGCCTAGCAATGCTTCTTCTAGTCCGTGCTTCCATCCCTGTTTACCGCCTCTAAGTTGTGCCATTATGCCCGGCAGTACCTTTGTGCGATTCCCTGTCAATAAGCTTAATCCCTTGTCCACTCCCGCACCAACAACATCACTCACGTTTTCTATGGCCGCAAAGCCAAAATTCCCAAAAATATTTCTGCCAGCTGTCTTTGGATTGAGCAACTGGGCCATAGTCTGAATAGATGCTACTTTACGCAGGAAAGGAACGGGAACCTGTGCCACGATAGTATCAAGAACCTGGGCGGTTTTAATAACCTTGTCGCGCCCTTCGGGTAATTTGCCTATATCATCCATTTTGATTTTTATATCTTCCATGATTTTTGGATCTAATTTTAGTTTCTTTAATTGGTTGCCCCTTTTGGCAATATCTTTATTAACGCCCTCAATAGTCTTGGCATAGAATCTCTGCATACCTTCAGGTTTCAGCCTACTCCACAGTATTAGCGATTGTACCGCTTGTCCTTGTGTAGTGCCGCCTCCCGCCGCCTCGGTAGCTATGTCAACCGCATCGTCCCATCGCCCTTCTGTGTTGGCCCTCTCCATCAGCTTTAGTTTAATAGTGTTGGATAGTGCCGTGCCAGGGTTCTCTTTGGCGTGGCGTATTGCGGCATTTATATCGGCATCAACCATCCTACCAGCTTCATCCAGTGTGGCTTTGTTGGTGATAGGGGTAAAAGTGTTTGCCCCGCCTTCCATGCTCTCCATCAGCAACCCTGCTTTAACATCGGAAGGGGTAGCGGGGTTCTCCATAACAGACACGCCCAGGCTTCTTACCTTCGTCCCATCTCCTACATCTGCCATCTTTTCAGGTATAGTAAACTTTGCCGCCGATATTGAACCTTCGCCCAGCAACCCCTTGTCGGCGCTCTGCCTTATCTCATCCAACGGCACCGCTGTATTGCTTTCCTCTACCCTGACATACTGCCTGCCGAGCTTATCCCTGCCAGCTTCCCCTGTAACAGTTACCGGCGTGTCAACGCCATTATTGTGCCAAATAGCAGGGCCGGTTTTAGTCGCAGGCCGCGGTATCCCGCCAGTCGGCATGACTTCCGCGCTTACTTTAGGCGCAATAGTAGGCATACCCGGCAGTTCCGCTTTAGGCATTCCCTGCATAAGCGGCTGCCCGGCATTGCCTGCACCCACTGGCCTATTCAGCGATTCCCACACTTGCGGATTGACATAAGCTGGCCTCTGCATACTCTGTATGCCCTGATACACTTCAGGGTTGACATAGGCAGGCGGCGTCTTGTTGGCGCTCCTTAATAATTCTGAATCCTTTAAGAACTCTACAGGCGGCACATCTGTAATACTTGGCCTGAATAGCGTTTCAGGCAGGCCCACATTACCCTTGCGCATTGCCGCCGCTTTCCCTATCCCATAGGGCAACATACCTAGCAGGGCATTAGATGCCACCGCTGTACCCATCTCGCCAGCGTCCACAGGGCGGTTGTTAGCCGCCGCCATTGTTGCTTCATAGGGGATGGTAGTTGCACCGAGTTTTAAACCTGTCTGTGCGAATGCAGGCAACTTTGCCACCTGTGGGATTAAAGACAATCCTTTCCCTGCTAACTGCTCACTTCCACCCCATAGCCTTGCCCCTGCACTGCCACCCAGTCCCACCGATGCCGCGCCTTTAGGATTATAAGCAAAGCCCATCACCGCGCCTGTTAAATCTGCCGCCGTATCCCCAAACCTGCTGCCTGTAGTGGCCTTATCAGGATTGTCGACGGTAGTCATTACCTCTGCGCCTGTCTGTCCTGCCCTCTGGATGAAAGGGACGGACATCACAGCATCCCCTGCCTTGCCTAGTGGTGTGAATATTTTAGCAAAGGTAGGGTGTTTAGCCATGAAGTCAGTGTTGAGGTTATTTGGCGGCGGGGTATAATTTTCCACCATGATCGGATTAGCCGCCCTATATTGTAGGGAAAGGTCAGACATTTCGGGATCAAAGTTTTGCATATGCGCAGTTTCTTGCGCTTGTTGTGCAGCTTTGTACGCTGCCTGTTGTGTCGCCTGTTTTTGCTCTTGCGTAGGAGGTGGTGCGAACATTTGCCTAGAATTATTGTCAAGCATTTCATAAGGAATACGCCCTGAGTCTATATAGGCTTGTATCCTATTTCTTGCTGAATCGGGAAAAGCAGAACCCATCGTTACCCACCCCCATATATAGAGATAATTCCGTTGGCCCAGTTCGGGTCAGCGGCTCCCCATGACTCCTGTGCAAATTGGCGTATGTTGTCTGCTGTATAGGGCCTGCCATTAAACCAGTTCCCTATTTGCCTTGCAGCGTAGTTCATTTGGTTGTCTACCCCAGCATAGGTAGAATCAGCATTATTCTCGCTGTATGCGCCATACCCTAAAACATAACTACCGTTTTCAGGCTTGCCCCAACCAGCGGTTCCCATGCCCGTTTCATGCTGTGCAATAGCCAAAAGGAATGCTGGGGGGACTCCGTATTGCTGTCCGGCACTTGAAGCGGCCTGTGAAATATCGGCCCTTGACGACCCGCCACGGCTAGCAAGGGCTACTGAGGGTTTGACGTGCCAAAAGGATTCCTCGGGTCATTCATATAGATATCATAAAGCTGTTCATAGTAAAGAGGGCCACCTTCTGAGTAAGTGAGATCACCGGCTGCATTTGTTTTGCCTAGTCTCGGGTCTTTGCTGGCCATATCTTGCGCCCAATTTGTTGCGCTAGTTGTTTGCCCATCTACATAATTCAATAGTTGGCTGGGGGTTAGCCCGCCGCCAGAACCGCCACTGCTCGGGTCATAGTAAGGTTTGCCCGTTGCGTAATCAGTTTGCTGTTTGTCAAGCCCATAAGTCAAGTTAAACTGCCGTGTTTTTTCTGCATCTGCTGCCGCCGCCGCCGCATCTTTCCCCGCTTGAATCTGCCGATCTAAGTTTGCCTCAATCTTGCCCTGCTCTATTGTTGCCTTTTGTGACGCTGTCATTTCTGTATACGGCAACAAGGAGGCCATATTAGCAAGCTGATTTTGCTTTGCGTTCTGGCTGGCATTATAGCTCCCCAAGTTGGCATTATAAGCCTGATTAGCCTGTGCGTTGATAGCTTCCTTCTGCGATGCTACCCTGTCGTTATAGTGCGACGTGGGCAGGAAGGTGGTATCACCTGCATTAGCTGTTGCCGCCATCCCTTTCTGTGCTTGCGGGATGAGGCTATAATCAGGCTGCTTATATGCAGGCGGTGCAATCTGCTGTTGCGCTGCTATTAAGTCCATCATCTGCTGCAATGCCGTTGGCGGTGCGACAACAGGGGCCAAGGGAGGGACAACCGCCGCAGGTGTCACAGTAGTAGGCGTCCATGCGCCTGTAGTGGGATTATATGCGTTGCCTGTGCCTGCCTGCAAGGCCACAACCTGATTATGCAGGGCCGTTATTGTCGGATCACTCCAACTCCCCACCTTTGCATATTGTGCCGCCGCCTGTGCCTGCAAAGCCGCTATTTGTTCAGCATTGCTTGCGACGGGGGCGGGTGCTGGTGTGAGTGCTGGTGCAACGGCTACCACCTTGGGAACGGTAGGAATTATGGCTGGTTTTGGCGTTGGTGCGGCGGTTATTTTGGTTGGCACCAGGCCGCCGTTGGATCTGGTTTTTGGTATTGCCGAATATGCCATTTATTTCACCACCCCACCATTTTTTAGCCAGGTTTGGAACGCCGCGCCGTTGGCAATATAAGCGGGACTTCCACTTATATTAGATTTTACTACGCCGGGTATAGTCCCAAACGGATAAAAATTACCGCCAATTGTCAACCCCATTCCATTAGATTGACCTATCCCATTTTTGTTATCTCTCGATACCGCATATCCATAACTGGTAAGATAGCTGTTAATTGTCTGCCCCTGGGTTGGCATTGCTGCGCTAGTATAGGCATTACCAAACCCGGTGCTTGGAGTTGTGGCGCTTGGGGTTGGTGTTGCCACGGGCGTTGCTATAGGAGCCGCTACAGGAGTTGTGGCGCTTGGGGTTGGTGTTGCCACGGGCGTTGCTATAGGAGCCGCTACAGGAGTTGTGGC
>Ga0209429_10000182_pt1 | contig 45619 bp, 32 predicted proteins | sample BarGraNGADG00212_3_FD_184493 | JGI IMG/M metagenome (GOLD analysis project Ga0209429, IMG submission 184493) | Arctic peat soil microbial communities from Barrow, Alaska - Barrow Graham LP Ref core NGADG0004-212 (SPAdes) (version 2) | ecosystem: Environmental > Terrestrial > Soil > Wetlands >... | reverse complement strand
TGAACCCACCTACTCAAGATGAACTTCCGTACAAAGCTGTCGCAGGGAGTCCTCTTTCCGCGATGCAAATATAATATATTTTAAAAATAATTGCAATTTTTCTTGCATATTAAGACAGTACCTTGAATTATGCAGAGGGCAGTATGAAACAAACTTGGAGGAAAAAGGTACTACAAGAAGTAAAAAATTATTTTTTGTGTAATGGATTACAATAATTCTATTTCACGAATATTTTAAATGTAGACTGACTGTTTTCAAATTGTGCTGGAAAGTATCAAGCTAACATTTAGACTTTCGCGGATAGCTTTTTATCGCTAATTAAAGAGGACACTTAGTATACACATCTATAAATCAACGTACAAATGAAAAGAACTATTTTTATTTCGATTTTATTTATTCTTCTGATTTCCTTTTCACATGAAACCTTTTCGCAGGAAACAAAACCCTGGTGGAAGGGTGAGGCATGGCAAAGGCCTGTAGAAAATCCACAAGCTAAAAGTCTTTCATTAATCAGCGTAAAAGGAAACAAGTTTGTAAATCCACAAGGAGAAACAGTCCTTTTCAGGGGACTTTCTATTTCCGATCCGGATAAAATTGAAGCTCAAGGGCATTGGAACAAACACCATTTTGAGAAAGTAAAAGAAATGGGTGCCACGCTGGTACGCATACCGGTTCACCCGGTTGCGTGGAAAGGACGCACTCCCGAAAAATACCTTAAATTCCTCGATCAGGCAGTGGGATGGTGCACTGAACTGGGGATGTATGTCATTATTGACTGGCATACCATTGGGAATCTGGATATGGAGCTTTTTCAGGATCCGATGTACAACACATCAAAACAAGAAACTTATCAGTTCTGGAGGATAATCGCACAACATTTTAAGGGAAACAATACTGTGGCATTTTACGAACTTTTTAATGAGCCTACCACATATCGTGGACAGCTAGGCACAATAAGCTGGTCGGAATGGCAAAAAATTAATGAAAATATTATCAGGTTAATTCGTTCTTACGATACAGAGACAATCCCTTTGGTCGCAGGTTTTGACTGGGCATACGACTTGACTCCACTTCACGACAATCCGATTAATGCTGAAGGAATAGGTTATGTAACGCATCCTTATTCCAATAAACGTGATCGTCCGTGGGAACCTAAATGGGAAGAAGATTTTGGGTTTGCAGCTGATAAATATCCTTTAATAGCTACTGAATTTGGGTTTGAGTTAAAACCGGGAGAAAAAATCGACAAGGATTATTATGGGAACAGAATTATCGGTTATCTCGAAGGAAGAGGAATTAGTTGGGTGTGCTGGGTTTTTGATCCGGATTGGGGTCCAAGTCTGTTGAAGTCATATGATAATTACGAACTGACCGGTAGCGGAGAATTCATAAAAAAAGCTTTACACGGTGAGTTGGAAGTACAAAAGAAATAATACCGATTGCACAAATAATATAGTCCAATTTCGACCCTGCCTGCCGCAGGCAAGTTCGTCTTATTGTACTATTTATTTGTATGCATCGGCATTAACAACAGTAAACGTATAAAACAGTTTGGACTGTTTTATACGTACAATTGGTATAATTTACATTTTACGAATTTAATACTCAATAATATGGAATACAAGAAAAAACTACACAGTTTTAATTATCTCTTCGGCATTGTTTTACTGATGATTTTATTCACGTCCGCTAAATCGCAAGTAGAGAAATACAGTAAAGGGATTAGTACTTATCCCGGAAACCCAAATGAGAACTTCTCTCCGGAACTGAAGTCTGACAATTCAACATATCGGAACCTCGCATTACTGAGGCCAGCTTTCCATTCGAGTAGTTATGATTATAACCTGACTGCACAGCTGGTAACTGATGGGATAATTACCACTGGGATGCCGAATTATGTGTCTGTTTCTACGAGCCAGGGTGTATCGCCAAAAAACGAACGGGAGTATTTACTGGACCACAATCCGTATTCTGGAGTAAGAATTGATGGTACTAGCGTTTGGCTTCAGATAGAGCTTGGTGGTGGAAGTGCTCTTCCAACAATTGACAGAATCGCTGTAAATGGACAATTGACTTATGACAAAAGTAAGTCTGCAAAATGGGATTTTAGTGTTTCCGGCTCAAATGATGGCATCAATTGGAGTGAAATTGACCAGATCAAAGGATCTGAATTACCCGGGGTTGAAAAACCAAATCCATTTGCAGCAAGAATGAAAAGTGAATCAAAAGGAAAAACTACAAATCCTATTGCTAATGCAGGTTCTCCTGCAGACTCGACTGCTCCAAAACCTTCTTTTACATTTAACTTCCAAAAGCCGGAAGATACCAGAATTTTCAAGCAATCTTTTGAATTTAAAAAGCCTGTTGCTTACCGATTCTATCGCGTCAATTTAAATGTACTAAGTGCAAAAACATGGAACATTGGTGATTTTGATTTTTTCAACAACGGTATGCCGGTTGAAAGGGCTCCATCTCATAAGTTTGAAAGTGCCTGGATGAGTGCCGGAACAGGAGAAGAATGGGTTTATGTGGATCTTGGAACAACGTCAACTTTCGATCGTGTCAAATTATATTGGATCAATAAAGCAAAAGCGGGTAGTATTCAGGTTTCCAATGATGCCAAAAACTGGACTAATCTCTCAAAACTACCTGATTCCGGTAGTTTTGTTGATGATATCACACTCAAGAGTGAAGCCAAAGGCCGCTATGTGAGGGTATTGATGACCAAAGCGAACTTAGATAAAAAATATGTTTTGAGTGAGCTTGAAGTGATGGGGAAAGGCGGATTGGTAGCAGTACCTAAAGCTGCTCCTGCCATATCCGGCAACCGAATGGATCTGGCTGGCGGAAGCTGGAAAATACAGCGCGCACCACAAGTAAATTCCACAGGAGAAAATATTTCAAAGGTTGGTTTTGCCAGTGATGACTGGGTTGTAGCAACGGTGCCCGGAACTGCCCTGGTTAGTTACTGGAATGCAGGTGCCATACCAAATCCAAATTTCGGTGATAATCAATTGATGATTTCTGAATCTTATTTCTATACTGACTTCTGGTACAGGGATGAATTTGAAGTGCCGGCTGATTTCAAAGGAGGACATCTGTTTTTAAATTTCGATGGAATAAACTGGAAAGCAGATGTCTTCGTTAACGGAAAGAAAGCCGGAAAAATTGAGGGTGCTTTTATACGCAGTAAATTTGATGTAACCGGCTTAGTTGTACCGGGACAGAAAAATGTCGTTGCAGTTTTAATCCATAAGAATGATAATATAGGTTGTGTTACTGAACAAACAGCAATAACTCCGAATAAAAATGGCGGAGTTCTGGGTGCTGACAACCCTACATATCATGCTTCTATCGGTTGGGATTGGATTCCAACAATCAGAGGAAGAGATGTGGGAATCTGGAATGATGTATTCTTGACTAAAACCGGATCGGTAACCATTGAGAATCCATTTGTTCTCACCGATTTACAGCTCCCTGATACAACTAAAGCTGATCTCAGTGTTGAACTAACGTTGCAAAACCACAAAGCGGAAGCAGTTACCGGTAAGATTATCGGAAAATACGGGTCGGTTACATTTGAAAAAGAAGTATCACTTAATGCCTTCGAATCAAAAGTTATCAAACTGGATCCATCAAGCCATCCAGCGTTACATCTTGAAAATCCAACATTGTGGTGGCCTAAAGGTTATGGAAAGCAGCATCTTTACGATGTTGAACTGTCGTTTGTAACCGATGACGGAACTGTTTCTGATAAAAAAGCATTTAAATCGGGTGTACGGAAAATGACATATGATGAAAAGGATGGAATCCTGAATATGTATATTAATGGACGGCGGTTTATCGGACGTGGTGGAAACTGGGGTATGTCGGAATCGAACCTGGAATACCGTAACCGGGAATATGATATTGCGGTGGGTTACCATGCTGATATGAATTTCACCATGATACGCAACTGGGTTGGACAAACAGCCGACGATGAGTTTTTTGAAGCCTGTGACCGGTACGGAATTATGGTTTGGCAGGATTTCTGGTTAGCAAACCCTGCTAATGGACCGGAACCAAACGATCCGGCTATGTTCATGAAAAATGCTGAAGATTTCGTTTACCTGATACGTAATCATCCTTCTATTGCCATTTATGTGGGACGAAACGAAGGGAATCCGCCTGAAGTGCTGGATACTGCATTGCGTTCGATGATTAAGGCCATTCATCCCGGAATTCTGTATACTCCCAACTCGGCATCCGGTGTTGTTAGTGGTGGCGGACCATACAGGGCGCTTCCGGTTAGGGATTATTTCCTGTTAAATGGTTTTAATAAATTTCACAGCGAAAGGGGAATGCCGAATGTGATGACATACGAGAGTATGAAACTAACATTCCCTGAATCGGAACTTTGGCCGCAAAACAACCAGTGGGGATTACATGACTATTGCCTTGATGGGGCACAGAGTGCAGCTTCATTTAATAAAATGGTTGAAACGGGTTTTGGTTCTATTGATAATGTCAGGAAGTTTACAGAATTAGCCCAGTGGATCAATTACGACGGATACCGCGGAATGTTTGAGGGAAGAAGTGCTTACCGAATGGGTTTGTTGTTGTGGATGAGCCACCCTTCATGGCCGTCGATGGTATGGCAAACGTATGATTATTATTTTGAGCCTACTGCTGCTTACTTTGGCTGTAAAAAAGCTTCCGAGCCGATTCATATTCAGTGGAATCCGGTGTATGATACGATTGAAGTAGTTAATTACAGTGCAAAGGATTTAACGGGTCTAACGGCAAAAGCACAATTGATAAACATGGATGGAAGCGTTCAGTGGGAAAAAGAAATTACGTTGAACAGCAATGAAGATACTACTGACAAGCTTTTTAAACTCGAATTTCCAAAAAGCCTGTCATCAGTACATTTTATCAAGTTGACGCTCAAAAAAGGCGACAGGATACTATCGGATAACTTTTACTGGCGCGGTTTAATTCAGGGGAATTATCAGGCATTAAACGATATGCCTGTGGTTAAGCTTGAAAGTAGCACCACGGTCGAAAAATCTGGTGAGAACTGGATATTGACTACAACATTGAATAATACCACTAAAATACCTGTCTTGATGGTTCGGTTGAAAGTTGTTGAAAAAAACAGCAGTGATCGTATTCTACCGGTATTTTACAGTGATAATTATGTATCAATCATGCCCGGTGAGAAAAAAGTTATCACCATGAAACTGAAAGATGAGGATACACAAGGAGAAACACCGGCAGTTGATATTTCAGGGTTTAATTTAGAGGATTAATGGTTGAGCGTTTGTAACGCCGCAAAAAAGCTTTTATGCATAGAGGTTTGTAATGATAAAAACTAAAATATGTCTTCGGAAAATTACAGAGTTGAAAAACAAGATGCGGTTTATTTCCTGACTTTTACTGTCACTCATTGGGTAGATGTTTTTATCCTGTCGAGCCGGATATGCCCTTCATTGAAAGTGTAAAGTTTGGCACTGGTTGGTGGAATTTGCAATTCCACTTTTTGTACTATGAGGATTTATTAATCCGATTAATACTAAGTTTTCTTTTAAGAACGCATTACAAACCTGCCTGCCGCAGGCAAGTGCTAAGAATACAAAAGTTGGGATTAGAAATAAATCCCAACAACAGCGTACAGCATTTGAACATCTAAGAAGTCCGACCACTGGCGGAAAGTCTACGGACTTGCATATTTAAAAAACAATCGGCTGAATCTCAATATGATATTCAGCCGATTTTATTCTCAACGTTTATAATCTTAATTTTAGAATCTTTACTGTTTCTTCAACACAAAAGCCGTACGTGCCGGGATATAGAGTTTCAGCCATTCTTTGCCTGAAGTTTCTTTCGGATCGGGCAAAGTGATATGGTCGATACTTTCATCAATCAGGTCAAATCCTCCAAAAACGCTTTCGTCGGTATTAAGCACAATTTTATAACTTCCATTATCAGCCAAAATGCCGTAATCGGTAAATGATTTTGAACCGTTGAAGTTAAATACAAACACCAAATCACCTCGCTGATAAGCCAACACCTGATCATCTTCTTTGTTCCAGAGTTGTTCTACCGGAGTTTCGTTAAATTCCGAAACTGAATTTATCAGGGCTATCATGGCTCGGTCAAACTCACCCAGCGCATTATATAAATATTTTTCATTATCAACCAAATTCCATTGTCGACGGGCATATTTATGCGACCAACCATTGCCTTCACGCGGAAAATCAATCCATTCGGGATGTCCGAATTCATTTCCCATAAAGTTCAGGTAGCCGCCGTTAATAGTAGTAGCCGTAATCAGTCGAATCATTTTGTGCAACGCCACACCACGGTCCACTATAAGCGTATTATCGCCACGTTGCATGTGCCAGTACATTTCGGCATCAATCAGACGGAAAATAATAGTTTTATCGCCCACTAAAGCCTGATCGTGACTTTCGGCATAGCTGATGGTTTTTTCGTCGGCACGCCGATTGGTCAATTCCCAGAAAATATGACCTACTTTCCAGTCTTCGTCTTTTACTTCCTTAATCATTTTAATCCAGAAATCAGGGATTCCCATAGCCATGCGATAATCGAAACCAATTCCACCATCTGCCACTTTAGTTGCTAATCCGGGCATTCCACTTACTTCTTCAGCAATGGTAATGGCATTCGGATTCACTTCATGTATCAATTTATTTGCCAACGTCAGGTAACAAATAGCATCGCCGTCCTGATTCATATTGTAATAAGATTCATAGCCGTTGAAATCTTCGCCCAACCCATGACTTCGGTATAACATCGACGTTACCCCATCGAAACGATAGCCATCAAACTTATATTCTTCGAGCCAAAATTTGCAATTGGAAAGCAAAAAATGAAGTACGGAGGGTTTTGCATAATCAAAACAAAGCGAATCCCATGCCGGATGTTCACGCTTTGATCCTCCATGAAAATACTGATAAGGTGTTCCGTCGAAACGTCCCAATCCTTCCACTTCGTTACGAACAGCATGTGAATGAACAATATCCATAATAACGGAAATTCCCATTTCATGTGCATCGTCAATTAAATGTTTGAGTTCTTCGGGTGTTCCAAAACGGGACGATGCTGCAAAAAAGCTGGAAACATGATAGCCAAACGAGCCGTAATAGGGATGTTCCTGAATGGCCATAATTTGAATGCAATTGTATCCGGCATGTGAAATACGGGGCAATACACTTGTGCGAAACTCTTCGTAGGTCGATACTTTCTCCTCGGAACTTGACATTCCGATATGGCATTCGTAAATCAACAATGGATCGGTTTTAGGTTTAAATTTGGCATTTTTAAACTTATATGGCAAAAAAGGGCTCCAAACCTGTGCGCTGAAAATTTTGGTTGTATCGTCCTGAACAACTCTTCGTGCCCATGCCGGAATTCGTTCGCCACTCCCACCTTCCCATTCAACCAATAATTTATACAACTGAGAATGAGCAATAGCATAATCGGGCAAACGAACTTCCCAAATGCCATTTTGCATTTTCTTTAGCTGATAATCGGGATGACGTTGCCAGTTATTAAAATCACCAATCATAAAAATGGCGGTAGCATTGGGTGCCCATTCGCGGAAAATCCAACCATCAGTTAACCGATGTAATCCAAAATATAAATATCCCGTAGCAAATCCTGCTAAAGATTGACCTTCGGGAACCAATTTTTTCTCTATACTTTCAAAATATTCGTAACGTCCGCGGATAGCTTCTGCGTAAGGAGCTAACCAGGAATCAGATTTTAAAATGGCAAGATCTTTCATATGCTAAAAATTTATTTTTTTACGACAGTTCAATAAAAATCAATAGAATTTCAACATCAAATAATCAAAAAATCAGATCAACACTTTTACAATCACTTTTTTATGTTGTCCTGCGGCGATTCCGGGTTGATGCGCATCTTCAGGGAAAAATATCACGAATTCATACGGCTGTATGGTTAGAAAATTGATTGCTTTATCTCCAAAAAAAGCTATATCTTTCTCGGCATCGTACGGTTGAGTCACTTCTTTTAGGTTATTCACTGCAATCCAACCCATAGTTTCAATGCCCGTAATGGGAACTTGAATATCAATATAGCGATTGTGAGTCTCCATGCGTGCTACTTCAGCCGTTTTTCCAATGATATCAACCACACTGACAAACAAATTAGAACCATCTAATTCAATTTTTCCAAACGGAAGTGAATCTAAATCTGAGTTACGTAAAAAATCGAAAGCCTTTTTGAAACGGGGATGGACTGATTCGTACAATCCGGCATTCCCCAACGTGTCTAAAATCATATATTTTCAGTTATCAGTATACAGTTTAATTGTAAATTATGAATTTGTTTCGTCCACAGTATAATTCAAAAATTTGTTAAATGGATAAGCACATTTCATTATTCCGGCAACATGAGTTACAAAATTTTCCGATTTAAAATCTGAATCTTTCAATTGATAATCAACCAGATAATGTTTCAGTTTAAGTAATTCGGCATCGGGGAAATTTTTTGGGAAACCGCTTGGCACAGATTTGAGTTTATCTTCTTCGAAAAAATCAATAAAATACTGCGAGAACTCCGGGTTTTTTCTGATTTCATTCAGTTCTTCAATATTATCATACACACTTTGTCGTAACGCTTTCAGCATATTCGGATTAGGACACCAGACGCCCATGGATACGAAACATCCTGTAGGATCGAGATGCAAATAATATCCCGCGTGTTGACTTTTTCTTCCACCTGCAGCAGCTATAAACACACCAAAATGTGTCTTATAGGGTGTTTTATCAAGCGAAAAGCGAATATCCCGATAAATACGGAAAACGCAATCTTTTACTTCAACATGTTTGATATCTTCATCAAATTTGGATATTTCCACTATTAAATCGGAACTGATTTTTTCAAATTCTATTCGAACCTGATCATACCTATCTTTGTTTTCGGCAAACCATTCACGGTTATTGTTGATTTTCAATTCTTTCAGGAATTGGAGGATATTATCAATGCTCATACTGAAATAAATTAGCGTTTGACAAATATAAGGTAAAATTCAGATAAAAAACGATTTGTAATCCTTTTTTTTTTTTGAACACATTTCATTTTTGCAAACTGAAGATATTATTTTGGTAAAAAATGATTACTTTTGCAAGCTAATTGACAAATGGAATTACCCGTTAATAAATATACAAAATAGCTGAAAACAAGCTTAATCGCGCCAGTAAAAGAATAAAAAAAATGAAAAATCGGATTAATCAACTGCTGGAAGAAGTAAACCAACTAGTTGCTGCAAACCAGGATGAACTGGAAGCACTTCGTATTAAATATTTGAGTAAAAAAGGTCAAATTTCTGAACTTTTCAACGATTTCAGAAACGTGGCAAACGAAGATAAACGAGATGTTGGCCAATTGCTCAACGAACTCAAAAATGTTGCTCAAAACAAGATAGACGAATTGAAAGATGCATTTAGCGGAAATGAAAATACAGACAATAAAACAGATTTAACGAGAAGTGCCGACCCGATAAAACTCGGAACGCGTCATCCGCTTTCGTTGGTTAAAAACGAAATAATTGACATTTTCTCACGTATCGGTTTTACCATTGCCGAAGGACCTGAAATTGAAGACGACTGGCATGTATTTGGTGCACTGAATTTTTCGCCCGAACATCCTGCTCGCGACATGCAGGACACTTTCTTTATCGAACAAAATCCGGATGTAGTGCTTCGTACCCATACTTCGTCAGTTCAATCGCGGGTCATGACCAATCAAAAACCACCTATTCGGATGTTGTTTCCCGGCCGTGTTTACCGAAACGAAGCCATTTCTTATCGTGCTCATTGCTTTTTCCATCAGGTGGAAGGATTGTATATCGACAAAGATGTATCGTTTGCCGATCTGAAACAAGCTTTGATGTATTTTGCCAAAGAAATGTTCGGCGAAAATACTGACATTCGTTTGCGTCCTTCTTATTTTCCATTCACCGAACCAAGTGCCGAAATGGATATTTCGTGTAATATCTGCGGAGGAAAAGGCTGTCCGTTCTGCAAACACACCGGATGGGTCGAAATTCTCGGTTGCGGCATGGTAGATCCAAATGTATTGGAAAACTGCGGAATTGATTCCAAAATTTATTCCGGTTATGCCTTTGGCATGGGCGTGGAACGCATTGCCAACCTGAAATACCAGGTAAAAGACCTCCGCATGTTCTCCGAAAACGATGTGCGTTTCTTGCAGCAATTCGAATCGGCATATTAATAATGTCTATATCAACTTCTTAAAGTGCATTTGAAATTAATTTTTAGATGCACTTTTTTTTATAAAAAAAAGTGAAAAATAAATTGAATAATTATTTTGTCCTTAACTAAATATATTTATCTTTGTACAAATATTTTACGTGAACTATTATATCAATTAAACTTTTTAGAAATGAAAAAAACTATTTTATTATCGATTATTATGGTTGGTTTAGTTGCAACCAGTTCAAATGCACAACGGTATAGTATCAATAAATTAACGTACGATTATCATCAGTACATTCCCGAAGTAGGTGATCCCTACAATCCGGTAATCAGTGGTGTGTGTTCTTTCTTTGTGCCGGGTTTGGGACAGATGTTAAGTGGTGAAGTTGGACGCGGACTGGGTTTTTTAGGTGGTTCGGCAGCTTGTGGGCTGGTTGCTGTAGTTGGTTCCATCGTATTGATGGGTTCTGCTTCTGATGGAAATAGTTCAGGTGCAGGAGTAGGTTTAGGCTTATTCTTTGTTGGTATGGGGGCTATGGCAGCCGTCGATATCTGGTCCATCGTCGATGCTGTGAATGTAGCGAAGGTAAATAACATGTATATCCGAAGTCTGAGAAAAACTTCATCCGTTAATTTTGAAATGGCACCTTATGTAACTCAGCTTTCCATCAATAATCAATTAATAACACCTGTTGGAATGACCATGCGGGTAAAATTTTAAATTGATTTATTTCTAATAAAACAAAAATCCGGTGCAGATTACGTCGGATTTTTCTTGTTTCATATCTGATAACTGTTCACTGAAAACTGTGTAACTACTCCACTCTTCCGCCACGTTCAGCACGTTGCTCTGTTTTAAGCGGATTGGCACTGATTTCTTTGTTCCTCATTCTATTTTGATAAATATCATAAGCCAGATACAAAGCCTGACGGAAAGATTCTTCGGACGCTATATTTTGTCCTGCAATATCATAAGCAGTTCCATGATCAGGCGAAGTACGAATAATCGGTAATCCGGCGGTAAAATTTACTCCGGTATCCATCGAAACGGTTTTGAAGGGAATTAATCCCTGATCGTGATACATTGCCAGTACGGCATCAAACTTATTGAAGTTTCCAGAGCCAAATAATCCATCAGCCGAATAAGGTCCAACACAAATAATTCCAAGCGTTTCAGCCTGTTTCAATGCAGGAATAATTACTCGTTGTTCTTCATCACCAAGTAAGCCTTCGTCACCGGCGTGTGGATTTAGTCCAAGCACTGCTATTCGTGGGCGAATGATGGAAAAGTCATTCTTCAATGAATTATTCAAAACAATCAGTTTTTCAAGTATCAGTTTTTCAGTCAGTTCAGATGAAACACTTTTCACAGGGACATGACCTGTAACTACCGCCACACGCATGACATCGTTTATCAACATCATTAAAGCCGGTGTATTATCCCCAAACTTTTTCTCCAGGTATTCAGTATGTCCCGGAAAATGAAAAGATTGCGATTGAATATTCTTTTTGTTAATTGGAGCTGTTACCAAAGCTTGTAAAGCACCTTTTTTTAAGTCTTCGCTGGCACATTCCAATGCTTCAAAAGCAGCTTTTCCGGCTTCTTCGGTTGAAGTTCCTAATTCTACTTTTATTTCATCGTCAACACAATTTATTATATTGACGCGCTTTACATTTATCTCCTCAATTGAATTTACAATATTCAAATTTAGTCCCTGGATATCAAGCGCTTTCCGATAAAATGCGGCTACTTTCGGTGATCCGTAAATAACCGGAATAAAAGTTTCCAACATTCGATTGTCAGCCATAGTTTTTAGTATAACTTCATAACCAATGCCGTTAATATCACCGTGTGTAATGCCGATAATTATTTTGTCTGCTTCCATAAATTTAGGTAAATTTGATTGTCATTATTCAAACTGTTTATTATTTAGAAGAAAAAAATGAAAGTACAGATTCCATTAAATTACTTCTGTCTTTTTCCGATTGAATTGTTTCAAAAGGAAATCCAAATGTACATATTTTATACGAACCTGAAAATGCCACCGCTGCACTCAGATTATTTTCTGCATACCTGCATATTGTAAAACCACCTTCCCCTGCTGGTTCAATCGCATCAGGCGATTCAACATAATAGGAAGTCGAATTCGGTTGATCAAAATAGTTGAAATCAAATTTTCTGAAAGTTTTGAAAGGTGAATTTACTATTTTTACATCTCCCCCAACACTTGCATGTGACGTCCGATATTTTAATCTCAATGTGTTTTCAAGAAATTGTTGGTCTTCACGAACAAAATTTGCTGTTTCACTTACATCGGAACCAATATAAGCTCCACTAACCATCAGATTACCACCCGTTTGACAATATGACTGAATTGATTGCTGCAAAGCTAATGGAAAAGTTTTAAATTCAGGTGCTTTTTTAGCATTTCCTACGAAAGTTTGCTTTTGTTTACCCAAAATCAAATCTACCGTTTTGTATTGATTCAAATCAATATCACCTTTTAATACTGCTTTTTCACTTGAAGATACAAATGAATATCCGGCTGATTTTATTGCTTTGCCGTGAATAAAAGGATAATCAAAAGTATTTCCAACAATCACTGTTGTTTCGAAGTTAGCATTACTGGCTCCAAAACCGGGAGAATCGTCATTAATCCAGGGTGAGTTACGTTTAAATTCATATTGTTTGCCAACAAATGAAATATCAGTCATATAGGGCACACCGGCATCTATATCATTTAAAAATCCGGCATAAGTACTATCGATCACAAAATTAGCAGGAGTGCTTAAACGATCAAATCCATTGACAATCAGCACTTCTCCTTTTTCGTTGGGTGAGCGATAAGCCGAAAGAATCTCTGAAGGAAAACTTTCGCCGCCTCTATTTACAGCCGTAATTTTAAAACTGTAAATCTTACCGGGTTGAACTGAAAAAATTGTACTATTTGAATTTATCAATACTCCATTATCAAAATCGTCCTCATTAATTCGGGTGTAAAGCACGTATTGGTCTGCTTTTGCTGTTGGTTCTAAACTATCATTTACAGCCATCCAATGCAGCTCCAACTTCGTTTTATCTACAAAATGACAACTAAATTGTTCCACCGGAAGCGGCTGAACAACATAATCCACTTTATCAGCCGAAGAAATATATTTCAGCATTCCTTTGTAAATAGAGCGACTAACCGTAAAACGAAAACGTGGATCGAGACCATAACGCATATCTGCAAAATTCTGATGCGAAAGTATTTCCAGCAACATTGTGGGGACTTCCGGCACACGCGATTCGCTGTAGGATTTGTTCCACAACCCGCGACGCGTCCATTCAGGAGCAAATTGCTTCCGAATATCTTTTACAATCTGTGTTTGAATAATATCGGTTAAATCACGCGAAGCCCAACGTGAAACCCCATTTTGAAAAATTGTTTTTCCATCCGAATTATGAATAGTACAAATTCCTAAGGTTCCTATTATGGAATCATTGATGGTGGTTCCGGCATCGCTGTGAAAAGCTAAAGCCAAATCTACAGGAACTTTCAACCCTTTGGTGTAAGGAGAAACAGAAGATCCACCTATTAGATAATTTACCCAAAAACCGCGCGATTGAAAATCATCGGAATAATCATTTTGCCCTTTGGTTCGGCTGTAAATACTGTCCGGCACACCCGCCCATTGTAACCAATATCGTGCTCCTTCGGTATACCGGGGATAATGACTTATTTCAGGTTCATAAGCAATAACAGGATTTGTTAGAATTTGTTGCACGGTGATACTATCCGAGCTTTTCTGGTTCATGGTAAAACCGGTTTCATTTGGACTTCGGGCAATATTTCCCATGCCACCACCAAATTTTACGGCATCGGCTGTAATCATTTTATCTTCTTCGGAACTTAAATTAGTCAAAACCACTTTGTTTTGATTATTCCTGCCTTTATCAAAATAAAAATGACCGAGATACAACCAGGTTCCGCCATTCATAGTTTGGTTTACCGAAAATTCAGTTTTTCCACCTTTATGATATACCGTATAATGAGCATCGGAAATACTGTTTTCGAGCGTTTTGTAGGAAATATAAACGGCATAACGACCTGATTCGGGAAAATTCGGAATCCATTCTGCGCGGCTTGATTCATCCGAGTTATTAATTGATTGTATTTCCTTGTAAGTTCCAAAAGTAAAAGGATTTTCGCCTTGCAAATAGGATTTCTTTGTATTGGCAAAACCTGTATCATCTCCTTTCTTCCATTTTTTTTGGTCATTTTGTTCACGATAACGCGAAGCCTTATCATTGGAATCATTATCTACGATTACTTCATTGATTTGGGTATCACGTTCGCGGGGAAGTAACACATTGGCACCAGCTTTTTCAAGCATAGGAACCAAATAGGGCAATACATACGATTGAGTATATAAATCCTCCACTATCTGAAAAACACGGGCTCGCTGCCATACCCACCGTGCTTGTTTCTGATCATAATATTTTCCATGACTTTGCCACAAAGCAATATGTCTGTTTTCCAAACCATTTTGAATTTCAAACGGACGAGAAGTGTTTTTTACGAGTGGTTGTGAAAGAACCGGAACATAAAATTGTCGGGTAGTATCAAGATTTCCGGTGCGATAAAAATTCGGAATTAAATCCTCAATTTTCTGATTATCAACCTGACAAACAATGCTATAACCCGAATATTTTCGAGCCGTAACAGTTGAAATTGCTTTGTAGATTCGTTTTACACTTTCGGGTCGGAATGGGATATTTTCAAATTTGTCGCCAACTGAAATATGCAAAGTATTGGTTTTTTCATTTGCACTAATACCTACCACATTAATTCTCCCCAGATTCGTGAAGCTGTTTGCAATCACAGTCAAAGAATCGGAAATCTGAATCTCAAGATTTTTCTGTGCATAGATGTTTTTGTTTGTTCCAATGGTTAACAAACAGAAAATTAAAATTATAGGCAGAAAACGTCTCATTTTTTTGTTTCAAGAAAAATTTTTGTTTACCTAAATGAGTTCTGGAGCTTGATCTTTCTCTTTTTCCAAAGTCGACAACATACCGCAAGCAGCAAAAATATCTTCTCCCCGAGATCGTCGAATGGTAGAAGTTACACCGTTATTTGTCAGATAATCACGGAAGAAAGTCATCTTTTCAGCACTTGAACTTTTCAAATCCACTTCAGGAATAGCATGAAAACGAATCAAATTGACACGACAATCAATCCCTCTGAGAATTTTGACCAATTCAACAGCATGTCGCACGGTATCGTTCACGCCGTCAAACAAAATATATTCAAACGAAACGCGCCGTTGCTTGCTGAAATCGTGTTTTCGCAGTTCATCAAGGACTTTACTCAATGGATAAGTCTTTTCGATAGGCATTAATTGCAAACGTTCCTGTGAAAACGGCGAGTGTAAACTAATAGCCAAATGACAATTTGATTTTTCCAGAAAAACTTTCATTCCCGGAATCAAACCAATTGACGAAACTGTTATTCTTCGAGGACTCCATGCATAACCATAATCGGCAGTCAGAATTTCCAACGTTCGAAGCATGGCAAGTGTATTGTCAAAAGGCTCACCCATTCCCATAAAAACCAGATTTGTCAACTTTTCAGCTTCAGGAACAGACATGATCTGGTTCAAGATTTCATTTGCAGTGAGTTGAGCAATAAAGCCTTGCTTGCCGGTCATGCAGAATAAACAACCCATTTTACAACCAACTTGCGACGAAACACAAAGCGTAGCCCGATCTTCTTCAGGTATATAAACCGTTTCAATAAAATGTCCACTTTCGGTTTTAAACAAATATTTTTTTGTTCCATCTTCCGATTCATTAGTTTGAACGGGTAATGTCCGGCCTATTTCATAATTTTCGTTGAGTAAAGCTCTGTTTTTTACCGAAATATTGGTCATTTCATCAATACTAAATGCACGTTTCTTGTACACCCATTCCGAAATTTGTTTTGCTGTAAATGACGGCATGCCCAATTCAGAGACAATCGTTTTTAATTCTTCCAACGTTTTACCTGTGAGTGGTATTTTGTTCATTAGTTATTTAGTTAATTGGTTAATTAGTTGATCGGTTTATTGACAAGGCATTGGATTCCTAATTTTGTGTTTCAGGTTCTGCGATTCTTAATTCTTTTTCTTTGTTCTTGGTTCTTTGTTCTTTCAGTCTCCCGCAAAGTTACACAAACTTACCGAAAAAAAGAAAACGGAATGAAATTACTCATCCCGTTTTCAATATTTTAAATTTTGTTTTTATTTATCAGAAGAAATTCAAGCGATTGTCAGTAATATCGGCTTTGTCTTTCAAGTCTTGAATAATCATGTAAGGCAACGAATAACTCATGCGACTATTTAATTGCATTTTTTCCATTTTTACATCAAAAGGTTGTGGATTGTCTTTTTTGTTCGAAGTACGAACCACATAAACTCCTGCATTTCCTTTGATCGGAGCAGAAACTTTACCTAATGTTAAAGCGGTTGCTTTACCAATAACAGTTGGTTCAAAACCTGCAGAACCAAACTGATACGTTGCAAAATTTATAGAAGCAGCAGTTTTAACCGAGTCTTTCATAAACGCAGCCAAACCTTCGAGAGTAGGAGTTTTTGTTAATTGACCAGCGAGATTTTTAATCATCAATTCCGCTTTTTTATCTTTTATAATTTCCGCTTTCAACTGATCTTTTACTTTTTCAACCGAGCGATAGCCTTTTTTGTTTATTTCGGTGGTCATTGCCACAACAAATTTAGTTCCACATTCGAACACATCAGAAACATCGTTTTTGCTGCTTTTAAATCCCCAACGGATAATTTGTCTGGACTGAGGTATGTCGGCAATTTTATCGGTACTTTGCAAAATATCGGTTACTGGATGAACCACATACCCTTTTTCTTTGGCTTTTTTCTCAAAATTATCTGCTTTCAAATCTATTGCAAATTCTTTTGCGTCATTAAAAATTTTGCTCACCGACTTGCTGCTAGGAACTATTTTACGTTCCAGAATTGCCAGTTTTACTTTGTTTCGAGGTACTGTTTTATCCATCACTTGCATAATTTGAGTACCTTGTGCATTCTTTATAGTAAACACTTCATCTTTAGACTTATTGAAAGCCTGAACTGTAATTTCTTTTTCAACACCCTGCATTCCTTCTTGCAACCAACCAATTTCACCTCCGTTAGCAGCAGTTTGTTTTACAGCTGAATACTTCTTGGCTAAAGCACCAAAATCAGCACCACCATGAATGGCAGCAATCAAACTGTCGGTTTTTGACTCATCTTTTGTTAGCAAGAAAATGTGACGCAGTTTTACTGAATCAGATTGCATAATGCCCGATTGCACAATGCGAGCCATTGTATACGTATCATTTACGAAAGTTGGACCATAAACATCTCCGGTTTTTCCACCAAATGCAAAGTCTTTTAATGTTACGGGAACTGTTTTTTCAGAATAATTATGTCCATCATACATTATATCTGAATTTGAATTCACCAAACCAACAATATCGTCGGTTGTTTTAAATTCAGGAACCAGCTTATTAATCCAGCTTTCAGCTTCTTTGTAATCTTCTTTCAATGGTTTGATGTCAAAAGTCACAAAACTTAGGGCACAATTAGCTTCTTGCTTGTATTGTTCTTTTTGTTTGTTGTAACGGTCATTAATTTCACTATCGCTTATTTTTACCAACGAATCGGGAATTAAAAAATAAGGTTGAACGATATAAGCCACGTCAACACTGGTTTTCTTATCCTGATAACTTGATTTTGCATCTAAACTGTTGGCAGTTATCGTTTTTGAAATTAATGCATTGTATTTTTCCTGTAAAATGCTGTTTTTCACTGTTTTTTCCCAAAATTTCCAATAGCTTTTTGCTTTGTCAATTTGTTGTTTCATTTCCTGATTAGTCGGATTTTCTTCTAAACTATTCAAAAACTGAACTAAAAGCGGACGGCTGAATTGACCGTTTTCGCCGGCAAACGAACGGCGTTGAAGAATCAAGGGGTGAATATTATTTCCAATTAATCGGTCTGAAAGTTCATCCTGACTAACTGCCAACCCTAATTTTTTGGCTTCGGCATCCAGGATTTTCTCATTTACCATACTTTCCCACACCGATTGACGAAGTTGAGTCATCATTTCATCGTTTAATTCGGTTTTTCCGGTCTCAATTTTATACACTTCGGTCATTTGATCAATGGCAGCGGAATATTCCTTGATATTGATATCTTCACCAACAATTTTTGCAACCGTTTCTTTTGACTTGTTAAAATAAGTTGACCCTTCTTTCAGGAAGTCACCTACAATAAAGGATAATAATGCAAGTCCCACTACTACCACAAGTAAAACTCCTTTGCTTCTAATCTTTTCTAATGTTGCCATTTTTTGAAATAAATTTATATTTTTAGTTACTATTTTTTTCAACAAATTTGAGGGCACGAATATACAAAAAAAAAGTTTATGCCCGTATAATTTCTAAATTTTTCTGTGTTTTTTTAAGCTTCTCAGACAAGACATGCCTTGTCTCTACTTCAATTTATTATCATTTTCACTAATTCAATCCGGTTATTCGTGACTTTCATACATTTTATTGTAAATTGCTCAATACGAATCACTTCATTCAGTTTAGGAAAATGTTGATGATTGTGCAAAATAAATCCTGCAATGGTTTCGTAGGCATCCGATTCGGGTATATTCAGATTAAATTGACTGTTAATAGTTTCTATTTCTAATCGTCCGGAGAATAAAAACTCATTTTCATTTGTTTTTTCGGCAATATAATCGTGACTATCGTGTTCATCTTCAATTTCTCCAAAAATTTCTTCCATAATATCCTCAAGTGTCACAATTCCGGCGGTTCCGCCAAATTCATCTACCACCACGGCAATACTCTTTTTTTGTAACATGAAGAGTTTCATAAGCTTTTGAGCGGCCATATTTTCGGGAACTATGGGTATCTGATTGATTTGCTTCTTCCAATCTTTCTGGTGTTCAAACATTTCGGAAGAATGTATATAACCAATAATATTATCAATATCACCTCTGTAAATAGGGATTTTAGAAAATCCGGTTTCAATAAATGTTTGCTTCAAGGTTTCAACATCGGCTTCGTAATCAAGCGCAATAATTTCAGTACGCGGCACAAAACAGTCGCGCAATTTCACTTTAGAGAAATCCAGTGCATTCTGAAAAATTTTCACTTCATTTTCCATTTCTTTTTCACTTTCAGGATTTTCAATACTTTCCTGAATTAAAAAATTCAAATCGATTCTCGAAAAAACATTTTCCTGAGTTTTCCGACTTACTTTTAATCCAAAAGTTTTCAAAATTCCCATCGAAACCCATGTACTAAAACGCGAAACCGGATATAAAAAGACATAAAAGAAAAACAATAACCACGAAAAAATACGTAACCAAAGATTCGGATTTAACCTGAAAATTGTTTTAGGTAAAAATTCACCGGTAATAAGTACAATGGCTGTTGCCAGAATGGTTTGAATGAAGGTAATCAGAAATTGATTTTCAAGGGGTTTTAACCAGGGAGTCATCACAGTGGCCATAAGTAAACCGTATATTACAAGACAAATATTATTTCCGACCAACATGGTAGAGATAAATTGCTGTGGATGACGATAAAAAATGGACAAAATAGACGATGTGAGATTAGGCTGCTTCTTGTCCAATTCAAAACGTAGCTTGTTTGAAGTGACAAAAGCAATTTCTAACCCCGAGAAAAAAGCGGAGAAAAGTAGCGTCAAAAGAATGAATGTAAAATTATCCAAGTTTTAGTTTGTTGAAAATTAGATTGATTCGAGAGTGCAAAGATACAATATTTTGCATAGTTTCGCGTGATTTAGTTGAATTTACAAAGATAATCGAAATTGAATTATTTATTTGAAAGTAAAATATGATTTCATTGCATTTGATTCACGCGATGATTTTGTTTCCCAAAATCTTTTGTAATTATGTGACTTACAACCTATAAAGCAAATAATCCCGTTTTTATTTGAAACAGGATTTGTAGTTTTGAAAAAAAGCAGTATCTTTGCAACCGCTTTTGAAAAACGATTTAGTAGCTCAGCTGGTAGAGCACATCCCTTTTAAGGATGGGGTCCTGGGTTCGAGCCCCAGCTAGATCACTTGTTATCAAAAAGCAGTTAACAAAGTTTGATGATTTAGTAGCTCAGCTGGTAGAGCACATCCCTTTTAAGGATGGGGTCCTGGGTTCGAGCCCCAGCTAGATCACATAAATTAAAGCCTTCCAAATGATTTTTGGGAGGCTTTATTATTTTAAAAACCTCCCTTTTTAGAAGAGCCAATATTAGTTTAATAAAAAAAGTTGTCTTTTTAGACAGACTCATCAAATTCAGTTGAAAATTTCCAATAAACTCTTAATTAATTACTCTGAACCAAATTCCGTTGCCCGCTCGTTTAGAAATTCGTATCTTTGCAGGTTCTAAAATAAATCCGTTTTGATAACAAATTTCGACATACAACCCCTTGATGCTACAGAGCAAATTGAAGTAATAGGCGCCAGGGTTCACAATTTAAAAAACATAGATGTTTCCATTCCCCGCGATGCACTGACCGTGATTACCGGACTCAGTGGCAGTGGTAAATCATCTCTCGCTTTCGATACCATTTTTGCTGAAGGACAACGCCGTTATTTCGAGACTTTCTCGGCTTATGCCCGTAGTTTTCTCGGTAATTTGGAACGTCCGGATGTGGATAAAATCACAGGTTTGAGTCCTGTAATTTCTATCGAGCAAAAAACCACCAATAAAAATCCCCGTTCAACGGTTGGTACTACAACAGAGATTTACGACTTTCTACGTTTGCTATTTGCCCGTGCCGGTGAAGCTTTTTCGTATGTTACAGGCGAGAAAATGGTAAAATATTCCGAAGAACAAATTGTTGATTTGATTTTGAAAGAGTACGAAGGAAAGAAAACTTTTCTGTTGGCTCCATTGGTTCGTGGACGTAAAGGACATTACAAAGAATTGTTTGAACAGGTACGCAGAAAGGGTTATTTGCATGTTCGGATTGATGGTGAGATTCGCGAAGCAACACATGGATTAAAAGTTGATCGGTACAAAAACCACGACATTGAAGTAGTAATTGACAAGTTATTGGTTTCTGAAAAAGACCGTATCCGATTGAAACAATCGATGCAAAAGGCTATGCAACAAGGCAATGGCATCGTGATGATTCTTGAAAAAGACAAAGAGGAAGCACGTTATTTCAGTAAAATGTTAATGTGTCCCACGAGTGGTATTTCGTACGACGAACCGGCTCCGCACAATTTCTCATTCAATTCGCCACACGGTGCTTGTCCCCGGTGTAAAGGACTTGGTTATGTGAACCAGATTGACATGGATAAAATTGTACCGGATAAAAACTTAAGCATTTATAATGGAGCCATTTCGCCGCTTGGTAAGCACAAAAGCAGCACCATTTTCTGGCAAATCGAAGCTATACTCGAAAAATACGATTGCACGATTAAAACGCCTGTTGCCGAAATTCCTGAAGAGGCAATGGACGAAATAATGAATGGAACTGAAGAAAGGTTACATATTAAAAATCAATCTATTGGCACCAATTATTTTCTGAGTTACGAAGGTATTTTGAAATACATCGAAATGCAAGCGGAAACAGGAGCTTCCGCTACCGAACAAAAATGGGCAAATCAATATTCCAAGTCGATTGTTTGTCCCGAATGTAACGGGGCAAAACTGCGTAAAGAATCGTTACATTTCAGGTTGCACGATAAAAATATTGCCGATCTGGCTGCCATGGACATTGCTGAATTATCAAAATGGTTAGAAAAGGTTGAATCATTTCTATCTGAGAAACAAAAAACCATTGCAGTTGAAATTCTAAAAGAAATTCGTACGCGCCTGCAATTTTTGCTGGATGTAGGATTGACTTATCTTTCGTTGAATCGCAGTTCTCAATCGCTCTCGGGTGGTGAAAGCCAGCGCATCCGGTTGGCGACACAAATCGGATCTCAGTTGGTGAACGTACTTTACATTCTCGACGAACCAAGTATCGGGTTGCATCAACGAGATAATCAACGACTTATTCGTTCGTTGAAACAACTCCGCGACACAGGAAACTCTGTTATTGTAGTGGAACACGATAAAGAAATGATGTTAGCTGCAGATTATGTGGTCGATTTGGGTCCGCACGCCGGACAATTGGGTGGTGAAGTGGTTTTTGCCGGTACACCTGCCGAAATGCTGCAAGCCGACACGTTGACTTCAGCTTATCTGAATGGGAAAAAACGCATTGAAATACCTGAAAAACTACATCCCGGAAACGGAAATACCATAATCCTCCGTGGAGCTCGAGGCAATAACCTGAAAAAAATTAATGTTACTTTCCCACTTGGGAAAATGATTTGTGTGACCGGAGTTTCAGGCAGCGGAAAATCGACATTGATAACTGAAACACTGCAACCAATTCTGAGTCAGAGTTTTTACCGTTCGCTGCAGGATCCATTGCCTTACGACAGTATTGATGGACTGGAAAATATAGACAAGGTAGTGGAAGTGGATCAATCGCCTATTGGACGGACTCCACGTTCGAATCCTGCAACATATACCGGTGTTTTTTCAGATATCCGAAACGTTTTTGTAACATTGCCCGAAGCCAAAATACGTGGATACAAACCCGGGCGTTTTTCGTTTAATACAGCCGGAGGCAGGTGCGAAGTATGTGGTGGAAACGGATATAAAACCATTGAAATGAATTTCTTGCCGGATGTGTATGTTCCCTGCGAAAGTTGCGATGGCAAACGCTACAACAAAGAAACGCTGGAGGTGCGATTCAAAGGGAAATCCATTGCCGATGTGCTGAACATGACCATCGATCAGGCAGTTGAATTTTTTGAAAATCAACCGTCTATTCTTCATAAAATCAAGACTCTTCAGGATGTTGGATTAGGATATATCAAACTCGGACAATCGAGTACCACGTTATCGGGAGGAGAAAGTCAGCGTGTAAAGTTAGCCACCGAACTTTCTAAACGCGACACCGGAAAAACGCTTTATATTCTGGACGAACCAACAACCGGATTACATTTCGAAGACATTCGCGTGCTTCTTGGCGTGTTAAATCGGCTTGTGAACAAAGGAAATACGGTGATTATCATCGAACACAATATGGACGTAATCAAAGTTGCTGATTATATTATCGATATTGGTCCTGAAGGTGGTTCAGCAGGTGGAAAGGTGATTTGTAGCGGAACACCACAGGAAGTAGCTAATCATCCGACAAGTGAAACAGGACGGTTTTTGAAGAAGGAGTTGATGACCCCTAACCCCTAAAGGGGGATTATATTTGTTCCGTCTCTATTATTCAGAAAAATATATTATTTTTACATGTTCATTTTCAAATATAAAATTTTAAGAACACACATACTTAATCCCCCTTTAGGGGTTAGGGGTAATATTAAATAATTATGGCTGATAAAATCAAGAAGAAAGTACTTTTCATCGACCGTGATGGAACTATTATAGCCGAACCGCCGGTAACTTTTCAGGTTGACACGTTGGAACAAATGGAATTCTTACCCGGCGTGCTGCGTAATCTGCATTTGATCCGTCACAAACTCGATTTTGAGTGGGCAATGGTTACTAATCAGGATGGATTGGGGACCGAAGTTCATCCTCAGGAAAATTTCGATATTATACAGGCTAAATTTCTCCAAACACTGGAAAATGAAGGTATTCAATTCGATAAAATCTTTATTGATAAATCGTTTCCCGAAGATAATCTGTCTACACGCAAACCGGGAATAGACATGTTGACCGAATATTTCTCGGACGATTATGATTTAGCAGGTTCATTTGTAATCGGCGACCGGATTACTGATGTAAAATTAGCCAAAAATCTGGGTTGCAAAGCCATTTTTATAAGTGACGACAAAGAAATTCTGAAAGAAAAAGGATTAAGTGAATTCTGTGCTTTTCAAACTACAAGTTGGGACTGCGTTACTGAATTTTTATTTGCCGGAGAACGCACTGCAACGGTGAAAAGAACCACCAAAGAAACAGACATTCTGATTGACTTGAATCTGGATGGTTCGGGAAAATGCAGCATCGATACCGGATTGAAGTTTTTTGATCATATGTTAGAACAGATAGGAAAACATTCGGGTTCTGATTTGACCATCAGGGTAAAAGGTGATTTGGAAGTGGACGAACATCATACTATTGAAGATACTGCCATTGCGTTGGGTGAAGCTTTCGGTAAAGTATTAGGTGATAAACGTGGCATCGAACGGTACGGCTTTTACTTACCCATGGACGATTGTTTGTGTTCGGTGGCTTTGGATTTTGGCGGAAGAGCGTGGCTGGTTTACGATGTGGAATTCAAGCGCGAATATGTGGGCGATTTACCGACTGAAATGATTCAACATTTCTTCAAATCGTTCAGTGATTCGGCTAAAATGAACCTGAACATCAAAGCCGAAGGCGAAAATGAACATCACAAAATCGAAGGCATTTTCAAAGCGTTGGCAAAATCAATCAAAATGGCCGTGAAACGCGATATTTACCAATACGAATTGCCAAGCACAAAAGGAATTCTTTAATATCCAACTTATAAAGAGTTATTGCTGAAATCTTTAACCGAAACAAAGTGTGAAGAATTAATCGCTAAAACAGAAGAATTATGTCAGTGGATCAAAAAACGGCTTTAGAAAATGCCAAAAGATATGCTCAATTGGTTGGTGAACAAATAAATCCAACTAAAATTGTGCTATTTGGTTCGTTTGCAAAAGGAAATTGGAACGAAAACAGCGACATAGATATTGCGGTAATAATGACAACGATAGATCAGGATTTTCTTGAGATATCAAAGAAAATAAATCGACTTACCCGCAACATTGACACCCGGATTGAACCGGTTTTACTTCAAAGTAACGACGATAGAAGTGGCTTTTTATCTACTATTCTGAAAACAGGTATAACACTTTATTCGAATTAAAAAATAATCCCAACAAAATAGATAACCGGCTGAACTTCAATATAGAACCAACGGTCAACGAAGTTAAATTCAGCCGAATAGTATAGTATGGAAAGCGGAGCTTTGCTTCTAAGCTGATGTAGGCAGAAGCCTACGCCGAACAGGGGTTGCTTTAATTCATAATTCAAAATGCATAATTATATAATGACATTTTTTCTTCGCAATATTTTCATTACACTTTTATTCTTCATTTTTTGTCTGAGTCTTTGTGCACAGCCTTCTGCCGTTGAGCGACCACGTTTGGTAATTGGTATTATGGTGGATGGTTTGCAACAAAAACACATTGATTTGCTGTGGAACTATTTTGACCCGAACGGTTTTAAAAAAATTATCGGACAAGGTGCAAACTGCAGGAATGTTTCCTACAATATAGTTTCAGCCGGAAATGCCTCGGATATTGCAACAGTAATGACCGGAACAACACCTTTTTATAATGGAATTGTCGGAAATAATTTTTATAACAGAACAGAAGACGAAATGCAATCCATCATTCAGGATGACGATCAGATTGGCATTGGAACCAGGCAAACTTTGTCGGCTCATAAATTGCTTTCCAGCACGATTGTTGATGAAATCATGCTGGCATATCCGAATAAATCGAAAAGTTATGCGGTCGCTTTAGGTCCCGAAGAAGCCATTATGTTGGGCGGACACACAGCCAAAAGCGTGGCATGGATCGATGATATTAATATGAAATGGATTACTACCGGATATTACAGTGATGGACTTTCGCATTGGGCAGATGAGATGAACGTGAATGGCGTTTTCCAGAATTATATGACCCGAACCTGGGGACCGCTTTACAACATAAACACCTATTTATCCAAGCCAAATCGCGAAGACAAAAAATGGGGATTCTTTTACGATCCAACTACCAAACAAAACAAAAATTCGCAAGCTTCAATTCTGAAAAGAACGCCATCAGGCAACGGTTTGGTGACGGAATTAGGAATGAAAATTCTGGAAGAAGAACAGCTGGGAACGGACATTTATCCCGATATACTGTTATTGCAATTCACTGTAAAAACTCCATTTGAAAAAACTCCTGCTTTGCAATCGGCTGAAAAAGAAGATATTTACCTCCGACTCGATAAAGATATTCAGAATATATTACAGCAAATTGATGCAAAAGTGGGTTTGGATAAAACCCTGATTTTTATGTTTGGAAACCAAACTGCCGTTCATTCACCAACGGAACTGGGCGAAAATAAAATTCCTGCCGGATATTTCAATGCCGACCGGTCATTGGCGTTGTTAAGTACCTATTTGATGGCTGTTTACGGTCAGGAAAAGTGGATTTCGGGTTATTATGCAAAGAATATTTTTCTGAATAAAGAGAAAATTGCTGAGAAAAAGTTGAATTACACTGATTTCCAGAAAACTGTTACCGAATTTATGCTCGAATTTGAAGGGATTCAGGCTGCCTATCCTTCGTTGCAAGTACTAAATATGGGTGGAAATTCTAACTCCGAAATGGCACGACTCCGTAATTCAACCAATAAAAACTGTGTTGGCGATATAATAATCACCTTGTTACCCGGTTGGATGGAAGTTGACAATAAAAATAATCCGGTTGGTGAATCAAACGCCATTGTTTCCTACACACCGCTGTATTTTTATGGCTGGAAAATAAAACCGCAAACAGTTTCAGTATCCTATCAAACAACCGATATTGCTCCTACGATATCACGGATAATGGATATTCCGATGCCTAATGCCTGTATCGGAAAGCCGATTGAAGAAATAACAAAATAGCTGAAACGACAATAGTAAAATGTAAAATATGTCCGACTTTTGGTGGATGATTAAATGGTAAATAATAATATGAACTATAACTTTGACGAAATAATCGACAGGCATAAGACTGATGCTATTAAGATTGAACGATGTAAAGCTCTATTCGGTACCGAAAATGTTTTGCCGCTTTGGGTTGCCGATATGGATTTTCGCACACCCGATTTTATTTTCGAAGCCATTCGGGAACGCTGTAAACATCCTATTTTAGGATATTCCATGCCTCCTGAAGATTATTATCCAACCATAATTAAATGGATTAAAGAGCGGCATGACTGGGATATTATGCGTCAATGGATTGGTTTTTTACCCGGAATTGTCCCCGGTTTATCATTTTCTGTTCAGGCGCTTACCCAGCCGGGCGATCAGGTAATTGTTCAACCACCCGTATATTTCCCGTTTTTTCACGTGGTAAAAAACAATCATCGGGAGTTGATAAACAATCCGCTTAAAATAGTGAATGGAAAATTCGAAATGGATTTTGATGATTTGGAAAAGAAAATAACATCAAAAACCAAACTTTTTATACTCTGTAATCCCCATAATCCGGGTGGTCGTGCGTGGAGTTCTTTCACACTCCGAAAATTAGCAGAAATCTGCGCAAAACATAGTATTATAGTCGTTTCGGATGAAATTCATGCCGATATGGTTTTTGAGGGACATAAACATGTGCCGTTTGCTACTGTTTCGGAAACGGCTGCACAGATAAGTCTTACCTTTATGGCACCCAGCAAAACCTTTAATATGCCGGGACTTATCAGTTCTTACTATATTATTCCAAATGCCGAAATACGAAGCCGTTTTGTGGAATTTCTGGAAGCTTCTGAATTAGGAGGCGGGAATATTTTTGCGTATGCAGCAACAATTGCAGCTTTTGAAAAAGGCAATGATTGGCGCAAACAAATGCTTGAATACGTTCTAACAAACATTAATTTCGTGGTTGATTTTCTGAAAATTAATATTCCGCAAATTAAACCAATGATACCGGATGCTTCGTTTTTAATTTGGCTCGATTGCAAAGAATTAGGAATGGATGACGATGACCTTTTTGATTTCTTTGTACGAAAAGCAGGATTGGGACTAAACAAAGGAACCATCTTCGGTCCAGGCGGTGAATATCATTTGCGGCTAAATGCAGCTTGTCCGAGGATTGTGTTGGAAAAGGCAATGAAACAATTGAAGGAAGCGATAGCTACTTCGAGTTATTGATTGTATTTGCTACGCGATATTAATTCGTGAAATTAGTTTTAATTCGTATAATTTGTAATTTATGGAAGTAAAAATAGAACCCTCGTGGAAACATGCGTTGCAAGAAGAATTTGATAAAGAATATTTTGTCCGACTGACTGATTTTGTGCGTAACGAATACAAGACCAGATTAATATTTCCACCGGCATCGCTTATTTTCAATGCATTCGATCAATGTCCGTTTGAGAATGTAAAAGTCGTTATCCTTGGTCAGGATCCATATCATGGCGACGGTCAGGCACATGGATTGTGTTTTTCGGTTAACGATGGAGTGGATTTCCCTCCCTCCTTGCTCAATATTTTCAAAGAAATAGAACGTGATTTGGGAAAACCCATGCCGTCAAGCGGAAATTTGATTCGATGGGCACAACAAGGCGTTTTATTGCTCAATGCCACTCTTACTGTTCAGGCACATATAGCCGGTTCGCATCAGGGACGTGGATGGGAAACATTTACTGATGCCGTTATCCGGAAATTAGCAACCGAAAAAGAACAGTTGGTTTTTATGCTTTGGGGCTCGTATGCTCAACAAAAAGGGGCGTTTATTGACCCGAACAAACACTTGGTTTTGAAATCGGTTCACCCTTCTCCCCTATCGGCTTATCGCGGATTTATCGGGAATAATCATTTTTCCTTAGCCAATAAATACCTGAAAGAAAACGGACAATCAGAAATAAACTGGTAAAAGAATAAAACGCTTACAATTGAAATATTGTAAGCGTTTTCCTTTTAATCTGGATGACATGATCCAAACTTGCGACCATTCGTTCGCCGGTTTGTAAAGTGTATTTTAAAAATTCGATTTAACGATTCATTAAAATAGAATTTCTTTAGAAAATCGGGAGAGCATAAAAAAAAGAGACCTGTTTTGTTTTTAATAGTGTTATTTTGATAGTTGAAAGCCCGATTTGGTTTATTCCAGGTGTTCTGTGTTTAACCTGACTTTAAATTGCGTATCTTTGCATTTTATTAATAAATTATCCATGAGATTTGATGAACTACCGCTTTGTGATGCCGTATTGGACGGATTGCAAGCCATGAATTTTAAAGAAACCACTCCGGTTCAGGAACAAACAATCCCCGTAATTTTACAAAAACGCGATGTAATTGCCTGTGCGCAAACCGGTACAGGTAAAACAGCCGCTTTTATTCTTCCTCTTTTACATAATTTGCAAGCCGAACCGCATAACGAAAACTTCGTGAATGCCATTATCATGGCTCCAACACGTGAATTGGCACAGCAAATCGACCAGCAAATGGAAGGTTTTTCGTATTATACCTCTTTTTCGTCGGTGGCGGTGTATGGCGGTAACGATTCGCAGGCATGGGATGTACAACGACGCGGTTTGCAAAAAGGTGCCGACGTGGTGATTGCCACTCCCGGACGTTTACTTTCGCATATCAACCTCTACGACATTGATTTTTCGCATGTAAAATACTTTATTCTCGACGAAGCCGACCGTATGCTTGACATGGGGTTTTTCGACGATATTATGCAAGTGGTAAACCGTTTACCGAAAGACCGTCAAACCCTTATGTTTTCGGCCACTATGCCTCCTAAAATCCGTCAGTTGGCAAAAACTATCCTGAACAATCCTGTAGAAGTAAAAATTGCCGTTTCAAAACCGCCCGAAAGCATTATGCAAACGGCTTATATTTGCTACGAAGCCCAAAAACAAGGTATCATACGCCATTTGTTTGTAGAACAGGAAGCAACAAAAGTTATTATTTTCTCAGGTTCAAAACTCAAAGTAAAGGAACTTTTCAAGACTTTCCGCCAAATGGGACTTTCGGTGGGCGAAATGCACTCCGACCTCGACCAGTCACAGCGCAACCACATTATGCACGAATTCAAAAGCAACCGTGTAAGTATTCTGGTGGCAACCGATATTGTATCGCGTGGGATTGATATTGACGACATTTCGTTAATCATTAATTATGATGTACCGCACGATGCCGAAGATTATGTTCACCGTATCGGACGTACGGCGCGTGCTAGTGCCAAAGGGATGTCTATTACCTTTGTTTCGGAAGAAGAACAATACAAATTTAAACAAATAGAAGATTTCCTCGAAAAAGATATTTATAAAATTCCTATGCCTCCTGAATTGGGCGAAGTTCCCGAATATAAACCCGAATTGCACCGCTACGGACATAAAAAATTTACCGGAGGAAAAGGATCATTTCATCGCAATAAGTCGAAAAGATAAATTCTGGTTTTTTTGAAGACAGGGTGGATAAAGGTCAGCCCGTTATTGTTTTTACAATTTTGTTTTTGAAAACTTCCCGTAACTTTGCGTTTTCAGAACTTAAACTACAAAATGACACAAAACTTCCCGTATAATATACTTGATAAGCAACTAATCATACAGGAAATCAACAAGTTGGCTGCTTCTCATTTACCCTTTCTTTTTATAATTGACTATAAAGCCGAACAGGGTTATGTTATCGGGAAAGATGAATTGGATGAACGATTTGTCCGATTTCAAACCGAATCAACGAATCAACCGATTAACCAATCAACCAATCAACTATTGAATTGGCTGGTTCATCCTGTAAGTCTAAATGAATACCAGCAAAAGTTTGAATATGTGTTGGAGCAAATCCACAAAGGAAACTCTTATCTGGCAAATCTGACACAACCAACCAAATTACAAACCAACCTTTCATTATTAGATTTATATCAGCTTGGTTCTGCCAAATACAAACTTTGGCTCAACAGTAAGTTCACAGTATTTTCACCGGAAATTTTTGTGCGGATAAACAAAGGCATTATTTCATCGTATCCTATGAAAGGAACGATTGATGCGTCTATTCCCGATGCTGAAGCGTTGCTATTAAACGATCCGAAAGAAAAAGCTGAACATGCTACGATTGTGGATTTAATCCGAAATGACTTGAGTCTTGTGGCGGAGCAAGTGGAAGTGAAACGCTACCGGTATGTTGATAAAATCACTACCAATAAACAGGATTTATTACAGGTGAGTTCAGAAATTTCAGGACGTTTGCCGGAAAATTATCGGGAACGATTGGGAGATATTTTGTTTGCCTTGCTGCCTGCTGGTTCCATTTGTGGAGCTCCGAAACAAAAAACCCTCGAAATCATTGAACAAGCCGAAGGTTATGATCGCGGATTCTACACGGGTATTTGTGGTTGGTTTGATGGTGAGAACCTCGATTCGGCGGTTATGATTCGTTTTATTGAACAAGAAGGGAATAAGTTGATTTTTAAAAGTGGCGGTGGTATAACCTCACAAAGCGATTTGAAAAAAGAATATGAAGAACTAATTCAGAAAGTATATGTGCCGATTCGTTGAATCAATACAATTAAAAGCTGGTCAATTCAAACGTCTTGAATTGCATCAAGTTCGCCTACAGAAAGCGTTGGAGGAATCTTATCCGAATGTAAAAGTGATTGAACTGGCTGAATCATTGAAAAATACATATTTCCCAACCGAAGGATTGTTCAAGTGTCGCGTTGTGTATGATTCTGAAATTAGGCTGATTGAATTTGCACCCTATATTCGGCGCGAAATCCGTTCGTTGAAATTAGTGGAAACGAAACTGAAAAGTCGTGCTTACAAACTTGAAGACAGAAGCGGACTGAATGCTGCTTTTGCTCAACGGGACGATTGTGATGATGTTTTGTTGGTAAGAGACGGATTGTTGATGGATACATCCTATTGTAATATTGCACTTTATGATGGTGAAAACTGGTTTACACCGGGGATTCCACTGGTTTACGGAGTAAATCGTGCTGAATTACTGGCTGAAGGAAAACTGATAGAAAAAGACATTGCAGTTGATGAACTAAAAAATTACCGGCAAATTGCTTTGTTTAATGCCATGATTGAGTTTGGAGAATTGGTGTTGGATATTGGCAAGATATTTTAGTGCAGAATTAAATATCAATTACCGATAATGATGAAAATCTGAGTGGCTTTAGCCAAATAAATCTTTATTTAATCCTTTGTCAGCCGGTTATTTGCCGTTTGAAACAACGAATAATATTTTCCCTTCAAGTTCATAAGCTCCTGATGGCTGCCCGATTCAAGCACTTCACCTTCCTGAAAGAAATAAATCAGATCTGCCCATTGCACCGTGGTGAGTCGGTGACTGATGATAACCGCCGTTTTTTCGCGCGATAACTTTTTTAAACTGGTAATAATTTGCAATTCAGCATCCGCATCCAATGCACTCGATGGTTCATCCATCAGTATCAAAGGCGAATCGCGGTAAAAAGCCCGTGCGATAGCCATTTTTTGCCATTGTCCGATACTCAGTTCTTCGCCGCCTTTAAACAGATTGCCAAGCAGCGTATTGTAACCATCGGGCAAATGCTCAATAACCTCATCAATTCCGGCAGCCTGAGCCACCTTCTTTGCTTTTTCCAAATCGATAGGCGTGCTGATATCGCCCAACCCAAGATTTTCGATAGCCAGGATATTATAGAGCGCGAAATCCTGAAATACAGCCGTAATATTAGCGCAAACTTCCTTTTGTCCTATCAGGGCTGAATCAACATTATCAAACAGAATTCTTCCGTTATCGGGTTCATAAAAACCACAAAGCAGTTTAATCATAGTCGTTTTTCCGGAACCGTTGGCACCGACGAAAGCGACCGTTTGACCGGCAGGAATGGTGATATTCACCAATTTTAGGGCATCTCGTTTGCTCGATTCGTAGCGGAACCCAACATTTTCAAACCGGATTTCTTTTTTCAATGAAAACAACAAATCAGTTTCAGACTGAGTTTTCAACCGTGTTGGCATATTCAGGAATTCAATGAAATCTTTCAGAAATGTATTGTCTTCTATAATTTGCATGATGGAACGGAAAAAGTCATTTAAAACCGAATACCCGCGCTGAAAAGCAAAGAAAAACAGGACAACAGTTCCAATCGAAAGTTCGCCCTTCATTTTGAGAACCGAAACAAACCCCAACGAGATAAATATCAATACAACCGCGAAAACCTGCGCTAAGATTCCCATGCGGAGTTCTGATTGGCGAAGTGAAATTTTTTGTTCAAAAAGAGTATCCTGAGCTGTAGAAAACCGATGACGGAAGAAATCAAAAAACCCAAACAGTTTCAGTTCTTTTGCAAAGGGGAAACCGGTGAGAATGCGGTTGTAATAATACATTTCGCGTTCTTTCGTGCTCTGAAATTCTTTCAGTTTATATAATTCTTTTGAGAATTTTAGTCTTACAAGAATACCAGGAAGTATAGCGACGAGCAAAATAAGAACCAAATACCAGCGAATAGAAATAAATAATCCAACCAAAAACAATGCGGAAGCTATCGATTTTATCCCCAGCAGCAATTCATTCAGTATCTTTATCGGACGGTAGGATGCCTCCTGCACAGCACGATGGATTTTATCCTGTTTTGCCGGGTTTTCGTAGTTCGATAAGTCCAGCGAAGCATGTTTCCCCTGTAATTTTTCGTACACACGGCGGGTAACCGATTGCGACAATTTCTCTGTGTAATAAGAGTTGATTTCCGATAATACGGCACTCATCAGGAAAACCAGCGCGGTAACAATGAGAAGGGTTATGAAAACCAAAGGTTGTGGGTTCTGAGTACCGGTTGAACGGGTAAGTTGATCAATTAATAATTTGATGCATACGATAATAACAAAAGGAATAATGCCCTGAAGTACCGCAATAATCGAATTGATTAAAAACAAACTTCCGGAATTCTTTACTATGACCGATATATTAGAACGTAAAGATTGAAAACCCGTATGAAGTCTGTTGACCTGAGATGTTAGCCGGAGCAGCATATCATAAACGGGTATGAGCACTTTTGAGAAATATTGGGTGGTAAATCGTTGAAATTTCCTGACAGGACTCTCTAATTTTTTGAAACGATTCTTACGTTCAAATGAAGTGATTTTTCCAAACAAATCATCGCATGTAAAGGGTGCATCTTTCTGGTAGTTTTTATCTCCTTTAGTCATATACATTCTAACATCATTTTGATGAAAAATGTCAACTAACCTGTGAGCAATCAGTTTATCGTGAGCCTTAAATACAACAATGTCGCCAATTTTCAACTCATCGGGACTGCATTTTTCAACGCACCCCAAATCACCGTCCTGTAAGGTCGGATACATACTGTTTCCCTGCATACGGAAACTCACGGTATGATTTTCGTCCAACAAGGATTCGGCAAGATCTTGCAACTGGTTATTTAATTCCTCCGGTTTCATTTTCTAAAATAAATTTAACTACACTTTCATCGGGAACGAACCCTAATTCATAAACAGGAACTGAAGCGCAAAGTTCGCTGAAAAAGCTCAACCGGCTTTCAATAAACTGTTTCTCGAAATTGTTTTGAATGCAAAATGCCATCACTTTCGTAATTGCCATAGCGCCGGTCAGCTTTTTCATCATATTTTCAGGCGAATGACTGATGATATACAGCGCGCTCAGCGGTGCCACTTTGGGAATATCGGCGTAATACATCGGTGTATTGTAAACGGAATAGCCGTTCTCACGTTTTCGGATAATAAGCCGGTCGTCGTTAACAATCCCATTTCCGGCTGCCGACCACATTTTCGACATGGTACTTTTGCCGGCACCCGAAAATCCGGTGAAAATGCGTGCATTTTTGCCATCGAAAGCACACGAGGCATGCATCATCACTGCATTCGTCTTTAGAGTCAGGTAGTGCATTACAATAGGTCCCAAGGGATATTTCAGCGGCATAATATTATTCTCGGATGTAGCTTCGGAATACACTTTCCAATGCGAAAAAGTCTCGTCCAACATAGCTACTTGTTGGATTTCATCAAAGCGCTCTTGGTCGTAAATAATAAATCCAAAATTTCTTCCGGTTCGATAAATGGAGTAGAAGAGTTGCTCTTCGTTTTTAGCCTCAAAAACCAATTCGTCCGGTTGAAACGTCAAGGAAGGAATGGCCCTAAAACATTGCATCGTTACGTCTGCATCCCTTTCTTCTTTTTGCACGACAAAAGGCAGATAACCTTCTTCCAGTTCAATCACCGAGTCTGAAAAAAGACGTATCAGGAATCCGGCAATAACGAGGTTGATTGAGTTTTGTTGATTTCCCATTTATCGCTCATCCCTTTTTTATAAACATGATTTCCATCTGTCTCAGGAAATTTTCAATGTCTTTTCTGGCTGTTTCCCTGTCGATAGCGAATGTTTCGGTCAGTGCATTCTCCATGTCTTCAACCGTAGTTTTTTCAGTACTATTTTCCCAGATAAATTTGGCTGTTTCATTCAGGGTAAACAGTTCGCTCATTTGGGCTACGTTTCCGGTCAAAGGCACTAAAATCAATTCATTGCCTACTTCACGGGCAACAAATTTCGATTTAAGCTGGTAAAGTGTTTGAATTTCCATAGTATATCTTTTATATGAAAGTTTAATCTTTTCTCTCTATGTGCAAAGATAAGATTTTTTTTTATTAGTGACGGCTTCACTCATCACATCTATTGAAATCACAGTAGTGTAGCCGTCACTAAAGTTGAGGGCGAATCGGAATTTACGTGAGATGACGGAGTTCCAACTCCGTCAAGCTGTTCTCTGATTTGTCGGAATCGGAGTTCCAACATCCCGGAAGAGACTGGGATGACGGAGCCTGCCTGAGGCAGTCAGGTTCCGACTCCGTCAAACGAGTAAAAAAAAACCGCTGCCAGCGGTTGAAAACCCTGATAACGGTTAGAAGTAAAATATTGGCAAATTAGTATAATGCCCTGATAGGCGTAGTGTGTAGGTTGTTAGTGACAGCCCGTTTTAAGCAAATAGAAGATGCCATCAAATATATCTCGAATTTCATATTTTCGAGGACGTTTGTCTTTTAAAAGGTCATTTGCTATGTTCCATCGGCTATCGGTGAGGTTGGTTGAATCCGTTTTCATTGTTCTTTATGTGTTTGATTTCCATAAAGTTACGAATTTTTATTCAACTAAACAACTGATAGTCAGTTTATATATACATTATTTTTTAAACAGTTTCTTAATACCAGTTCATTGGCAATATCATTCACTTTTTTGCCTTCGGCAAGCATAAACATGATTTCGCGTTCGCGGTTCGACAATTGTACTTGTGCTAAAGCATCCATTTCGGGCACAAAATCAAAAGCCATATATTCGGCCAGCGCATTGCTCAGATACCTTCCTTTTGTACTGATTTTTCTGATAGCAATAACCAACTCATCCAGTGCCGCATCTTTCCAAAGGTAACCTGCCGCACCGGCTTTTAAGGTGCGTAATGCAAATTTATCTTCGGAATGTTTGCTCAACACCAAAATAGGAAGTTCCGGCTTCACGATTTTCAGGTCGCTAAGTAAATCAATCCCGATTCTGCCGGGCATATTCATATCCAACAGCAAGACATCGCATTCGAAATCAGGCTTTTGTATTTTTTCGAACACATCGACTCCATCCTGTGCTTCACCTGCTACAATTATGTCAGGCTCTTCTTTCAGAATCTTTTTTAATCCTTCACGAATAATTGCATGATCGTCAGCAATAAATACTTTTATCATAACCTTATTTTTTAAGTTCATTACTTTATACTCTTAAATTCCCATTTGCAGAATCAACCGGACTGGAAATAACCAGTTTCTGTCACTATTACGCTCAATAGGAGTATGACCAATTGAATGCTAAGTATTGTTGCTCAATGACTTTTCCTGCCACTGTTAATCCTCCGGAAGTGTTCATATCTACAAAAATACCTGTTCCGGTAGCATCGCTGTTCATGTTGAAAGTTGTTGCGGATAATGTTTTACCTGAATTCAATGTGAGTTTCGCTTCCGGATTGATGGTAAGTGAAGTTGTTGTAATATTTTCATCAATTGTTACTGTATGACCCGATAAAATGGTAATAGCGGTGGCAGATGCATCCGGAACTGAAATGGCTGTAATCCAATTTGTACTACCATCGGATGAAGTTTCCCAGGTTGAAGTATTACTCCAATTTCCGGTAGTTTTTGAACGGAAATAATTGGTAGTAAAAGATACTATTTTGAAAATAAGCGTGAAACGAGTATCAGTAGGAGTGGCATCCGAAGCGAAGCTATAAGGAGTACCGACAGTCAATTCGTGTTCTGTACTAAGATAATTATCTCTCAGTATTATTTTGGTGTGAGCATCAAAGTTGCTTATTTCAGAGGCTTTCATGGTGAAAGTGTTTGACTTTCCGGGGCGGAAACCTACTGCTAATGCGGTACCCGAAGTATATGAATTCATACCGTTGATAGCCAATTCTTCATCACTTACTGAGGTATAAATTTTAGGTATGGTCGAATTGGCATTCATCATTTTTGGCGAATCGTAAATATCACAACCGTCACAAGCATTGGTATTGAAATACACTATTGTTTCGTCAGTGTTCGTGCCATTTGATACCTGAAGGCGCAATACTTGTTGTAAAGTGTTTGCTGGTTTTCCCCACCCCACATTCACCGAAAGCAGCACACATAAAGCCAAAACCAAAGAAAACCGAAGTAAAAAATTGTTTCGTGTAGAAACCATTTTTTTTGAAGAATTAACAGTTTTCATAATAATTTTTTTTTGGATTTTTAGAACCAATAAGTATCTTAACTTGCAAATTTTATTCGAATTAAATCCATCATTTAATTAGGCAACAAATATAATTGTTTTACTCTAACGTGTTGTTATCCAGCAACTTGTAATATAAATTTTTAGCCATGTAGCATTCTTTACATTGATTTTAGATTTCGTTTAAATATCTAGCAAAGGATGTTAGGAGGAATCATAAATTCAATCAAATCAATTAAAGACAACGATCTGATAATGAAGAGGAGTAAATTAATTTTGTACAGAAAAAAAATTTTAATAGTATTCTGTCGTGGTAAAAAATTGTAAGATACCTTTAAATGGTATTACATTTAAAAAACTTCTTTTTATTTCCAAAAACTTAAAAACCATTTTCATGAAAATAGATTGTAGAATCCACTAAATCATTTGCATTTATTTATCAATTAAGCCTATTTTTTTAATATTTTTTATAGCTATTTTGCTTGCATGGAATGAAAAAAAATATGAAATGAGCATCGTTTTGAAGTGAGCATGTAAAAATTACAATTGTCGTACGATAAAATATGTAGTTTTATTTCTGGTGAATGATTTATGGTCTGGTACCTCAAATTTCGGAGCTAATCAGGAGGAGAAGAGAGATGGGAAGTGATAAATGAGTTGTGAGTGCGGGTAAAAAAAACGAGTAAAAAAAAAACCGCTGCCAGCGGTTGAAAACCCTGATAACGGTTAGAAGTAAAATATTGGCAAAATTGAATCCTTGCAGTATTGTCAGAAAGAAAAAGGATTAATTATTTATGCATGGGTATTAATGACCAACCATTTGCATGCAATAGTAGGTAGTTCAAGTGAGAACAAAGTTTCGGATACGATTTACAGAAATAATTCCCTGTTCAGTAGCTCGATGGTTTTTATCACCGCGCTTTCCGATCTGAAATTCAGGTGGTTTTTGCTCAGAAGTTTATTGATGACTTTTCGTTGATCCGGAAATAATTTCAGGAACGAATGACGCGTAATCCTGCCAGTTACAAAACAGGTTCCCGAAGGCAGCTTGATATAGTACAGCGGTTTTGGCTCAAGAACATCGATCGAATAAGTTTTATTATCTTCAATGATATTCTCAGCTTCCACTCTCATAATCCGGCGCTGGATAAAGAATGAAATTTTTCCTTCTACAGCTGCTTCTGCAAACACTTGTGAGTGATGTCCGGTTGCAGATTCAACTATATCGATTCGTCTGAAATGAACCTGTTCGCCCTTCATATTAACGTACCAGAATTCGTTGAGAGATAATTTGTCAAGTATGACTTGATTGGAATTCACAGGATTAAGCCACACTACCTGATCCAGCAAACCGTTATATTTTATATCCTTTTTATGTACAATTTGTCCGGTTGCAAGCAATATTTCACTTTCCATCCAATCGTCCGTAATAAACGGATTACCTTTGAACCGTTTAAATTCGTTATAAGATTCGCCGGTTAATTTAGGAGCAAAAACCGAATCGACAGTCGAAACTCCAACAGGGAAACTGGTCATGCTAAATGCCGGAATGCAAAACATCAGAAGTGCAACGAAAATAGTATGTTTCATTTGTCGGTTATATTGGGTTGATTAGTGACTTTGATACTTTTACACACGCTCACCGGTGTTCCGTTTTCCGAAATTCCTTCCGCCCTGATAATGAAATCACCGGTATTGTCCGAAGTATAGAACCCGAAGCTGGTGGTGCTGTTTTCATTCAATTCCAGACCGGGATTCCAATAAAGCAATTGTTTGAAGAAAGGAGTAGTGGCGCTTCTGAGTGAATCCGGCTGAACCGTTACGAGCATGTTCCCACCTTGCCGTTTTTCATTTTTAATCCGTAATGACTGCGGAGCAGGAGTTATTTTCAGAATTTCATTCGAGTTGCTGGTTATGGCTATAACGCCATTAAAAACCAAATCCCCGAAAACTCTTTCGGCCGCAAGGAGGTCGATTTTTTTTATTTTATCAGAACCTAGTCCCATTATCTTGTTTACATCGTCCACATAAACGCCGTCGAGGAAGATAACCGGTTCGGAATAAACGAATGTAGTGACATTCATCATCTGGACTTTATAAGTTTCTTTATTCTTATTAACCTGAATCGTTGGGAATAGCTCCACTACAATTTCCGGGAAATCGTTCAACGGAACGAAATCAGACAACACGGTGGTTTTTACCGGATTATAATAAAACCGAGGACAAACCGAACTCTTTTCGGGCGTGGGTTCTTCTTTTACATCATTGTTCAACTGATAGGTTTTGTTGATATAAACAATTTGCTGGCTTTTGGCAAGCTGTGCTTTGGAACTGCCGCTATTCAAAACCATTGAAGGATTCCATTTGTACGGCAGCTCAAAATCATCCTCCAACCTGATTTTCCAATGCTGTCCGGTCGGTACATCTTTTATGGTTAAGAATAGCTGTTTCCCGTTGTAATAATCGTCAAGCAGCAACTGAAAGAATCCGTTTGAATTGGTAGTGGCATATTGCAAATTTGGAATACTATCGATGCGGGACAATAATACAACTACATCGGAAATGTTTTTTCCGCTCATTTCATCCTGCACAATTCCACGAAGTATTTTTCCGGTACTTTCGGGCAAATAATCGTTTTCTGGTCTGATTTTAAATGCATCATTTGATAATCCTGCCATCGTTTTGACAATCGTTTTATCCGGAAATGTATTCGTTTCTTCACTGACCGAAACGGCAAGTGTTGCCTTCGAATTCAGTTTACCAAGGCTTACCTTTACTTTTTCGCGTGGACCATATTCTGTTTTGTCGGTCGTAATGACGAAAGTGGAATCTGTTTGCAGAGCTTTGAACGTATCGGTCAGAGCAGGAATTGGGAGTTTAAAATTCAGTTCTTTATCAAAACGGTTGACAATAACAATTTCCTTATTGAAGAGCGGTGCTCCCTGATTTTTCATCATACTTGTAAATGCCACCAGTTTGTACACGCCCGATATTAACGAATCGGGTAAAACAATCCGTCCGTTGGATGTTCCGGTGGTAATATCCACTTTTATTTTAAGAACCGGATTCTGGTTGGCTGCTCTAATCAGAATATATCCAACTTTGCTTATTTCCGATCGTTTTCTGTTTTCGGCATCAAGCACATAAAACTTATAATAAACCGGTTCGCCGGCAATATAAGTCGTGCGGTCGGTTTGAAGATATACCGCTTCCTGTCCTGAACCTTGAGCATAGATATTTCCTGACACCAGTGTAACGATTTGTAGTGCCAATAAAAAGAAAACTTGTTTTAAAAATCTCATCATGAATTCATATTAATTAATGATTCCACCAACTTGGGAAGGGAATTATAGTAAACGCCGGATCTTTCGGAGCACTTGAAGGGTCTTTGTCCCAAATTTTATATCTTTCGTTGTCTGCAAAAGGAATGTCTATATAGTCCGTTTTATACAATGTTACTTTGCCGTTTGAACTCATTGGATTTATAATAAAAGCCGCGTGAGTAACCGATGAAACTTCAAATAATCCGAGTACAATTTTAGAAGGATTATTGATGCACTTCATATTGCCATACAGTTGCGAAGTCACCGGATCGAATAACTTACCGCTGGAAGCCAACTGTGTATTTGCCTCCTTGTAAAAGTTATAGGAATCATTGTTAATGGTAAACTGATTTAAACGAACATAATAGTATCTGACAACGGTTGCCGGAGGCATTCCAAGTCCGTAACTTGTTATTCCAAATGGCATAAAACCAAGCGAATGATTTTTTATCACCGTGTTGGTTGAAACTGATCGTTCATCGGTAATATTTTCATTCACATTGACATTAAATACTCTCCAGCCGAAATAGAACCAATGCCAGGATGTAGTATCCGTTACAGCTTCCTCGTAGGTGTACTGAACTGTAACATTGGTACTGAACCGGCACAATGGCGGAGTTACGTTTTTGGGTTCAGAGGCGAAAAGATCAACACGGATATCGGCTCCATCGGTTGTTTTGTAGTTATTCTCCGCATCCATATAACCCTGCGAAGTATAATAACCCCGGATGCTGTCGTAATTCTGCTGTGGAAGAAGGATTTCTACACCCGATTCGTAGATATTGCCATCGGTTGTTTCGATATGCAATTTATAGGTATTGCCAATTTTTGCCTTGAAAGAAGACGCAAGCGTGTAATTCCCTTTTCCTGTATCCGAAAGCGTATAGGTGTTATTAAGGTTATCAATAACCGTGAGCTTTGCTCCGGTAACCGAACTCGAAATGGAAACCGAATCGAAAGGAAAAGGAACCGCTTTCGACAGTTTAATGGTGAAGGGTCCTGCTTCGTTTGTAATCAATCCTTCTACAATCAATGCTTCCGTATTTGAATTAATCACCGGATTGTAAATCTCCGTGCACCGGCTGAAAACCACTGCCAGCAATATAATCAGAAATATATTTTTTAGTTGAATCATTTTCCGGAGTTTTTAAAAGGTAAAATTGTAAGTCAACGTTGGAATTGGTTTCTCAATAATGAACATTTGGTACATGTTGAAAGTTTGGTAAAATTTCGATTCCAGTTGTGAAGTTGATTTATAAAAAACCGAATACGGATTTTTCTGCCCGTACACATTCAGGATGGAGAACGTCCAGCTTCCTCTCCATTTTTGTTTCAGACGCAATGTTTCATCGTGCGTAATGGCAATATCAAGCCGGTGAAAATCGGGAAGCCGGTATTTATTCCGGTCGGAATAATAAACGTACTGTCTTCCGTCGTAATTATACTTCAACTCCGGCAGTGTCACCGGTTTGCCGGTATTGTATGAAAATGTGCCTGATACCCACCATCTTCTGGTCAAATGGTAATTGCCCATGACTACAAAGTTGTGCGGTTTATCAAATGGTGATGCGTAATAATTATTTCCATTGATCTGGTCCAGCGCGTATGGGCTGATGGTGTGCCTCATCGAACGGGAATAGGTATAACTTGCCCAACCCGTCAGGCGCCCGGTATTATTCTTTACGTACAATTCCACGCCGTAATTATATCCCGAGGCATTCAGCAAATCGGTTTCTAACGAATTGTTTACCACAATCGATGCTCCATCGCGGTATTCCAGAACATTGTCCAGTTTCTTATAATAAACTTCAACAGAAGTTTCCACCGCATTCTGACTGAAATTGCGGAAATAACCCAACGCAAACTGATTACAAACAAGCGGCTTCACATTCGGACTGCTCATTTTATATACATCGGTTGGCGACATGACGGCGGTATTGGTAATCAGGTTGATAAACTGACTGATGCGGTTGTAACTGAATTTCACCGAACTCAGGTTGTCAATCGAGTAACGCATCGAAAGTCGCGGTTCAAGGCTTGTATACCATTTTATGACTTGATTGTTTCCATAACTGAGCGTATCCATTATGTTTTCTGACGTATGGGGCGCGTTTGAATTGAAAATGTAAGTGGTGCCCGGTCCGAGATATGCATAATTGGTAAGCCTGAGCCCGAATTCCCCGCTTATTTTAGGCGTAAACGTGATGTTATCGCTGATATAAGCTGACATTTCCAACGCATTTTCTTGATTTGTCGATAATGGTTTAACCTGGGACGTCGCAGTGACAGGCGTAAGTTTACCCGGTTGCAGCAGGTACTGGATGGCATTCACTCCAAAGTCAACCGCATGTTTTTCATTCGGTTGCCACGTGAAATTAAGTTTGGCGTTAGTGTAGTTGATGGAAGAATTAATTTTATAGGCATCGTCAGGTTTCAACGGATCCATGTCAATAAGATCGTTGCGGTAACGGCTCATACCCACTAATAACGACGAATACAGTTTGTCATTAAACACATGCGAATAACGGACGGAAGCCAGCGTATTGTCGTAATGATAAGGCGATGATTTGGTAAAAGCAAACTTATCATCGCTGAAATAACCGAAAAGAATCAGGCTGTTTTGGGGATTAAACCTGACAGTGAGTAAGGCATTCAGGTCATAAAAATCCGCGGAACTATTCTTTAAAGACGCATCGGGCAATAAATGCAACAACCAGTCGGAATACGAAGTGCGTCCACCAACCAGCAAAGTAACTTTCTTATTGAAAAGCGGAACTTCGAGGTTCAACCGTGAATCCAGCAGACCGATACCGCCTTTGAAAGACAATGTATCGGGATTACTTGCCAGGCGGATATCCATTACCGACGAAGCTCTTTCGCCGTATTTGGCCGGAATTCCCGCTTTCAGAAAATTGACGCTGTTTACACCATCCGGATTTACCGCCGAAGTCAGCCCGAACATGTGCGACGAATTAAACAACGGCACATCTTCAACCAGAATCAGGTTTTGATCGGCACTTCCACCGCGTACAAAAAATCCGGTTCCGAATTCGCCGGTCGATTGTACACCAGGAAGCAACGTAACACTTTTAATAATATCCTTTTCGCCCAGAAACATGGGCAATTCCTTGATGGTCTTCGCATTCAGCCTGATCGAACTCATTTGTGTGCGAATGAGGTTCAAATTGGCGGCTTTATCGATCACCACTACTTCTTTCAGTAATATCGATTTCTCCGCCAGTTCAAAATCAACAATTCCATTTCCGCCCACTTTTATGGTCTTGTTGTTTTCTTCGAAACCGCCGTAATTCATCCTGATATCATATTCGCCGACGGGAATTGTAAACTTATAATTTCCATTCCGGTCGCTGGAAGCTGTTACATTCAGTTTGTCAATGTCAACTCTGGCGCCAAACAAAGGTTTACCGTTTTTGGCGTCAATGATTTTTCCTGATATAGTGGCTTTTGTGGCATTCCCGAAATCATTTTCGTCGCCGATAATCAGTTTTCCCTTGCTGTCCTTTTTATTGGAGTAATTGCGGATTTCCACCGGAGTAAAGACATAACTGACCGGATTTAAAGCGACACAATTCAATTCGGTTAATCGTTTGACAATAATCAGGCATTCTTCCAGCGGCAGTTCGGCAATCGATTCCCTGAACCGTTTATTTTCGAACCATTCAGGCTCGTAATACAGTTTTATGTGATTGTTCCGTTCAATTATCGGAGCTAAGGTGCTGAATGATACCAACCTGGTGGTATCTCTTGTCGAAACTTCTTTTTGTTTCGCGCTTATCGGGAAGAAGGCGGGTTGGGATGCTAAAAAGAAAAATAACGAAAGGAATAAGAGTAAAGTTTTTTTCACAAGAATACGGATAATCAGATAATTTACGGGCAAACATTGTAATTAACGGAGATTTTTAAAAAACATTGCCTTTCAGGAAAAAGAAATATCCATTTTTACTCTTATTCCGCCTTGATTTGACGTAATATTCTCCTTTATTGCTTTTTACATTCTTCGCATAATTTGAATTTAGTTTCAATAGAAAAAAATAAGTACTTCGAAATATTTAATGATATATTTTAGTTGTGACCCCCAACCCCCAAATGGGGGCTTTAAGACATAGTCGCTGATATTTTATTTAACCCCAAGTCGCTTCTTAGAAGCACTCTTAAGCCTCCGTCAGCTGACGGATTGGGGGGTCGGAAAAGATTAAGAAATTAAGAAATATATCAATAATACTTATTTATTACTTAGAAACTGTTTAAAAAAAATTCTTAAAATCTGTTTAGCATCAGTTTAATCATAGCTAAACGTATCATATTTTCGCTTGTGTCAGTAAGAAACTCGAAATCTTTAGAAAGTCTTCGATAACTTTCAAACCAGGCAAACGTTCTTTCAACCACCCATCTTTTGGGTATAACTTGAAATTTAG
>Ga0209429_10000181_pt1 | contig 45852 bp, 46 predicted proteins | sample BarGraNGADG00212_3_FD_184493 | JGI IMG/M metagenome (GOLD analysis project Ga0209429, IMG submission 184493) | Arctic peat soil microbial communities from Barrow, Alaska - Barrow Graham LP Ref core NGADG0004-212 (SPAdes) (version 2) | ecosystem: Environmental > Terrestrial > Soil > Wetlands >... | reverse complement strand
CTCGCGGAGCTGCTCGGAATCGCTGATGTGGCCGGCGCGGGGTAGAGGGTAATACACGGACGCTGTCGAAAAACCCCTTGTTTACGCTGAATTCCGCATGTCGCAGGATCTAAGTCGGAAACTCAGGTTAGCTGATCTCTATCGATTCTACCTGGAACTCGCGCCCGGAGATGATCTCCGTGGAGGTGCCCTTGCACTCGGGGCAGGTGAAGTCGTACTCGACGACCTCGAACTCCTTGCCGCACTCCTTGCACTTCGTGATGAGCTTGGTGTGCCGGAAGTTCAACTCCGCATCCTGGGCGATGGTGTCCTTGCCGATGATCTCGAAGTAGAACCGCACCGAGTCCTCCATCACCGTGCTCATTTCGCCCATCACCATGTTTATCCTGGTAACCTTGGTGGCGTTGTTCGCCTGGGCGTGCCTCAGCACCACCCCGAGCATGCTCTCCGTCACAGACAGTTCGTGCATCTGGATCCGATCTTCGTTCAGTGGGCCACTCGTCAAGTGAACCAGAATTCGCGACTTTGTCAAAGCCATGCCGCGGCGCGTCAGGCGGCGGCGAGGATGATAAACACAAGCGCGGCGAGGCCCACGCGGTAGATGATGAAAGGCAGAAGCGTGTGGCTCTTGAGGTACTTCATCATCCAGGCGATAGCCACGAACCCGCTCAGCGCCGAGGTGATGAACCCGGCGATGAAGATGCCGGGGCCGTGGGCCGGGAAGCCGTTCTTCGCCAGTTTCAAAGCTTCGTAGATCCCGGAGCCCGCTATAATCGGGGCCGCCATCAGAAAAGCGAAATGCGCGGCTGCCTCGCGGTCGAGGCCGTCCAGCATGCCGGCCGAGATCGTGATGCCTGAACGCGATACCCCGGGAAACAGCGCGAGCACCTGGGCGCCGCCGACTATCCCCGCGTCCTTCATCTTCAAGCGGCTGAAGTCCCTGTCCCGCTTCCCGAGCAACTCCGCGGCGGCCATGACGGAAGCCCCGAGGAGCAGCAGGATCGCGACCCAGCCGGAGGTCCGGAAATGGTCCTCTATCACGTTGTTGAGCAGCGCCCCGGCGATCGCCGCCGGGATGCTCGCGAGGATCAGCATCCAGGCAAGCTTCATGTACCTGTCCCAGTCGGCGGGCCGGTGCCGCAGCGACAGGAAGAAGGCCTTGATGAGCACGATCCACTGCCGGCGGAAGAAGACCAGCAGCGCCAGCAGCGTGCCCAGGTGCAGAGCGACATCGAACGCCGTGCTGACGCCCTTGGTGGCGACGAAGACGTTCCAGCCGAAGAGCTTCGGTATCAGCACCAGGTGCCCGCTGGAGCTTATAGGGATGAACTCCGTCAGGCCCTGGATTATTCCCAGGAACGCCGCCTGCAGTATCAGTACCAAGGTTCTCCTACGGGTCTAACGACTCTGCCGGATCCGCTCAGACGCTCGCCAGCTTCCTCTCGAGGAACTGCTGGTACTCGTAGAGCGCCGCGAGGGTCTTGGCGCCCCGTTCCGGGGACGGGTATATCACTACCTCGCTCTGTCTCGCGAGCATAGGCGTGATAGACCCGGACGTCGGGAACGAGACCGCTATTATCGGCTTCTGTGTCTCCTCCATCAGGCGTATGACCTCGGCGCGGTAAGCCTCGTCGGTCTTCTGCAGCTCTTTAAGGAACTCGCTCGTGATGACCTTGGGCTTGATGCGCTCCCGCTCGATCTCGTCCATCATCGGGCCCTCCAGAACGAACGATTGGAAGGAGGAGGTCGCGCCCATCGTTCCGAGGCTTATTATCGAGTCCACGCAGTTGCAGCGGGCGATGATCTCGAGGCACTGGAAGTGCATCGACAGGTCGAGCGTGCCCACCAGGTCGACAGGGTTGCCGCGGCTCCAGTACGGTGGCAGGACCGCATCAAGCTCTCTGAGCGTCTCCTCCGGGAATTCCACCAGCTCGAGCCCGTGCTGCGCGAGGGCATCCGCGGTTACGACCCCCCAGCCGCCGCCCCAGGTCAGGACCCCGACCCTCTTTCCCTTTGGCGGTGGAATAGCCGCGAACGCCTTGGCGATATCGAGCATCTCCTCGGTGGTGTCCGCCTCTATCATGCCCGTCTGCTTCATGACGCCTTCGAAGATGGCCTCATCGGCCGCGAGCGCCGCGCTGTGGGACGCCGCCGCTCTCGCTCCCGCCTGCGTCTTCCCCGCCTTGAGGACGACGATCGGCTTTTTCGGGGAGGTGTTGGCCGCTACCTCGATGAACCGCCTCGCGTCGCGCAGCCCCTCTATATAGAGGAGGATGACCTCGGTCGCCGGGTCGTCCGCGAAGTACTCCAGGTAATCAGCGGCCTTGAGCTCCGCCTCGTTGCCGATGCAGACGAACCGGGAGAACCCGACCCCCAGCGCCTTGCCCAGCGACAGCATCTGGGTGCCCAGGTTACCGCTCTGCGCAGCGAAACCGATCTTGCCCGCCACCGGGCGGACAGGCGGCATCAAGGCATGAAGCGAGTTCGGGCCCGAGTAGACTCCCATCGTATTGGGCCCGACCAGGCGCATCCCCGAGCCTTTGATGACCTCGATCATCTGCCGCTCGAGTATGGTCCCCTCCCCTCCCGTCTCGCTGAAGCCTCCCGATATCACGATGCAGGTCTTGACGCCCTTCTCGACGCACTCTTTGACCACGGCGACCACGTGGTCGGCCGGGACCGTGACAACCGCCAGGTCGACGTCGTCTTCGATGTCCTTCACTGACTTCACGACCGGCCTGTCGAGTATCTCCGTCTCTTTGGGGTTCACGGGGTAGAGCTTGCCTTTCCACCCTCCGGCCAGGATGTTGGCCGGCACGATATAGCCCCACTTCATCTTCACGTTGCTCGCGCCGATGATCGCCACCGACCTCGGCTCGAACAGGTAGTGCAGTTGTTCCGTCAGTTGCTTGCTCACTGAGACCTCCGTCAGGATTTCTGCCCGTCTTGAATGGATCGCGCCAGTGATGGTGTCCCGCCGCCGCGGCCCGGGCGCCCTGTAGCGCCGGCGTCCCGCCGGCAATGGTTCACACTGATGCCCCGGTTACTGACTGTGAGCGGCCGCGGACCGCGGCCGGTCACCTCGTTCAAGACTTCGGGCTCTGTTTGGTAATATCGCTGTATTTACGTTTCAACCCCCCGACGAGCCGCATCGCCTCGAGGACGATCCCCTTGCTCATCTTGGACTCTCCGATCCGACGGTCGGCGAACACTATGGGGAGCTCGTAGATGTCGAACCCCATGATGGTGCAGACGTAGGACATCTCCACCTGGAACCCGTAACCGGACGCATCGATGCGCGAGAAATCGATCTGGCGCAGGACTTCCGTCCTGAAGCACCGGAACCCGGCGGTGGTGTCCTTGATCTTCATCCCGGTGAGCGTCCTGGCATACAGGCTGCCGCCCCGGCTTATGAGCTTCCGCGTCCATCCCCAGTCCTCGGTGCCGCCCCCGTCGACGTAGCGGGACCCAATGACGATGTCGTGTTTCCGTATCGCCTCGAGAAAATCGGGGATGTATTTCGGATTGTGAGAGAAATCGGCGTCCATCTCGAAGACGCAATCCGCGCCCATTTCGTCCACCGCGATCTTGAAACCGTGCGTGTACGCGGTACCGAGCCCCAGCTTGCCTTCCCGGTGCGAGACGCGGAGCTGAGGGAACTCGGTGGCGAGGCGGTCGGCGATGTCGCCCGTGCCGTCAGGCGAGTTGTCGTCCACTATCAACATGGAGAGGCCGAGGTCCATGCCGAACAACTGCCTGACCATGTTCTCGATGTTCTCAATCTCGTTATATGTCGGCATTACGATAACTGGTTGCATCTGCACCTCTTTCGGTGTCCGGGCCGCCACTCACGATATTTCATGGCGTTCGCAGCGGTCAAGCGGTCAGGACTGCTCCCAGCCGTACATACCCACCAGGGGCACGAAGACGCAGGAACCAACCTGGTTTGTCTCAACGTCATCTCCGCGCCTGGTGATGACGTTGAGCATCTGCATGGAAGCAGGGCCCACGGGGATGACGAGACGCCCTCCGTCGGCCAGTTGCTCGACCAGCACTTGTGGGACGCCCGGGGAGCCGGCCGTCACCAGTATGCCGTCGTATGGCGCGTGCTCCTTGAGCCCCTTGCTCCCGTCCCCGACCACGATCTCAACGTTGTCGAGCGAGAGCTCGGTGAGGAGTCTGGCAGCGGCTTCTGCAAGCGAAGGTATTCGCTCGATCGTGTAGACCTTCTTAGCGAGGACGCCCAGCACGGCTGCCTGGTAGCCGCTGCCGGTCCCGACCTCCAGCACCACCTCGTTGCCTCGCAGGCAAAGCAGCTCGGTCATCCAGGCGACCATGTAAGGCTGCGAGATCGTCTGCCCTTCGCCGAGAGGCAGCGGGGTGTCGTCGTATGCCCTGTCCCTGCGGCCGGGGGGGACGAAGAGGTGGCGCGGCACCCTCCTCATCGCTTCGAGCACCCTCTCGTCGGTGATGCCGCGCGCCCGCATCTGTTGCTCGACCATCTCGTCCCTGAGGCTCTGGTAGTAGTCGCCGATCTGCTTCTCTGTCATAAGCGCATCCAATGTTCAACGGGTGATTACAGGCCGAACCCGCCCTTCAACAACGCAAGGCGGACCAAGGTCCGCCTCTGGTTCAAGTATCCTGCAAGTCGGTCGGGGCCGCCCGTCAGCTCAGGCCTGGCCGCCTTCGAGCTCGTCAACACCCTTGTACATCTTGAAGATCTTGGTCAGTCCCGTGATCTTGAAGATGCGCAGGATCTTCTCCTGGTTGCAGATTATTCCGAGCTCGCCCTCGTGCTGCTTGACCCTCTTCAAACCCCCCACGAGGACACCCAGACCGGTGCTGTCGAGGAAGTCGACCTCATCGAGGTCGACCGCTATCTTGTAGCGGCCTTTCTCGACCGCGTCCACGATGGTCTCGCGAAGAGACGGCGCGGTGTAGATATCGACCTCGCCTTTCAGCTTGATCACAGTGTGATCTCCGACTTCCCTTGTCGATACTTCCAGTTCCAAGTTTCCCCTCCTGGTTCGATCCCCCCGTGGGAGGTCTTACAGGGCCCCTGCCACCGTCTATTCTTCTGGTTTTGGCTTCTGTTTCTTCGGCTTCTTTACGAGGTTGCCGCAGTGCGGGCACTTGACCTCTTCGTCACCCTGTTCGAACACGACGCGGTTACCGCAGTTACCACACCTTATCCGGTCGATTTCTTCGCCGACTATCTCGTGTCCGTGAGGTCCATACCTTGCCACGTAGCCACCTCCGTATTGATACCCAGGCTTTAATTTCTATACTTGCGGGACATATCCTACCCGCTGGACGATTCTCGATAATTATACTACACAGCAGGGCAACCCCACGTCAGAACCACGTCGTTCGTTTTCCACTTCTTATTACACTCGAGGTCGCCCAGGTACCCCCCCGAAGCATCGGCCCGCCCGAGCAGTTGGTGTGGATGTGGAGGTCGGCGATCATTACTTACCTTCCAGGATCCGGCGGGCGAGTGCGTTCCTGGGCACGATGTCACCTGTGCTGGTATTGACCCGCCATGACAACCAGTGGGACTGGCGGCCGACCTCGAAGACGTATGACACTACCCACTCTTTGTCGCCGACCTGCTCTGCGCCCCAATTGGGCTTGAAGCCCTCGTTTACCACTTTGACGCCCTGGGCTTTGACGAAGTCGAGGATGCCGGCACCCACCGAGGTATCGGTTCCGTGGATGGGCTGCGTCTTCACTATGTCGATAGGCACGCGCGCGCGGTGCGAGAACTGGTAGAGCCCTATGCCGATCACCAGCGTGAGGGAAACCAAGGCGGTGATCACGAGCAGCGGCGTGCGCCAGCGCACCGCCCACGCGGCGAACCGCCTCCAGCGGCTGACCTCGGCCTCTTCGGCTGGTTCATTCACTTCGAGGTCGTCTTCGGGGTCCTGGCGCGCCAACGGCACCTCCATCATCGGTGAACCGGATGTGAAGATTATAGCGCCGCGCAATGCTTCGCGCTTTTTGAAGTGCCGTATGCCTTGCGCTAGAATAGCGGCACAGTGGGGCCGTAGCTCAGTTGGGAGAGCGCATCCCTCGCACGGATGAGGTCAGGGGTTCGAGTCCCCTCGGCTCCACCACTCCACCACAGCAACCACTATTTAGCCGAGGGGACTCGAACAGAGGGGTCGCTGTCTTCCGGCTCGCGGGGAGAGTATCTTCCAATGCAGTCAATCAATTCGACAAGCGGAACAATGGCTGCTCTGAGAGAAGGTAAGAACGAACGGCGGTAATGCAGTGGCTGGCTAAACAGCCGCAAACGCGCTTGGCGGTTGAGATCGACTGGGGCTGGGGGGTGACAGCAACCCGAAGGGTTGCGCCGCCCCTCACGCGAGGACGCGTGGGGTGACCCCGGGGGGCTGGAAGCCCCCCTAGGGGGCCGCGGAACCCAGTTCAGCAAACCAACGCTTACCGGATTCGACTTCTGGGTGCAGCGGCCTTCGAGTCTCCCCTCGGCTCCACCAGCCCCAATCCATTACCCCAAACAATTAGATCTGGCCGCACTCACTGCCCCGCCGCTTTTTCGATCGCCGCGCGAAGCTCCTGCTTTTCCGGCACCCCTGTCATCACTGAGGACTGTGCGCCACTCGGATCGAGGATCACCTCGGTAGGCGTCGCCTGGATCTCGTACTTCTGAGCGGCAGCCGTATCTATTGAGATATCGACGATCTGAACGTCGAACGATCCACCCATCTCTTTCTGCAGCTCCTGCACGAGGCGCTCGGCGACGGGGCAGGTAGCTCACCCGGGCTGGGCGAAGATAAGCACAGTCGGCTTACCGGTTGCCTGCGTGGAGGGCTGGGAGGGGACCGTACTCGAGGTCGTCTTCGAGACGCAGCCGGCGGTGACGACCGCGAGCGCCACCATGCTGATCGTTGCGACTATGAAACCTGTTCGCCAGCGCGTCATACAACCACCTTGCGGTCGGCGCCTCTCGATCAAGACTAGCACAAGGACCCTTGCCGGCGGGACGCCGGCGCTACACTAGCACAAGGACCCTTGCCGGCGGGACGCCGGCGCTACACTGGCATAAGGACCCGTGCCGGCGAGACGCCGGCGCTACGGTGTTTACTCGCCTGCACCGTGTTGCTAATATAACGACCGCTGTAGCGCCGTTAAGTACTGTCGGCCGAAGCTCGGAAGAGCCGCGCGCGCCGCGCTTGATGACTTCGGTCATATATAATAGGGCGGCTGTCTAGGAGTCTGGGGCACCAGTTGGCACGAAATAACCTTTCCGTGGCGAACCTCGTCGACCGCGCCGCATCCAAGTTCGGCGACAAGGACTTCGCCAGGCGCGAGCAGGCCGTCACCTATCGCAACCTCGGATACGACGACGAGACGACAGTCCTGACCTTCAACCAGGCGCTGAAGTCGTGCAACACGGTCGCCGCGGCCCTGCGGGACAGGCTGGGCGTAAAAGCCGGCGACCGCATCGCCACCGTTCTCACCAACATGCCCGAGGTCGGGCTGCTGTTCACCGCTGCCGCCCGCATCGGCGCGATCACGGTCCCGTTCAACTACATGCTCAAGGCTGACGAACTCCGGGGCGCGATCGCGGATTGTGGGGCAAAGGTGCTGGTCACCGAGCCCGAACTCTTCGCTCTCAACATCCGGGACAAGTCCAGCGTCCCGGGCATCGAGCACTGGCTTATGGTGGGCGACGCCGAAGACGTTCCGGACGGTTTCATGTCGGTCGACGACCTCACCGAGGGGTTCAGCGACACGGTGGTCGCGCCGATCGACCTGGACAAGAACGCGCCCATCGCCATCTTCTACACCTCCGGAACCACCGGCGTCCCCAAGGGCGCAGTGCTCACCAGCAAGAACCTTCTCTCGACCGCCACGCTCTCGGTGATCATGCTGCGGATCGGGCGCAAAGACGTGGGAGTCACCGCGCTGCCGCTCGCGCACATCTTCGGCTTCACCACCAGCATCATCGGGGGCTTCTACTGCGGTTGCTCGGGAGTGCTGGAGCGTTTCTTCGACCCGGAGAAGACCCTCAAATACATAGAGGAGTACAAGGCCACCGTCGTGACGGGGGTCCCGGCGATGTGGAACATCCTCCTGCAGTTCCATCCAGAGAAGTACGACCTCTCCAGCGTCAGGTACTGGATATCCGGCGCCGATGCCATGCCCCGGGACCAGATCAAGGTGCTCGAGTCCTTCGGCGGCCGCTTCATCGAAGGATACGGGCTGGTTGAGACGTCCCCGATCATCTCGGTGAACTCCTTCATCCGGAGGTCCGGGACGGTCGGCATGCCCGTCCCCGGTGTGCACGTCAAGGTGATGGATGACGAGGGCAAGAAACTCCGCCGCGGCAAAGTCGGCGAGTTCGTAGTCCGCGGCCCCAACGTGATGAAGGGTTACTGGGGCGACGAGGACCGCACCGCCGAGGCTTTCAAGTACGGGTGGTTCCACACCGGCGACGTGGGTTTCCGCGACCGGCTCGGCTTTCTTCACTTCGTCGACAGGGAGAAAGACGTCGTCAAGCACGGCGGCTACTCGGTGTTCTCGCGCGAGGTCGAAGAAGAGATCCTGCGCAACCCGAAGGTCTTCGAGGTCGCGCTCATCGGCGCGCCCCATGAGACCAAGGGAGAGGTGCCGGTCGCGTTTATCCAGCTCATAGACGGCCAGGAGGCGACCGAGCAGGAGCTCCTCGACTGGTGCAAGGAGCACATAGCAGCCTACAAGGCGCCGCGGATGGTGCGCATCATAGACCAGATGCCGCTGACCATGACGCTGAAAGTGATGAAGAGGGAACTCAGGAGCCGCCTGCTTGAAGAGGCGGCGTTTAAGGGGACGGAGCAGCCGCCCCCGCGAAAGGAGGAGTAGCCTATGCTATCGTTCGAACCCAGCGAAGAACAGGCGATGGTAACGGAGACCATTGCCAGCTTCGCGACCGACCAGATGGATCCCGCCTCGCGGGAGATGGACGAGGCCTGCGCGGTCTCTCCAGACATCGTGAAGACGGGCTGGGAACTCGAGATCATCTCGTCCTCTGTCCCCGAGGAATACGGGGGCTTCGGCGAAGGCCCATCGGCGCTGACCGGCGTCATGGCTTATGAGGAACTCGCCCACGGCGACCTGTCCGCGGCCCTGCACCTGTGCTCGCCCACGGTCACGGCGTACACCGTCCTGCTCGAGGGCACAGAGGAGCAGAAGCAGGCGGTGCTCCCTTCGATGTGCGGCGAGGCGTTCAACGCTTCCGGCGCGGCTCTCGTGGAGCCGAGGTTCTCGTTCGACGCTTCGGCGCCGGCGACCCGCGCCACCAGGGACGGCGAGGAGTATGTCCTCAAGGGCCAGAAGTGCCTGGTCCCGCTCGCTGCCGACTCCGACAACCTGTTGGTCTTTGCGACCACAAACCCGGGCGCGGGCTTCTCCGGCGTCGAGGCTTTCATAGTCCCGAAGGCCGCGGAGGACCTGACTGTCAGCGAGCCCGAGAAGAACATGGGGCTGAAGGCCCTTGCCACGTATGAAGTCGAACTGAAGGACGTCAGGGTCCCTCTCAGCGCCAAGGTCGGCGAGGGCGAAGGGATCGACTACCTCAACCTGCTATCCCGCTCGCGCCTGGCGCTTGCGGCGATGGCGATCGGTATGATGCGCCGCGCGGCCGAGCACTCCCGGGATTATGCCAAGGAGCGCATTGCGTTCGGCGACCCCATCGGCTCGCGTCAGGCAATCGCCTTCATGATCGCCGAGATGTTCATGGAGACGGACGCGTCGAGGATGCTGGCCTGGGAGGCCGCCTGGAAGGCCGACCGGGGCGAGGAGTTCGCGAAGGACGCGGCGCTCGCGAAGAACTACGCGGCCCAGAAGTGCATGCAGGTTTGCGACGGTGCGGTTCAGGTCATGGGCGGTCACGGCTACGTGCGGGACAACATGCCGGAGCTCTGGTTCCGGAACGCGCGCGCCTTCTCCACCCTCGAAGGCCTGGTAATGGTTTAGGAGGTGAACTGAGTGACTATAGATTTTGAGCTTTCGCCGAAGATCAAGGGCACGCAGAAGATGCTGCGCATGTTCGCGGAGCAGGCGATGCGCCCGCAGGCGAGGAAGTACGACGAGGAAGAGCACGAGAAGCCCTGGGACCTGTTGAACATGGTCCATGGGTTCATGAAGGGCGGCATCGGCGGCTCGCTCTCCGGCGGCGACAAGAAGAAGGAAGAGGGCGGCGAGAAGAAGCGCCGCGAGGCGCAGCTCACCACGGCCGTTACTGTCGAGGAGATATTCTGGGGCGACGCCGGCATAGCGCTCGCGTTCCCGGGGCAGGGCCTCGGAGGCGCGGCGGTGCAGGCGACCGGGACACCTGAGCAGAAGGAGCAGTTCCTGGCTCGCTTCTCGGGCGAGAAGCCGTGCTGGGGCGCCATGGCGATCACTGAGCCGGAGGCCGGCAGCGACACCGCCAACCTGCGCACCACCGCGGTGAAGGACGGCAACGAGTGGGTGCTGAACGGCGAGAAGATCTTCGTGACGAGCGGTAAGAGCGCGCTCGAGGACTCGGACGGCTTCGTGGTCGTCTGGGCCACGGTAGACGCGAAGGCCGGCCGCGCGGGCATCAAGCCGTTTATCGTCGAGCACGGCGCGCCGGGCATGACCATCGCCAAGATCGAGGACAAGATGGGCATCCGCTGCTCGGACACGGTGACCCTGGCGTTCATGGACTGCCGCATCCCGGAGGCCAACATCCTGGGAAGCGCTGAGGTCGCCGACCCCAAGAAGGCCGGAGAGAAGGGCTTCAAGGGCGTCATGGCGACGTTCGACGCGACGCGGCCTATGGTCGCCGCCATGGCGATCGGCGTGGGGCGCGCGGCCCTGGACTACGTCAAGCAGGCGCTCGCCGACGAAGGCGTCGAGATCCGCTACGGGATCTCTCCGGCGAACATGACCGCAATCGAGCGCGACATCACCGAGATGGAGGCCAACCTCAAGGCGGCTCGGCTGCTCACCTGGCGCGCCGTGTGGATGCTGGACAACGGCACCCGCAACAGCCTGGAGGCGTCCATGGCCAAGGCCAAGGCGGGCCTGGCGGTGACCCATATCACGCAGAAATGCGTCGAGCTGATGGGGCCGCTCGGCTACTCGCGCAAATGCCTGCTCGAGAAGTGGATGCGCGACGCGAAGATCAACGACATCTTCGAGGGCACCGGCCAGATCCAGATGCTCATCACCGCGCGTAACGTGCTGGGCTTCGGGAGGGACAAGCTGAAGTAAAAACGCAAAATAGGGACAGGCACCTTTTTGCATTGAAAAATGCGCCGCGGGCAGATGCCTGCGGCGCATTTGCTTTCAGGCAAGAATGCAAAAAGGTGCCTGTCCCTATTTTGCGTTTAGTCTTTGAAGAGTTCGGGCGGCGCGCCCGGGATGTCATCGGTGCTGAGCCCGGTGCCGGTCTCCACCACGTCCCATTTGCCGTCATCGCCCTTTTTCATGTAGACCCCGAAGCCCACGACCTCGTCGGCAGGCACGCCGCTCTCCTGCACGGAGACCCTGGCCCACCCTTCGACGCAATTCACGCTGAGGGCTTTAAAGAGCGAGCCTGTGTTTGCGTCCGTGGCGTAGCGCAAGGCTTCCTGAGCGGCCGCGATCTCCTCCTCTGACATCGCGGAGGCGCCCACGATCTGCTTGGAAAGACTCTTCAGGCTCGGCGCGGTTTCCGGGGCGGTGGGGTTCGATGCGGTGGTCGAAGGGCTGGAAGACGCGGCGGCAGGCTTGACCGCTCCGCCGCAGCCGCTGAGGGTTGGAACGATAAGTGCCAGGCTCGCGCATATTACGAAGAGCATGACGGTCTTCTTCAAAAAAACATCCTCCGTTTCAGCCCCCGCAAGATTATAACGCATTCGTGAAAATCGGGGGTCAGGCACTTTTCCACGATATTTTTTCACAGTGCGTGTCTCGCGGGCGCGGCACGCGAGGATAACCGCGCGAAGTGCTGAAATACTAGAGCGAGCCGGTCACCCGAGCCCCGGGAAAGGAGAACGCCATGGTTGAGGTCCCGCTCGAAGTTTTCGCCGAACGGGCGCGCAAGGCGAAAGAGGTGATGGCCGAGCTCGGCGTGGATGCCATGCAGCTCACCGGTAGAGAGAACTACCACTACCTATCCGGCGACATCCGCAACGTCGCACGAATGCTCCTCCCTCTGGACGGCGACCCTATCCTGATTGTCTTCTACACTGAAGTCCCCTTCGCACGCGAGCGCACCTGGGTCCAGGACATCAGGGGCTGGAGCACACCCGCGGAGCTGATGAAGACCTTCCTCGGGGCGCTCAAAGACCTCGGGCTCAAAGACAAAGTCGTTGGCTTCGACGTGCACACGGTGCCGGCGTTCCTGCTGCACAAGTTCGAGACGCTGAACCCGAACATCAAGCTGGTGGAGAACGAAGAGGTCACCATGCGCCTCCGATACTACAAGGACGACTACGAGATGGAGCTGATGCGCGAAGCGGCGCGGGTCGCGGACGTCGGCCTGGCGGCCGGGCTCGCGGCGGTGCGCCCCGGGCTCACCGAGTCCCAGGTCGCGGCGGAAGCCGAGCACGCCATGCGCGGCGAGGGCGCGGAGCGCTTCGGCGCTTCGACGTTCGTCGACTCGGGACCGAACTCGATGTGCCTCCACGGCGCCGCCTCAACACGGCGGATCGCCGAAGGTGAGGTCGTGATAATCGACGTGCACCCGGTCGTCGCGCAGTACTCCTGCGACGTGGCGCGCACCACGGTCTGCGGCGAGCCGACCGTCGAGCAGAGGCGCGCGCTGAAGACCTATGTCGACGCCCAGGGTGAGACGCTCTCCAGGCTGAAGCCTGGCATGAAGGTCGGCGACATCACGAAGACCTTCGTGGACGTTATCGCCGTGATGCCGTACGGGGCGGCATTCGTCCCCGGCGCGACCCACGGGGTCGGCCTCGAGTTCGAGGAATGGCCCCACCCGTCGCACTACCCCCAGCACCTGGGCCTCGAACTGAAGCCTCGCATGACCCTCACCCTCGGGCACTCACTGCTTCCCGTCCAGGAGCTCGGCGAAGGATACAGGGTCGAGGACGTGATGGTGATAACGGAGGACGGAGCGGAGTATCTCACTCACACAGCGCGCTATCCGTGGTGAGGCCAGACACCCATCACTCAGCAGATCTCAGTGTGGAAAAAATGTGGAAAATCTCATGTCGAATGGTTGAACGCGCCCCGCGTAAGGTATATTTTGACTCCAAGTGGTAGATAAGCGGCGCTCATGCGGGTATTGAGGATGGTAGTGAAAGCCCCTCCCAGGGGCTTTCTGCTTTGTGCGCGGGGCGCCCTCGACACTGGATTCTCGCTGTCCTGCGCGATAATATCCCTTTACTTTGACCACGGGGAGAACTCTTGAAGACCGTTCTGATATCTGATTCGGCAGCCCTCGGCGTGATGGAGGTAAGGCCCGAGCCGGCGTGGCGGGTGAAGCTGACCGGCCTGCGCAACAAAGACCTCCTCGCTCCCGACTACGGCGCCATGCACGTGGCCGCTTTCCTCAAAGCAGCCGGCCATCAGGTGCGCGTCGTCAACGTGGTCGCCGACGTGCACACTGAGGCTTCCCTTTTCTACGAGCCCAATACCGACCCCGACGAGTTCTCCGGCTCGAAGATCGCGAGGCCCGAGGCCTCGGCCGCCTCGAGGCGCTACCTGTTCGACACCCTTGCCGCCGAGCAGCCGGACGTCATCCTCATCACTCTCTCGATCTATAACCTGGCTCTCTACACCCGCAAGCTGCTCAGTGAGATCAAGGAAGCCTGCCCACATTCCACCATCGTCACGGGCGGCATATACTCCACCATGCACGCGCCTGAGATCCTCGCCGACGGACACGCCGACGTGGTGATACGCGGCGAAGGCGAGCAGGCGTCAGCCGAGCTGCTCGACCGCCTGTCCAGTGGACGAAGCCTGGACGGCCTCGACGGCGTGAGCTATCGGGAGAACGGACGGGTCCTGGAGAACAGGCCGCGCCCTCTGCTGACCAACCTCGACACCCTCCCTCACCCTTACACGGTCACCGATGAGTTCAACATAACGAGGCGGTTCGAGATCCTCTCCGAGCTGCTGCCGCAGGGAGACTGGATCCCCGGCGCGGGCTTCCTGACCTCGCGGGGGTGCCCGGAGGATTGCGCCTTCTGCCTCGACCCCGCGATCAACCGCAGGCGCACCCGGTTCCACTCGCCCGCTTACGTGCGCGATGTGCTCGAGTTCTGCGCCGAGCGGTTCACCGGCGGGGCCGGCTCGTTCTTCTTCGGGGACGCGACCTTCACCATGAACAAGAAGAGGCTCGCGCGCATCCTCGACCTGCTGCCGGGCCTTCCCTACACCTACCAGATACAGACTCGCGCGGATTACCTCGACGAGGCGACGGTCGCGCGGCTTGCGGAGAGCCGTTTCACAAACGTGGCCATCGGCGCCGAGACGTTCAATGAAGACATCCTCCAGCGAGTGGTCCACAAGCGGCTTGCGGTGAGCGACGTCATCGAAGCGACGCTGGCGGTAAGACGCCATGGCATGGAGCCGGTCCTGACCTTCATCGTCGGGCTGCCCGGCGAAACGCGCCAGAGCGTCCTGCGCACCGCCGACATGCTGAGGGAGAACGGAATCTACAGCGCTACATTCTTCCCGCTGGTCGTGTTCCGCGGGACTGAGCTGTTCGATGAGTTCGCTGCGCGGCACAGTGCGGAGGAGATGGAGAGCCTGCGGCTGAACCCGGCGAGCGAGGAGTTCCTGTTCACCAGCGACGAGTTCCCTACCCCCGCCGAGCTCACTGGATTCACAGAGCAGGTCAACAGCGACCTCGTGCGCTCGCGGCCGCCCGGCCAGTGAGCCGGAGGGCAACACCCATCGGCTGTTAACGTTTACAATAACGGCAGAAGCATGCGCAGCGATCATCGGTCCTCATCATCCGGCGCGTGCTGTGAGAACTGCCCCGGCGAGAGAGCGGGAGCGATACTTGACGCCTGAGAATACCGGATTCCGCGAGTGCTACCTCCATCCGAGGAAGCCCGCGGTCCGCAACTGCATCAACTGCGAGCGACCGATCTGCAGGCTGTGTGAAGAAGAGAGCGGGGACGTTCTGCTCTGCCGGCCATGCAAGGAGGAGCTCGATGCCCAGGAAGCGGAGGCGGCGGCTGACCCACTGAAGAAGACGAAGTTCGTCCCGGCCCCGAAGCGCTCATCTGTGGCCGCGGTCGGAGAGGTGACCATCTTCGCCGATGGAAGCGTGGTCGCCCCGGAGGTCGGGGAGAAAACCGCGGAGCCCGAGAAGGCCGAGCAGCAAGCCCCGCGCGAAGTCACTGAGGAACCTGAACCTTCAAAACCCTCAGAGGCGACCCCGGAGGAACCGCCCCTTATCCATGCGCCCGTCGCCGAGCGGCCGATCGAGCGCAGACCGCTCCCCGACACGCGCAAGACCGCCCAACCGCGCGCTCCCGAACGCACCCCCGGGCCGATGCCTGAAGAGCTGGCGGAAGAACCACCGCGCCCTCCGGCAGCCGCCCGAATCAAGATAGCGAAGCCGGCGAAGCCGGCCAAGGTCCGTAAAGTGCGCACCGGCCCGTTCACCCAGTTCGTATACTCGCTGCCCTACGGGATCGGCGCCGCGGTCGTCGTCGCCGGCCTGTGGCTTCTGTTTGCGCTACTCGCCAAGCAGTGGAGCCAGATATCGGTGTTCACCCTCGGCATCGTCGTGCCATGGGCTTTCTACAAGGGCAGCACCGTGAGGAAGCAGGACGGCAGCAAGGTGTGGACAGAGTCGCTCGCGCCCCTGTGGCTCTCCATCCCTTCGGTAGTCGTGGTGGCCGCGGTCGTCCCGCCCATGGAGTGGCTCGCGTACAAGGTGATCTACGGGGCCAACCCTGCCAGGCTGCCTTTCGCCGACTTCATGGAGCGTTACTTCAAGGGCCTGGACTGGGTGCTCGTCGCATTCGGGTTAGCGCTCGCCTTCCTGATTCCGTTCATGCTTAAATCGGGCGAGAGGTGGAAGAAGCCTGCGGTGAGGCGCGAGGAAGAGCTTGAAGAGCCCCGCGAGGAGACTGAGGAGGAAGACGCCCCGGAAGCCGGGCCTGAGCCCGACTGACGTGGCCCTGCCGCGTCGCTACCCCTTCGCTTCACGTTCCATGCGACGCCGTATCTTGACTCTCGTGTAAGCGGAGGCGAACGGGCTGTATAGCTTGCCTTCGACCCGCCCGTCCGCCAGCTTCTTCAAGAGGTCCTGCGGGCCTTCGAAGTCGTCCATCACCACGTGCGCGGCCCCGAGGTGCGTCGGTTCGTGCGAATCGCTCCCGGCGCCGCGAGGGAACCCTTGCTTCTTGAGGAACCGTCTCGCGAGCACGTTCGCGAGCGGCAGCCTGGGCTTTCCGTTGAACGCTTCGATGATATCGATCCTGTCAGTCAGCGCCTCCAGATCGCGGGCTTTGAGCCTCTTGAGCTTGAGGAGGTCAAACGGGTGAGGTACGTAGACCAGGCCGCCCTGGGCCCTTATCCGGTCCATGGTCTCGACCGGGCTCAGGTGGTCTGGCACCCACTCCTCGAGAAAGAGCCCGCATATCTCTCCGCCGGTCGTGCGGACTTCCTCCCCGACCAGAATGCGCGGCGCCCAGTCTCCGCGGGCCCTCGCCTCCTCTGACAGCTTTGCAAACTCGAACGCGCCGTCGATGACGTCATGGTCCATTATCGCGACGGCGTCGATGCCGCGTGCCTTGCAGGAGGCCGCGAGGGTTGGCCAGTCGATGACCGAGTCAGGCGAGTGGTTGGTGTGTACGTGAAAATCGACTTTCATGGTCTAGACGCCGCAGTGTGCGAGCAGCGACTGCCAGATGACCATGCCGTCAGACGAGCCGATCTCTGCTTCGGAAGCGCGCTCCGGGTGTGGCATCATCCCCAGCACGTTTCCTTGCGCGTTGCATATCCCGGCTATGTTCTCGGTCGCGCCGTTCGGATTGAAGTCCGGCAGGACGCTCCCCTCGGGCGAGCAGTAGCGGAACACTATCTGGCCCTTGCGCTTCATCTCCTCGAGCACGTCGGCCGGGACCTGGTAGTTGCCTTCGTTGTGCGCGATCGGGATGCGCAGGACCTGCCCCTGGTGCGCCGCGGAGGTCCATGGAGTATTGATGGTCTCGACCCTGACGTCCACGAAGCGGCAGATGAACTTCAAGCCGACGTTGCGCATGATGGCCCCGGGGAGGAGCCCCGCCTCCATCAGGATCTGGAACCCGTTGCAGATGCCGATGACCATGCGACCGCTCTCGGCGAACTTCTCCACCGCGCTCATCACGGGCGAGAAGCGCGCCACAGCACCGGTCCTCAGGTAATCCCCGTACGCGAACCCGCCGGGCAGCACCAGGCAGTCGTATCGCGAGACATCCGTGCTGCCGTGCCACACGTAATCGACGTCCTGCTCGAGCACGCTGTCCAGCACATAGTGGCAGTCGTGGTCGCAGTTCGACCCGGGAAAGACGACGACCCCGAACCTCATCAGACCTCAACCTCCATCCGGTAGTTCTCGATGATGGGATTGGCGAGCAGCTGCTCGCTCATCTCGCCCAGCCGCTCCTCCAGCTTCGCCTTGTCGTCGCCGGACAGCTTGAGCTCCATGTACTTGCCTACGCGCAAGTCTTCCACCTCATCGTAGCCGAGCGATTTCAGCGCGCGTAGCACCGTCTTCCCCTGCGGGTCGAGGATGCCCTCCTTCAGTGTGATGTATACCCTGGCGCTTGCCACCTTGGCCCCCCTTCGGTCTGTTGCGTCTATGGCTTCACTTTCAGATTCTCCAGGCGGTTGAACACCGCGTCGACCCTCCCGAGCGAGCTCGATACGTCGAAGTAAGACACTATCTCCTCGGGCGTGAGGTACCTCCCCACCTCCGGGTCGTGTATCAGGCCGTCCATGAAAGTGCCCTCGCCCTTCACCGCCTTCATCGCGTTGCGCTGCACCAGATGATACGCCTCCTGCCGCGTGGTGCCCTTTCCGATGAGCGCCAGGAGGATCTTCTCCGAGAAGACCAGGCCCTGGGTGATCTCGATGTTCTTCTCCATCCTCCACGGGTAGACGACCAGCCCCTCGATGACCGCGCAGAACTTGTTCAGTATGTAGTCGAGGAGGATGGTGCTGTCCGGCAGGATCACCCGCTCCGCGGACGAATGGCTGATGTCGCGCTCGTGCCAGAGCGGCATGTCCTGCAGGGCGACCTGCGCGTTTGCGCGTATCACGCGGGCGCAGCCGCAGACCCTCTCGCAGATGATGGGGTTGCGCTTGTGCGGCATCGCCGACGAGCCGGTCTGCCCCTCCCGGAACGGCTCCTCGGCTTCCATCACCTCGGTCTTCTGGAGCGCCCTGATCTCGGTCGCGAACTTCTCGAGCGAGGTCGCCGAGATGGCGAGGGCCATCATGTACTCCGCGTGCCTGTCTCGCTGCACGATCTGGCTCGAGGCCTCCGCCGGCCTGAGGCCCAGTTGCTCGCAGACGTACTGCTCCACGAACGGGTCCACGCTGGCATAGGTGCCGACCGCCCCCGAGATCTTCCCCACCGCGATCGTCTCTTTCGCGCGCAGAAGCCTGTCCAGGTTCCGGCGCGTCTCGAACGCCCAGACCGCGAGCTTGAGCCCGAACGTTATCGGCTCGGCGTGGACGCCGTGAGTGCGGCCCATCATGGGCGTGCTGCGGAACTCCATGGCGCGGTTCTTGATCAGGCTCAGCATCCTGCTGGTGTCGTCGATGAGGATATCCGCGGCATCGCGCAACTGGATCGCGAGGCCTGTGTCCAGCACGTCCGAGGATGTCATGCCGTAGTGGAGCCAGCGCGCCGGCTCACCGATGTTCTCCGCCAGGTTGTTGATGAAGGCGACCACGTCGTGACGGGTCGTCTTCTCGATCTCGTTCACGCGCTCAACGTCGAAGCGCGCGTTCTTCTTGATCTGGACTACCGCCTCGGCAGGGATAGTCCCGATCTGCGCCATCGCCTCGGCCGCCGTGACCTCGATCTGCAGCCAGTTGTGAAGGCGCGACTGGTCGGTCCAGATCTCCTTCATCTCGTCCCGGCTGTAGCGCTCGATCATCGGTGGCCCTCCTTGGCGAGCGTCTGCCTGTACTCTTTCAGCTTCTCGTTGACCTCAGGGTACTTGATCGCCAGTATGCGGGCCGCGAGGATGGCCGCGTTCTTGGTCCCGCCCACCGCTACTGTGGCGACCGGTATCCCTGTGGGCATCTGGACTATCGAGAAGAGAGCGTCGATACCTCCCGGCATGCCGGAATCGAGCGGTACGCCGATGACCGGCAGGTCGGTGTAGGCAGCGACCACTCCCGGCAACGCCGCGCTCATCCCCGCGCCCGCGATTATCACCTCGGCGCCGGCCGCCTCCGCTTCCCTGACAGCCTCGAGGACTTTGTCGGGCGTGCGGTGGGCCGATGCCACCACCGTACCGCTGGTGATGCCCAGGGTGCCGAGCATCTCCGCGGTCTCTTCCATCTTGGGAAGGTCGTTCTCGCTCCCGGTGATCACCAGGACCAGTATCGGATCCATCGCCATGGCGCTATCCCCCGTGCTCGCGCTGCCACTCCAGTGCCCGGTAACCTATGTCCTTGCGATAATGCATGCCCTCAAAACTGATCATATCAACGGCCTGGTATGCGAGGCCGCGCGCCTCTTCGAAGTCCTTGCCCAGGCCGACCACGTTGAGCACCCTGCCCCCCGAGGTGACGGTCTCGCCGTCGACGAGCGCCGTGCCCGCGTGGAACACCTCCACCTTGGGGTCGGACGCGGCGGCTTTCAATCCCTTGATCGGGATTCCCTTGTCGTACGAACCGGGGTAGCCCCCGGACGCGATGACGACGCACACGCAGTACTCGGGGGTCCATTGCATCTCGAGGCTCGCGACCGTTCCGTCGATCGTGGCTGTGAGCGCCGGTGCCAGGTCGCTCGTCATCCTCGGGAGCACCACCTGGGTCTCGGGGTCACCGAACCGCACGTTGAACTCCAGCACCTTGAACCCCTCCGACGTCAGCATCAGCCCGCCGTAGAGCACGCCCCTGTAAGGGCTACCCCGGTCGGCCATGGCGCGCACCGTCCCCTCCATGACCTGCTCATGGATAGCGGTCTCGGTGGCGGCGCCCAGCAGCGGGACCGGCGAGTAAGCGCCCATACCGCCCGTGTTGGGCCCCTGGTCGCCGTCGAAGACGCGCTTGTGGTCCTGCGAAGCGACCATGTGCGCTACCGCTTGAGAGTCGGAGAGCGACAGGATGGAGACCTCGGGGCCCTCCATGAACTCTTCGACCAGCACCTTGCCGCCGGAAGGCCCGAACACCTTGTCGAGGAGGCACTCCTCCAACGCTTTCACAGCTTCGTCGGTCGTCGTGGCGATGATGACACCTTTGCCTGCCGCCAGGCCGTCGGCCTTGACAACGAGCGGGGCCGGCTGGGACTCCACGTAAGCCTTCGCCTCGTCAAAGTCCTCGAACAGGCGCGCCCGCCCCGTAGGGATCCCGTTGTCCTCCAACAGGCTCTTCGCGAAGTACTTACTGCCCTCCAGGCGGGCCGCCTCGCGTGAAGCGCCGAAAGCCTTGAGGCCGCGCTCGGAGAAGTAGTCCACCAGGCCGGCGACGAGCGGCGCCTCCGGCCCGACCACCGTGAGGTCCACCGCGCGCTCGACCGCGATGTCGGCCACGGCCTTCGCGTCCTCGACGTCCACCGTGATGCACTCGCCCATCTGCCGCATCCCGCCGTTGCCCGGGGCGAAGATGATGTCGTCAACGAGCGGGCTCTGCGCCAGCTTCCATGCCAGCGTGTGCTCGCGGCCGCCGCTTCCGACGATCATCAATCTCACTTGTGTCTCCTATCCAATTGGGCAGGATTTATCCTGACCACACGGCGCATGGGGCAGGATTTATCCTGACCCGACGGTGCATTGGCACCTCTACATTTACGCCGATGGTGCGTCGTTCCGATGATGCACCTTCGGCGTGTCACTTATCCTGAGCGTCGAAGTCCTCGCGGTAGAGGTAAGGCCCTTCCTCGATGGGGCTCTTGTACTCCTCGCGGGTGAGTATCGTCTGCGTCCTCTTGGGGCCGACCGAGATTATCTCGGCCGGGACGCCGGTGCCCTGCTCGATGAACTCCACGTACTTGCGCGCGGCTTCCGGCAACTCGGCCCGCTCGGTCACCCCCGAGATGTCCACCTGCCAACCCGGGAGATCGAGGTACTCCGGCTCGCACTTGTGGAAGATCGTCTGGTGCGGGGGGAACTCGTGGTAGATCTTTCCCTGGTACGAGTAGCCCACGCAGACCTTCAGCCGGTCGAACCCGGACAGCACGTCCAGCTTGGTCAGCGCTATCCCGGTGAGGCTGTTGACCCTGGCGGCGTACCGCAGCAGGACCATGTCCAGCCACCCGCAGCGCCTCTTGCGCCCGGTGGTCGTGCCGAACTCTACGCCCTTGGCGCCCAGGGTGTCGCCAATCTCGTTGGTCTGTTCTGTGGGGAACGGCCCGTAGCCCACTCTGGTCGCGTACGCCTTGGCGACTCCGATCACCTTCTCGATGTGACTCGGACCTACGCCCGTTCCGGTGAAGACCCCGCCGACGGTAGGAGAAGAGGAGGTCACGAAAGGATAAGTCCCGTGGTCGAGGTCGAGGAGCGTCCCCTGCGCGCCCTCGAACAGCACCTTCTTGCCTTCTTCGAGCGCCTCGTAGATGAGCAGGGAGGTGTCTGCGATGTGAGGCGCCAGCCTCTGTGCGTACGCCATGTACTCGGCCAGTATCTCACCGACGTCGAACGGCTCCTGGCCGAACGCCTTGGTGAGTATGGCGTTCTTGCGCTCGAGCGACACCTCGAGCTTCGCCTTGAAAATCTTTTCGTCCAGGAGGTCCTGCATGCGCATGCCCATGCGGTCGGCCTTGTCCGCGTACGCGGGCCCGATCCCCCGGTGCGTGGTGCCGAGCTTGGCGCTGCCGAGGCTCACCTCTCCGAGGTGGTCAAATGCGAGGTGATAAGGCATGACCAGGTGGGCATTACAACTGATGCGGAGTTTGCCGCAGGAGATGCCCCTCGCATGGAGCCCGTCCATCTCCTCGAGCAGGACCTTGGGGTTCACCACCACGCCGTTGCCGATGACTGTCGTGATGTGCGGGTAGAGGATGCCGGAAGGCATCAGGTGGAGCTTGAACTCGTCCTCGCCGCAGACCACGGTGTGGCCCGCGTTGTTGCCGCCGGCAAACCGGACGACGAGGTCCATCCGGTCGGCCATAAGGTCGGTTATCTTCCCTTTTCCCTCATCGCCCCACTGTGCGCCAAGGACCACCGTGCCGGGCACGGACAACACCCCGTTCCTGTTTCCAGCCTGAAGACCACCATACTATATCATGGGGCAGGCTTTAGCCTGCCCCAGCATTGGGCGGAATTTATTCCGACCACACAGTGCGTTAGCACTTCAAAATTTGCAGCAGCGTTGCGCTTCGAAGAAATGCAACACCGCTGTGCTACTTCCGACCCGATACCCGTCACCCCAACCCTCTCCCCCAAGGGGAGAGGGAGCATTGGCGCCTAAAAAATCCGATCTACCCGACCTTTTTCTCTCGCTTCAAAATGGAGTCCGCGACGAGCAGCCCCGAGGCCGACGCTTGGACCAATCCCCGCGTGATCCCGACACCGTCTCCCGCCCCGAACATGTTCTTGACCTGGCTCTCGAGCGCGCCGGTAACTTTGAGCCTGGAGCTGTAGAACTTCACCTCAACCCCGTAGAGCAGGGTGTTGCGGGAGTAGACGCCGGGCGTCAACGTGTCAATGGCGGCGAGCATCTCGAGGATGTCAGAGAGATAGCGGAACGGCAGCACCAGGCTCAGGTCCCCCGGGGTCGCCTCGGAGAGAGTCGGCACGACCGTGCTGCGGGATATCCTTTTCGGGTTCGAGCGGCGCCCGACCAGGAGGTCGCCGACGCGCTGCACCAGTATCCCGTCTCCCAGGAGGTTGGCGAGCTGCGCAATATACTTGCCGTACGCGATGGGCTCGTGGAACGGCTCGGTGAAACGCTTGTCCACCAGTAGCGCGAAGTTGGTGTTGTCCGTCTTCTTCTCGAGGTAGGAGTGGCCGTTCACGGTCAGCACCTCGTCGTAGTACTCCTTGATGACTTCTCCGGAAGGGTTCATGCAGAAAGTGCGGACCCTGTCCTCGGAAGCCTTGGAATAGTAGATCAGCTTGGGCTCGTAGAGCTCGTCGGTCAGGGGCGCCATCACCACCGCGGGCACTTCGACGCGAACACCGATGTCCACCATATTGCTGTTGCGCGACAGAGAGAGCTGGTCGGCTATGCCGTCGAACCACTCCGCGCCGCTTCGCCCCGGCGCGACCACCAGGTACTTGCAGTCGATACGGTTGTCGGCGCGCGTGTCGATGCCGACGACGGCGCCGTCCTTCACCCGCACGGTCTCGACCATGGTCTTGCACTGGATGTCGACCCGGTCCTTCAGCGCGTCGTACATGTTACCCAGCACGACGGGACAGACTTCCGTTCCCATGTGGCGCACGCGCGCGGGTATCAGTACCAGGTCGGACTTGATCGCGTTGCGGGCGATCTCGCTGATCTTCTCGTCGTCGTCGCCGAAGGTCTGCGTCGGCGCCCCGAACTCCAGGTAGGTCGAATCGACTTTCTCGATGAGCTTGGAGACCTTCTTCTCGGGGACGAGGTCCGAGAGCCATCCCCCGATCTTGCTCGAGAGGGTCAGCTTGCCGTCGCTGAAGGCGCCCGCGCCACCCCACCCGCTGAGCGTGGAGCACGGCTGGCACCTGCGGCACTGGCCGTTAGGCGATGGGCATCTCCGGTGCTCGAGGCTCTCCCCCTTGTCGAGGAGGAGGACCTTGAGGTCCGAGTTGCGGGTGAGTTCGAGCGCGCAGAATATACCTGCGGGGCCGGCCCCCACGATTATCACGTCGTAAGTCCTTGGCATGCTGCTCTACCTGTCCTCCATAATGTCTGGACGCGTGCGGACAACGGTCCTATTATAGCCGGATTTGCGGGCAGAGCTGCCCACGGTCAAGACTGAAGCGGCTGTACTACTGCTCGTCGCGAGCTGCCTCCAGCGCGCCTGCGGTGTCTACTTGCTGCCCTTGCGTCGCGATACGAGGCTGGTCGGCGGCTTGATGCGGAGGGCCACGTGGCGCTTGACCTCACGGACCTCCTGCATCATCCGCCTGTGCGCCTCTTCCATCTCGGCCTCCATGCTGGCCATCTGGTCGCGCAGCGTGCAGATCTCCTCTTCCATCGCGAGGACGCGGGCGACCCCGGAGAGGTTGAGCCCCTGGTGCGTCAGCTCCTGGATACGGCGCAAGCGGTTGATGTCCGCGTCGGAATAGCGCCGCCTGTTGCCTGTCCGCTCCGGGCACAGCAGCCCTTTGCGCTCATACATCCGCAGGGTCTGTGGGTGTACTTCGGCGAGCCTCGCCGCGATGCTGATGATATACAACCCCTGGTTCTCGTCCTTCTCCATCATTTCCTCACCTGGCACGTCACTTGAGGTGGGCGCGCAGGTCTTTGGGCTCGAGCTCGCCCAGCTTCTCTATGACCTCGCGCTCATTCTCGTCCATCTTCTTTGGTACGGCGATCCGCACTGTCACCAGCATGTCGCCGTGTCCTTTGCCTTTCAGCCGGGGGGCGCCTTTTCCCTTCATCCTGAAAGTGCGCCCGCTCTGGGTGCCGGCCGGTATCTTCAGCTTCACCTTTCCGTCGATCGTAGGGACCTCGACCTGCGTCCCCAGTGCGGCCTCCGAGAAAGTGACAGGCAGGTCGAGAGTGATGTCCGAGTCGCGCCTGCCGAGGTAGGCGTGCTTGTCCACCTTGGTGACCACATAGAGGTCGCCCGCGGGGCCGCCGCCGGCCCCTGGCTCGCCCTTGCCCTTGAAGCGGATGCGCGAACTGTCAGCGACTCCCGCCGGGATGTGGACCCTGGTCTTCCTGGGGCTTCTGACGAAGCCTGCCCCCTGGCAGGTCGGGCACGGGTTGGCGATGATCTGGCCCCTCCCCATGCAGGCCGGGCAGGGACGGCTCAGCCCGAACAATCCCTGGCTCTCGGCGACCGAGCCGCGGCCTCCGCAGGTCGGGCATGTCTGAGGCAGAGTGCCTGGCGCCGAGCCGAGCCCCTTGCAGGTCGCACAGGCCTGGTTCCGCGTCATGGTGACCGGGACGTAGGCGCCCTTCAGCGCGTCGTCAAAAGACATGTTCACCGTGACCTCCACGTCTGAACCGCGCTGGCCGCGCCGGCCGCGGCTGCTTGTCGCGCCTCCCCCGCCGCCGAAGAGGTTGAAGATGTCGCCGAGGTCTCCGAGGTCGCCCTCGAAACCGAAGCCCTGTGGGCCGCCGCCGCCGAACCCGCCTCCGAACCCCTGGCGCCCTTGCCAGGCACCGGCGCCCGGCCCCGGCCCGTAGCCTCCCTGGGCCCCATACAGTCTCCCCGAATCGTAGTCCTGCCGCTTCTTCTCGTCCGCCAGCACCTCGTAAGCCTCGGCGATCTCCTTGAAGCGGTCCTCGGCTTCTTTGTTGTTGGGGTTCTTGTCGGGGTGGTACTGGTGGGCGAGCTTCCGGTACGCCTTCTTTATCTCGTCCTTGGACGCTTCTTTCGAAACGCTCAGGGTCTTGTAATAGTCCTTACCGTTCAACTGGTATCACATCCGGTCTTTCGCGCCAGCGTTCTTACTCATGGGGGAGTGCGTGGCGCTCAGCTGCTCACCGGGCAGGACACGCGCACCATCGCGGGCCTCAGAAGGACCCCCCTGAAGCGGTATCCTTTCTGGACCACGCCGACCACAGTGTCCTCAGGACACTCGGATGTCTCGACCACCATCATCGCCTCATGGTGCTCGGGGTCGAACGGCTCGCCAGTCGGGTCGATCACTTCCAGACCTTCCCTGGTGAGCACGTCGAGCATCAACTCCCGGACCATCGACACCCCGCCCAGCAGGCCTTTCGACTCTTCCTCCTCGGCGCTGTCCAGCGCGCGCTCGAGGTTGTCTATCACGGGAAGCAGCTTCTTGACCAGGTCGGCCTCAGCAGTCTCGAGGATGCGGGTCTGCTCCTTGAGCATCCTCTTCCTGTAGTTATCAAAATCAGCCTTCAGCCTCTTGAGGCTGTCCAGCAACACCGCGTTCTGGTCGGCCAGCTCGTCGACCTCCGCGTCCAGCGAGTGGATCCTCTCCTCGGGCTCGACCTCGACGGCTTCCGTATCATCAGCGTCTCCCCCGCCCTCGATGACCTCGATCTCCTCTTCATCGGGAACGGGCCCTCCGGTCTTCTTTCTGGTGCTCTGGCGGGCCGGGTCTTTCGGCCCCTTCTCCTCGCTCATCTCTCCACCTCTAAACCTTTCTGTTCAGGGGGTTCCATGTTCCAAAAGCTCGCGGCGGGAACAACTCCCGCCGCTTGAGCTCACTGCCACGCGCAAAGGTGTTATTTCTGCTCTTCGGCGGTCTCGACCGCGATGGTGACGCTCCTCGGTTTCGGCGGCTCGGTCTTGGGGACGGTCACCTTGAGCACCCCTGACTCGTAGCTCGCTTTGACTTTGTCCGACTCCGCGTCCGAGGGAAGCCTGATCGATCTCTGGAAGGACCCCCACGCGCGCTCTACGCGGTGGTAGTTCTCCTCCGTGACTTCTCTTTCGTGCTTCCGCTCGCCCCTGAGGGTCAGCACCCCGTCGTCCACGGTCACGTCGATGTCCTCAGGGTCGATGCCCGGGAGCTCGGCCTCGACTACAAGTGAGTCCCCGGTCTCGTAGATATCGATTGCCGGCGCCCACTTGCCGCCTTCGGCTGGTCCTGTCTCCTCGCCCTGGTCGCCCAGCCAGCTGCGCCGGAACATCCGGTTGAGGTCCTGCTGTGCTCCCAGGAAAGCATCGAACGGGTCCCATCTCACGATCGCCATCTGGCTAACCTCCCATGCCGTAGGGAAAAGAGGCGGGCGGCGGCCATGAGCCGCCGCTCCGCTCGTTATCAGTTTACTTGTCTTCGTCGACCACTTCGTAGTCGGCCTCGATGACCTCTTCCTCAGAGGATGACTGCCCGCCGTCCGGTCCGCTCGGTCCCTCGCCGCCACCGGTGCCCGCTGTCTGCGCGTACACCTGCTCCGCGAGCCTGTGGGAAGCCTGGATGAGGCTCTCCATGGTCGACTTGATGAGCTGGGTGTCGCTGCCCTTGAGGGCTTCCTTGACCTCATTGAGCGAGGCTTCGATGCTTGCTTTCTCTGAAGCGTCGACCTTGTCGCCCAGTTCGCGCAGCGACTTCTCGGTCGTGTAGACGACCTCGTCCGCGCGGTTGCGCGTCTCGGCCTCTTCTCTGCGCCTGTGGTCGTCGTCCGCGTGTTCCTCCGCGTCCCGCTGCATCTTCTTGATCTCGTCTTCAGACAGCCCGGAAGTCGCAGTGATGGTGATCTTCTGCTCGTTACCGGTCGCCCTGTCCTTGGCGCTCACGTTCACGATGCCGTTGGCGTCGATGTCGAACGTGACCTCGACCTGCGGGATGCCCCTCGGCGCCGGCGGGATGCCCACCAGGTGGAACCTTCCCAGTGTCTTGTTGTACTCGGCCATCTCGCGCTCGCCCTGCAGGACGTGTACCTCCACAGAGGTCTGCCCGTCGGCGGCGGTCGTGAAGACCTCGCTCTTGCGCGTCGGGATGGTGGTGTTCCGCTCGATGAGCTTGGTGAACACGCCACCCAGGGTCTCGATGCCCAGCGAGAGGGGGGTCACGTCGAGGAGCAGGATGTCTTTCACCTCTCCCTTGAGGACACCCGCCTGGATCGCCGCGCCGACCGCGACGACCTCGTCAGGGTTGACGCCCTTGTGCGGCTCCTTGCCGCCTGTCAGCTCGCGGACCTTGTCCTGGACCGCCGGCATGCGCGTCGCGCCGCCGACCAGGATAACGTGGTCGATGTCCTTGATCTCGAGGCCGGAGTCTTTTACCGCCGACTTGAAAGGACCAACGCACTTGTCGACCAGGTCCGCCGTCATCTTGTTGAAGTCGGAGCGCGACAGCGTCACGTCGAGATGCTGCGGCCCTTCCTGCGTCGCCGTGATGAACGGCAGGTTGATGCTGGTCGACGTGGTGGTGGAAAGCTCCATCTTGGCTTTCTCAGCCGCTTCCTTCAGCCTCTGCAGCGCCATCTTGTCGCTGCGAAGGTCTATGCCGGTCTTGGCCTTGAAGTCATCGGCCATCCAATCGATCACGCGCTCGTCCCAGTCGTCGCCGCCGAGATGCGTGTTACCGCTGGTAGCCTTGACCTCGAACACTCCTCCACCGATCTCGAGGATGCTGACGTCGAACGTGCCGCCGCCCAGGTCGAAGACCAGGATCGTCTGTTCGTTCTCCTTGTCGAGGCCGTACGCCAGGGCCGCCGCTGTCGGCTCGTTGATGATGCGCAGGACCTCGAGGCCGGCAATGCGCCCCGCGTCCTTGGTCGCCTGCCGCTGGCTGTCGTCGAAGTAAGCAGGGGTCGTGATCACCGCCTGGGTGATCTTTTCGCCCAGGTACTCCTCGGCGTCGGACTTGAGCTTCTGGAGTATCATCGCCGAGATCTCCGGCGGCGTGTACTCACGGTCGTCGATCTTTATCTTCTCGTTCGTGCCCATCTTTCGCTTGATGGACGCAATCGTGCGCTCCGGGTTGGTAATGGCCTGACGCTTGGCGACCTGACCGACCAACCTCTCTCCCGTTTTAGAGAATGCCACGACGGACGGGGTCGTCCTCCCGCCTTCGGTGTTCGGGATGACCGTGGGTTCTCCGCCCTCGAGGACAGCCATGCACGAGTTGGTCGTCCCCAGGTCGATTCCGATTACTTTCGCCATTTGCAACCACTCCTTGCTTTGTTTACTTACTCAGGTAGGTATACTTGTACCTTGCCTTATCATATAACTTGAGCGTCCTACTGTCAAGTATGTTAATGGTATTTATGTGAGGAGTCCCGTTGAGCTTGATTGCCGCTGTCACGAACCCCCCATTAACCCGCTTTTTCGATCTTCCTCGACCGTTCCCTGCCAGCGGGCGGAGGCCCGGCCGGCAGAGACAGAACAGGGAACAGCCGCCAGCGTGCCAGGGGATTTGTGATCGAGCCGACTCGCTCGGGCCACGGCATGGATCGGACAGCGGGTCGCGCGGGATGGCTCGGATTGCTGTACCCCGTCGCTACCGGTCATTACTCCCGCCGGACAGCCGCGCGAAAAACGGTGACGCCGCTTATTGCGCTTCGTTCGCATTTGTGTCTCAATATTGCGGTGTGAAGAGGCCTGATTTGCCTGTATTGCTTGACGGGCTGAAGGTCCGTTGAGATTATTCTTGAGTTGATTTCTGCGTCAGGAGGTGAAATTCGTGGGAGAAGATAGCGACAAGAGACCTACCATCGATGCTGACGAGTGCACCGGTTGTGGCCTGTGCGTGGATGTCTGCGAGCACGAGGTCCTGGATCTGACAGACGACATCTGCGCCATCCTGGACGTCGAGAAGTGCGTCGGCTGCGGGGACTGCTCGGAGGAGTGCCCGGTCGAAGCGATAACGATGGAATAAACCTCAACCATCATGAAGATCACGGAGGCGGGTACTGCCCGCCTTCCGTTTTTGGCGAATGCTTGCGGGATGACCGGCGCTCAGGCGCCTGTAATAGATTCTTCAAGTCTGTTCTTTACAAGACCAGACAGACATATACAGAATTGCTCAGAACGTTACCCTAGGTAACTCATTTGACAAGCTCGTCAACATGTATGTTATACTCTGGCAGAGTGGTACAAGATATGCCGTGGCATTGGGAGATGGATTGGCACGACGTAAAACTGTGAACCCTTCGGTCAAGAAGTACCGGGAGCTCAACGACAAAGAGCTCGTGAGGTGCTCCAGGGCCGGCGACCCCATCGCGGAGAGCGTACTCATCAGCCGCTACCAATACCTGGCTCATGTGAAGGCACGCTCGTATTTCCTGACGGGCGCCGACCACGAGGACACGGTTCAAGAAGGCATGATAGGCCTGTTCAAGGCAATACGTGACTACAAGGAGGGCGAGCTCTGCTCGTTCCGCTCTTTTGCGATCCTGTGCATCACAAGGCAGATCATCACGGCGGTCAAGACGCATGCCCGCAAGAAGCACAACCCGCTCTCCTCTTACCAGTCGCTTGACACCCAGGTGCCCGACGAGAACCTGCTCGACACCCTGGCATCCCAGGGGCTGGGCTCTGACAAGTCCGAGGACCCTCTCGACCTCTTCATCTTCGAGGAGGAGCTCGACACCGTGATAGGGATCCTTCGCGACAAGCTCTCCGAGCTGGAATGGAGCGTCTTCGTCGAGTACCTCGACGGCAAGAGCTACCAGGAGATCGCGGTAGAGATCGACTGCGAGACCAAGGTTGTCGATAACGCGCTCTGCCGCATCAAGCAGAAGATCAAGAAAGAGTGCGCCCTCACCGAGGCCGAAGCCGCCGGCCTGTAGCCCGGCCTGCCTGACTCTCTCACACCATGTCTGTTATCGCGCTGCACGCGCCGCATCGGACGCATCCCGCGGAGCACATCGAAGAAGACAATCCCGACTCGCGGATGACTCTGGCTGACTCCTGATATATAGAGAGCATCATGTCCGGCGCGGGAGGCGTGCGCGTTTCCATCGGCGTGCCCGGTATAGGGCGCAGGGGCAGCACAAACGGGAACACCCCCAGCGACGCCAACAGCTCGCATCCGCGCACCACCGATCCCTGTGGGTCCCCCAGGCCGGCGATGATGAAGCAGGTGACCTGGCCGGCGCCGAACGCGTCCACGGCCGCGCGCCAGGCGCGCTCGTACTTCTCTATCCCTGCCGCCGCCTTCCCCGGCGCGACACGCCGCAGGGTCTCGGCGTCGAAGCACTCCATGTTTATTGCGGCGCTGTCGGCATGGGCAGCCACCTCGCGTATCAAGGACTCGTCCTCGGGCGGCTCGAACTGCAAGTGCACCTGCATGCTCCCGGAAGTCGCTTTCTTCACCGCCCGCGCGCACGCTGCCAGGTGAGGGATCCCACAGGTCTCGAGGTCGGTCGTCCCTGTGGTGAGGACGAAGTGGCGAAAGCCTTCCGCGCTCGCGCTCGCCGCGACCTCCGCGATGTCCTCCGGCTCCTTGACCGCAAGGGTCTCGCCCGTACCGCGGGTGATGGCGATGCCGCAGAAGCTGCACGCGTCGGCCGCGCGCACGCACGACTGTGCTACCGTGGAGCCGATGCCGTCCGTGCCATGGCGCAGCGCGACCTTCCTCATGGGCACCCCGCCGCTGGTCCGCCCCTGGTAGAACCGCGGCTCGGAGAGCAGTTCGATCTTCCGGAGCGCTTCTCCGCGGCGCATCAGCAGTCCGCCGTCTCCAAGGCTGTAGGGCGAGCGCCGGACGTAAGGGGCGCCGGTGGGAACGGTTGCGACCAGGTCATCGATGGTGACCGTGATGCCCTCCGCAGGACCAGCCCCACCGGCCCGCGGCGCGAGTCCGCTCTCCAACGCGAGGCGCACGCCCAGCGATTGGAGCTCGACCTTGAGCCGCAAGGCGTCGGCGGGCTCTGTCACGGCGCGCCTCCCTCGAGCCTTACCGCCTGGTCGGGATCGGCGTGCAGGGCCACCGCGGCAAGCGCTCCTATGCATCCCCGCTCACCCCCGACCGGGATCAGCGTCACTCCGGAGTCGGCAGCCGCCGCCTGCGCTTCCTCTATGGACACCATCCGCTTTCCGGCCTCCGCGGCGTACTCGCGCAGCCCCGGGGGCGACTTGACACTCGAGCTCCACGCCATCCCACACTCATCGCTGAAGGACCTCCCCTCCAGCAGCTCGCGCACGCGACCCACCACCGCCTCCAGGCCCTCGGGCCGGACCCCGATGACGACTGCTGTCGCGCAGCAGTTGGTCGTCCGGTGAGGGTTGTCAGGAAAGAGCTGGACGATGGTGTGAAGCAGGTAAGAACCCATGGCCTCCTGCTCTATCTCGAAAGCGACCTCGTTTACGGTCGACCAGGTGGCGCCGCGCTCGGCGTCGTCGGTGTCGTCGACTCCCACTGTGAGCTTCTTCCACGCGGGGAGCCTGAGGGTGGCCCGGCCGAGGGCCGCTCCCCCGCCGGGCTCGTGTACCTCTGCCGAGATCACGTTCGCGGCCATCCCCCGGCAGAGCGTCGCCGCCACGCCGCCGCCCGCCAGGCCCGCGTAGGTGAGGACAACCTCTTCGCCCTCTACCCTCACCTCTTCCAGTCCCGCGCTCGCGATGCCCGGCTCGAGGGCGAGGTCCGCGCGGCCTTGACTGCACACGAATATGTTCCTGGCGCCTTCGCGCCGCGCCGATACGACCAGCGGGCTGGTGCGGGCGTAGTGACAGGTCTCCCAGGCGGCGCCCCCCGTACAGCGGCCGCGCGCGTGAAACTCGTGCAGCTCGACCAGGCCGGCGTCCTCGTCGACGAGAGCCGCAATGCTCTCGTAAGGGGTTATGTAAGGCACGCCCTCGAAGCGCGCCCTTATCTCATCCGGGGTGAGAAGCTCTGACAAAAGTTCACTCTCCAGGGACGGCGAGTCGTAAGACGTACATTAACACACAGGTCGGCGGGGGCCGGCCCGTTGTTGCTTGTCTCAAGGCGCGATGTTACATTCGGCTGGTGATGCTAGATGGACACTGAAGGCAGCAAGAAAGAAGATACTCCCGAGCAAGCCCGGGGCGCGGGCACGCCCGCCGCGGGCATCGACCACAAGTACTCCCTCTCCCCCGAAGAGATGCGCCTCCTTGACGAGATACACAGCGAAGGCAGCGACGAAGCCCTCTACTTCGAGATGCTGAAGGAGATCAAAGAGCTGGAGGGCCAGGACCGCCAGGTGGTCGTGAAGAGGGCGCTCGGCAAGTTCAACTTCTTCCTCCACCTGACCGCGTACATCACCGGCATCGCGTACCTGCTGCTGCTTGGGATCCTGGTGCGCTCGACCCTGCCGTACGTCTTCATACCAATCGCCCTCTGGACTATTGGGCTCGGCTACCATCTCTTCTGGGCGTTCTTCAAGAAGGACCAGACCTCCACGCGCCGCAAGCCGAAGAAGCCCCCACCGCCTCCCAGGAAACTCATCGAAGACGACGCCGACGAGGCTCCTTCCCCATCACCTTCAGAAGGCCCTGACGATGAGGAACACGGCCAGGCCTAGCAGCAACACCCAGATGGTCACGACTATCACAGCGGCGGCCCTGTTTACTGGCGCCTCGCCTGCCCCTGCCTCGACGGCCCGCGCCCTGCTGTCGTCCAGTACCTCCGACGGGATGAGCTTGATCGCTAAGGCAAGCCCCGCGGGGACTATGACCATGTCGTCCAGGTATCCGAGCACCGGGATGAAATCCGGAATGAGGTCAATGGGGCTGAGCGCATAGCCCACCACGAGGATCGCGAGAGCCTTTGCATACCAGGGAGTGCGCGGGTCTCGACACGCGAGATAGACCGCGGAAGTCTCTGTCTTGAGCCGCGCGGCCCATCGCCGGGTCCTGGATTCACGCTGTTGGGCAGTCATCCCGTTCAGGATAGCGCATCTGTCTCAGCGCGCGCAGGAATCACCGAGCAGCCGGAGGGCCTTCATCATCTGCACTCCCTCCTCGATGGAGTGGACGACCGGGATGCCGTTGAGCTCGAACCCCTCCAGGACCATGCCGTACTTCGCCAGGTTCGGCACGTATGCAACCACGGGCTTGTCGTATTTCTTGACCACCTGACCCAGCCTGGTGCCTACGAAAGACGTCATCATCGGGGTGTAGGGCAGCGTCAGCACCAGGGCCGCTTCGATGTCGTCCTTGGAGAGCAGGTAGTCGAGCGCCCTCTCGAAGTCCTGGTCCGATGCGCTTCCGGTCAGGTCCACGGGGTTGACGAGAGCCGCTATGTCCTGGATGTTCGGCTCGAGCAGGCGGCGGATCTCGTGCTGCCTCTCCTCCGAGAACTCCGGCACGTTGATCCCCGCGACCGCGGCGAGGTCGGAGGTCAGCACCCCGTGACCGCCGCTCGAGGACAACACCGCGATGTTACACAAGCTCATGGGCCGGTGCTGGAAGAATGCCAGTATCTTGCAGAACGAAGTCACCTCCGACTCGGTCTCGGCTTCCAGGATACCGCTCTGCCGGAGCGCGCCCTCGACCAGCTCGTGGTCGGCCGCCAGCGCGGCGGTGTGCGAGCGCGCGGCCGCTTTGCCCCGCTCGCTCTTGCCGCCTGAGAAGACCACAATGGGTTTGGAAGGCGCGACCTCCTTCGCCGAAGCGATGAACCGCCTCACGCCCTCGTCGATTCCCTCGATATAGAAGCAGATGATTTTCGTGTCGTCTCGACCGGCGAAGTAAAGCAGCAGGTCTTCCTCGTCCACCATCGCCTTGTTGCCCATGCTGACCGCGACGCTCAGGCCGATGCCTGCCTCGTGGAAGTTGGTCATTATCTGGTCGACCAGGAACGCCCCGCTCTGGCTGGCCACGGCTATATTTCCCCTCCTGGGGAGCACGGTCCGCTCCGGGGGCAGGAAGAAGCTGTCGACCACGGGCGGCGCGTAGACTCCGAAACAGTTGGGCCCGACCAGGGTGATCGAAGCGCTGCGGCAGATCTCGACGAGCTCGTCCTGAAGCGCCCGGCCCTCCTCGCCCATCTCCGCGAAACCACCCGATATCACGATCATCGAGCGGACCCCTGCGTCGGCGCACTCCTTCGCCACTTTCGGGACGATCTGAGCCTTCACCGCGACGATTGCCATATCGGCTTTCTTCGGGAGCTCCGAGATAGAGCGGTAGACGCGGCGGCGCTCGAGCTCGCCTCCCCGCGGATTGATCGGGAAGACGTCGCAGTCGTATCCGTAGTAGTTCTTGTTATAGATGATGTTCGCGGGATGGAACGGGTTGGACGTCGATACGCCGATCACCGCAACGGTCCCGGGATTGAACATCGCCTGCAGGTCTGCTTCCACCGCTATGCCTCCCTTCCCACCGGCCTGGTTAGTTATTCTATGCCTGTTCAGCCATTCCCCCGCCACCAGAGGGGTCAGGCACCGTCCACCTTTCTGTCCACCCCTGGGCGGGCGTTGTCACGGGCGCAGTGATATGCTATATCTCAAGGACGCGGAAAACGGCAGATAAATGGAGTGGACATGAACTTTGCCGCAATCTTCGGGCTCGGCCCGCTCGAGATACTCATAATAGTCGCCGTCATCGTGATCCTCTTTCTCCCTGCGCTCCTTCCCAAGCTCGCCAGGAGGGCCGTCGAGACGTTGAAGGTCGTGAAGGACATGACGGGCAAGATGGACGAGGACGAGGACGAGAAAGACAAAGAAGACTGACCACCTGAGGCGGTCGCCGCCGGCCGCTCATCGCTCCACCTCATCGAAAACTCTGTGCTTTCCGTTTCGCCCACCCGGCAGTGCCTTGCGAGGAACCGCTGGTATATAATCCTTCAGGTGTGATTTCAGTCGTAGCCGTGCAATGCAGGTTGGGGTGCACGGGCATAAGGAGGGTACCTATGAGCAGCGACCTGTTCCAACCCGAGCACGAGGTGTTCCGCGAGAGCATCACCGATTTCATCCTCAACGAGCTCGCTCCCAACGCCGACGAGTGGGAGGAAGCGGGAGAGGTTCCGCGCTCGGCGTTCGAGAAGATGGGCAGCCTGGGCTACCTGGGGATGCGATACCCGGAGAAGTACGGCGGCGGTGATGACGTGCTGGCGGAGGCTATCCTCCACGAATCGATGGGCAAGTGCCGCTCGGGCGGCGTCGGGGCGGACATCGGAGCGCACGTCGCGATCGCGATGCCGCACATACTCCACTACGGGACCGACGAGCAGAAAGAGAAGTACCTCGTCCCGGGCATCAAGGGCGAGTGGATCGGCTGCCTGGCGATCACCGAACCGGACGCCGGCAGCGACGTCGCCGCCATCAAGACAAAAGCGCTGAAAGACGGCGACAACTGGGTGGTCAACGGCTCTAAGACGTTCATCACCAACGGCGCGCGCTGCGACTTCATGGTCCTCGCGGCGAAGACCGACCCGGAGAAAGGTTATGGCGGCATCTCGATGTTCGTGGTGGACACCAGCACCCCGGGCTTCGAGGTCACGCGCAAGCTGGACAAGCTGGGCTGGCGCGCTTCCAGCACCGGCGAGCTGGCTTTCACGGACATGGTCATCCCCGGCGACGCGCTGCTCGGCGAGCTCAACCGCGGTTTCTACCAGATCATGGGCATGTTCGCCTGGGAGAGGCTGACGCTCTCGCTCGGCTCGGTCGGCGGGGCGCAGGAGGCCCTCGACAAGGCCCTCGAGTACGCGAAGCAGCGCCAGGCGTTCGGCCAGCCGATATCCAACTTCCAGGTCATCGCCCACTACTTCGCGGACATGCAGACCAAGATCGAGGCCGGGCGCGCGCTCACCTACCACGCGCTCAGGCTCTACATGGACGGCAAGAACCCGATCAAGGAAGTCTCGATGGCCAAGCTGTTCTGCGCGCGGATGTCGTGCGAAGTGATCGATACCTGCCTGCAGATCTACGGCGGCTACGGCTTCATGGAAGAGTACGATATCGCCCGCGCGTACCGCGACATCCGGCTGATGCCGATAGGCGGCGGCACCGACGAGGTCATGAAGGAGATAATCTCCCGTATGATGGGGCTGGGTTAGGACCGGATGGCCGCGCCGACAATCTACGCCTACAAGCCGGACAAACACATGTGGCCGGCCCCCGCCAACAGCTACATGCTGAAGGACTCCTGCGGCGCCGTCCTCATCGACGCCGGCTGCGGGTTCCCCGAGTGCTACCAGAAGATCAGGGAGTTCCTCGCCGAACACGGCGTCGCGCCGGCTGACGTCCACACCGTCGTGCTCTCGCACGCGCACCCCGACCACATGGGCGCCATGCCGTTCCTGCTCGAGGAGTCTTCGCCGCGGATATTCATCCACCGGCTGGAAGAGCCCCTTGCGGTCGAGACCGAGCTGCTCAACCAGAGCTTCGACATGTGCTACATCAAGGACTACTACCTGGACCGGCTCGACGGCAACGAGCCCGTCGGCATCCTCGAGTACTTCAGCGCCCTCTGCCCGATGGGAGCGGCTCAGGCTTCGGACGTCGTTGACGAGGGCGATGTCCTGTCCCTCGCCGGCAGGGACTTCGAGGTCATCCACACGCCCGGCCATGCGCCGGGCCACATCTCGCTCTACGACCGCGAGAACAAGACGCTTCTCTCAGGTGACGTCATCGGTGCAGTGGTCGCCTGGTACTGCCCGTCGGGAGGAGGCGCCAGGGGCTACCTGAACAGCCTGGACAAGCTGGATGCCCTGGACATCGACCTCATCCTCCCGTCACACGGAGGGGAGATAACCGACGTCAAAGGCGCTATCGAGACCACTCGGTCGTTCATCCTCGAGCGGGAGAACCGTCTCCTCGAACTGCTCGCGGAAGGGCCCCGGTCTCTTGTCGAGCTCACCGACGAGCTCTTTACCAACGTAGTCACCCGGATGTTCCCCGGCCTCCAGATCACCGACAGCCACCTCGAGAAGCTCCAGGAAGACGGACTGGTGACCCGAGAGTTGCGCGAAGGGATGCCATTCTACAGCCTCTCGGGTTAGAATCGAGCGCGGGGTAACCGCGCCTGAAGAATCTGCCAGTGGGTCTTTAACCATTTATGGTCGGCTGTCGATAACTGTCTCGAGGAGGTGCGATGAAACGGAGACTCGGATTCAGGATCTTCAGTGGTCTCGTCAGGTTCACCGCCGTCATCCTCGTCATCGTCGCGCTCTCGCTTGCCATGCTCATCATCGCGCAGCGGATCTTCAATCCGTTCCATATCGTGGTCAACAACTCTATGTCCCCTCAGATCTCCAAGGGCGACGCGGTGATCATCAAGGACATCGAGCCGAACACCGTCAAGGTCGGCGAGGTCATAATCTTCCGCGACCCCGAGCACAAAGAGGACCTGGTCATCCACAAGGTCGTACAGGTCGGTGAGCAGGGTGGGGTGAAGTTCTTTTCCACCCAGGGCATCAACAACCCCGCGCCCGACAACTGGAAGATTTCCGCCGGTGAAGTGATAGGCGGCGTCGCGGTGAAGCTCCCAGGCTTCGGCGCATTCCTGGACTTCATCACCACGCCCCGGGGGTACGTGTCGATCATCGTGATACCCGCCGTGGGTTCGCTGCTGCTGGTCATGCTGCTCGCGATGATCGAGAAGGTACTGGACATGGGAAAGCGCTCGCAGGGCAACCCCGAGTACCCCACCGCCTCGCCCTGACACGCCCGGTTGCGCCAGGGTCAGCCGCCCAACAGTTCTCCCATTGCGCCCCCGGTGACGGAGTCTGCCGCGAGCACACCCGAGAGAATGGAGGGGTAGACTCCCCCGCCGAGCACCGACTTTGAGCCGGTCATGTAGAGCCCTTTCACGGGCGTCTTCGGGCCGGGCCGCCTGGCCCCGAACTGGCGGCCGGTCTGAGCGCTGTCGTACCAGCAGCCGTCTATCGCCATGGTGTAGCGCTCGTAGGTGATGGGCGTCGAGATGTCGTAGGCTTCGACGTTTGAGATAAGTCCGCCGAACGCGCGCGTCACCGCGTCGACCGCGACTTCCGCGTACTTCTCCTTGATGCTGTTGTAGGCGTCTCCACGCACGCCTCCCTCTTCCACGCCCCAGCGCCGCATGAAGTTGTATGGTACCGACGGGACGACGATCTCCATGCTGGTCTTCCCGGCCGGCGCTGACGAACGGTCGATGGTCGAGGGGAACATGATCGACCAGCGGATCCTGGCCGGGTCGGGGTACCGGTCCTTGACGCTCACCTCATCCAGCATCTCATGCTCGTCGTAGGAAGGCTGGAAGAACAGGGGGCCGCCCGCGAACTCCTCTCCGACCTCTTTACCCAACCCGAGATGTATGACGAGCCCCGTCATCGATACCGGCAGCTCGTCCTGCTTCTCCAGGAACGTGCCGGTGAAGTTCTCGCGGTCGAGGAGGCGCAGGAGGGTGCGCTTGCTGTCGGCGTCGCTGACCACCGCCTCGCATGTCACCTTGGAACGAGGCACCGTCTCGACCTCGCTCACCCGCCCGTTCTCCGCGTTGATGGAGGTGACCTCGTGGCCCAGCAGCAGCGTACCGCCGGCGTCCGTGAACGCCTTCGCGAACGCGTCCGCGAAGACCTGGTAACCCCCGACGGGAACGTATGCCCCGTCCGCGTAGCTGCGCAGCATCCCCACCATCGCGAGAGCCGACAGCTCCCAGGGCGGGCTGCCCAGAAACGGCCACGGCGTGGCGACGACCGTCTTGATCTGCTCGTCCGTGAAATGCTTGTCCAGCATCTTATCCAGCGTGGCGCCCGTCATCATATAGGAGAGCATCCTGGGCGCGGTGAAGGGATAAGCGAGGCCGCGCATCATGCTGCCGAAGCCGAGCGGCCGGCGCAGCATCCTCAGGTCCATGCTCTTTCCGATCGAGGCGAGCGTCTTGAAGTAGTCGTTGATGTTGGCGGTCTGCGGCTGGAAGCTCTCCTTCAGGACCTCGGAGTACTCTTCCATGTCGGTGGGGACCGTGATGTCGTGTTCCGGATAGACGAAGCGCATGAGAGGCTCGACCCGCTCGAAGTCGAGGCGTATGCCGAGGTGGTCTATGACCCTCGTGATGTCACCGCCGGGTCCGCACCCGCCGATCATGCTGGGGACCTGGAACTGGTAGCCCTTCCGCTCGTAGGAGGTGACGAAACCCCCTGGCTTGGTGTGCCGCTCGATGATGATTACGCTGGCGCCCTCTTTCGCGAGCAGCGCGCCACAGGCGAGGCCGCCTATCCCCGCCCCTACGATAACGACATCGAAGTGCTCGCCGAACTCGGGAGTCGCGGCACCGGGAGCATCCACCTCGGCCATAGTCCCCCTCCACGCTTCACCGCCACCGGGTCCCCCCGGAAGCCTGTCTACCGCACGAATTGTACTACGAATGATTCTTGGTCGTAGCGCCGGCGTCTCGCCGGCAACTTCGTCGCGCAGCGCCGGCGTCTCGCCGCAGCTTCAGCTCACGAAGTCGCGCGCGTAGACGAGTTGCGCGCCTTTCTTTCGCTCCAGCTGCGTCGCATGACCCTTGCAGGTGACGACGCAAACCCCGCAGCCGAAGCATCCTTCAGCATCGACGGACGCCTTTCCGCTGGAGGACGCCGACCTCGCATCGAACGGACACCTCTCGATGCAGGCGCCGCACTCCTCGACGCCCTGGCAGGCCGCCGCATCGATCACCGCGCGGGAACGCCCCTTGCGAAACGCCTGGAAGCCGCGCCTCTTCTGCGCGAGCAGAGGTATGCATATGTCCTTGTCGCAGTTGCAGAGCACGTATGCCGCCCCCCGCTTCCCGCCGAAGCCGTACACCTGGTGGATGAAGCCGCAGCGGTCGAACTCATCGAGCAGGTCTCTCGCCTCAGCGGGGCCGAGGCTGTGGTAGAGCCCGGGGTAGGTCTCGAGGTAGGTGTCCGCCCAGCGGCCGAAGACCATGTCCGTGTTGTTCGGCATCTCGTCGGAGATCTGGTTGCGCGCGCGCCGGCACGGGCACGTCCCGGTGGCGACCGTGTAGCCGGAGTCGATGATGGAGGCGACCATCTCCTGCGCCTCCTCGAGGTTCAGCACCTCCCCGTTCGTCACGCTCATGACCTTGTCGCTGAGCCATTCCACGCGGCTCGCGAGCGCGGGGTTCTTGTATATCCACTCGCGCATGGAGAGGAAGTTGATCGTGCGCATTATCAGGTGCTCGTAGCGCGAGCCCAACCGCATGGCGATGCGCGGCATGTCCTGCTTGAGCATCGCCCCGTGTCCGCCGTGCCCGACGATGACGCCGGTCAGGACCGTTACCGCGCGGCCCGCGAGCACCGCCTGTCGACCGACTCGAAGCGATGACTTGACCGTTCCCATCAAAGGCCTCCCGTCCCTGCAGACGCTTGTCGTTCTTCGGTTGAAAAGGTCAGCCAATAATATCACCTGGAAAAAATGGAAAGAATTGGTTGCTTGTAAAAGCCCGTTGTATTAGCCTCAAATGTCAGGCGGACTGAAACCGGACGACTGGGGTGTACAGATTTGTCCGTTATCGAAGGAGACCTCGCCGTAGAGGTCGCTAAGACTGCTCTCTCAAGCGGCGGGACATACTCTGACATAGTCTGTCAGCGAAGGTCCTCCTCAAGCGTGCGCTTCGAGGACGGCAAGGTCGACGACGTCTCGGCGGGCGTCGACAGCGGCGCGGGCGTGAGGGTCATCAAGGGAGACCTCGCGGCCTTTGCGCACACCGATATCATCGACAGCGATCACCTGATGAAGGCCGCGCGCACGGCGGCAGAAGCCCTCAGGTACGCGACCGAGGGTACCGCGCTCCGCATCGAGGTCCCCGCGCGGAACGCCCCTGGCGCGGTGTGCGAGACCGAGGCCGGGGCGCACGAGGTACCGGTGGTGGTCGAGCATCTGAAGCGGTGCGACGAGGCCGGCAGGGGCGCGGGCAAGGATGTCAGGCAGGTGACCGCGGTCCACAACTCCTCCATCGATGAGGAGCTGCTGGCGAATTGTCTGGGAGAGATCCGTGAGAGCACGTGTGCGCGCACGAGGTTGATCGTCCAGGTCGTCGCGAGCCGTGACGGCATCATCCAGGTCGGCCAGGAAGCACCGGGCGAGCTCATGGGCGCGGAGTTCTACGGCAAGCATGACCCCGCCGAGGTCGCGGCGACCGCCGCTCGAAGGGCGCTGGTGATGCTCGGCGCCAGGCCGTCGCCCGCCGGGCGAATGGCCGTGGTGATGAACTCGGGCACCGGAGGGGTGCTGCTCCACGAGGCGTGCGGGCACGGGCTCGAGAGCGACCACGTGCACAAGGGCGCGAGCGTATATGCGGGCAAGATCGGCGAGATGGTGGCCTCGGAGATAGTATCCGCGTCCGACAACCCGACCCGGCGCGGGCTCTGGGGGTCCTACGAATACGACGACGAGGGAACGCCCTCGCAGGCGACCCTCATAATCGACAAGGGAGTCCTGCTGAGCTACCTGTACGACCGACACGACGCGATGAAAGACGGGGTGCCGAGCACCGGCAACGGACGGCGTCAGTCTTTCCGCAACGTGCCGATACCGAGGATGAGCAACACCTATATCGAGCCGGGGGACTCCGAGCCCGCCGACATCATCAGCGGCACGGCCAGCGGCCTCTACGCCGCAAAGATGGGTGGCGGCCAGGTGGACCCGACCACCGGCGACTACGTCTTCGGCGTCTCGGAGGGTTACCTCATCGAGGACGGCGAGATTTCAGGAGCCGTCCGCGGCGCGGTCCTCATCGGCAACGGGCCGAGGACGCTGGAGATCATCGACGCGGTAGGCAACGACCTCTCGTTCGAGGAGGGCACCTGTGGCAAGGAAGGGCAGGGCGTGCCCGTGACGACGGGAGGGCCGACTTTCAGGATAGCGGAATTGACTGTAGGCGGCACAGAGGTATGAGGGGAGATTCCAGTTGATTAAGAAGATCGATAACCTTGGGAGAGTAGTGGTGCCCAAGGGCTACCGCCAGATGCTGGGGCTGCAGCCGGGCGACCCGCTCGACGTGGAGGTGGACGGCGAGAAGCTGTTGATACGCGCGCACCGCGAAGGCTGCACTTTCTGCGGCGCCGACGACGTCGCCCACAAGTTCCAGAACAAGAGCATCTGCCCGGCCTGTCTCTCGCAGTTGAAGGGCCTGCCGGAGTTTTAGGGCGCGCCGCGCGCTAAACTTCCGGGGGTCAGACCCCCAGAAGTTTAATCACTTCTTTGTGCGTTCGAGCGCCGCGTTGTAGAGCGCGCTTCGCGACATCCCCGGGCCCATCTCATCGACGACCACCCCCACCGCTTCTTTCAGCGAGAGCCCGCCCTTCTTCAGGCGGAGGACCTCTTCGACCGCGGCCCGGCGCTCGAGCTGCGTCACACGCGGCGGGGCGGCCCCCTCCACCACGAGCACGACCTCACCTTTGACTTCGCGCGAGGCGAGTATGCCACGGAGCATCGAGACGCGGCCGCGCATCACTTCCTCGAACTTCTTGGTGAGCTCGCGCGCGACAGCGGCTTCCCTGTCGCCGAGGACGGACTGGATGTCCTCGAGGGTCCCCGCGAGCCTGTTCGGGCTCTCGTAGAAGATGAGAGTCCGCGTGTCGGAGGCGAGCGCCTCGAGCGCCTTGCGGCGGGCCCCCGTCTTCCTCGGCAGGAAGCCCTCGAAAGCGAACCGCGTCGTTGGAAGGCCTGATATCACGAGCGCGGATATGGCGGCGTTCGGGCCGGGGAGCGCTTCGACGGGTATTCCCCTGGTAATGCACTCTGCGACGAGGTGATGGCCCGGGTCTGATATCCCGGGTGTGCCGGCGTCAGATACCAGCGCCACGTCCGCTCCGCTTTCGAGCCGGCCGATTATCTTCGTCCCCGCCGTCTCCCTGTTCTCTTCCCGGTAGCTGAGCAAGGGGGTATGTATGTCGTAGCGCGAGAACAGGTTTCGAGTCCTGCGGGTGTCTTCAGCGGCGACGAGGTCGACCTCGCGAAGGGTCGCGAGCACGCGAAGGGTGATGTCCTCCAGGTTGCCTATCGGGGTGGCGCAAAGATAGAGCTTGCCGGGGCCCTGCTCTCTTTCACCCAATCACTTCACTTCCGAGGGATCGAGAAGTACATTGCCCTTTCACAGATGATCGGCTGGCTCCCGGTGAGCGCTGTCGAGAACTCCGTGTTTGTCAGCCCCTCCAGCGCGTCGACGTGGACCGTGTATCTGCTGTTGGCAGGGATATCGTACGCCGCCGCCTTGATGCCTCCGCCGGGCAACAGGTAGTTGACGTCTACGTGAACCGGTGTGGCGTTCGGGTTCATCATCAGGACATAGGTGTCGTACTCCCCGCCGGTGTAGCCCTCGGCCAGGTACCAGTACTTCGTGGCCGCGGACACCCCGGGCGCGTCCGCGCCGCCGGTCCTGCCGTAGCTGGTGAAGTACATCGCCCTCTCGGCGATGACGTCGACGCTCGCGTCTATCCTGGTCGAGACCTCTTTACTGGCGAGCTCCGGGATCTCGTCCACGTGGATGGTAAATCGCGACCTCGGCACCAGGTCGTAGTCCTTCGTCATCGTGAACCCGTCGCTGCACATGAATGTGACGTGCGCTTTGCCCGCCGCGGCCCCGGGGTTCTGGATAAGCACATACTCGTCGAACTCGTCGCCCGTGTAACCCTCAGCGAGGAACCACTGCTTGGCCGGGGCAGCAACCGCCGCCGACGCGTTGCCGTCGTCCCTGCCGTAGTAATTGAAATACTGCGAGCGCTCGACCACCACCGGCTGGTCACAGGTTACCCTGGTCGAGACGTCGGTGCCGGCGAGCTCCGGGATGTCATCGACGTGGATGGTCAGTCTCGAGGTGGCCTGTATGGCGTAGTCACGGACGAAGGTCTGGCCGTCCGGCTTCATGAACATTACGTGCGCGGTCCCCGCTACCGGGTTCGGGTTCTGGACCAGGACGTACTCGTCGAAGTCGCCTCCCGTGTATCCCTCGGCGAGGTACCACACTTTGCCGGGGGCCGAGAGACCCGCAGAGTCGGTCCCGCCGTTCTTCCCGTAGTACTCATAAAAATACTCGGACCTCTCCGCCGCGATCGGCTGGTCCGATGACAGGTGCGTGGAAAGGTCTGTGCTCTCCAGCCCTCCGATGTCGCCTACGTTGATGGTGAAGCGCGAGAACGGCTGCACGGTGTATGACCCACCGACGACGCTGCCGTCGGGCTTCATGTACTGGGCGTTGACGTTGGCGACCTTATCGGTCGGGTTCATCATGCAGATAAACTCGTCGAAGTTGCCCGCTGTGCACCCCTCAGCGAAGTACCATTCCTTCGAGGCCTGGTTGATGCCCTGGCTCGCGTGGCCGCCCGTGGTCGGAGGCGGAGGGGGCGGCGGCGGGACATAGGTCCAGTGGTACCCGATGACGTCTATGCGCGTCCCGTTCGGTGCCCACTGGTAAGCCCACTGCGCGTCGGCGATACCCTGCCTCACGCACCCGTGGGATGCGCGGTGTCCCAGGCAGTCGGCCGACGTCCACGTGCCCGACTTCGGGTCGTACGGGAGGGCGTGCATCCCGGTATCAGGGGCGAAGCCCATCCACCAGTAGCAGTAGACACCGCCGTATATCACCGACACGGCGCAGTACTCGTGGTAAAGGACCGAGAAGACGCCCAGGGGTGTCGGGTGGGACTCGGTGCCCGTGGAGCACAGGTGAGACCGCACCAGGACATCGTTCTCAAGGAAATAGATGCGCTGGTCGGTAATAGAGATGATGATGTGCTTGCCGGGGACGGAGACGCCTCCATTACTGGACGCGGAGCGCGCTGCGAGAGTCCCCTTGGCGGTGTTGCTCGGCGCACTCTCCCTGCCCGCTTTGTCTATCAGCGTCACGCGGTAGTAGTAGGTCGCGCCGTCTTTCAAGCCGGTGTCCACGAACTCCATACGGCCCAGTTGGGTGTCTGCTGAATCTGAGAACACGGACACGAAGCCGCCGCTCTGCCGCGCGGAGCGATAGACCTTGAACCCGCCCACGCTTGCCGGATCGCCTAACTGCCAGGAGAGCTTGAGGCAGCCCCCCGCGCTGGACGTCGGCAGCCCGACCGAAAGGTTCGACGGAGAGCCGTTGCTTGGAGACGCGAGAGCCGCAGGCACCAGCATCCCCATGATCGCGGCCGTAAGCAGAACGGCCAACAGTCCCCTGCTTCTAGTTCCAATAACCAAAAAAGTCCACCTCCGTGGGCTTCCAACCCCGTATAAGGGCACGAAAAGCCGGCTGACCACACCTTCGGTCCCCCGGCTTTCAAGAATTATAGACGCTGAAACCCGAAAACGCTACCTTGTATACGC
>Ga0209429_10000178_pt1 | contig 46256 bp, 43 predicted proteins | sample BarGraNGADG00212_3_FD_184493 | JGI IMG/M metagenome (GOLD analysis project Ga0209429, IMG submission 184493) | Arctic peat soil microbial communities from Barrow, Alaska - Barrow Graham LP Ref core NGADG0004-212 (SPAdes) (version 2) | ecosystem: Environmental > Terrestrial > Soil > Wetlands >... | reverse complement strand
ATGAAGGGGGAGGGGCTTTACTGGCTCGAATGTGTAAATCAGGGGAGAATGTAAATACAAAAGGTTCAGGTATAGTTTAAAACAGGCTACCAAATTTTCCAACTGGAAATTAGATAACTAAATACTTAGGTGATTATTATTCTCTCCGTTTGGCATGTAGTTTAACATGTCGTGATATGCCGGGGTTCTTTCCATTGCTTTTAACTGAATATTATATCCGTACCTACCACTCCGCAATGATCGAGCCAAAGCGACCCCTTGAAACGACTGGTGTAGCACTCTGGCCATATCTCCCAGAGCTTTTCAGCCATTTGCAGCTGAAATGTGTGTCCTTTGGTCCGGCTGTTCATCAGTTACGACTTAATATCATTTTCATTTCATTCATTCAAATTGACGTCCTGTTCGGTCTCAAACCCTTCATATTCATGCGTTTTAGTGTTTCCAATTGTCCGCTACATTGTTTTAATTGCGCCGAGTACCGGACCTGATCCACTGGTATATATTTTCTGATCTCTCTTAATGCTGCAAGTTGCTTTTCAGACAAAGTTTTATCTCGCCTGAATTGCTTCTGCACACTATTTATAAATTGCATTTGCCCGGCTGTTAATTGCTTTTCGCATAGGTACAAGCTGTCAAATAATTCCTTTATCTCAATGTTTTCCATAATTCAATTTATTAGTTTATTAAAAACTCCAGGCCGGAATGTAGTACCGACCCGGAGTGACAAACCAAACCTTGCGCCACTACTCGCCCGGAATGACCTGTTTTTATCTTTGCTGTTATTAGCTTCTTCATAAAAAAAAGAATAAAATTCTTAAAGTGTAAATCAGTAAAATTTATTTTACTGTCAGTTTAAAAGCATTTTGAATTAATTAGTAGTATTAAGAGTATTATATTATGTATCGTATAAACCTGCTGTACTCCCTGCTGTTCTCCTGCTGTACTCCCTGCTGTTCTCCTGCTGTAACTCCTGCTGTATTATAAACCTGCTGTAATATATTCTATTTTTGTGTTTACTCTTTGTTCAGATATGCGTTCACCGTACCAACACTGATATTTAACTCCCTGGCAATCTCCCTTTGTGTCAATCCTTGCTGTCTAAGTTTCTTTGCTTCATTCACTATTGAATAGCTATCAGCTTTTTTCTCCCAGTAGTTTTTAAAATATTGTTTCACCTTTTCAGGATGTTTTTTCTTCCATTCACTCTGGTAAGCGTTTCTAAGTTCTCTGGCTTTCTCACTTAAATTTTCCATGTCATTAATTTTTATATTAAACTTGCTCCTGCTTCTCTGATTCGCTTTTGTAAATTCTGTTTTTCTTTGGTTTCATTAATCAAATCTTTTAACTTATCTGGCTCCATATACTTGCTCAGGTATATAACGCTAACATCTTTTTTCGATAGAAACATTATTAGTTTACGTTTGCCAAGTGTCAAGAGTAATTTGTCCATGTGGTACCGCTTGTTGTACTTTTCAACCGTTGGCAATAGGTTCTTATCCTTATTGTATTTATCGGTAGTATAATATTCAAATGCAGCTTTACTCTTGCATCCTATCATCCGGGAAAGTATTGCAGGTTTGTTGCTGCTTATAAAATTGCGCCTCCCTATCATTGAAGAAATACCAATATAAGCCCGGAAAAGCTCTATATCTTTAGGATTATCCCTGAAACTCCTTAACATATCTGTCTTACAATAAGGCATTGCATCTGCTCCAAACTTATCTTCAAAGGTCTTTTTAATCTGTAATCCTTTATTAAAACTTTCTATTATGTCATCATTTGAGACAATATTTATATTCAGATGATCTTTTGATGTCGCTAAATGGAGTCTGTAATTAAGGATTGCATCTTCTTTGAGTAGTTTATCCGCTTCAAAAAGTGATAATAATTCAGTCATATTATCTCCTATTAAAGGATCAAATTTCCCTTTCCCGTCAAAACCTGGATTGTCCCCCCTGTAATCGGAAAATAAATCCTGATCAATGGCTTTAGATATTTTGCGAATTATGGAATCTTGCAAAACATCAGGGTTTCGATAAAAGTTATATAATACCTGTTTTGCCACGTCCTGAAGATTATATTTTAGTTTTATAGCATAGTTCATTATGCCAAACCTTAATATAAGAGTCAATGCTGATTCAGTGTCTTTTTTGTATGTCTCCATCATTAAGCAAAGCGGAAATTGCACATACTTAAATTCTTTTTTTTCTTCCATTTGTAGTGGTGTTATTCATTATAGATTATCAAACCAAATTTTAAACTCTGAAAAATTGCGAGCCAAATAATAAAGCCCGCCGGATGCTGTTACTTCTGATTCTATTTTCTTTTGTGCCTCTGATTGCCTGTCTTTTCCGGCTTTAACCTCTATATTGAGGGATAACCCTTTAAAGGTTCCCATAACATCTGCAAGCCCTTTGCGGGCCGTTCCTGGGATATATTTTCTTAACTTCTGATTGTAGGTTCCCTGATTGCTGATCCGGGATGCAAACCCGCCTTTAAATTGAATGTAAATAGTAACACACTTTGTCAGGTCGTTGGCTGTTTTATCTAAATAGTTGCGGCAGGACCTGACCGATTCAGGCATATTCGGGTACCTGGTCCGACTGTGAGAAAGGAAAAGCTCCCGAAGGTGTGAAAGTCCGGTCATAACTCATTGAATTTTTGAAGTGCATCTTCATAATCGAAATATGTCCATGCCCAAATGCTAAATGAGGGACTTTGAGGATAACTGACACAATTGTACTGTGAATTGACTTTGCGTTGAAAAACCTCATAATGGTCACACAAATTCGGGGTGTTTACCGCATATAAGTATCCTGCATCTTTTTTATGGAGTTGTTTGAAGTGAAAACCTCTGGTTTCGCCTCGGCCTTCAAACTCTTTTTGGAGTTCCTTAATAGTTTCCATCATCTCAGACGTTTATTAGCTTCCTTTTGCAAATGTTTTGTTGCTGTCTCTTCTGGTGACTGTTTGCGGATCGTTTGAGACTGCAACCAGTTTGTTAGTTCTTTGCGAGAAAACACAAGACGTTTACCAAGTCGGGAACATGGTATTTCGCCTGTGAAGCTCTTTTTATAAATTGTAGGTTTGAGCCAGCCGGTAATGTTACACACCTCATCAATTCCGATAAGGTCGTTTTGTTCTGGCTGTGGAGGGTGTAAGGTGCCGTTGAGGCATTTTTGAACAGAGGCGGTTATTAGCTGCTCCAGTTCTGAAATTTTTAAAGATGTTATTATTTCCATATCTGAGTTAATTATCAGATACAAAAATATACAACTAATTAGCTAATAATCAAAGTTTTAATTACAATAATTCCAAATTGTAAAAATTGTAAAATTTGCTTATTCTATTATGAAAGGCGGGATTATAGACGTTTTATCAGCTTTTACATGCTGTATTACGCTGATGCCAATTATAATACCAAAACTATTTTTCGCAATATTTTGAATTTCAATATCTTTCAATTCCTTTGTATAACCTTTAATTTCCAAGTCCTTTAAATAACCAGATAATGTTTTCTTATATCCGCTCTTCCTATCCTTCCATACAAAAGTAACAGGGTCACAAAAACCGTTTTCAATGAACCACTTTTTAATAGTTTCATATTCTTTTGTTTCCTTACAGGCTTTTTCCAGAGTATCAATAAGTTCGTATTTAATATTATTTGTTAACCAGTTAAAATAGCCATTAACAAACCCTTTTATTTCGCTATTTATTTTCTCATCCTTAGCATTTTTACACTCTTCAAAATATTTCTTTGATTCTTCTAATTTGAGCCTTTCTTCTTTAAGGTGAATAGGAATAAACCGTTTCTTAACATTCTCGGAAGAATCAGGATTTGGACTTTGGCTATTATTTATCAGATCAGGGTGAATACAATAATTAAAATATTCTTTGTTAAGTTTTACTGTTTCATATTTCGAATGTTTTTCAAGACATGATTTTAGACACGGTAAATTATAATAATCACAAACAAAAAATGCCGTTATACCTGTTGCAATAGGTGGGGTATTCCCAATATAAATAGTTGTGGCTTTATTGCCCTGGTCATGAGTAGAATTAATAGAGCGTTCTTCTGCTCCTGGAGAACGCGAATATATAAACTGACCATCATTTCCCATGTAGTTTCTATGAACACGAAATTCACCGGTTTGGCTTACTCGCTCGTCATCTAACCAGTCTGTCAATCTAAAATTGTATATCATATCAGGGAGTTCAATTTATGTATTCTTGTTTTCATGATTTTGGTTTTTAATTATTCCGATGTTAATGTTTCATTCATTTCTCTTCTGGTCTCCGGTTCGAACCCTTCCAGGTATGCCTGTGTAGTTTTTATATTGCCATGGCCAAGCTGTTCTGATATAAACTCTGTACTGGCACCTCCCCGAAGCAAATTATTAGCATAGCTGTGACGTGCTGAGTATGTACTTATATGAGGCAATCCCGCCTCTTCAGCAATAGTTTTTAGATGTTTATTCATTAGTCGGGTTACATTTTGGCAAACAGTTCTAATCTCATCACCATTAAGGCCGTCCTGCATATAACCAAAAATATACTTATTATCCTGGCACCCCCATTTATTGATAATGTTTTGCATCTGTGGCAATATCGGTGCTTTGATAGGCTTTTTATCATCTTTAGTATTTACAGTTTTCGCCCGGATGAACTCTATTTCATTATTAACTATGTCGCTCCATTTTAAACTAACCAAATCTTTTATATTGATTCCGTTTGTCATATATGAGAAATACCATAAATCCCTCATCTTATCCGTTGTGCTGCCACTAAGAACAGGATGATTCATTAACACTCCGTTAATCTGTTTTTTACTTAATGCCATTTTACGCCCTGAACCTTTTGGTATTTTATATTTATCAAATGGCGAGTTTGTTTCTGAAATATTAAATATAGCTCTCAGGCTTCTCAGGTACATGGAAATAGTTGTATATCTATTTCCGGCCTCTATCATACTATTCTCATATCCTTGCAACCATGTTTTATTGATCCGGGAAAATGGTAATACCTGATTGTCATTATTATACTTTATAAGGCTGTTCATTGAGCATTTATAGGTTATTGCAGTACCTACCTGACCTCTGGCCCTTAACTCGCTAATTTGCGCCTCAAATGCAGCAACAATGTTATTCTTATCACCACGTCCAAGACGTTTGTCGAGTAGATCAAAACTGAATTTGTCTTTTTCAACCATTTCGCTTATATGGTCTCCGATAACTTTATACTGTGATTGAATTTTTTTCCGGGTGTCAATAAGATTTTTATCTTTTATCGCTGTGAAGATCCTTTTCCAATCATCAATACTTAATGAGAATCCTGTATTGATATACTTTCTGTCCCTTCTGAAAGTAATTTTGATTTTAACTGGAAACAAACCGTCTTTTTTTGCTCTCCGGTCGTCAAAGAAAATAACTCCGGTAACTCGACCCCAGGTCAAAGGATTAAAAGTGTGTGCAAATTCTGCCATGTTTACGCTATTTGCACACAAAGATATAATATAAGTACAAATAAATAAAATATAATCAAAGTATTTTATTAACTTTGCTTCCTGATATTCATGTATTTATAAACACTTATAGAATTGAATCAAAATATATAGAAATATGGCGTTTTATGCCTTACAAGCAGAGGGTCGGGGGTTCGAATCCCTCAACCCCCACAACACAAAACTGGGAACGCAAGTTACCGGTTTTTATTTTTGAGGCTTTGCAACTGTAAATTTCTAGTTGTTCATTTTACTAATCGCTACCAATAGTCCACCAGTAATATAAGCAATGATCCACCATATATATGCAATCCGGGAGTAGAGATTAAGGCGGTTGCTTACACCCTTTTCCGTACCCTTTTTCAAATTATGCCTCCAAAGTAAAAAAGTATCGGTAAGCATGCCCAGAAGTGAAGAATAACCGATGAATCCATGAACTGTTAACATACCTCTGCTTGAACCAATTATCATAAGGATGGTTGCAGTAATATCGAGTGTAATACCAATCGTATAAAATAATAATACACGGGAAGACACAAGTTGTCTTCTTTGTTCTTTTGCAAATCCGATGGAATAGAATACCAGCGCTATGGTCACAATCACAGAACCTATCATTGAAGCAGTTTTCATTTATTATCTTTTTTATTTGTCTATCCCCGGCTGCACTCTCTGCCTTCGCTTCATAACAAGGCTATCGGCAGGATAGGTAGCTTTTAACATATCTACTTGTGCCCTGGCCCATTCAATAATTATTTTTCTTTGATCATCGGTTAGATTTGCCTCTTTATGCAGGCCCAGATAAGTATAGGATGCCAGTGGCATCTCGTTTTTATCAATCTGCTCAATGGTTTGTTCTAATTTACGACTTTGGTTTGCTATCGGTAGTTTAGTAAAGTTTGAATAATTTATATGTCTTTTACCATTTGTTATGTGATCGTTAATCCACCATGTAACCGGCTGAATATAGGAATACCATGGATATTCCGTTTTGTTTGAATGGCAATCGTAACACGATCCTTTTAGAATATCAGACACTTCACCAGGTACAGAATATTTAGTGGAGATGCCATAAGTCAGATCATTTGACAGGTTTCTATCCGGACGAATAAGCTGGACGACTATAAATCCTACACCCAATACAAATAATATTTTTTTCAGCATAACTTTGAAAATGAGTTAAAGACTATAATTATTTATAATCATTAACGAAATTAATTTCATTCAGGGATAATCTTAAACATATATGATTAATATCATGTTCAACAGCGTACTCAGGACTTTTTTGGACGGGTTAACCGAGTATGTTTTTGTTTATTTTTTTCAAATTGTTAAGATTTCCATTTTAAAGCAATGTCAATTAAACTAAATTTAAGGTCCGGTTAAATGAAATTATATTGACAAAAATCTTAAATCCCTAATAAGATTGTTTTTAGCGATGGAGGAAAAACTGCTTTATAAGATCCAGGTCAAGGGAAGGGTTCAGGGTGTGGGATTCAGAGAACAGCTAAACGCTTATGTTGAATGGCGTAATAAGGGCCCGGGGGTTGGTTTTGTGGAATCGGTAACCGCAGATGCTTTTCCACACCCGAACACCTATTTACCTGGTTGTTTTTAGTCGTAGTATTTTATCTCCCGTTCCCAAAGTGTGTAGGGTTGATTTTCTATATAGAAAACTCTCCTTACCCAATTTCCCTTTTTGTCGTTTTCAGACTTAATGATAAGGTCCCGTTTTTCCCCTATTACTCCATTTACGATTTTACGATCCCAATGTTCACCGATTCTATCTCCTTGTTTGTTAAATACATATTGATCATGCAAAGTCATTTCTCCGGTTACAGAATAATCCTTAATATGGTAAGTGAATCCATCAGACCTATAAGTATAACTAAATTCATTAGATAGCCACGGCTCGTTCTTATAGTTAAAAACCTGGACTTTTGTACGATTCCCTTCCTGATCATAATTAATTACAAAACGCCCATATAGGGTGTCGGTCTTACTATCAAAGTATTTAACTTCAGTAAGGTTGTTACCAGTATAAGTATTTTTGGAGTAAGCCCATAAAGTATCACCTCTATAATACATTTCTTTATTTATTATTTTACCCTCAGCTTCGATTATAATATAAGATTTAATCTCACCACTCGCATTAAAAAATTCCCTTTTTATAATAGTCCCAGATGAATTAAATTGATCTCTACTTCTGCCGGGCCCGGTTATTTGCTGCGATTTTTTATCTTCCAATGGATTACCATTTCCTATAACAACCTTCCCGTTTTCCTCTTTTGCCCAAAAAGTGCTTAGGGTATATTCCTGTACTTTCCCTTTCATCTTCTGAGACCATTTATATCCAGAACCATATAATTGACCGTCCATAACATAATCGTCATCATTACGGCAACCATAGTCCAAAATAGCAATCGCTATTACTAAAAATAAAATTAGCTTTTTCATTGTAGTTTGAGAATTGGTTTAACCTAATTGTGATAAAATTATAATTAGCTGAATTACTGTTAGATTAGGAAAATATTCTTCTCTTACAAATATGAATTTAATGCAAGTTATGAAATACCTACTATACAAGTCAAATTTATTTGTACCACTCAACCAAATCCCCTTGTCGGGGACCTTGTGAATGGGATTAGCACTGGGGTGACTCCTATTATAATTCAACATAAGAAGAGCATATTAAAACACCTATTTCCATCCTCAATTCTATTTCAAATGTGATTTCTTATGTTGCTGTTTTTCAGTCAATTCCTTTTGTTGAAGATAGATTTTAGCGTCAGCCGGTGTTCCCAAAATTATTGCAAGCCATCGTGTTTTCTCATTCTGTTCCAGGATGATTTTAATGGTCATAGTGAAGGGAGCTGACAGGAACATACCCACCATTCCCAGTGTAAATCCCCAAAACAGAAGAGACATGAATACAACCAGCGTTGACAGGCCTAAACCTTTTCCCATGATTTTGGGTTCAATAAGGTTTCCAAAAATATTGTGGATAAGCATAGACGTGACCAGAGTCCAGAGTGCACCACCTAGTCCGAGTTGTACCAGGGCAAAGAGAACTGTCGGAATCGTGGCGATGAAGGATCCAATATTCGGAATATAATTCATCAGACCTGCAATCAAAGCCCATAGGAGAGGATAATCAACTCCTATGATCAATAATGCTAAATAGATAAGAATTCCTACTGATAAACATAATAAGGTTTTTATCCCAAGATAGTGACGGATATTATGTAAAATGGTAGAAAAATAAGAAATGGATTTATCAGATTCAATCTGAATTGCTTTTGCTTTAACAGAAAAACTCCCGAATTCCATAAGAATAAATATAATGATAAGGAAGATCAGGAAGGTAGTCCCCACCATATTGAACAATGTATTCAAAGCGCTTGCGGTATATTCAAGAATCTTTACCGGTTGGAAAAGAGTAGTAACCTGATCTTTTGGGATCTTTAAACCTTTCTCATTTAAAAACTCAATAAATGAGTTGCTGATCGTTGTAAGGGTAGATTCATATTGTGAAAGATTGCCTGAAAAGGATGATAATGCTCCTCCGACCAGGTAAGTAAATCCGGAAAAAAGTACAATCAATCCAAATATTACGATGATAAGTGCAAACCATCTGGGGATTCCCTTTTTTTCCAACCAGGTAACGGGTTGCGCACAAATAATACTAATGAAAAGTGCGAGTAAAAATGGAGTGATGATCGATTTAGCATAAATCAATCCTGCAAAAATGATAACTAATGCAGCGATATTTAAAATAGGCGAAGCCTCCATTGATCCGATAATCTTGTTGTTCATTTCAGTATAGTTTTATAGAGTTTATCAGAGCGGAATCAGATTGTTTTTTTAAAGCTCTATTAATTAACTTGAAATCGTCTATATCATACAATTTCACAAACTCACCAGGTAAATACGATTGGTAAGTGAAATCAGCGCAGTAATCTATATTGCAAATCGCCATATCAGTTTCCCTAAAATTGTTGTTCTCTCAATTTTAAAAGAATTATTCTCTGCATTGATATTTTGATTTATAACAAAATAGAAGAAACTGCCTATTTTAGGAATCCAGTTTATTCTGTAGTTGATCAAAATTTCATCTGCTTCATTATTCCATTGAGCAAAGAGGCCAGTCTGGAGCTTGGGGCTAAATGCATAATCCATTCGGCCACCAATTTCATCTGTCGTAAATGATTTTTGGGGAAGGTCAATATAGTTTCTCTGCCAATCGAAACTCATATTGAAATGCTTATTAAGGCTCAAATTCATTGAAAATTCAAATTCCTTTCTGTTTCCGGTGTAAAACTCCCCGATATTAGCTGCAATCTCCGTTGATAACATTCTTCCTTTGAAGGTACTGAATTGTAATTCAAAGCGATTATCCCAATAGCTTCCTGCTGTGATAAAAATACTATCAATAAGCTCAAAATCTTCGGAAGGTTTATCAAATATGTGCTGAACATTAAACTCCATAGACTCTCCGCTTTTGGATTCAAATCCAAATGGACGCCACTCATACTGAATCGATTCTGTTGCCCTGGTTTTTTCATTAATATAGTAATTAATATCTATTGGCTTGAAAATCAGATTTCTAAAGAATAGCATATTTTTAAATCGCGGATTTAATTGCAACTCTGTATATATCAACTGGTAGTTTTTCCGGTTTGTAAATCCCATTTCAGGATTAAACCCTGAATCAATGGTAGTAAAACCAAAATCATATTCAACAATATCATTCGGGTAACTCAGATAAACGTTATAAGCCAGGTTATCTGAGTTTTTATTTTTAAAATTATCATTTGAATTTGTTTCGGAGAACGCAACTGAACCTCCGACAATCAGATTTTTATCTCCGAATAATTCGGAAGTGGAATATGTAAAATCGGTCCCGTAAACCCGGTTATACTTATTCTTGTCAAACCTGGATGTTGCCATAATTCCAATGCTTGATTGTTTAAATATATCCTGCTTAATTCTGAACACAGAATAATTTGTTGTAAGCAAGGAATCTCTGGCATTTGTTTGCAGCGACATTATACCAATATTTGTTTTACTGAGCTTCCCAAAAAGTCGTAATCCTCCAATAATTGGTATCTCTGTGTCCTTTTCTATTCCGATCCGTCTGCTATAGAAAAGTTGTTCCTTGCCAATATTCTGGTTATAATAGTTATTCCCTTCCAAAAAGAATTGTCTTTTCTCAGGATAGTATAGTGAAAAACGGGTAAGGTTAATTTGCTTGCGGTCCGATTCAACTTGCGCAAAATCAGTATTTCCTGTTATGTTTAATTTTAACATTGGTGTGATATCAAAATTTATTTCTCCGCCAATTTTGCCTGTATTGATACTCTTCCCCTCTGAAAATTCAATTCCCCCGATTGCATAAGGTTTTACCTCTATCTTACTTTTCTGTTTAATATTTTTTATACCGGTAAGTGTCCCTCCCTGAGATATTTTTTCGACTTTATATAATCTTGACCATCCCTGCCACAATACCTGCTCCTTTTTTCTCCGGATATTTCTTTCGAAATTAATACCCCAGGTCTGAATCGAATCATTCCTGAATTTCAGCGTGGAGAAAGGAATAACCATTTCTACAAACCACCCCTGCTCGTTGCGTTGTACAGCTACATCCCAAACCCCGTTCCAATCTATATTAAAATCATTCCCTTCTTTATCATTGCCTCCTCCATTACTTACCCATACATCAGCCAATGCGCCATTCGGATTTGTTACAAACAGATACCCGCTTCGATTATCATTAAACGGACTTATCATAATTTTGATATTATCGTCACTGTCCCCGGTGAAATCGCGGGCCATTTGCTGTGCTGAAATTTTATCCGGTTCGCTGTCATAACACCAGATTCCAAAATAAATTTCATTAATATTATATAGTACAGCTATACTCGTTTTTTCAGTTGCCGGCTCACCTTCATGCAGTTCGCGCTGGATAAAATTTTCAATTTTTAAAGCATTTGCCCAACATTGTTCATCAAGTTTCCCGTCAACCTTAATCTGATCATTGCAAAAAAATGCTGCCACAGTATCTGGCTCTAAGTGTTGGGCAAATGATTTAATGCTAAGAAGATATAGTATAATCAGAATAATACTTGTTTTAATTGTCTCCTTTTTCATGAAAAAATTGTAAGGGAAATATATTTGGTAGAGGGATTATTTTCTGCAAATATTGAACATAAATACTCTGTTATAAGGGATAAAGGATAAAATACAGTATCTATTTACATTACAGATGGTAAATTGACTTCAAAAAATCAAATTTACAACTTGTTGGGAGTAAAACAATGAACCTTATAACAAAATTGAATTTATCGTATCCCGGTATCAATATCTATATTGAGTAATGTTTTGTTCTGAGGGGTTATGGAGATTTCCACAGGCAGATTACTGCTACCAATCCTATTCTGCCCATTTTCAAGTATTATCAGGTAATTCCCTGAAACCAGTTCCATAGTGAATGACCCATCAAGTGCCGGATTGATTTGTGCAATTTTTTTCCTGCCGTCAGATGTCATTATACTGACAGGATATGATTTATATGTTTCAGCAGTTGGCAGGCAACCCGGATCAGGCGGAACACGCTCAACAGGACAAATCGGGCCTATTGAAATCACACCCTCAAGGAATCCGGTTTCCTGAGTCCTAAGTTTGTCGCAGCCTGTAATAAAAAGTAATCCGGTAAGGAATGCTATTCTGAAAATTACATTAAAACTTCGTTTTTTCATGATCAGGATATTGATTATTAACCTGTTTACAAAAATTATGCCGAATAAATAATTAATATAATTTATTAATGCGCTGCCCTGTGTACCAAATTATTTCTGATGCAGGCTATCAATTTTGTGTAATTCAGATCCTTATACGGCAGGGTGACCAAAAAAAAGCCCGATATGTACGGGCTTCTTTTATCTAAATATTAACCAGATTATTTGACATCAGACTTTTTGTACCACATAAACCATGCAAGCTGGTAATATCCATCAGGAACAACCTTTGTACTTGGGTCAACTTTTGGAGGAACCGGAACAAGTAAATCATTACCGGCACGCCAATCCACAGGAGTAGCAACTCCCCCTTTAGCAGTGACCTGAAGAGCAGTAACAATTCTCAGCAGTTCATCAGTATTACGTCCGACTCTCATAGGATAGAAAAAGATGGCACTTATTTTATCATTCGGATCAATAATAAAAACACCCCTGACATCTCTTGTCGTATTTGTTGACGAATGAATCATTCCGTATTTCTTAGCAACGACAAGCTTATCATCATCAACAAGTGGAAATTTAATCTTAGCATTAGGTCTGCCTTTATAATCAAGGCCTTCAAGAGCTTTCTTCCATTCGGTATGAGTCTCAACAGGATCCGTAGATACAACTACAAGTTTAACCCCAAGCTTATCAAATTCGCCCTGTAGGTTTGCAAGTTCAAGTATTTCTGATGAACATACAGGAGTAAAATCCTGCGGATGACTAAATAGTATTTTCCATTTTTTGCCATAATCGCCTGGAAAATTAATAATCCCATTTGTTGATTGAGCAGTAAATGAAGGAGCCTCTTCCCCAATTAAGGGAATTCTGAAGTTTCTGTCTTCTTTTGACTGTTTTGCTGTAATTTCAACAAGTTCATCCTGTGCCCATAACTGAGCAACGGAGAAGACAAGGAGTGCAAATAATAAAATTTTTTTCATGGTAAACAAAAATTATGTTATATTTATTTAGACTAATTAAACATATGAAAATATAACAATGTTCAAAAACCTAAAAAAAAATATTATTGACCGGTAATCCTTTTACTAATTGGTAAAATAAGCACCTTTGACATCTGCCACAAACATTCAGCTAAAAATATTTCTGATAAGCAGATTAATTGCCGCCAGGTGTTTTTGCCATTTTATATTTAATGGTAAAGAAGAAAGTGGTTCCCTCACCCGGGATCGAATCAATCCAGATTTGTCCGCCAAGCAGTTCTACATAAGCTTTGCATATAGAAAGTCCCAATCCTGTTCCTCCATATTGCCTCGATATAGTACTGTCAACCTGATAAAATCTTTCGAATATTTTACCTTGATGTTCTTTGGGAATACCTATCCCGGTATCTTTAACAAAGAACTCAAGAAAATCGCCTTTAATAACGTATCCAAAATCGATCCTTCCAATCCTTGTGAATTTGATTGCGTTATTTAAAAGATTTGAAAGTACCTGAACCAATTTGGTGTTGTCAGTTATTACATTTACAGAATCATCATCAAGATTAATGTTCAGATTTATTGAAACTTCGGCGGGTTTTTTCTTAATACTGAGCTGATCATTCAGACTTCGCAACACTGAATTTAAATTCATTACTTTCAGATTCACAATGGTTTGCCCGGCTTCAATATTTGAAATGTCAACTATATCATTAATAATTGAGAGTAACTGAGTGCCGCTTTGTGAAATAATTCCGATATACTGCCGGCGTTCCTGTTCAGTAATTAAAATGTCATTAAGCAGAGTTGTGAAACCGATTATAGCATTCATTGGTGTACGTATCTCATGGGAAATATTGTGCAAAAAAGCAGTTTTTAACCTGTCGCTCTCTTCAGCTTTTTCCTTTGCAGCAATGATCTCCACTTCTGCTTTTTCCCTTTCAGTAATATCCCTGAAACTCCATACGCGTCCAACAGCAACTCCTTGGATTTTCTGAGCCTGGGAAAATCTCTCAAAAAACCGGCCATCTTTAAACTCTATTATATCAAAGGTTCTTGTCTCCTGTTCAGCATAAAGTTTTCTTACATGTTCAAGAAATGCGTCAGGGTATGTAAGCTGGTCCAAAACATAACTCAATGCAGCCTGGTCTTCACCTAAATCCATTACTTCCATTGGAATATTCCACATTTCACAAAACTTCTGATTATACTGAACTATACGTCCATTAGAATCAACAACCAGAATTCCGTCTGCTGTTGATTCGAGGGTTGCTTTAAGAATCGAAAAAGATTTTTCCAATTCTGCTTCAGCCTTTTTTCTCAAAGTTATATCTTCGACCATTTCAAGAAAATGCTGGACTTCGCCTTTACTATTCCGTATTATACTTACTCTCGCAGAGCCCCAGATAATATTGTTGTCTTTCCTGACATAGCGTTTTTCGGTTTGATAGACAGACATTTCACCTGCCAGTAGCCTCATCATCGAGACTTCGTCTTTTGAGATATAATCAGGATGCGTGAAATTCTTGAATGTGAAGTTTTTAAGTTCTTCTTCCTGGTATCCGATCATTTTACAGAAAGAATTATTAGCCCTTTGAATAACAAGATCTTTTCCCGTTAGTAAAATACTAAAAGGACTCTCCACAAATATTTTCCTGAACCGTTCTTCACTGTCTTTCAATATATCCTCAGCTATTTTTCTTTCAGTAATATCGCGCCCGATACATTGATAATATTTTTCCCCTTCTATTTCAATAAGCCTTGCACTTATTTCAATCGGAAAATCGGTCCCGTCTTTTCGTCTGTTACTTGATTCAAATGTTGCATTTCCGTTTTCATTAAGTTTAATGATCTGTTGATCAAGATCGGACTTAAATTTCGGTGAGAGTATCTTATTGATATTCACACCTATAATTTCTCCGTGCAAATACTGAAATTCTTTAAGTGCATGGTCGTTAGCTTCAACAATATTCAGGTTCTTATCAATCAGAAGAATTATATCATTTGCAAACTTAAGGATATGATCAAAATGTTTGACGAGTGCAAGCCGGTTCTGTTCTATTTCAAATCTTTCCCTGTAAAAACGGACACGCTGTTTCCACCAGAAAATTCCCAGTATTGAGCCTGTTGCCATGATAAACAGGATTATAATAACAATAATCATGGTCATCTGGCTATCAAGGGAAGACAATACTTCTTCCTGGTCAATTTTTGCAATCATAAACCATGGTGATCCTGGAATTTTTTTCATCGAAGCAATGACAGGAACTCCCCGGTAATCGATTCCATTTATTGTACTGTTTATACCATTTAAAACCATTACTGCAGGTAGGTCCTCTTGCAAAACAGATTTTTTTAAAATAAGTGCGCTGTTTTTTGAATGTCGAAGTTCGTTCAGATATACAATTTGATCCCCTTCCTGTCTGATTATGAGAGCTTCAGCAGTTTTACTCAGTGAAGGCCATGATTGAATAAGCGGATAAAGTACTTCATCAGGGTTAATCTGAATAGCAAGAAGCCCGAAAACCGAACTATCTTTATCAGTACGATCAATTAGTGGAATTATCAGATCGAGATGCACAAAACCAACCAGATTTGCCTTATGCAGGTCACTTAAAACCACAATGCGATTGCTGATGATTTCAGGCAGCAAAGGTTTAAGATTGTCGCCAACAAGTGTATCACTGTTTGGAAATGTAAGCCTTACTGTTCCATCAGGATCAAGAAACAGAATATTCTTATAGTCATAATTAGAGGTCAGTGATTTCAGTGTCTGGATCAGGTCTGAACGTATTGCCTTATTTTCAGGTTTATTAGAAAAAGCTTTAAACTGTCTGATCAGCAACGTGCTTTGGCTAAGAAAAGATGCATCATTTAATTTCTCCTGACGCCATTGTGTCATCTGCCGGATTTTCAGATCAGAAATACTTGATAACTCCTCCAGTTTATTATCGAAAAGATGTTGACGCTGGTAATTGTAGAACCAAAATCCAATAACCACCACACTGATCGATATGATAAAAAAGAGAAAAATCAATAACCAGGGGGTTGTAGGTTTTTGTCTTTGGGGATTCATTAGCACCTTTTTACTTTCCACAAGAATTGTTAAGCAAAGCTTCTCAAATAATATTATCGTTTTGTAAAAATAATACTTTCATTTTTATTTGCGAGGTAATTACATTGAGTATGAAATTACTGATTTACCTCTTTTTAATAGCAACTGATACCAGAATTGATGATAGAAGTATAAATACTATTACACCGAGTGATAGAAGAATCGGGATTTCAATCTGAAAGAACGACATCAGCATTTTCGCACCTACGAATGTCAGAACAAATGACAACCCTACTTTAAGGAAACGGAAATATCCAATTACACCTGCAATTGCGAAATAGAGTGATCGTAAACCAAGAATGGCGAATATATTGGATGTATAAACTATGAATGTATTATGGCTTATTGCCAGTACAGCTGGTATGCTATCAACAGCGAATATCAGATCAGATGATTCGATGACAAGCAGAACAAGGAAGAGTGGAGTGGCATATAATTTATTATTCTCGCGTATAAACATTTTTTCGCCATGCATAGTTCTTGAAACCGGCAGAAACTTTCGAAAAAATCTGACTATTATATTTTTTTCAGGATCCACCTCACCCTCTTTATTAAAAAGCATCCTGATACCGGTAAACACCAGAAAACCGCCAAATATAATCACTATCCAATGAAATCTGTTAATCATGGCGACCCCTGCAAAAATAAACATTCCTCTCATTATCAGAGCACCGAGGATACCCCAGAAGAGTACTTCGTGCTGATACTGATCCTTTACCGCGAAATATGAAAATATAAGAATAAATACAAAAATATTATCTACACTTAATGAATACTCAATAACGTATCCGGTAAGAAATTCCAGGGCTCTTGTTTTTCCAAATTCAAAAAATATAAATCCACAGAAAAGCGTAGCCAGAGTAATCCAGACTAAGGTCCATATAACCGCCTCTTTAACAGGTACTTTATGCGCTTTCTTATGAAAAACACCAAGATCTAATGCAAGCATAAAAAGTACAAAAACATGAAATCCGATCCAGAAATAAATACTTACACCCATCTGTTTCAATTTAGTCGGCAAAATTAGAAAATCTTTTTATCTTTATTGTTTTTCTGATAATCTCAAAAGTTATATTTTAGATGAGAATACTTACTAACTTTCTGATTGTTATTTGTTTAACAATAGTTTTCCCATCCTCTGTTTTCTCACAGAAAGAGGTGGCAGGTGCGAACATTATAACCTCGTCAGACCTGGAGAGCTATGTTTCATTTCTTGCCTCACCGCTTCTCAAAGGAAGGTTGAATGGAGGTGAGGGACTCGAAATAGCAGCAAAATACCTTGCAACAGAGATAAAACTGATCGGTTTATTACCAGCCAACGGAAATAGCTATTTTCAACCATATTCAATCGATGAAAAGCTTATAGATCCTGAAAAAACCATGGTAAAGGTAATTACAGGTGAAAAAGATACTGTAAAATTGACTCAGCCTCTTTACCAGCTGTTTCCTACAGGCCCATCCGATTTCATAATCGACGGTGATGTAGTATTTGCCGGATACGGTATTAAAACTGACAAATACAACTATAATGATTTTGAGGGTATCACTACTGAAGGGAAAATACTCCTTGTAATGAACAGGGCTCCTACTTCTGAAGATGGGAAAAAATTTATTTTTGAAGAGACTCCGTGGGCCTCTTTCTTAAGCATCCAGGTCAAATTATCGACTCTCTTGTTCTCAAGGGCAAAAGCAATATTGTTTGTTATGGATCCCAAGTCAGGATTTAGTTCATTGAATGAGCAATATCCTGATATTTCACAAGAATTAAACTCAAGTAAGAGCTTACATGGAGAAAAACCCCGTGTTATGGATTTCCCCGGGATGCCAAAAATTATCTTTATACACAGAGTCGTAGCCGATGAATTGCTTAAAGGAACAGGTCATTCTCTTGAAGAACTTCAAAAGTCAATTGATTCAGATGTTAAACCACATTCTTTTTCTTTAACCGGAAAGAAGATCAGTATAACGGAAGTATCAATGATAAAAGAGAAAGTGTTAAACAATGTTGCCGGTTTCATTGAAGGTCGTGATCCTGTACTCAAAAATGAAATTGTTATTTTTTCCGGCCATTATGATCACATCGGGGAACAGGGTGGAGTGGTAAATACCGGGGCAGACGATGATGCGTCAGGATGTGCAGCTCTGTTATCAATGGCAAAAGCGTTCAGGAGTCTTGATCAGAAACCATTGAGATCAATCCTTTTTCTTTGGGTTTCGGGTGAGGAAATTGGACTCTACGGATCAAAATCTTATGTTGAGAATCCGCTGTTCCCGCTTAATAATACAGTTGCCGATCTTAATATGGACATGATAGGGCGTGTGAAAAGTATTGCCGATTCTACAGGAGAGACACCCATGTCGGGTCCTGAAACAGTGTTTGTTATCACCGACAATCAAAGCAAAGAACTAAGAAGTATTGCTGATGATGCAGATAGAAAAAGCATCCTGAACTTTGATTACAGCCTTAGCGGAAAAGATCATCCGTTACAGCTTTTTCAAAGAAGCGATCATTTTAATTTTGTAAAAAATGATATCCCGGTCCTGTTTTTTACGACCGGACTGCATGCCGACTATCATACTCCGGGAGATGTGATTGAAAAAATTGATTTTAAAAAAATGGAGCTCATTACAAAAACTATGTATGAGATAGGACTTACAGTAGCTAATAAAAAGAAAAGGTTGGACGTTGATAATCCTTACAGCTCATGGGGAAAAAGCAAATAAGCAGGAAAGAGTTTGTTGCCAGAACTCTTGGAGGAATAGCTGGCATAAGCGTGATCTCTGATCATCTGGTAAAAGAAGAATTTGTTTTTCCGGAATTACGTAGCATCGGAGATACAGGTATAATGGTCACTCCTTTTTGCTTTGGTGCAACAAGAACGAATGAGGAGTCATTGATTAAATATGCTGTCAACAAAGGAATAAACTTTATTGATACAGGACGTGTATATGCAAACGGTAATAATGAACGTCTTGTAGGACAAGCTGTTGCCGGATTAAGAAAGAAAATAATCATCCAGTCCAAGATCCGTCTGGAGCAAAATGAATTGCCGGCAAAAGGAAAAGGGAAGAAAGGAGCTGAAGAAATAAGAGCTGTTCTGTCAACAAAGCTTGAGGCAAGTCTGAAAGCCCTCAATACCGATTATATCGATATAATGTTATATCATGATGCACTTGATGAGAACCTCCTTTTTCATTCCGAAGTGCTGAAATTCTTTTCGGAGATGAAAAAAAACGGAGTAATAAAAGCGTGTGGATTCTCAACTCATAACGATCGTATCAATCTTCCTGAAAGAAATAATTCGGATCGTTTTTATGATACAATAATGGTTCCGTTTAATCATAAGGGATCTTTTGTTCATTCATTAACAGGTAAATACTCGGAATGGGATCAGGAAAGGCTTGTCTCAGCCCTTACCAAAGCACGGGAAAAAGGTATTGGCGTTGTGGCAATGAAGACCTGCTCGGGGGGGAAATATTCACCATCTCCTGAAATTGAGCCCAGCTTTAAAGAAGCGGTTAACTGGGTACTGCAACATGATTTTATCAGCTCTGCAGCAATAGCTATGGCAAATTTCGAACAGGTTGATGAATATATAAATTAACAATAAAGTTTCATTTCACCCTGAAGAAACACTGTAAAAGGCAAATAATTATATCACATTTCTCATTCCCAATCTGTCTTTAAAGCATCAGCCACAATAAATGTACTGCCGCCAATAAAAATCATATCGGTATCCAATGCAGCTTTCGAGGCAGCTTTAATAGCGCTTTTCACATCATGGAAGCAATTGCCTTTAAGGGCATACCCTGTAGCTTTTGTCATCAGGAAGTTCTCATCCAGAGCCCTTGGTACCGAAGCTTTGGTAAAATAGTAAATAGCATCTTTTGGGAAAAGAGGCAAAATTAATGAGATATCTTTATCATTTACAAATCCGATAATCATGTGCAACCCCGATTTTGGAATTCTATTTATCTGATTCATAACATATTCCAGACCTTCTTTGTTATGTCCCGTGTCGCAGACAGTCAACGGTTTAGAGTTTAATATCTGCCATCGCCCGCGCAGCCCGGTATTTTTCACAACTCTTTTTATGCCCTCAACGACGTTTTTTTCTGAAACCCTGAAAACACCTTCAAGGGTTTTAAAAACCTGGAAGATCGTCTGCAAGTTCTTTGACTGGTAATCGCCGCCAAGTAAAATTACACCACTTATTGAGTGAAGTGAATTATTGTCCGTTACAATATAGCTTCTTTCACCTGACAGGATTTCAGCATCTTCGAGTTTGCAGGTAAAGTTTTTATCGGCAAAAACAATTTCCGAATCTGTTTCACCTGCCTTCGCGATAAAGACATGTTTTGTTTCACTTTGGGTTTCGCTGATTATTACAGGAACATTCCTCTTAATTATTCCTGCCTTTTCAATTGCTATCTTTTCGAAACTGTCACCCAAAAGATCCATATGGTCATGACCAATATTCGTAATAACTGACAGGATGGGAGAAATAATATTAGTTGAATCAAGTCTCCCTCCAAGACCAACTTCGATCACAGCAATATCTATATTACTTTTTGCAAAGTATCCAAAAGCCATTGCCACAGTCATCTCAAAAAATGATGGTTTTAGTGATCCGATAATTTCGTCGTGTTCTTCTACAAATGCAATTACTTCATTTTCAGGGATCATCTCTCCATTGATTTTTATCCTCTCCCTGAAATCGGTCAGATGAGGTGAAGTATATAACCCTGTTTTGTACCCGGCCTCCTGTAAAACTGAAGCTATCATATGCGAAACAGATCCTTTGCCATTTGTTCCTGCAACATGAACGGATCTGAATTTTTGGTGCGGATGTCCCAGGTAATCATCAAATGCAATTGTATTATCAAGATTATTCTTATAAGCAGCCTTACCTATCCGGTAGTATGCAGGAAGCTGGCTGTTAAGGAATTCGAGGGCCATTTTATAGGTCATAGTATTGTCTGGATGTCTGGATGCCTGGTAGATACCGGCTTGCCAATAACCTTTATCTTCAATCTTTTATCTCACCACTGGTTTTTCCTTATTTTTTCTTCGTCAATTTTTTCCCCGGTATATTTCCGTATACTTCGCCTTGATAGTAGTCCTTCAAAAAGTTCCATGGTAAGATTCTTTTTGATGCAAAATAACATACTTTAATATAAGATAACAATTATTATTAATTTTTTGGTTAATTTTGCCTGTCAGAAAAATAAAGACATAGTGACGTAGTATGCTGATTTTAAATAACTTAAATGATGAGTAAAAAACACAATAAGAAACTTTTCATAATTGATACAAATGTTTTGCTTCACGATTATAAATGCATCTACAATTTTGAAGAGAATGATGTGATTATTCCTATTGTTGTTCTTGAAGAGTTGGACAAATTCAAGCATGGAAATGACATTATCAACTTCCATGCGCGTGAATTCACGAGGGAGCTTGACAAGTTATCAGGAGATATGCTTCTGACAGCTAATATTCCATTGGGAGAAAATCTTGGGAACCTTCATATCGAAACAGGCAGGGATTTTTCTGAAAAAGTGACCCAGTCGTTCCCCGAAAGGACAGCTGATCACAGGATCCTGGCGATAGCCGATTATGTATGTAACTCAAATAAGGATAAAAGTGTTGTCCTTATCACCAAAGACATTAATCTGCGGATGAAAGCCAAATCGTTGGGTATCAAAGCTGAGGATTATGAAAATGATAAAGTAGCCGATATCGACGATCTCTATAAGGGTATTACTGTTATGGAGGGGTTTGATCAGGGACTGATCAGTAAATTATACGAACTCCCGGAAGGCGTCAATTCAAATGAATTCAAACTTGAAACTGATCTGAAAGGACATCAGTTTTTCATTATGAAGAATAACGGATCCAGCGCTCTTGCTCATTACAACCCTGTTAATAAGATGCTTACAAGGGTTATCAAGCAGGCTACTTATGGAATCGACCCGCGTAATGCCGAACAGACCTTTGCCATTGAGGCACTTTCTAACCCCGATATACAGCTTGTTTCATTGACTGGAAAAGCCGGAACCGGAAAAACTCTTCTTGCTCTTGCCGCGGCTCTTCAGCAGCATAAAAGGTACAAACAGATATTTCTTGCCAGACCCATAGTTCCTCTCGCTAACCGCGATCTTGGATTTTTACCGGGAGATGTTAAGGAAAAAATGGATCCCTACATGCAGCCTTTATACGATAACCTTACAGTAATAAAGCATAAATTCAGCCACCAGAGCCCTGAATTCCTGAGGATAAATGACATGATGAAAGAAGAGAAACTCGTAATTACACCTCTTGCCTATATACGCGGACGAAGCCTTTCGAGCATATTCTTTATCGTTGATGAAGCCCAGAACCTGACTCCACATGAGATCAAAACAATCATTACACGTGCCGGAGAAGGTACAAAAATGGTTTTTACAGGTGATATCGAACAGATTGACTCTCCTTACCTCGATATTGCTTCCAACGGGCTAAGCTATTTGTCGGACAAAATGAAAAATCAGGATATCTTTGCCCATGTAAACCTTGTAAAAGGGGAACGCAGTTTTCTGGCTGAACTTGCAAGTAAATTATTATAAGATAAAAGACAAAAGTATAAAGACAAAAGACAAAGCAAAATAATATCATTATGAAAACAAAAACTATCCAACTCATTGCATTGCTGATAATTACATTATTAGTAACACCAAATGCCATAATGGCTCAGGGAAAACAGAAAAAAACAAAAGTACCGAGAGCCAAAAAGAGCGAAACCATTCAGCTGTTTAACGGTAAAGATCTGAGCAATTGGGTTTTCAAACTAAAAGACCCTGCTGTTGATCCTGCTGGGGTATTTTCTGTTCAGAATGGAGTAATTCATATTACCGGTAACCCGTTCGGGTATATGCGCACAAAAGATTCTTATTCAAATTACACATTGCATGTTGAATGGAGATGGCCCGCAGAAGCAACGAACAGTGGCGTTTTCGTTCATGGTCAGCAACCTGATACTATCTGGCTCAGATGTATCGAATGTCAGTTACAGGCCGGAAATGCAGGTGATTTTGTTTGTATGAATGGCGCTGACATGAACGAACGGACAAATAAATCGAAATCATCTGTAAAGAAGATGGGTGCCTCATCGGAAAAACCGACAGGTGAATGGAATACCATGGAAGTGATTTGTAAAGCCAACACTGTTGAAGTATCAGTAAATGGTGTACTTCAGAACAAAGCAACTAATGTGAATGTAAATAAAGGCAGTATATGTCTTCAGAGTGAAGGAAAGGATATTGAGTTCAGAAATGTATTCCTGACAAAACTGCCGGCGCCAAAAACAAAATAACAGACTTTTTTCTTGTTACTGATTACAGTTACACTGTTGCACTATTGCGCCATTAAGCATTAGTACAGGAACAATATTATTCATGATAAAGAAAAAGGTAGCTTTCCATACTCTTGGTTGTAAACTTAATTTTGCCGAAACTTCGACTATCGCAAGATCATTCCCTAAAGATCAGTTTGAAAGGGTACATGCTAACTGCGAAGCAGATATTTACGTTATTAATACCTGTTCTGTAACTGACTCTGCTGATAAGAAATGCAGACAGGCAATTAAAAAGTTTATTAACAAGTCTCCGGAAGCAATTATTGCAGTTGTAGGTTGTTATGCCCAACTAAAACCAAATGCCATTTCCTCTATCCGGGGAGTAGATCTGGTACTTGGGTCAAATGAGAAATTCAATATAACAGATTATCTTTCTGTTTCCCGTAAAAAAGGGAAAACCGAAATTCATTCATGCGACCTATCCGCTTCAGATAAATTTAATCAATCGTACTCTATGAGCGACAGAACACGTTCATTCCTGAAGGTCCAGGACGGATGCGATTACGGTTGTTCATATTGTACAATACCTTCTGCCAGGGGAAACAGCAGAAATCCTGATATAAAATCGCTGACATATGAAGCATTACAAATCGCTGAAAACGGGATAATAGAGATTGTACTTACAGGAGTTAACATTGGTGATTTTGGAAAATCAACCGGAGAATCGTTTGCTGATCTGCTGAAGGAACTGGTTAAAGTTCCGGGAATTGAAAGATTAAGGATATCTTCTATTGAGCCCAATCTGCTTACTGATGAAATCATCAAATTGGCTGCATCAAATAATAAGATGCTTCCTCATTTTCATATTCCTCTCCAGAGTGGTTGTAATAAGATACTTGGACTTATGAGAAGAAGATATAAGAGAGATCTCTTTTCGGAGAAGATTGAAAAAATCAAATCATATTTGCCATTTGCAGGTATAGGAGCTGATGTTATTGTCGGATTTCCGGGTGAATCGTTTTCTGATTTTGAGGAAACATACAACTTTCTTGAAGGTTTGCCTCTCTCCTACCTTCATGTTTTCCCCTTTTCTGAACGACCTGGTACGGTGGCAGAAATGCTTCCTCAGAAGGTTTCATTTGAAGAAAAAGAAAAGAGAAGTAAAAGACTATTATCACTTTCTGAAGATAAGGCACTGAAATTTAATAAATTGAATACTGGACAGATATCGAATGTGCTGTTCGAAAAAACCAGGAATGAAGGGATGATAACCGGTTTTACAAGTAATTATATAAGGGTTGAATATCCATGGCAGACAAAACTTGCCGGCCGGATAAAGAAAGTAAAACTGGCGGGAATCTCTCCAACAGGTAAAATGAATGTTGAACTAATTGACTAAACTATTATGAATCTCCGGGATATTTGTCTTGAAATTGAAAAGGCTGCACAGGAAACAGGAGCCTTTATTCTGAAAGAGTCAGAAGGATTTGATATAAACAAAGTCGAAAAAAAAGGTCTGCATGATTTTGTCAGCTACGTCGACAAGGGGTCTGAAAAAATGCTTGTCAAAAAATTGACTGCTCTTCTCCCCGAAGCCGGATTCATTACTGAAGAAGGTACATCAACTAAAAAAGGAGAGAGATATTGCTGGGTGATTGATCCGCTGGATGGAACCACAAACTTCCTCCATGGCGTACATCCATATGCAATCAGCATAGGCTTAATGGAATATGATGAAGTAGTGGCAGGAGTTGTATATGAAGCCGGGGGAAAAGAGACTTTCGCTGCCTGGAAAAATGGCGGTGCATGGCTCAACAATAAACCTATCCATGTCTCAAAGGCACAAAAACTATCTGACAGCCTTGTGGCTACAGGCTTCCCTTATAACGACTTCGACCGTCTATCACCGTATATGAATTGTCTGACCTGGCTTTTCAAAAACACTCATGGTGTCCGAAGACTCGGGGCTGCTTCAATTGATCTTGCGTATGTCGCATGCGGAAGGTTTGAAGTGTTTTTTGAATATGGACTAAGCCATTGGGACATAGCAGCAGGTATGCTTCTCGTAAGGGAAGCCGGAGGTAAAGTGAGTGACTTTTCCGGTAATGAAAATGGCATATATGGTGAGGAGATTGTGGCAGCAAACAACCTGGTATTTCCTGAAGTTCAAAAAATTCTGAGTAAATTTATGGTGAATTAGAAAACGTTTAATATGCAGGCTATCGTATTCTATCTGACTTATGCGGTTATCTGGACAATTACTCTTCTGCCTCTGAGGATATTGTACATTCTTTCCGACTTCGCGTTTCTTTTCTTTTACTATTTCCCTTCATATCGCCGAAAGGTTGTATATACTAACCTGAAAAACTCATTCCCTGAAAAAACTGAAAAGGAACTTAAATCAATTGAAAAAAAATTCTACAGGCACTTAACTGATATGTTCATCGAATCATTTAAACTCACTCACATGAGTAATTCTCAGATAATGAAGCGGTTTACAATCACAAATTCTGAAATTCTGGACAGAATTTACAATGAGGGACGCGATGTTGCAGCAGTACTCGGACACTATAATAACTGGGATTGGCTTGTTTGCCTTCCCTTCTTTACAAAACTTCAGATAATCCCAATATATAAACCTCTTCAAAATAAATATTTTGACAGGTATATTAATAAGATCCGGTCGCGCAATGGATTGGTGCTGGCCCCTATGCTAGGGGTAATCAGAACAATAGTAAACAACAGGAAAAACAATATAAGATCACTTTATGCATTTCTTTCCGATCAGACACCGCCAAAAGGAGATATCAGGCACTGGGTCACTTTTTTAAATCAGGATACACCTGTTTTCCTGGGAGTTGAAAAAATTGCTGAGAAGTACAAAATGGCAGTTGTATACTTCAACATTCAAAATATCAAAAGAGGTTATTACAACCTTAATGTGGAATTACTCTTTGAACAAACTGAAGGATTACCGGAACACTTTGTCACCGATACTCATGTAAAGAGGCTTGAGGATATCATTATTGAAAAACCTGAGTACTGGTTATGGAGTCACAGAAGGTGGAAGCATAAAAGAGAGCCTGTTAATGGTTAAAACTGCAATCGTAATATTAAACTGGAACGGGCTCAGTTATCTTAAAATGTTCCTTGGAACCGTGGTTAAATATTCCATTGGTAATGATACTATAGTTTGCGTTGCTGATAATTGCTCCACGGATGGATCAATAGAGTGGATCTCTGACAATTTCGGTGAAGTGAAACTCATAAAGTTTGATAAAAATTATGGATTTGCAGGCGGATATAATCATGCTCTCAAACAATTGGATGCCAGATATTTTATTCTATTAAACTCTGACATTGAAGTAACCGAAGGATGGCTTGAACCACTTATCAGCTTTCTGGATAAAAATCCTGATGTTGCTTCCTGCCAGCCTAAAATTCTCTCATACAAAAGGAAAGATCAATTTGAATATGCCGGTGCTGCAGGTGGTTTTATTGATAAGTATGGTTACCCGTTATGCCGCGGCAGAATATTTAACATTACTGAAAAAGATTCCGGGCAGTACAATTCACAAGTCGACATTTTCTGGTCAAGTGGGGCCTGTATGGCCGTGCGTGCCGATGAATGGAAAAAATACAAAGGATTAGATGACGGATTTTTTGCGCATATGGAAGAGATCGATCTCTGTTGGCGATTCCAGAACGCAGGATTAAGAATTAGTTATATCCCTGAATCATTGGTATATCATGTTGGAGGTGGCGCTCTTCCTTACAACTCCCCTTTTAAAATATACCTTAATTTCCGCAATAGTCTTTTTCTTCTGTATAAAAATCTTCCTGATAATAAATTGTATAAAGTTTTGTTACTTAGAAAAATTATGGATGGACTGGCAGCAATTCTTTTTATTTCAAAAGGAAATTTTGCAGCAGTAAAGTCAATCTGGAATGCTCATATTGACTATTACAGAAGTCTGAACACCCTGAAGGAAAAACGTAAAATGGTTAAATTGCTTGTTAAAGACCATTCTGACAAAATGATTTTGAACAAGAGCATCGTTTTTGAGTTTTATGTAAAAGGCCATAAAACGTACAGTAGCCTGTATTGGAAAAAAAATTGAAATGAAAAGAAGTCAGATGTTTATATTTATAACGATCGTCCTTCTAATTTATTCTCTGGCAAATGTTTATATATTTTTAAAAGGCTATAATGTGATCCCTATTCTCAGGGATCACCGGATTCTCTATACCCTTATCTTTTTCCTGCTGACTTTTACTTTTGTTGCAGCAAAGATTATTGAGTCAAGACACTCTTCAATTATTTCTGATATCCTCAATATTGTCGGAGGCTTCTGGATGGCATTTCTACTATATGGTTTCATCTTTCTCTTTCTTTCTGATATCCTGTTGCTTTTCCTCCGCATCCCGGGATTAATTAAAGGTCAGGATATTCTTCTGTTCAGAAAATGGTCGTTTTTTGTGACAGTCATTCTTTCATGTCTGCTAATAACAGGTGGTTTCATTAATGCGTTAATACCAACTGTCAGGAACTATGAAATTACTATCAACAAATCTGCCGGTGATATTAAAAACCTTCGTATTGCAGCTGTTTCTGACATTCATCTGGGCAGTATAATAAGAAATAGAAGCCTGAAGAAACTATCGGAAATGCTCACAGGCATAAAACCTGATATCATTTTTCTTTTAGGAGATATAGTCGATGGAGAGATTGGTCCTGTAATCCGGGGAGATCTGCTAAAATACTTCCAATACCCAAAGTGCGCTGATGGTCTCTTTGCAATAACCGGTAATCACGAATTTATCGGTGGAGCCAGTCGCACAATCCCTTATATTGAAAGCAAAGGGATAAGAATACTTAAAGATGAGGTTGTTACCCTTAATGGGGGAATTCAGCTAATTGGCAGGATTGATAAAGATTCACGGTCATTTTACGGGAAAGAACGTAAATCACTGGAAGAACTTATAAAACTTACTGATACCACAAAACCGGTTATTCTCCTTGATCATCAGCCTTTTAAACTGGATGAATCAGAAAAATATGGTATAGATCTCCAGTTATCGGGACATACACATAACGGGCAGATGTGGCCACTTAATCACATCACCAGGATGATATTTGAATTGAGTTACGGTTACCTGAAAAAGGGGAATACACAAATAATTGTCTCATCCGGTTTTGGTATATGGGGTCCCAGGGTCCGTTCCGGAAGCAGGTCGGAAGTACTTTTAATTAATGTCAGGTTTTCGGGTTCGGAAAAAAGTGGCGGATGACTCTTCTAAAGCAGAGAATAAATCTTTTCAAGTGCAATTCCCCTCGATCCTTTTATAAGAATTGAACTATTTCTGATGGGTTTATTCTTCAGGTACTCTGAGAGTTTATTAACATCAGGAAATGATTTAAATCCAAAAGAAGGGGATACTTTCTGAAATTGAATCCCTACAAGCATAACGACCTCATCTTTATTTTGTTGAAGCATTTGTAAAATTCTGATATGTTCGTCCTCGCTTTTTTCTCCGAGTTCCAGCATATCACCAAGAATGCAGACCTTCCTTTCAGCTTTAATTTCAGAAAATGAATTGATTGCCAAAGCCATACTTGTCGGATTAGCATTATAAGAATCACAAACAAGAGTATTGTAATTTGTTATTCTGATCTCAGACCTGTTATTCCCGGGTTTGTATTTCTCAACAGCCTCAGCAATATCTTTCATTTCGACACCCAGAAATAAACCACTGGCAATTGCAGCTTTTACATTCTCAATATTATATGCTCCAAAAAGATTTGTTTTAATGTTATAAGTCGCATTTTGATAAGTAGCCCTCATTGTCAGGTTCATATCAGAAGGGATGGCTTCTATAGAAAGTTCAATGCCGGTAGGATCAGAGAATGGTATGGCCCTGTTAACCATTTTAAATATCTTTTCGGTGAGGATCGGGTTTTTATCATTGTAAAGAGCAATACCGTTTACTTTTCTGAGGTATTCGAAAAGCTCGGTTTTTGCCTTTATTACTCCTTCAAGCGATCCGAATCCTTCAATATGAGCTGTACCTATATTTGTAATTATCCCATAATCAGGTTTGGCAATAAGACATAATGTTCTGATCTCACCAAGATGGCTGGCTCCCATTTCAATTATCATCAGTTCAGTAGCCTGGGGTGCTGACAGGATTGTTAACGGAACACCTATATGGTTGTTAAGGTTACCCTGGGTGTAATGAATCTTAAGCTTTTTAGCCATAATGGCTGCCAGGAGTTCTTTGGTCGTTGTCTTTCCGTTTGTTCCTGTGATAGCTAAAACTGAAGTTTTTAACTCTTTTCTGTGAAACGAAGCCAGCGCCTGCAATTCAAAAAGACAGTCATCAACAAGCACTGTCTTATCCGTTTCAAAAGCCGGGTCATCAATGATAGCGCATAAAGCGCCCTTTTCAAGCGCTTCGGCAGCAAATTTATTTCCGTTATAATTATCTCCCCAGAGAGCAAAGAATATCTCACCCTTTTTTAATTTCCTGGTATCAGTCGATACACCACAGGACTCTTTGAATAATTTATATAACTGTTCCGTTTGCATATGACCGAAATAAACTTCAGAATTTAACACAAAGTTCCCAAAGGGCTAAATACGCTGCTGTCAGCCTTGCACCCTTTATCTTTTTATTTTCAAACTTTGTTGTTAAATATCTTTTTAACAGTCCTGAATAATTGTATTTTGATATTTTAGAAACCGGCCGGACTTCCTACCCTTATCATTGCGCATCTAAAGCCTATATCATCTCGTGATTCTTCCTGATCAAGGAATCGTCTGGTGGATGGATTAAGCCAGTAAGCTCTGTCTCTCCACGATCCTCCTTTATAAACACGTGCATTATCATTAATAAGGGTCACATAATCTGCGCTGCCAGAAGCCTGGTCCTGTGCATACATTCTGAGTGATGCTTTTCTATCATCAGGGGTAGTCCAGTCACCACCCTGAGGTATTGATGACTGAAGATCACCATCCCTGTAATTTCTGTAATCACCTTTTTGATAATTATATCTGTTTGCTACATCAGGTTCCTTAACAGTATCAATGTACAGACGACCGAGTCTGTCCTTTCCTACTACTGTCCCATTGGCATCTCTTCTGAGGTCCGTATAAACGTTTCCTCTGAATGGATTAAAACCATCAACATCATCTGATGTGAGAGGGCGATAGACATCCTGAACCCATTCATTAACATTACCTGCCATACAATAAAGACCGTAATCGTTTGGCCAATATGATTTTACATCAGCTGTTATACTGGCATTATCATTAAGGCTACCTGCAACACCCATCATATCACCACGTTGGCGAACAAAATTGGACATCATTTCACCACGTGATTTATTAGAAGCGTTTCTGACATTATGGCCATCCCATGGATATACTCTTCTTTCATAAATTCTCTCTTCAAAAGTGTTGCCTCTGAGAGCATAGGCAGCAAATTCCCATTCAGCTTCCGTTGGCAGCCTGTAAGAAGGAAGGAGTATTCCATCTTCAAAATTTGTTCTGCGTTCAGTCTGATTTGGATTAAGGCTTTCACGCAACTGATTCACTACACCTTCGTACTGACCGGCCAGATATGCTTCGGTATTAAAGTTCTTCTCATTTAACTGGTTAGGATCAGGATTCAATTCTCCCTCATCTATAAGCAACTGCTCATTTACTCTGTCGGTTCTCCAAAGACAGTAGTCGTTTGCCTTTACCCAGCTGACACCTACAACAGGGTAATTGTTATATGATGGATGACGGAAATAATATTGTACATAGGGATCGTTAAAACCCATAGGGCTTCTCCAGACAAGAGTATCCGGTAACGCTCTCCTGAACACTTCGGGGTAATCTTTATAAACTCTTCTCAGCCAAAAAAGATATTCACGGTAATCAATGTTTTTAACTTCAGTCTCATCCATATAAAATGATGATACAGTGACAGTCCTTGGCTTATTGTTCCAGTCATACAATACATCTTGCTGAACCTGCCCCATAGTAAAACGGCCACCTTCGATAAGCACCAGGCCAGGACCTGTTTTCTGTTCAGCTTCAAGAGTAACTTCAAATCCGCCATTATCTGGATTATTGTACTCCCATCCTGTGGCTGTGGAGACATTTGAATTACCCTTCTTCTTATTAAAAATACAGGATGTCAAGAGTAAAGCGGAAATAATAATAACCGAAAAGGCTCTGAATTTGTACATAACTCCTTTAGTTTTATGACTTTTAAGAAAGTTCAAATATAATAATTTTTAATAATCTACATTTTTTGTACACCAAATATAACTACAATTTAGGATAATTTATTGTTTTAACACTATTTCTTTTATCAAAATGATTTAAACTAAAAGCTAATCCTGTTTGATACAGAAGAGAGAATGGCATCATTTTATTATTACCTGAGATCAGATTAAAACGATAATTATAGAAGAAATTTAGTTTCCCTGAGTGCAGTGAAAACCCTGTCTGAAGATCCAGATTATTTTCATTGCTCCCAATAGCTAACAAACTAAATGATATGAAACTACTCTCAAACACAGCCCCTGCGCCTCCAGAAAGAAACTTCCTTTGCATTTCCAAAGTTGCTAAAGGTCGTAATTTCAGGTTTGCCTTTTTACCCATATTGAAATCGCCCGCAAGTTGCAGATTAAGCTTCCTGTTTATAGTTTCATTCAATAAACCGGAAGAAGAAAGGTCCGGTTCTGAAAGATGATTAATAGAAACTCCTCCTATTATTTTACCCGAGATAAAAAGGAAGCCGGCCCCAATATCAAAAACCGTACGACCCGATGCTGCCAGTGCCTCACCGGAAGGTAGTACGATATCTTCCAAAGGATTGATCTGGTCCGGTAGAATTGCATTACCAAAACTAAAACCACGATGATATAATGCTGCCGATAATCCGGCATTGATATATATATTTTCCCCTGCCTGCAGAAAGTAAGCATATGATAGCCCGCATCTTACATCGTTGACAATACCTCCAAGATAATCGTTGGAAAAATAGAGACCTGCCCCTCCATGAATCCTGGGAAAATAGGAATCATAAGAAGCATATACCGAATGAAGGTTATAATTATTGCCCGGGTAAAAGTTTAAATATGATAATCTCAGTTTCCCATCTGTTTCACTTCCGGAGAATGCCGGATTATCTCTCATTATCATCTGATATCCAGGGCCATAACTGGTTTCCTGCCCTGCTATTTGTGATGGAAGTGTAATAATAATTAAAAGTATTAACGCAAAGCACCTATTCATATATTAAAATTCTGCAATATCAACGTAATGATAACGTTATTATTTTATACCGGAACCAGTTACAAAAGAACAAAATAAGTAAGCAAACATAAAGACATTTCTATCTTTGTCGGGAATTATGTCCAGAATACTCAAGATATTATCCCTGTTCTTATTGCTTCATTTGAATTTGCAGGCGCAGGGAACGAAAGAAAATTATGCTTCCTCTTCCGTTCTTTCAACAGGGCAATGGTTCAGGTTAGCAGTCACAGAAAACGGAATATACCGTATTGACTATTCAAAGCTTAAACAGCTTGGATTGGTCAATTTGTCAAATCCAAAAATTTATGGCAACAATTTTGGACAGTTGTCATATTATAACAATGACCCAAAACCGGATGATCTGAAAGAGATTCCGATACTCCTCGAAACCGGATCTGATGGTGTTTTCAACGAAGGCGATTATTTGTTGTTCTATGGAACAGGAACTAATAAATGGGTTTTTAACCAGTCAATAGATGAGTATGACTTTATAAGACATAATTATTCCGACACGGCAGTTTACTTCCTGACCTCAGGAACCAGTTCGGGAAAAAGAGTCTCGCCGGTTGTGGAACCCATTGCCGGACCAACTTACTTTTCCTCAGTTTCAGATGCTCTGTATATACATGAAGAAGAGGAGGTAAACCTTTTAAAATCAGGAAGAGAATGGTATCAGCGAATCATTTCTTCCAAAAGTATATCTGTTAATCCGGGTTTTAATGATATTGTTCCTGAAGAAGGAATGAAATATCGGATCAGGGTGCTTGACAGAGCATCTGTTCCTACTATTTTCAGGTTTTATGAAGGACCGACACTACGAGAAACCATTCAGGTTCAGGCAATTAATCTGAATGACGATACCGGTACCCAGGCCCGGATCGAAGAGTCTGAAGGATCCATAGTCCCTTTGTCATCATCTCCGGTTTTTGAAATGAGATATTTTAATAACGGAGAATCCGGGGAACACGGATGGATTGATTTTGTCAAACTTCATGGAAGAAAACGTAACTCCTTCACCGGAAAAACAATGCAGTACTTTGATTATAAGTCTGTTGCTCCAGGGGGTATTACCGAATTTTCTATTATAAGTCCCGGCAATAATCCGATAATCTGGGATATAACTGATCCTTTTAATATAAAAATAATCAATTACTCCAGGAGTGGCGAAAATATTAAATTCAAGGCAGCAACCGATTCTCTAAGAACCTACATGGCTTTTCTCATCGGAAATGCGCTGACCCCTGCCATTAAACCATCGGCACTCGCAAATCAGAATCTTCATGGCTCTGACCAGGCTGATATGATAATAGTGACACATCCCCTGTTCAGAGATTACGCTGCAAAAATTACTGCAATCCATGAGAACAACAGCGGTCTCATTTCACTGATTGTTACACCAGACCAGATTTATAATGAGTTTTCGGGTGGAATTCATGATATTGCTGCAATCAGGAATTTTATCCGGATGAAATATACCAGGCAAAAGGGAAGCAGCCATCCTCTTAAGTATCTTTTGCTTTTTGGTGACGGTTCGTATGAAAACAAAACACTTCCTCCAAATAATCCGAATTTCATTCCTACATGGCAGTCACAAAACTCAAATGTTGTAGTCTCATCATTTACTTCTGATGATTTTTATGGTTTACTTGACGATAATGAAGGTGAAGCGAACGGCACAGAAGATATTGGTATTGGAAGATTGCCCGTATCAGATACTTTTCAGGCCGGTATTATAGTATCAAAAATATCGCGGTACCTCAGCCCGGCAAACGCCGGCAACTGGAAAAATGTAATAACAATAGTTGCTGACGATGAAGACGGCAACACCCATATGTCTGATGCAGAAGGACTTTCTGCAGTATTAAGAGACAGTTTTCCTATATTTAACCTGGACAAGATTTATCTTGATGCCTTCAGGCAGATAACCTCATCGAATGGTCAGTCATATCCTGATGTCACAAAAGCGATTAACGACCGTGTAAACGCAGGTTGCCTGATTTTCAATTATGTGGGACATGGCAATGAGATCGGACTTGCCCACGAGAGAGTTGTTAAAACTGATGATATCAAATTATGGAACAATGGGGCAAAGCTTCCTCTTTTTATAACAGCAACATGTGAATTCAGCCGGTTCGATGATGCTGATATGAATATTGCTACCAGAGAAATTACTGGTAAGATGTCGGCAGGAGAAATGGTACTTCTCAGTGGTAACGGAGGCGGTATAGCCTTAATGTCAACAACCAGGGTCGTATTTTCAACACCAAACTATTTACTTAATAAGAATATTTATAAATTCGCCTTTGAACGCGATGAGTCAGGTAACCCATTGAGATTGGGTGACATTATGAGACTTGCCAAGAACAGTTCGGACGACGGTCCGAATAAAAGAAACTTTTCCTTACTGGGTGATCCTGCATTGCGGCTCGCTTATCCATGGCATGGCCTGGTTATTACCGATTCAGTAAATAATGCCAGTATTACAGGAAATATTGATACACTGAAAGCTCTTTCCCTGATTACGGTATCGGGCCATATCGAAGATTTCAACAGGCAATTTGCAGATTCCTTTAACGGGGTCGTCTCTCCTCTTGTTTACGACAAAGCAAACAAAATCAAGACTCTTGCAAACGATGGGGGCCCAATTATGGAATTTGACCTGAGAAACAACATCCTTTACAGTGGAAAAACAATGGCAAAAAATGGCAGTTTCAGGTTTACTTTCATGGTACCAAAGGATATTGATTATTCCTTCGGCAAAGGGAAAATAAGCTACTATGCCAGTGATAATGAAATAGATATGAATGGCAGTTTTAATGATATTGTTGTTGGTGGATTTACTAATATAGCTTATAATGATACTACCGGCCCCGAAATAAGACTTTATATGAATGATACCCTTTTCAGAAACGGTGGATTGACTGATAAGAATCCGAAAATGATTGCTATAATTGAAGATGCCGGAGGAATTAACACATCAGGATCAGGAATTGGTCACGATCTGACAGGATATCTGGAAAATAATCCAAAAAACTCAGTTATTCTTAATAATTATTTCGAAAGCGATTTTAATAATTATAGCCGGGGAATGATAATCTATAACCTCTCCGGGCTTGGTGAAGGTATTCATTCTATAACGGTCAAAGCCTGGGACAATTACAATAATTCTTCGGAAAAATCTGTGGCATTCCTTGTAAAGAGTGGCGATGTCTTCATTCTTAAGAATCTGCTTAACTATCCGAATCCATTCTTTACAGATACCAGGATAAGTGCAGAGCATAACAGACCCGATGCTGACATGGACATTACAATTAAAATCTTCAACATGAATGGACAAATCATCAAAATCATTAATGCTTCGGCATCTACTTCAGGATATGTACTTCCTCCTGCAGTCTGGGATGGTAATGATGATGGCGGAAAGAGAGTAGGAAGAGGAATCTATCCGTACACTGTTTCTGTAACCACCGGATCAGGTGAAACAGCAAGAGTATCAGGTCGTATGATCATTTTATAACAGGCACACAATAATCGGACTGAAAAATTGTTTTATATTTGCAGTTGGGTAAATAGATAAAAATCAGAATGAAGTATAAAATAAATTTAATTGTTTTACTCGTTTTGGCGCTGTCCGGTACCGTAAAACTTTATTCACAGGAGCTTAATGCAATACAGACAGTTGTTCCTTTCCTTACTATTGCTCCGGATTCGAGGGCAGGTGGAATGGGCGATGCAGGAGTAGCTACCATTCCGGACGTCTATAGTATGCACTGGAATCCTGCAAAATATGCATTTATCGATGGAAATAGTGGAGTTGGAATTTCTTATTCACCATGGCTCAGAAACCTGGTTCCCGATATTAACATTGCTTATCTTGTTGGATATAAGAGGCTCGACTCAAAGCAGGTTTTAAGCGGAAGTTTACTTTATTCATCTCTCGGAGACGTTCCTTTCACTGATGAATCTGGTTTTCTGCTGCGCAATTTCAAGCCAAATGAATTTTCTCTTGATGCAGGTTATTCGAGGATGTTTACTGATAATCTTTCCGGAGGAATTGCTTTCAGATTTATCTATTCAAACCTTACAGGAGGATTCTATGCTGGCGGCGCTGCAACAAAACCCGGAACATCATTCGCTGCCGATATTTCAGGTTACTATCAGAAAGATATTTCCCTCTTCAACAAAGATGGATTACTTGGTGTCGGACTTAATTTTTCTAATATCGGATCAAAAATGAGCTACTCCGATTCGCAAACATCCGATTTCATTCCTATGAATATGCGTCTTGGAACTGCATATACAATTGATCTTGACATATATAATAAACTTACTTTCACCATTGACTTAAATAAACTTCTTGTTCCCACACCACCGGTCTATGACAGCACAGGCATTATAGCCGGAAAAGATCCTAACGTGGCGGTTCCTGTAGCAATATTCCAGTCATTTTATGATGCGCCCGGAGGATTTAAAGAGGAACTTCATGAAATAACTTACTCATTTGGAACCGAATACTGGTACAATAACCAGTTTGCATTAAGAGGGGGCTATTTCCACGAGAATGAATCAAAAGGTAACCGAAAATACTTCACAGCCGGTGCCGGATTCAGACTTAAAGGTTTCACACTTGATTTTTCATACCTCATGCCTCTGGCTCAAAATCATCCTCTTGCACGCACATTACGGTTTTCTCTGGCATTCGATATCAATGCTTTAAGAAACGTCAGCAAATCACGTGGATGAACATCAGGATAGGCCAGGGAATCGATTTTCATCGTCTTGAAAAAGGATCAGACCTTTGGTTAGGGGGTATTAAGCTACCATCGGAAAAAGGGTGTATTGCTCACTCCGACGGTGATGTCCTCCTTCATGCTGTTTGCGATGCATTGCTTGGAGCCGCCGGATTAGGGGATATAGGTTTCCACTTCCCCGATACAAGCGCTGAATTCAGGAATATCGACAGTAAAATACTCCTGAAAAGAAGTTTTGACCTGATTAAGAAAAAAGGATTTAAAGTGGTAAATATCGACAGCACTGTTTGCCTTGAACGACCCAAAATCTCACCATTTATACCTGAGATGCAGGCTGTAATATCTTCTATTCTTGAAACAGAACCCGGTGATATTTCGATCAAAGCCACAACAACCGAAAAGCTCGGCTTCACCGGCAGAGAAGAGGGTATTGTCGCTATTGCTGTTGCCCTTGTAACTAAATAAGAATTTTCTAGTCAAATCTGAACGCATCATCAATAATCTTATCGTCAGCAATATAAGGGACTGTCACTTTTAGACCCGGAGTCCGCTTCATCTCTCTTTTGAGAGTGAACAAAGCTCCTTCGTTGCGAGCCCAGCTTCGACGTGCGATGCCATTGTTCACATCCCACTGAAGCATCATTTTAAGTTTCTTTTCTGTATCTTTTGTACCGTCAAGTACCATTCCAAACCCGCCATTAATCACCTCTCCCCATCCCACACCTCCCCCGTTATGGAGCGATACCCAGGTTGCACCACGGAAAGAGTCTCCTATTACATTGTGAACGGCCATGTCGGCAGTGAATCTTGAGCCATCATAAATATCTGACGTCTCCCTGAACGGAGAATCAGTGCCGGAAACATCATGATGGTCTCTGCCGATAACAACAGGAGCAGAAATGGTTCTGTTTTCAATGGCCTGATTGAAAGCCAATGCGATAGCTATTCTCCCATCGGCATCGGCATAAAGTATCCTTGCCTGAGAACCTACGACCAGATTGTTTTTACCTGCTTCACTTATCCAATGAATATTATCAGACATTTGCTGCCTGATCTGATCAGGAGAATTATCCATCAGTTTTTTGAGAGTATCCGATGCTATCCTGTCAGTCAGTTCAAGATCAGATGGATCATTAGAACAGCAAACCCACCTGAAAGGACCAAAGCCGTAGTCAAAACATTTCGGACCCATAATATCCTGAACATAAGATGGATATCGGAATTCACCATCAGACCTTAAAACATCTGCCCCGGCACGTGAGGCTTCCAGCAGGAATGCATTGCCATAATCGAAGAAATAGGTTCCCCTTTCTGTATGCCTGTTTATCGCGTCAATCTGTTGCCGTAGCGACTGCTTTACAAGTTCTTTGAATCCTTCAGGATCGGTCACCATCAACAGGTTTGACTCCTCAAAACTCAACCCTGCGGGATAATAACCACCTGCCCATGGATTATGCAAAGAGGTCTGATCAGAACCAATATCCACCATAATATCTTCATCAGCAAATCTCTTCCATACATCTACTATATTACCACAGTAACCGATGGAAACAATTTCTTTTTTCTCTTTAGCCTGTTTAATACGCTTAACCAGATCGTCCAGATTGTAAATAACCTCATCTACCCAGCCCTGAGCAAGACGTTTTTGAACAGCCCTGGGGTTCACTTCAGCTATAACAGAAGTGACTCCTGCAATTTTTGCAGCTTTTGGCTGAGCTCCCGACATCCCTCCCAATCCTGATGAAACAAACAGTTTTCCAATTAAGCCCTCACCTCCTTTACTTATCATCCTGCCAGCATTGAGAATGGTAATTGTTGTACCATGAACAATACCTTGAGGTCCGATGTACATATACGAGCCTGCAGTCATCTGTCCGTATTGTGAAACCCCGAGAGCGTTGAATTTTTCCCAGTGATCCTGCGATGAATAGTTCGGGATTACCATACCATTAGTAACAACCAGCCGCGGAGCATCTTTGTGTGAAGGAAATAGACCCAGCGGATGACCTGAATATACGACAAGCGTCTGTTCATCAGTCATTTCCGAAAGGTATTTCATTGTAAGCCGATATTGGGCCCAATTCTGAAATACCGCACCATTTCCGCCATAGGTAATTAATTCATGCGGGTGCTGGGCAACATCAACATCAAGATTATTGGATATCATTAGCATGATTGCAGCAGCACTCCGTGAACGATAAGGAAAATCATCCATATGCCGGGCTTTTATCTCATAATCGGGTCTGAACCTGTACATATAAATCCTCCCATAATCAGATAGTTCTCTGGCAAATTCCTTAGCCAGGACTAAATGAAATTTTTCAGGAAAGTACCGTAAGGCATTCTTCAGAGCCAGTCTCTTTTCCGCAGAGGTCAGAATATCCTTCCGTTTCGGTGCATGGTTAAGATTATAGTCGTAGGGTTTTTTATCAGGTAATTCAGATGGAATACCTTCGGCGATAAGTGTTTTGAGATCATCGGTTAACATAATCTGTGCGTCAGATTGAATGGTTAAAGTTAAAAAAAAAGCTGACTCTAATCTGAGTCAGCTTTTAATATCTCCGAAGTATTTATTAAATATGTCCTTCTTTTATGATCTCATCGTCAACAAGAATACGTCCGCAATATTCACAAACAATAATTTTCTTTCTCGATTTGATATCGAGTTGTCTCTGAGGTGGTATCTGGTTGAAACATCCCCCGCAGGCGTCACGTTGAACGGGAACCACTGCCAGTCCGTTCCTTGCATTTGAACGGATTCTCTTGTAAGCTGTCAGCAACCTGGCTTCAATTATGGACTGTACTTTATCGAGTTTTTTATATAACCCTTCTTCCTCTTTCTGAGTATCTGATATGATCTCATCAAGTTCTGATTTCTTATTATCAAGATCCGACTTACGATCAGCCAGGGTAGCTTCTGATTCAGCAATAACGACCTGCTTTTCTTCAATCTGAATATTGAACTCCCTGATTTTTTTATTGAACAGCTCGATCTCGAGGTTCTGGTACTCTATCTCCTTTGAAAGAGAATCAAATTCCCTGTTGTTTCTGACATTTTTCTGTTGTTCCTCATATTTTTTTATCAAACCTTCTGCTTCAGTGATCTCATTATTCTTCTTTAGAACAGATTTATCAAGAGCAACAACTTCATCTTTCAGATTGCTGAGCCTGGTCTCAAGACCAGCTATTTCGTCTTCAAGATCCTGTACCTCAAGCGGCAGTTCACCCCTCAGGGTTTTAATTTTATCTATCTCTGAATCAACTAATTGAAGATTGTATAATGCTCTTAGTCTCTCTTCTACAGATATTTCGGGATCGTGTGCTTTTGCTTTTTCCATATTTACAAATAATTTATCGGATTCGTATTTACCTCAGAAAACCGGAGTGCAAATTTAGGGAATTTTTTGATAATTAGATCGTATAAAATTTCTGTTGTAAATTTTTCAGTTTCAAAATGTCCTGCATCAATAAGAAGAATTTTACTTTCAGCCTCAAAAAAAGTATGATATTTTATATCGGCAGTAATAAAGGCATCAGCGCCTGAAGAGAGTGCATCATTAAGCAACGAGGCTCCTGAACCTCCGCATATGGCAACCTTCCGGACCTTTCTCCCGGCCAGCGTTGAGTACCTTAACCCCCTGGCATCAAGAACAGATGAAACAAATTTCAGAAACTCACTTTCAGAAACAGGGTCGTCCAGCTCTCCTGTACATCCCAGACCAACTTCAATGTTTTCATTTTCAAGTTGATAAAGGTCGTATGCCACCTCTTCATAAGGATGGGTATCAAGTAAGGTATTGATCACAATCTCCTTCAGGTGCGAAAATAAAATGGTTTCGAACCTGATTTCTTTTTCAAAATGTATTTGCCCTTTTTCACCAACGAATGGTCTGGTATTTTCATTCCCTCTGAAACTTCCTGTACCCATAATGCTGAAACCGCACTGATCATAGTTGCCGATCACCCCTGCTCCTGCAGCAAAAAGAGCCTCGCTTACCTTATCGAAGTGTTTTTCAGGAATATAAGTTACCAGCTTTAAAAGTTTTCTCTTTATCGGTGATAAAACTTTAATATTTTTAAGGTTAAGCTTTTGTGCAATCTTACGACTTACGCCATTGGTAAAAATATCCAGATTTGTGTGTGAGGAATAAACTGCGATTCCCTTTTCTATCGCTTTCATTAAAATTCTCTCGGTCACCGAACTGCCGGTTATCCTTTTTAACGGATTGAATATCAATGGATGATGGGTAATAATTACATCATTCCCTGTAGAAATCGCTTCCTCAAGAACCTCTTCGGTGATATCTAATGACAACAGTGCAGAAGAGATCTCCTTTTGAGGTACGCCGACCTGGAGCCCTGAATTGTCATAACTTTCCTGAAAGGATAGCGGAACAGCCGTATCGAGGAATGAACAAAGATCTGTTAACTTCATATATTATTCTTCCTCTGTGGTTCTCTGCGTATATTCTGTATCTCTCTGAGTAACAAAGAAAAAGTTACACAGAGTTGACCAGAGAAGTCACAGAGGTTCACAGAGATGTTTTAGGTATTATCTCTTATATCAAGAAGAAGACTTTTTATTTTAAGAAGTGATTCGTTTATTTCAAACTTATAATCTGTCTCTTCCCATTTACCCGAAACTCTTTTTTTCGCTCCCGAAAGAGTCATCCCTTCCTCTTTAAGCAGATGATGTATGATCTTCAGGTTCTTAATGTCTGCCGGCATAAAGAGCCTGTTCCCCTTTTTATTCTTCATGGGTTTCAGAATATCAAATTCGTTTTCCCAGAAACGTACGGTTGAGACTGGTACATCCAGCATCTCAGCCACTTCACCTATTGAATAATAGAGTTTTTCGACTTTAACATCTTTATATGGCATTGCACAAAATTATTTCAGGTATAACCGGAAGTTTTGGTTTTAATCAAAAGATTGTCCCGTCTTTGAGGCTATCTCGATCATTCTATCATACTCTTCAGCAGTAAGATCATTAAAATAATAGTTAACGGGGTCGACGTTTAATCCGTTAAGTTTAATCTCATAATGCAGATGCGGAGCAACAGATGTCCCGGTACTACCCACGTAACCAATAACGTCGCCTCTCTGAACCTTTTGACCGACCCTCACATTGAATCCGTCGAGATGAGCATATATGGAAGAATATCCGAAACCATGATCAATAATAATATGTTTCCCTAAACCTCTTTGTGATGATTGAACAGCTGCTATCACACCGTTACCTGCAGAATATACATCGGTTCCGGTAGGCGCCGTAAAATCCATACCAGTATGAAACTTGATGATTTTATATATAGGATGTATTCTCAGGCCATATCCTGAAGCGGTGCGGGTCAGATCATTATTTGAAATAGGAATTATTGCCGGTATTGACCGTAACATATCTTCTTTCCTCTTTGCAAGTGAAATAAGCTCGTCGAATGACGTTGACTGTAAATAAATCTTCTTTCTTATCTTGTCGAGCCTTTTTGTAGTTTCAATTACAATATTTGAGTTATCATATCCTTCCAGTTCTTTATATCTGTTAACTCCTCCCATTCCACCTTCGCGGAGAGTTGCAGGAATAGGTTCTGCCTCAAAAATTGTCCTGTAAAGATTGTCATCTGTCTCCTGAAGTTGTACCAGAATTTTTTCAAGGCTACCCATCTGCCTGTGAATCAGATCGTATTGAATAGTCATCTGATCTATTTCTCTTTTCAATGCTTTCTCTTTTGGAGAATCAACAAAAATTGCAAAAATCAAACCATAAATAACTGCAAAAATCAACGATCCTGTAAAAAAGGCCAGTGACCTTAATAATACTGCCCGGAAACCAAGCCGGATCTTATCAAAACTAAGGGATTCCGGATTAAACTTGTATTTTGTATTTGCCATAACGCAGCAAAGATAATCAAAACTGAAATTAAAATAAAAACGGAATCAAGAGTAAAAATCAGGGGTGATCAAATGAGGTAAGATTATCTGAATTTTGTTTTCGAGTTGAGAGTCTGGATCATTTCAAAATACTCATCCTCGGTCAGATCATCATTAAAGAAAGCAAGTGGATTCTCATGGTGTCCAAACAGGTCGATCTGGTAGTGGAGATGAGGTCCGGATGATGTTCCTGAACTTCCGCTCAACCCCACTAAATCACCCCGTTTAACGTCCATTCCCTTTGAAACCTTAATATTGCTCAGATGGCCATAGGTTGTCTGGAATCCATAACCATGGTCAATAATCACGTAGTTGCCAAAACCGCCGGAATTCCAGCCTGCTTCCATTATTCTGCCTGCTCCGGTAGCAAAAACCTCAGTTCCAAAAGGAGCACTAAAGTCCTGTCCGTGATGCCATTGGGGAGTACCCAGTACAGGATGAACTTCCCTGAATTTCACCCCATCACCGCGTTTTATATCAACCCTCACCGGACATATCCATGGAATATGTTCCATTTCCCGTTTATATTCAATGGTACGTTCATTTATTGCTTTAAAAGACTCTGCCTGAATAACTGCCATGTTTTTGATCTCTTCAATTTTTGTTCTGGAAGAGATCATCAGACTGGAATTTTCATATCCGTAAAGGTCTTCAGATCTGTCGACCCCTCCGATACCTGGCTTCCTGAAAGACTCAGGTATTGAATCCATACCGAGTATTGGCCTGAAACGTATATCATCCGATAAACTTATACTCTTTAAGATCTTCATCGAATTATCCATTTGTCGACTAACAAGGGAGTACCGAAGTTTTATACTTTCAAGTTCCTGCCTCAGTACAGTTTCCTCAGGAGATCCAAATATATTTTCAAAGAGAGATCCATAAAATAGGGATATGACAATAGTTCCGACAAACAATAATATTCCCCGAAAAAGCTTTTTCTTCCAGGGTAATTTTAACTGCTTGAACTGCAGATCATTCAGATCAAGAACATACTTTCTGTTTCGCATCCGACAAGTAGTAATTTTCTGATTTTTCTCATCATCAATCCACAAATCTAAACAAATAAATTAATTTTACAAACCAAATTTCAGATATATTTACATAACTCAATGATATTTAAAATGAAAGCACAAGAACTGAGGCAACTGTTTTTTGAATTTTTCCGATCAAAAAATCATACAATTGTACCTTCTGCACCAATGGTAGTTAAAAATGATCCAACCCTTATGTTCACTAACGCAGGGATGAACCAGTTCAAAGATATTTTTCTTGGCAACCAGCAACCAACCAATAAAAGAGTCGCAAACTCACAGAAGTGCTTAAGAGTCTCCGGAAAACATAATGACCTCGAGGAGGTTGGGCATGATACCTATCATCATACTATGTTTGAGATGCTTGGTAACTGGTCGTTTGGTGACTATTTTAAAAGAGACGCTATCAATTGGGCCTGGGAGTTTCTTACTGAAACACTGAAAATTGACAAGGACCAGATATATGTAACAATTTTTAAAGGTGATGAGACAGAACACCTGGAACGCGATAAGGAATCCTTCGATTATTGGGCATTTAATATTGACAAAAATCGTATTCTGGAAGGATCGAAAAAAGATAATTTCTGGGAAATGGGCGAAACAGGCCCATGTGGTCCCTGTTCAGAAATCCATATTGATATAAGAAGTGGAAAAGAAAGAAATAAAATTGATGGCAAGGTATTAGTAAATACCGGGAATCCACTGGTGATAGAAATCTGGAACCTTGTATTTATCCAATATAATCGTAAAGCTGATGGTTCCCTGGAGTTTTTACCCAGCAAACATGTCGATACGGGTATGGGATTTGAAAGACTTTGTATGGTTTTACAGGGAAAACAATCAAACTACGATACAGATATTTTCCAATCATTAATAAAAGAAATTTCATCAGTCACAGGAAAGAAATATGGAGTAAAAGAGACCTGGGATATAGCTCTGCGTGTTATCTCCGACCATATAAGAGCTGTTGCCTTTTCTATAGCTGACGGACAACTTCCGTCAAATAATAAAGCCGGTTATGTAATCAGAAGGATCCTGCGCAGGGCAGTAAGATATGGCTATAATAACCTGGAAATTGAAGAACCGTTTATGTATCGGCTTGTTCCTGTTCTGGCTGATACCATGGGCAATCAGTACCCCGAATTGCGTTCAGCTAAGGACCAGATCGCGAAAATAATCTATGAAGAGGAGACTGCCTTTTTGAAAACTCTTGGAAAAGGATTGAAGATGATCGATAAGATGGTTTCGGATCTACGCAAAGAAAATAAAAATATACTGCCCGGGAAAGTTGCGTTTGAACTATACGATACATTTGGCTTTCCTGTTGATCTCACACAACTTATTCTTAAAGAGAATGATATGCACCTTGATATCGCCGGGTTTGAAGATGAGATGAATGATCAGAAACAACGATCGCGTGATGACGCATCTGTAGTTGCCGGCGACTGGAACATTTTAAGGGATACTGAAGGAACAGAATTTACCGGTTATGAGAAGAGCGAGGATGAGGTGCAGATTACAAAGTTCAGAAAAATAAAAGTAAAAGGCAATGAGAGCTTC
>Ga0209429_10000176_pt1 | contig 46483 bp, 61 predicted proteins | sample BarGraNGADG00212_3_FD_184493 | JGI IMG/M metagenome (GOLD analysis project Ga0209429, IMG submission 184493) | Arctic peat soil microbial communities from Barrow, Alaska - Barrow Graham LP Ref core NGADG0004-212 (SPAdes) (version 2) | ecosystem: Environmental > Terrestrial > Soil > Wetlands >... | reverse complement strand
AAGAGGGTCTTGTTGTAGAAGAGGATGGGGCCGGTGGTGTAGGCGGGCAGGTAGTGGATGAGGCCGTCCTCAAAGCCATTGACCTCGCCGTCCATGATGCCCTTGGCCAGGGAACCGTCAAAGCCTTTGATCCCTATGGACGCGTCGTAGATGTACTGGCTCAGGTCAGCGACCAGGCCGGCCTTGACATAGCCCGCGGCCTCGGAGGCGTAGTTGAAGATGATGTCGGGGCCGATGCCTTCCGTCACAGCGCTCTTGACGGCCTCGGCGAAGCCCTGGTAGGGCTGGCTCAGTGCCTTGACTTCCACCTTGTCCTGGGAGGCATTGAAATCGGCCACTGCCTTCACAAGATAGACTTCCTGATCCTCTGTGAAGGTGTGCCAGATCGCGACCTGCGTCTTCTCGCCGCTTGCGATGGCTTCAGGGGCTGCCGTGGGCGCTTCGGCGACAACAGCGGCCACAACAGGCACTTCGGTGACGACCGCAGCCACAACAGGCGCTTCGGTAGCAACTGCGGCAACAACAGGCGCTTCAGTGACGACCGCGACTGCGGTTGGCTTCACGGTTGGCGTTGCCGTAGGCTTCACGGTGAGCGTTGCGGTAGGCGCGGCAGTAGGCGTCGCAGTAGCCTCTGCCAGCTTCGCAACTTTTTCGAGCTCACTATTAAGTTGATCAACCTTTGTCTGCAGCGTAACATTTTCGATTTCCAGGCTGGAGCGCTGCTCCTCTGTTGTCTTCAGGGTGGAAGTCAGCGATGCCACTTGCGCGCCGGCTTCCTCCAGTTTCAGATTGGCCGCGGCAATGTCCGCTGTCAGTGCATCCTTTTCAGCTGTGAGCTCTGTCACCTGCGCAGTTGCGGCCTCCAAGTCCGCTTTGGCAGCAGCAAACGCCTCGTCCAGCGCTACCTTTTCTCGGCTCAAGGCAGTCATGGCTGTCTGTTGCTCTGCCACAGTTGCTGCAAGCTTTGTTTTTTCGCTCGTCAGTGCATCAAGCGCTGTTTGCTTCACCGCCAAGGCCGCCTCAAGCGTTGACTTCTCACCCGCCAGGACATCAAACGCTGCCTGCTTCTCAGCAAGAGTTACATCGAGTGCTGTCTTTTCACCCGCCAGAGCATCAAGCGCTGCTTGCTTCTCCGCAAGGGATGCCTCGAGCGTTGTCTTCTCGCCAATCAAAGCATCCAGCGCCGCCTGTTTCTCCTCCAAGTAAGCCTGAAGCTTTGGCGTCTCGCCTGTCAGGGCATCAAGCGCGGCTTGCTTCTCCGCCAGTGCCGCCTCAAGTGTTGCCTTCTCCGCGTTCAGGGCGCTTGCGGCCGCCTGCTGGGCCTCAAGCGAAGCGCTCAGCGCGGCTTTCTCCTCCTGAAGGCTGCTGGCTGCGGCCTGTTGTTCGCCCAGATCTGTCTGCGCGGCCGTCAGCTCCTGACCTGACTTATCAAGATCACCCTGGAGCAGCATGACCTTTTGGAGAGCGTCGGTCTTTTCCTTGTCGAGCAGCGTGACCTTTTGGAGGGCGTCGGTCTTTTCCCTGTCGAGCGTGTTGCGCTGTCCCACCTGCACGCCAATCACGATAGCGGCGGCCAGCACAAGGATAGAAAGCAGAATCGCGATCCTTTTCATGGTTCCTCCTTACACCTTGTCCTTATGTTACAATACACATTCGTGTATAGATACCTAAGGGGTCTTCAGCCAGCTCAGCAGCTTGGCTTCATCAAAACCGATCATCGTGCGCTGCCCATCGCGTATCAGAGGTGTACGCAGAAAATCCGGACGCTCAAGCAGGTATTCAAGTATCCGGCCGGCGTCGCTGGTGTAGGCGACAGGGTGAGATTTCACAGCTTCCTGCTGGGTGTCCACAAGCGCCATCGGTCCGGATGGTCTGGCAAAGAGCTCCAGCTCACGCATTCCCAGTCGATGCTTCTTCAAATCGACCATCTGAAAGGGGATGCGGCGTTCCTTCAAAAAGCGTTCAGCCCTTTGAACATCAAAGTGCCGCTTGTAGACATAGACCTGGATGTTCATGCCTCTGTGTTTGATTCCTCCTCAAAGGGGAGCGCGAGGCGGTTTTGCCCGTCAGACCAGAGCCTCTCCAAGCGGTAAAAGCCGCGATCCTCGGGATTGAAAATGTGCACGATGACCGAGGCATAATCCATCACGATCCATCTGCCCTCGCTTTGGCCCTCAGTCCGCCGGAGCGAAACGCCCAAGACGCTCAGCTCGCCATCCACGTGATCTGCCAGCGCGCGCGTCTGGATCACGTTGTTGCCGGTAGCAATCACCAGATAGTCCGCCAGCACCGTCAGGTGCCGGACACCCAAGACCAATATCTCCGTTGCTTTCTTGTCATATAGTAGATTCGCGACTTTGAGGGCGAGTTCCTTCTCCTGCATCAGGGGTAACCTCCCATATTTTCGTTTGGGTGTATTTTCTTTGACTAATTCAAGCGCAGACTCTCCGTCAGATCCTCTATCGCAAGACGAGTGTCCTGGCTGTAGAGCTGACCTGAGGCTAAAACAAAATCCTGCGTGCCTGACAGCGATATCAGGGCGGCCCGGCGCAGATCGTCCCACATGGCCAGGCGTATCGATGAAAGATCGGGGTAATCACTGCGGTTGGCCTCGGCTGCATCGGCTACGAAGAGACAGAGTTCAAGCGGTGACATCCCCGCGCGCCCGGTGGTGTGATAGCGGATGGCGTTAAGCACATCTTCATCGCACACCTGGTACTTGTATTCCGCCAGCACAGCCCCCACCTTGCCGTGCAGCAGGGCGTTGCTTTTCAGCGCCTGGGGATCATACTGGGCAAAGTGATAGCGTTTGGCGATAGCTTGCAGTTGGCCCAATTTCATGCACTTGGCGCAGTCATGCAGCATCGCTGCCACGGCTGCCTTTTGCATAGGAATGTGATGATGGTAGGCCAATTCCACCGCCAGGTCGCGCACGGCCAAGGTATGCTCAAAGCGATGCTGGTTCATCTGGGACTTCACCTGCTTCTCATAGGGAGGCGCATACAGGCCATTGAGCGCAATGTAGCGCGCGACCCGCGGCGGTATCATCTCCAACGCATCTGACAAAAGGGAGATCTGCGTGCGCACCAGACTTGAAGACATATTGACGGACGGCACCGAAAGCAGCCGAGCCCGCACGCCATGAATGATGGCAAAGTGCGTCAGCTCCTGCGCGTTGTGCCCCACCCGGGGATAGACCAAGAGTTCACACAACTCAAATATGCGGCCCACTTCGCGCCAGAGGAGTATGCCCGCCAGCTTGTCAGCGCCAATGATATAGTACAGCTCTGCCTGTGAATAGTGGCGCATGATGGCGCGTATGGTATCCACCGTGTCCAGGGAGGCCTTGAGCAGGCCTTCCGGCGCGATGCTGACCTGTGAGAGTCCGAGGATCGCCAGCTGCGCCATAGCGCGAAGGTGGCCGATATCGGCAAGCGGCTTGCGGTAAGGGGGTGTGCCGGAGGGAACGATCAGGATCTCATCCACCAGGTCTTTTTCCAGCACATCCCTGATGATGCGCAGATGACCTTTGTGGATAGGATCAAAAGAGCCACTGAATATGCCGATACGGCGCACACGATCATCCTCCCACCGTTGTGTCCTTAGTATACCCTATTGGGGGCTTTTATGGAAGAAAAAAAGCGGAGGCTATGAAGCCCTCGCTTTTGCGCCGCATAGAGGCGTTTAGACCATCTCGATCAGGACCATCTCGGCTGCGTCACCACGGCGGGTACCCAGCTTGTAGATGCGGGTATAGCCGCCTGCGCAGCTTTTCTCGGTGTTGCGCTTTGAGTACTTGGGGGCGTACTCACGGAAGATCTTTTCTATCAAAGGATGATTGTTCTCCTTGGTGCGCTCCTTGAACTCGGTCCTGGTTTCGTCATCCTTGCGGACATGCGGCATTTCATACAGATAGGCCATCAGCAGGCGGCGGGCATGCAGCTTGCTGGGCATATCGTTGACCACGTCAATGGACACGATCTGGCCTTTTTCATTGTGATACTCTTTTTTGGCCGGCACGGTATTGGCATGCTCACGGACGGCCAGGGTGACCATCCTCTCCGCGATACGACGCACTTCTTTGGCACGCGCCTCCGTGGTCTCGATGCGGCCATACCAAAGCAGGTTGGTCACCTGATTGCGCAGGAGCGCTTGGCGCTGGTCGCTGGGACGGCCAAGCTTGCGTTGTTGAGCCATGGTTTATCCTCCTTTGCCCGGTTGGGCAGTCAATTATTCCTCGGACTGGCGCAGCGCAAGCCCCAGCACTGCCAGCTTTTGCTCGACCTCTTCCAGGCTCTTCTTGCCAAGGTTGCGCACCTTCATCATGTCGTCCTGATCTTTTTGGACAAGTTCGCCCACGGTGTTGATGCTGGCACGCTTGAGGCAATTGAAAGCGCGCACGGACAGATCAAGCTCTTCGATGGTCATCTCCATGGATTTGCCGGACAGGGCACTGTCAGCGTCATCGGAGATCAGGTCCGAAGGCTGTTCAGTCAGGCGGCTGAATATGTTCAGCTGCTGGGTCAGGATCTTGGCGGCCATGCCGACTGCCTCTTCTGGGCTCAAGCTGCCATTGGTCCAAATATCCAGCACCAGCTTATCATAGTCGGTGATCTGGCCCACGCGGGTGTTTTCAACCGTGTAGTTGACTTTGCGCATGGGGGTGTAAATGGAATCAATGGGGATGACACCGATGCTGGCAGGGTTTTGCTTGTTCTTTTCGGCGGCGACATACCCGCTGCCCCGGCCAATGGTCAACCACATGTGCAGGCTCGCGTCCTTGCCCAGGGTCGCAATGTGCAGCTTGGAGTTTACCACTTCAACATCGCTGTCCACGCGGATGTCTGCGCCGGTCACGTCCTTGGGTCCGGTGACATTGATCTCCACCACCTTGGGCTGATCGGCAAAAGAACGGACAGTGAGTTCCTTCATGTTGAGGATGATCTCCGTCACATCTTCCTTGACGCCGGGGATGGTGGAAAACTCATGCTGGACGCCTTCGATCTGAATGTTGGTCACCGCGGCGCCCGGCAGGGAGCGCAGCAGCACACGGCGCAGCGCATTGCCCAAGGTATGGCCAAAGCCACGCTCCAAGGGCTCTACGGTAAAACGACCATAGAATGGGTCGTCCGTCTTTGCACGCTCTATGCGAGCGTTTTCGATATCTACCATCACAGCTTATTCTCCTCCTAATGCTAATCTGCTGTCCTGAAAGTTCACTTGGCGATTAGCGGGAGTAGAACTCAACGATCATGTTCTCCTGCAAGGCGAAATCAATGTCCTCGCGCGCGGGCAGTGCGGAAACGGTAGCGGTCAGCTGATCGGCGTTGACAAGCAGCCACTTGGGCATGATGCGGGGGCTGCCGGCGCGTACGGTCTTAAAATGCTCGATCTCCTTAGACTTGGTGCGGACCGTGACTACGTCGTTGACATCCACCGTGTAGGAGGGGATATCGACCTTCTGGCCGTTAACCAGGAAGTGACCATGGTTGACCAGCTGGCGGGCGGCGGGGCGAGAGGACGCAAGGCCGGCGCGGTAGACCACATTGTCAAGCCTGCGCTCAAGCAGCTGCAGCAGCAGCTCGCCGGTGACGCCCTTCAGGGTGGTGGCGCGGGTATAGACGCCCTTGAACTGACCTTCCATAAGGCCATAGGCGCGGCGGGCCTTCTGCTTTTCGCGAAGCTGCGTGCCATACTCGCTCATTTTGCGCTGACGGGCTGCGCCATGCTGGCCCGGCGGGGTGGGGCGCTTGCCAATAGCGCACTTTTGGGAGAAGCACTTCTCGCCCTTCAAAAAGAGCTTGGTGCCCTCGCGGCGGCACAGGCGACAAACAGAGCCTGTATATCTTGCCATGTTGACGGAACCTCCTTATTACACTCTTCTGCGCTTGGGCGGGCGGCAGCCATTATGCGGAATGGGCGTGACGTCCTTGATCATGGTGACTTCAAGTCCGGCAGTCTGCAGGGAACGAATAGCAGCCTCGCGGCCGGAGCCCGGGCCCTTGACCAACACATCCACTGTGCGCAGGCCAAACTCGGTAGCGGCCTTGGCAGCGGTCTCGGCTGCCATCTGCGCCGCGAAGGGCGTTGACTTCTTGTTGCCGCGGAAGCCCATGCCGCCGGAGGATGACCAGCTCAGCGTGTTGCCTGCCGTATCGGTGATGGTTACAATGGTGTTGTTAAACGAAGAACGGATATGCACAATCCCCTTTTCGATGAGCTTCTTCTCACGGCGCTTGCGCGATACCTTTTTCAGGGTTGCTTTAGGTGCCATATTTCTCCCTTCGTGCCCACGCGGGGCATGCGATCAGTCTTGCTGGCGGCAGCACTTACTTGGCTGCAACCTTCTTCTTGCCGGTCACCTGTTTCTTGGGACCTTTGCGGGTGCGCGCGTTTTGTTTGGTATTCTGTCCGCGCACAGGCAAACCGCGGCGATGCCTGACGCCGCGATAGCAACCGATCTCGACTAAACGCTTAATATTGAGAGAAATCTCCCGGCGCAGGTCGCCCTCGTGCTTCACATTTTTATCAATGTAGTCGCGCAGCTTGCTGATATCGTTTTCAGAGAGATCCTTCACCCGGGTGTCAGGATCGATCTCGGTGCTGGCCAGGATATCCTGTGCGGTCTTCAGGCCGATACCGAAAATGTAGGTCAGGCCGATTTCCACGCGCTTTTCTCTGGGCAGGTCAACGCCCGCTATACGTGCCATCTGTAGGGTACACCTCCAAATTTGTTCAATTACATGACCTGTTGACCGGGGTAATCAGTATCCCGGCAGTGTATGATGAAACGCATGGTCCCCCTGTAAACGCAGGGGGCAGCCGCCCATACGATTGACCATCGCTATGCTTCAGCCCTGCTTCTGCTTGTGCTTGGGATTCTCGCAAATGACCATCACATGGCCTTTTCGGCGGATAATCTTGCACTTTTCGCACATGGGCTTGACGGAAGGACGAACTTTCATGGGATAAACCTCCTTGTATTGGCTGCCGGAAATGGCAGTCAGAATCAGTTCTTTGAGCGCCAGGTGATCCGGCCGCGCGTCAAATCGTAGGGGGAGAGCTCGATCGTCACTTTGTCACCGGGGTAGATGCGGATAAAATTCATGCGCATTTTGCCGGAGATGTGGGCCATGATCTGGTGCCCGTTTGGCAGTTCGACCAAGAACATGGCATTAGGCAAAGCCTCAACGACTTTCCCTTCGATCTCGATGACATCAGTTTTGGACAAACACAGAGCCCTCCTTATTGGCCGGGTCGCGGTAGTTGATAACTTCTTGTGTGAGCGCCTGGCGCAGGTCGCTGTCCTGCAGACGGCCTTGCTCAAATAGCGCCAAGACGCCGGGAAGCTCCCGGCTGGTGGATACAAGGTGTTTACGCCTCTTCTTCTTGGGATGTTCCAGCTTGCGGGTCTCCCCGTTGGCAACCATCACAAAATCAGCATCCATTTCGTATAATACCACATAAGCACGCCCCTTGTCACGACCTTTTTTGGATATCGCGACGATACCTTTCTTCAGCGGCGCCTTCATACCTTGCCCTCTTGGGGGAAGCGGTAACCTGGCAGGGTCAGTATCTCCGGCTTGCCCTCCTGCACCAGGATAGTGTGCTCGTAGTGCGAGCAGGGAGAGGCATCGATGGTTTTGATCGTCCAGCCGTCATCAAGCTCCCTGATGTTGTAGCTGCCCAACGTGATCATGGGCTCGATGGCCAGCGTCATCCCGCTGCGCAGGCGTACCCCATGACCTGGGAGGCCGTAGTTGGGCACAGAAGGGTCCTCATGCATCTTCTGGCCGATGCCGTGGCCGGTCAGATCGCGCACCACACCGTAGCCATGGCGCTCAGCCAGGGTCTGCACTGCGTAGCCGATATCGCCCAGGCGACTGTCATTGACAGCGGCTGCCGCCCCCGCAAAAAAGCAGGCTTCGGTGACCTCGATAAGGGCCAGCTTTTCAGGCGATACCTTGCCGATGGGCACCGTGAAGGCGCTGTCGGCCTGCCAGCCATCCAGGATCAGCCCGCAGTCGATGGAAACGATACTGCCCTCCTTAAGCACCACCTGATCAGAGGGAATGCCATGCACCACTTCATCATCAATGGACGCACAGATGGACTTGGGATAGCCGCGGTAATTGTAGAAGCTGGGGATGGCATGGTGGCGCTTGATCAATTCATCGGCAAAGGCGTCAATGGCGGCAGTGGTCTCACCAGCCTTGATCACCTCGCGCAGGCGCTGCAGGATGTCATACAGCAGGTGACCGGCTGAGCGCATCTTGGCTGCCTGAACAGGATTCTTGAGCGTGATCACTTAATGTCAAGCGCTGTGAGGATCGCGGTGTAGTTGTCATCCACAAAGCCTTCGCCATCAACGCTGCGCAGCAGGCCCTGCTGCTGGTAATAGTTGATCAGGGGCTCTGTCTGTCGTCGGTACACAGACAGCCGGTTGAGGATGGTTTCGGGTTCGTCGTCCTTGCGCTGTATGAGCGCGGCGCCGCAGGTGGGGCAGACCTTCTCATCCTTAAGAAAAGTGATATGAAAAGTGCCGTTGCAGGCCGGGCAGACGCGGCGGCCGGACAGGCGCCTGATGATCACCTCATCAGAAACCATCAAATTGAGCACCACATCGATCTTTGCAAAGGCGCCCAAGGCCTCCGCCTGAGCAGCGGTCCTGGGAAAGCCGTCAAAGATGTAACCCTTGCGTGCATCAGGCGCTTTGAGGCGCTCCTTTACCATGCCAATGATAACACCATCGGGCACCAGTTCCCCTGCATCCATGAACTTCTTGGCCTCCAGGCCAAGCGTCGTCTGCTCGCGCAGCGCGGACCTAAGCATATCACCCGTCGAGATCTGCGGGATGGACAGCTGTTGGGATAGTTTGGAGGCGTGGGTGCCTTTGCCGGCACCAGGGGGGCCCAGGAAAATCAAGTTCATCTTTTTACCTCAAATGCCCTCCCCTGCCCCAGGGGGCAGAGGGGAGAGCCTTGTTTGGATCTGATGCTTCTTAAAGGAAGCCCTTGTAGTTGCGCATGACCAGGTTGGCCTCGATCTGGCGAACAGTCTCAAGCGCTACAGAGACAGCGATCAACATGGAGGATGCCGCAAAGGGGATCCTGACGTTTTGCCAGACGGACAGCAGCGTGGGCACGGTGGCCAGCACGGCCAGGAAGAGGGCTGCAAACAGCGTCAGGCGGCTGGTGGTCCTGGCCAGGAAATCCACCGTGTTCTTGCCTGAGCGGATGCCGGGGATATTGCCGCCCTGCTGTTGGATGTTTTTGGCGATATCCTGCGGGTTGAAGCTGATGGAAGAGTAGAAGTAGCTGAAGGCCACGATCAGCAGCGCGGTCGCCAGCAGGTGCAGCGGGGAGGTCTGTTTCATGTTGGCCTGCCACCACTGATAGGCGCCGGAGTTGGTGCCAAACATGGCGATGATGGTCCCGGGGAAAGCCATGAAGCTGTAGGCAAAGATCAGCGGCAGCACGCCCACTGATACCACCTTGAGCGGGATGTGCGTGGACTGGCCGCCGTACATCTTGCGTCCCACCACGCGCTTGGCGTACTGAACGGGAATGCGTCGCTCGCCCATGTCCACAAAAGTGACCACAGTGATGATCACCAGGGCCGTCAAAATGAGGATAAGGAAGCCAACCACGGTGGTGCCATAGCTGGTGATGCCCAAAACATCCGTAAAGGCTGTCAGGAGACCATTGAAGAGGTTGGAGATGATGCCGGCGAAGATCAGCAGCGAGATGCCGTTGCCAATGCCGTTTGCAGTGACGCGCTCGCCTATCCACATGGCCATCGCCGTGCCGCCGGCCATGATGACGCCGATGGAGGCCAGCCCCCAAAAGTTATTGTAGCTGGCCAGCAATACCCTTTGACCGTCGATTGGCGCCGTGGTGTTGAGGCCGGCGATGATGCCGATAGCCTGCAGGGCCGCCAGGAAGATCGTCGCGTAGCGGGTGATGCGGTTGATCTTTTCCTTGCCCTCTTCGCCGCCTTCTTTTTGCAGGCGCTCAAGGGCGGGGATGGCGATGGTCAGCAACTGCATGATGATGCTGGCATTGATGTAAGGCGTGATGCCCATCGCCATGATCGTCATATTACCAAAGGCATTGCCGGTCATCATGTTGACAAGGCCCAGCATGTCATACTGCTTGGATGCCTGTTGAACCACAGCCGCGTTGATGCCGGGAACCGGCACAACGCTGACCAGGCGGAAAATGACAAGCATGAAGAAGGTATACAGCAGTTTCTTGCGAAGTTCAGGTACCTTCCATGCGTTACGCAGCGTCTCCCACATACTCAGACCACCTCGGCTTTCCCGCCGAGCGCCTCAATCTTTTCTTTGGCTGAAGCGGTGAACTTCCTGGCCTGCACGGTCAACTGCTTTGACAGCTCGCCGCCGCCCAGGATCTTCAGGCCATCCTTGACCTGCTTGACAATGCCGGCCTGGTGCAGAAGCTCTGCGTTGACGACCGTGCCCGCTTCAAAGCGCTCCAGCATCGACAGGTTGATACAGGCATATTCCTTGGCGAAGATATTGGTAAAGCCGGACTTGGGGATGCGGCGATACAGGGGCATCTGGCCGCCTTCAAAGCCGGGGGCTTTGCCGCCGCCCGAGCGGGCTTTGGCTCCCTTGGAACCCTTGCCTGAGGTCTTGCCAAGTCCGGAGCCGACGCCGCGGCCCAGGCGCTTGGGCGCAGTCGTAGAACCGACCGCCGGTTTCAACTCGTGCAGTTTCATGAGGGCTTCCTCCTTATTCCTTGATTTCTTCGACCTTGACCATGTGCTTTACCCGGAAGAGCTGGCCACGGATGGCGGGATTATCTTCCTTCACAACGATCTGGCCGATCTTGTGAAGGCCAAGCGCCTTCACGGTACCGATCTGCTTTTGCAGGCAGGCGATGGGGGACTTCATCAACGTAACTTGTAGTTTCATGCTATCCTCCTCAGCCCAGGATCTCTTCAACGGTTTTGCCGCGAAGCTTGGCGACCTGCTCAGCGGAGCGCAGGAGTTTCAGGCCCTCAATAGTGGCCTTGACGGTGTTGATGGGGTTTGAAGTGCCGTAGGACTTGGTACGGATATCCTTGACACCGGCCAACTCCAGCACTGCGCGGGCAGCCCCGCCGGCGATTACGCCGCAGCCTTCTTCGGCGGGCAGCATGACGACCTTGCCGGTACCAAAGAAACCGGTGGTCTGATGGGGTATCGTCTTGCCCACCAGGGGGACAGTGATCAGATGCTTCTTGGCATCCTCCACACCTTTGCGAATGGCCTCAGGAATCTCGGCGGCCTTGCCCATGCCGGCCCCTACGCGGCCATTGCCATCGCCAACCACGATCAGCGCCGAAAAACGGAAGTTGCGGCCGCCTTTGACAGTCTTGACCACGCGGTTGACGGAGACTAACTTCTCTTTAAACTCTTGGTCTTCTCTTTCCCTGCGTTGCATGCTTTGCTTCTCCTCCTTAGAACTTGAGCCCGGCTTCACGGGCACCATCTGCCAGAGAAGCGACACGGCCGGTGTAGACATAGCCGGACCGATCAAACACGACCTTCTCAATGCCGGCCTCGACAGCGCGCTGGCCAACCAGCTTACCGATCTCCTTGGCCTGAGCGGTCTTGTTCATGTCCTCTAACTTGCCCTTGAGCGAGGTATCCATAGCGGAAGCCTGCGCCAGGGTCGCGCCCTTGGTATCGTCAATGATCTGGGCATAGATGTACTGATTGCTGCGAAACACGCACAGGCGCGGCATCTCGGGCGTGCCGCTGATCTTCTTGCGTACACGGGTATGCCTGATAACACGGACTTCGTTTCGGTCACGCTTCTTGAACATATGCGTTCACTCCCTTTCTTATTTCTTGCCTGCCTTGCCTTCTTTGCGGCGGATATGCTCACCCTTGTACTTGACACCCTTGCCAAGGTAGGGTTCCGGGGGTCTGGTAGCGCGGATATCGGCCGCCAGGTTGCCAACGACCTGCTTGTCGATGCCCTTGACCACGATCTGAGTGGGCACTGGCGTCACAAAGCTGACGTCCTGCGGCGCCTCAAAGACGATGGGGTGTGAGTAGCCGACCAGAAGCGTCAGCTTCTTGCCGTCCACCGAGGCACGGTAGCCCGTGCCAACCATCTCAAGTTGGCGCTCAAAGCCGGTGGTCACGCCGACCACCATGTTGTACACGAGCGAACGATACAGGCCGTGCATGGCTTTATGCGGCTTGTTGTCGGTGGGGCGCGTCAAGGTGAGGATGCCATCCTCCTGCTTCAGGGTAATATCAGGGTTAACCTGCTGCGACAACTGGCCTTTGGGGCCTTTGACCACAACCAAGTTGCGTTCATCGACCGTGACCGTCACGCCGGCAGGGACCGGGATCGGAAGTTTTCCGATACGAGACATAGTTGCACCTCCAATGCGTGAATCGGTTTTACCAAATGTAGGCGAGCACTTCGCCGCCGAGGTTGTCTTTGCGCGCGTTCTTGTCGGTCATCAGGCCCTTGGAGGTGGACACAATGGCCACACCCAGGCCGCCCAACACTTTGGGCAGGTCTTCGCACTTGGCATAAACCCGAAGGCCGGGCTTGGAAATCCGCTTCAGGCCAGCAATGACGGGCTGCTGCTTGCCGTTGACGTATTTGAGCGCGATCTTGATCTGGCCTTGCAGGCCGTCATCGATCTTTTCGTAACTCTTGATATAGCCTTCGTCAAGCAGGATCTTGGCGATCGCCTTCTTGGCTTTGCTGGCCGGCATGACGACCGCATCATGCTTGGCCACCTGTGCATTGCGGATGCGAGTAAGCATATCGCCAATGGGGTCATTTACGATCATGATGGAACCTCCTTCTTACCAGCTGGCCTTGCGGACGCCGGGAATCTCACCTTTGTAGGCCAACTCCCTGAAACAGATGCGGCACACTCCGTAGCGGCGCAGCACTGAATGGGGCCTACCGCAGATGCGGCAGCGCGTATACGCGCGCGTGGAGAACTTGGCCGGGCGGGCCTGCCTGACTTTCATGCTTGTCTTTGCCATCTTATCTTCTCCCTTACTGCGCGAACGGCATGCCCAGCAGGCTAAGAAGCTCTTTTGCTTCCTCATCTGTGTTGGCAGTCGTGACGAATATCATTTCCATGCCGCGGATTTTCTCGACCTTATCATAGTTGATCTCCGGGAAGATCAGCTGCTCGCGCACGCCCAGGGCATAGTTGCCGCGGCCATCGAAAGCCTTGGCTGATACGCCGCGGAAGTCACGCACGCGGGGCAGTACGATGGATAGGAGCTTGTCGACAAACTCTTCCATCCGCTTGCCGCGCAAAGTGACCTTTGCGCCTACATTCATGCCCTCGCGCACTTTGAAGTTGGCGATGGATTTCTTGGCCTTGGTGACCAAAGGCTTCTGGCCGGCGATCTGGCTGAGCTCATCCACAGCGTTTTCCAGCATCTTGGCGTTGTCCTTGCAATCGCCCAGGCCCATGTTGATGATGACCTTTTCCAGACGCGGGACCTGCATGGGGTTCTTGTAGCCGAACTTCTGCTGCAGAGCAGGTACAGCTACGGCGAGGTATTTCTCTTTTAAGCGGGTTGCCATGTGCTATGCCTCCTCCTTAGTCAATCTGTTCGCCGCACTTTTTACAGACGCGGATCTTTTTGCCATCATCCAGTATCTTTGCGCCCCAGCGGGAGGGCTTGCCGCACTTCTGGCAGACAAGCATCACATTGGAGGCGTCGATGGCGGCTTCCTTGTGGATGATGCCGCCGGGCTGACCCTGGGCACGGGACTTCTGATGCTTGGTGACCATGGCGACACCTTCAACGGTGACGCGGTTGGTCTTGGGGCTGACAGACAGCACCTTGCCCTTGACGCCCTTGTCCTTACCGGAGATGACAATGACTTCATCCTTTTGCTTTACATGTAACTTCATCGACATACTCCTTTACAGAACCTCGGGGGCCAGCGAGATGATCTTCATGAAATCCTTCTCACGCAGTTCACGGGCGACAGGCCCAAAGATGCGGGTACCACGGGGCTGCTTATCATCGCCAATGATTACAGCGGCGTTGTCGTCAAAACGGATATAACTGCCCTCAGGACGACGCAGGATTTTGGCCACGCGGACGATGACGGCCTTGACCACATCACCCTTCTTGACCGTGCCGCCTGGGGATGCGGTCTTCACGCTGGCAACGATGATATCACCGATGGACCCGCTGCGGCGGAATGAACCGCCCAACACGCGGATGCACATGATCTCCTTGGCGCCGGAATTGTCGGCAACCTTAAGTCGCGTTTGCGGCTGAATCATACAGGTTCCTCCTTTATAGATTCCTCATCATGATGCTGCCATGCCCATGAGAGGTGAGTGACATTACTTCGCCTTTTCGACGATCTCGACCAAGCGCCAACGCTTGTCTTTGCTCAGGGGCCGTGTTTCCATCACCCGCACGGTATCACCAATACCGCAGGCATTCTCCTCATCATGCGCCTTGAACTTGTTGGTGCGCTTGATGATCTTGCCGTAGAGGGGGTGGCGGACGCGGGTCGACATGGATATAACGATGGTCTTGTCCATCTTGTCGCTGACAACGACGCCCACGCGGGTCTTGCGGATTCCTCTTTCTTCTGACATGGAATTGCCTCCTTTCATGGCTACTTCTGCGCGGCCTTCTGGGCCACCTGGGTTTGTACCGTCAGGGCACGCGCGATATCGCGCTTGACGAAGGAAATCTGCATCGTGTTCTCCAACTGTCCAGTTGCCAGTTTGAAGCGCAGGTTGAACAGCTCAGTCTTGAGGTCTGCGATCGCTGTGGTCAGCTGCTCGGGTTTCATGGCCGCGTACTCGCTTACCTTCATTGTTCTTCACCACCATCTTTTGGAAGTAATTGCTCGCGGGTGCAGATCTTGGTACGCAGGGGAAGCTTGCTCGCTGCCAGGCGCAGGGCCTCGCGCGCCATGGTTTCCTCAACACCTCCGACCTCAAACATCACCCGGCCGGGCCTCACGACTGCCACCCAGTATTCGGGCGAGCCTTTGCCAGAGCCCATGCGGGTCTCAGCAGGCTTCTTGGTTACAGGCTTGTCGGGGAAAATCTTGATCCAGACCTGTCCGCCGCGCTTGGTATAGCGGGTCAGCGCGATACGGGCCGCCTCGATCTGTGCGCTGGTCACCCAGCTGGGGCTGGTCGCCACCAGGCCGAATTCACCATAGGTGATCGTGTTGCCCCGGTGGGCCATGCCTTTCATGCGGCCGCGGAAAACCTTGCGGTGCTTGACTCTCTTGGGCATTAACATGGCTTACTTGCCTCCTTCGGTTGCGCGGATGGCAGGCTTCTTGGCCTGGGGAAGGATCTGGCCCTTGTAGATCCAGACTTTAACGCCCAAACGGCCATAGGTGGTCTTCGCCTCGGCAAAGCCGTAATCAATGTTGGCGCGCAGGGTCTGCAGCGGGATGGAGCCCTCGTGGTAGTGCTCGCTGCGGGCGATGTCCGCGCCGTTCAGGCGGCCGGAAACCTTGGTCTTCATACCCTTGGCGCCGGCGCGCATGCACCGCTGGATGCTCTGCTTCATGGCACGGCGGAAGCTGATGCGCTTTTCCAGCTGCTGGGCGATATTCTCAGCCACCAGCTGGGCATCGGTATCGGGGGACTTGATCTCCAGCACGTTAATGTTGACCGGATGGCCCAAAAACTTCTCGACGTAGGCCTTGAGATCCTCTATCCCCTTGCCGCCGCGGCCGATGATCATGCCCGGGCGACCGGTGAAAATGTTGACGGTCATGCGGGCGGCTGAGCGCTCGATATCAATACGGCTGATGCCGGTGGCAAAATACTTCTTTTTCAGGTCAACGCGAACCTTATGATCCTCAATCAGGTTATTGGCGAAGTCTTTCTTGTCCGCGTACCAACGCGTGCTCCAGTCATAGATCACGCCAACGCGAAAGCCATGTGGATTAATCTTCTGACCCATTCGTAAACCTCCCTCTTATCTTTTGTCCAGCACAACGCTGATGTGGCTGGTGCGCTTGAGTATCGGTGACGCGCTGCCGCGGCTGCGCGCTACAAAGCGCTTGAGCGTTGGACCGGGGTTGGCATAGATCTCAGCGACATACAGCGTGCTGCGGTCCAGATCCAGGTTGTTGACAGCATTGGCGATGGCGCTGTTTAAGAGCTTGATAACGATGGGGCTGGTCGCTTTGGGGGTGAACTGCAGGATTGCCAGCGCTTCATCCACATTTTTGCCGCGGATCAGGTTGATGACCTGGCCTGCCTTGCGAGAGGAGACGCGGACATGCTTCACGTGCGCCTGGGGACGCTTGTCACGCGCCTGCTCACGCTTCTCCCCTTTTTCACGGGTGTTGGTTGCCATGTATCTGTACTCCTTTCGTCTTAAGTGCGGCTGGATGACTTTTCGCCGGCATGACCGCGGAAGGTACGGGTGGGCGCGAACTCGCCCAACTTGTGGCCTACCATATCCTCGGTGACATAGACAGGCACGTGCTTGCGGCCATCATGCACCGCGATGGTGTGCCCGACAAAATCCGGGAAAATGGTGGATGCCCTGGACCAGGTCTTGAGCACGGTCTTTTTACCGCCCTGGTTCATATTCTCGATGCGCTTGAGCAGCGTTTCGTTTACATAGGGGCCTTTTTTAATGGAACGACTCATGTGGTAAACTGCCTCCTTTCGTCCTTGGCCTTACTTGGCGTTGATGCGCTTGACAATCAAGCGGTTGGAATACTTCTTGTGCTTGCGCGTCTTCCTGCCAAGGGTCTTCTTGCCCCAGGGGGTAACAGGCGCGGGCTTGCCGATGGGCGACTTGCCCTCGCCGCCGCCATGCGGGTGATCCACAGGGTTCATCGCAACGCCGCGGACGGTGGGGCGGATGCCCATATGGCGCTTGCGGCCAGCCTTGCCGATGCGGACGTTCTCATGGTCGGTGTTGCCCACCGTGCCGATGGTGGCGCGGGCGAGCAGGGGCACTTTGCGCATTTCGCCTGAGGGCATGCGCAGGGTGGCATAACCGCCCTCCTTGGCCATCAGCTGGGCATATGCGCCCGCGGAACGCACCAGCTGGCCGCCGGCGCCGGGGCGCAGCTCCACATTGTGGATGAGCGTGCCGACCGGGATGTTCTGGATCTGCAGGGAGTTGCCGGGCTTGATGTCGGCAGTATCGCTGGAGACGATGGTGTCGCCCACATTCAGGCCAAGGGGGGCCAGGATGTAGCGCTTCTCGCCATCCAGATAATGCAGCAGAGCGATGAAGGCCGAGCGGTTGGGGTCGTACTCGAAGGCGGCCACCTTGGCGGGCACATCCGTCTTGCTGCGTTTGAAGTCGATCAGGCGATACTTGACCTTGTTGCCGCCGCCCTGGTGGCGAACGGAGATCTTGCCCTGCGCGTTGCGCCCGGCATTATTCTTCTTGGTCTCAAGAAGGGCCTTTTCCGGTTTGGTCTTGGTGATCTCCTCGTAGGTCAGCACCGACATAAAGCGGCGCGCCGGCGAGGTTGGTTTGTATAGACGAATCGGCATTTCTCTATCCTCCCTTAGACCATGCCTTCGAAGAATTCAATGGGCTTGGAATCCTCCGTCAGCTTTACATAGGCCTTTTTAACTTCAGCGGTACGGCCACTGGTCTTGCCCTGGGTCTTGATCCTGCCCAAGGTGCGCAGGGTGTTGACGCGTTCTACCTTGATGTCCTTGAACACTTTTTCAAGCGCCTTCTTGATCTCGACCTTATTGGCGGAAATGGCGACTTCAAAGACATACTTCTTGTCAGTGATGCCATTGTAGCCCTTCTCGGTCAATACCGGGCGCAGGATGATGTCATGAGGATCTTTCATTATACGTATACCTCTTCAATGCCTTTGATCGCATCGCTCAGGATGATAAGCTTGTTTGCGTGCAGAATGTCGTACACATTGAGCGTGTTGACACAGGCGCCGGTCAGCAAGGCAATATTGCGGGAAGCGCGCACCAGCGGCGCGTCAGCGCCGGGCATCACCAGCAAGACGCTCTTGTCTGCCTTGAGATCGGTGAGCATCCTAGCGATGTACTTGGTCTTGGCTTCCTTCAGGGCAATCTTATCCAGCACGATGATGTCGCCGGCTGAGAACTTGGCGGACAGGGCGCTCTTCATCGCCAGGCGGCGGACTTTCTTGGGCACCCCGACGACATAATCACGGGGCTGGGGCGCAAACACGACGCCGCCATGGCGGAACTGGGGCGCGCGGTTGCTGTGATGGCGCGCGTTGCCGGTACCCTTTTGGCGGTAGATCTTGCGGCCGCCGCCGCGTACCATGCCGCGGGTGAGGGCGCTTTGCGTGCCCTGGCGCTTATTGGCCTGGATAGAGCGAACGACCAAATGCATGGCAGCCACGTTGGGCTTAAGTCCAAATATCTCATCGGAGAGATTCATCTCGCCCGCGGCTATCCCCTGCATCGTCAATACTTGAATGCTTGGCATGAACTGGTTTCCTCCTTCTTAGGCTTTGCAGGTGTTGCGGACAAGCAGCAGGCTGTGGTTAGCGCCGGGAACGGCGCCTTTGACCAGGAGCAGGTTGCGTTCGGCATCCACCTCGACCACTTCAAGGTTCTGGATGGTGACGCGCTCTACGCCGTAGTGGCCGGACATATGCTTGTTTTTGAAGACGCGGCTGGGGTCAGAGTTCGCACTCATGGAACCGACGCCGCGATGATACTTGGAGCCGTGCGCCATGGGGCCTTTTGACTGGTTCCAGCGATAAATGACGCCGGTAAAGCCATGGCCCTTGGAGGTGCCGGTGACGTCGATCCTGTCGCCGGAGGCAAAAACGCCCACGCCGATGGTCTGACCGACTTCATACTTGGCCGAATCCTCCAGCCTGAACTCGCGCAGATGACGCGCCGGCGCAACGCCTGCCTTGGCAAAGTGACCGGCGTCGGGCTTGTTGACCAGCTTCTTGACGCGATGCTCTGCCACAGCGTCAAAGCTGAGCTGCACGGCCGCGTAGCCGTCCTTCTCAAGGGTTTTCTTTTGCACAACGGTGCAGGGGCCTGCCAGGATCACGGTCACCGGCACCAGGCGCCCGTCGGGCAGAAACCTTTGGCTCATGCCTAACTTCTTGCCTAAAATTGCTTTCTTCATGATGCTCCTCCTGCCTTACAGCTTGATTTCGATCTCGACGCCGGCGGGAAGATCAAGCTTCATCATGGCGTCCACGGTGCGGGAGTTGGGGTTATGGATATCGATGAGCCGCTTATGGGTGCGGCGTTCGAACTGTTCCCGGCTGTCCTTGTACTTGTGCGGCGCGCGCAGGATGGTGACGATTTCCTTTTCGGTCGGCAGCGGAATGGGGCCTGACACGCGGGCACCGGTGCGCTTTGCGGTTTCCACGATGCGCTCTGCGGACTGATCGATCAGGTTGTGCTCATATGCCTTGAGCTTGATGCGGATCTTCTGATTGGCCATTTGTCTTCCTCCTATTATTATCGTTCTCAAATGCCCGGAACCTGTGCGCGCCCACGCAAGAGGGCGTTCATGTTCGCCTGGCAGTCCTCACCAGCCTGGTCAAGCGTGGGAGGGCGCTGAGTCCGTCGCCCGATTGTCGGGCTGGTCGGCGGTAGTTACCCGCCCAGGCCGGGGCGGCAATCTATCGCGTCATCCCTAAACAGACAGCCTAGTTATTATACGGAGGTTTTCATCTGAATGCAAGCACTTTTTGCGCTTTCTCGCACTTATTTTTGTACCCCTGCACCTCTCTCCCCCGCTCTGGCATAGCAAAATAGCCTGTTTCGGAAAAGCTCCGTGTCAACCCTATCGGGTGTATCTTTACCAAGAGTAGTTGGTGGTTTCTATCAATTTCCTCTGCCAATCACTGTTTCCCCGCACCTGCAGCCTCTGCGTTTTCTTGCGCTTACGACCAGCACATGGTATACTGATACCAATCGAGAGCAGTAATGCGCCGATGCGAAGAGAGATTTTTCGACTTATCGAAGTCGAGGGAAGGAGGCGTAGTCGGAGTCTACGCTGACTGAGCGAGACAATGATAAAGCGGAAAAGATCCACCGCATCAAAGCATTAATGATGGAGATTGGTATTTGAGCAAAGGAGGAATGGCATGCATGGCAAAACAAAAAGGCATCAAGCCCGTCGCCGAAAACCGCCGCGCACGCCACGATTACTTTGTGGAAGAGAGCTATGAGTGCGGTATCGCCCTGCAGGGCACGGAAGTCAAGTCGATGCGCGAGGGCCGCGTCAACCTGAAGGAGAGCTACGCCACGGTACGCGACGGTGAGGTAATGGTGCAGAGCATGCACATCAGCCCCTATGAGCAGGGTGGGATATTCAACACCGATCCTCTGCGGCCCAAGCGCCTCCTGCTGCACAAGGTGGAGATTCGAAAGCTCAAGGCCCAGGTGCAGCGCGAGGGCTACACGCTCATTCCGCTCAAGGTCTACCTCAAAGATGGCCGCATGAAGCTGGAGCTGGGCGTCTGCCAGGGCAAGCAGCTGCACGACAAACGGGACGACATGGCCAACAAGGACGCACAGCGCGATATCCAGCGCGCGCTGCGCAACAACAATCGGGGAAGCCGTGATGAATAGGCAGCGTTGAGAAGCTGTCGCACATCACACATCATGGGGGTGTACTGGTTTCGACGGGGATCGTCGGGTTTATGGAAAGCGAGCCGCGGCCCCTGTACCGCGCAACAACGGGGAAAATCTTAACTGACAACAATCAGCAATTAGCTTTCGCAGCCTAAGGCTGCGTTCGTCGGCCCCAAGCGCTCACGGCTTGAGCTAACCGGCGTCATTGATGTGAGGAACAGGGTCGTCAAATCTTTGAGGCGATTCCGGTAAAATCAAGATAGCGAAGTAGGCAGCCTGCCTCCCGGCGGCCAACCAAGCGAAATTCAAATGAGAGGCTCCGCTCGGAGAAAACCATCGATCTGAATCTTCGGACAGGGGTTCGATTCCCCTCACCTCCACCAGAAAATCCCTGTTGAATCGCAACAGGGATTTTCAATGAAATAAATCCCTTGAGATTTGTGAAATAGCTGAAGCTGTGAAATAGCTGAAGCTATGAAATGCGCTGCGGCGCATAAGGGATTTGTTTCATTTCATGCCGCACAGCGGCATTTCATGTTCCCGCAGGAATATTTCATGTGCCGCCGTTGCGGCATATTTCATAGCGTGCTGTCTTCGAAGAGGTGATATGTATGACAGATAATAAGTTGATTACACTATCTATGGATTTTGCGGTTGATATCGTGAATTTATGCAAGGACATGAAAGGTATTACGCCGCTTAAAGACCAGTTGCTGCGAAGCGGAACATCAATCGGAGCGAATATACGTGAAGCGAACTATGCACATGGGAAACCTGACTTCATCGCAAAACTCCAGATTGCCCTGAAAGAATGCTATGAAACAGAATATTGGCTTGAACTATTTCTGAAAACAGACCTGGTTCCGGATGCTACGGCAATAGATCTGAAAAACAAATCCGGCACAATTCGACGTATCCTGATTGCCTCTATCAAAACGACAAAAGATAATGTAGCCAAGTAAGCCAAAACTTTAGTTGCAGAGGGCTTCTCATCTCACAAGTAACTCAGAAAACCTTGCACGATGCAACCTCCTGGCCAGTTCCGTGCGGTTGTATCAAATCTATGTTCCTAATACAAACGCGTCTGATACGATCCACCACCAGGTAATGTTGTACATGGCCAGAGGGAAGTTCGTCTTAGGCATCCAGCTCAAGGAAGAGGACCTACTTTAATGGCAGGTCCTCTTCCTATGTGAAAATAACATAATCCGCAATTCCCTAAATCAATCAACGCTTATGTGGACTTTGCGATAGAACGTATACCCAATAAGGATCCGCATCGGGAGACGGAAGCCAAAGCAAGAACAAGTTGACATTCTCCCAACCAGATAGTGCCCGGTTTCTCATTTATATAGGAGCGGGTAAAATCATAATGCCCCTATTGACATAGAGGGTTATAATACTTGTGGACAGCAAGGCATTATATATAAGTAGCGGAGGATAGTCTCATGGGAAATTCAGGCAGCAAAAAGCCTCCTTATTCGGAATCTGAGCTTGAGTCTCTACGGGAGAAATTTCCTGCCTGCTATAAACTATTTCGTTTCGTTTGCCCACCAAAGGGTGCATTTCCGCAAACACGAGAAGCATATCGCCTCTGCATAAGTAAAGACATACTCGGTCCTGAGGATTTTGAACCGACCTATAAAGAGGATCACAGAAATCTGTTAAGAGTTGCTGATTCATCTTCTTGCTCGGTTTCATTTATGGAAACTAAAGATGCACTTAATAGAATTTTATCAAGTGCCAAGCATCAAGGCAAACGAATAGTCCACGGTATGATAAAGAAGAAATATGGTTTCATGCTGCAAAAACCTAATGAAGCACATTGTCAATTGTGGGTGTATGAAACCACCACCCCTTGGGTGGATTTTACGCTTAAGGAAGATATTGAGACATGAAAAAGCCTTATTTTAAATCTCATGATGGACAGGAATTTTTCCTGGAACATGTATACATTGATTATGATGGGCCGGTGTTTTTCCTGTGTTCTGATGAGTTTGACTCTAAATATATGGGCGCTGCTTCAGTTGAAACAAAAGAGTATAGCAGCTGGACGCTGGTGAAAATCTCGACAAGTCGATTAATGCAAGTTCAGGAAAACAAAATAACATTATATGATTTATTCAAACTCGCAGAAACTGGGAAAATCCTTTATATTCAGGGGTACATGGGTCAGGACTTTGATGTGTTTAAAGAGATATCTACAAGTCAATTGCCAGACAATATTTTGCCAGCACAGGGTGCTTTCCTTGAGTTGTCTCAAAACGAATTGTATGATTACTCAATTACAGTGCAGGAGAACGATGTTTCGTTTCTTGAGCAAGCACAAGTGAGCTTGACGCCACATTGTGATATAGAAATTGCTTTTCCTGCATGTCAAGATCAACATTTTATTCGTGCAGGTGTAGCCGGAGAGCTGCTCACAGTATTTGATAACTTACGGCTTGCTTTGCAGTTGGAAAAGGGCTTACCTCCTGGACGAAGTTCAGTAAAAAGGGTTACAGACGAAGGGTTTGACTTGTATGACATAGAAGCAGCCTCATTTGTTTTTAAGCTGCGTGCACAAAGGGGTAGTTTAATTGAAAATAAAGCAACAGCGTCCTTAGTTGCGCTTGTTGAGTTGTTGAAGTTCAGTGACAGAACAACCGAGTTCGAAGTTTTTTTATCCAATCACAACAAAGCTATCGTTGGGCTATATAAGAAACTTGCGAGCATTCTTATTCAAAGTAAGTTTGAGATTGGCGTTAGAATTGCACTTCCACACTCAAATCAAGTTAATACAATCTTTCTGGATAATAAAGATTTAGTCAAACGGAAACTCATGCTCGATGAGATTAACGATGAACTTAGGGAATCAGTCGAAAAACATGGACTATTAAGCGGATTTGAACCTATGAAAAAGGCTGTGTTTTCCTTTATTGCAGACGATGAGGTTGACTATATCTCTGGAAAGATAGAACAAGTGTATTTGGATCAGATACATAGTGGCAATGAAAAGTATGATTTCCCGGCATACGGAACAATTGGTTTGACAAAGATAACGAAATACTCAATTGCATCAGATACCGAAAAAGTTTACTATGTCATGAGTTCGTTTCTCAAAGATTGAGTTTATTTATAACATAATATTATTCAATCAGTCCATGCTTGCGATGAATTGTTGCCACAGATCTTGACCGATTTTGTAGTCACGTGCCAGGCGTAGCGCCATGCGAACACAGGGATTGCTGTTGATGTAATCAGGAAGATCTGCAGCAACGAGTCCACGTGTCTTGCCGGCCAGGTCATACAGGAGAAGACGTTCATCTTGCGTAAGTTCCAAGATGTCTGCGATTTGATCCTGAACCTCTCGCTCAGGCGCTTTTCGATCGCCTGACTCAAAGTAGCTGTAATATGCTGGGCTGATTTTCAGCCTTGCCGCCATATCCTTTCCGGCCAGGTTCATTTCTCCTACAATTCATGGCTGTAAGCTCCTTTACGCCTTCTTCACTCTGATAATTTAATTCTTCTCTTTAGTTGTAGTTTTGTTAGCTTTGGTTGCCTTTTGTGCTTGTTTCGTGTTATAATCAACAAAAATGCTGTGGAGGATTCTCCGATGAGTACCTCATACGAACCTAAAAACTCCAGCTTTTCAAAAAAATACGAGTTGTTTATTCCTAGTGAGTGCCCACGTTGTCACGTTTTTATCGTTCCTGAATCATTGACTGATTGCACTTTCAAAAATAGGAATGGTGAAACTGTTCTCTCCGTGATTTTTTATTGTCCGAGCTGTGATAAACCTTTTTTCACTAATTACGAATCCTTTCCTTATGACGATGTCCGTAATCAATTGCATCTCACAGCTTTATGCCCTTCAAAACCAATAAAGCGCGCTTTTAGCCTTGGAATTACTTCAATTTCTCCTAACTTCTCTCGAATCTATGATGAAGCCACCATTGCGGAATCCACTGGTTTGACTGAAATCGCCGGTATTGGCTACAGAAAAGCGCTCGAGTTTTTGATGAAGGAGTACCTCATCGCAAAACACCCAGATGATGAAGCCTTCATTCGTGATAAATTTCTCTCAACATGTATCGAAAAATTTATTACGGATCCACGTCTCAAGCCCGTTGCAACTCTCTGTAACCGTCTTGGAAACGACCACACCCATTTCACCCGCAAATACGAGGAGAAGGATATAACCGACTTAAAGCGGCTCTTTGATGCTACCGTCCACTGGATTGAGATGGATCTCCTCACTACTGATGCTAGCAACGAGGTCTGACACTGGGTCCAGTCTCACTAATAGCTCCCCAGCCATTGTCCAGTACTCCATAACCACCCGCACTGGGTCCCTCGTTTTCCCCGCACCAAGAACAACATCCACCTTGATCATCCGCATAATGCTGGCATCCGTTATGCCATTGCTCATCTCAGCTTCCCCTTCCATCCGCGCTTCTCATTTCATCTCCTCCTGATTTTTAGTGTGATTTCTACCAATCGATCACATCGGGTAAAGCTTCATTCATCTTTGGCATATACGTTACTTAAGATTATTCGCAAAGCTTGAAAGTGCGGCAATTTTGCGATATTCTGAAAGCGTTTCAAATGAACAACGCTGCGGACGTTGCCGGTTCTTTTCTTCCTGACAATGCTGCAGAATACTCTTAATGGGGTGATATTTGATGAAGCATGACGCCGCCGCGCTGCTTGAGGCTGTACGTGGTAAGAAATTGTACCTGTTGGACATGGACGGCACCCTCTACCTGGGCAGCCGGTTGTTCACTCATAGCCTCGCGTTTCTTCAGGCGGTCAGGGACGCCGGCGCTCAGTACCTGTTCCTGACGAATAACTCAAGCAAGTGCACGGACGCCTATGTTAAAAAACTTGCCGGCCTTGGCATTGAGAGTACGCAGGACGACTTTTTTACCTCCACCGATGCTTCCTGCGCTTACCTGCGCGCGAAATACAGAGGGAAGTTAATTTATGCCCTGGGCACTGAATCCTTTAAAAGTCAGCTGCGCAATGAGGGTTTCCCCATTACTGATAAACTGGAGGACAGTGTCGACTGCCTGCTGATGGGTTATGACACTGAGCTGACCTACCAGAAGCTGTCTGACGCTTCCATCTTATTGGGCCGGGGGGTCACCTACCTGGCCACCAACCCCGACTGGGTATGCCCGACCGAGTTCGGCTACGTCCCGGACTGCGGATCCATCGCCCAGGCGCTGGAGCACGCGACAGGAAGGCTGCCCTTATTCCTTGGCAAACCGGAGCCGGAAATCGCGTTGTTGGCAATGGCGAAAATTGGTGTGAAGCAGGAGGATACACTGCTTATAGGCGATCGTATCTACACCGACATCGCCTGCGGCAAGAATGCCGGTATTCTCAGTATTCTGGTGTTCAGCGGGGAAACAACCCCGAAGATCATGGAAGAAAGCAAGGTCAAGCCGGATTTCGCGGTAGGGGGTTTGGAAGATATTCTGGATGCGCTCAGCGCATTGCGCTGATGCACGCTGAACTAATGACGCTGTTGGCGGATGACAATGATATCCGGATGAAATATCACACATAGCGATTGATAAAAATGGAGGAAAGATAATCATGCCCGTTTCCATCACATACAATAGCGACAGCAAGCTGACAATATCCGGCCTGGCCTGCGATTGTCCATGCGAGCACAGGACACCCGACCAGGATATCTACGTCGGCAGCGATTTGCTTAAAAACCTCCCGCGGTACATCAACTCAAGGGGAATTGGAAAACGCTGCGTACTGGTGGCAGACACGGTCACCTACGGAGTCGCGGGACAGACCGTTCATGATATCCTGCAATCTGCCGGGTTTCAGGTAACCCTGTGCCTGATTAAAAGGGAACGCGAAATGGAACCCGACGAGCGGGCCTGCGGCGAAGTCCTGCTATCCATCCAGCCGGATACAGAGTTCCTCATCAGCGTGGGCTCAGGCTCCGTCACGGACATCACCAGGATCAACGCCATGCGCACCGGTCTTCCCTTTGTCTGTGTAGGCACTGCACCCTCCATGGACGGCTACACTTCTGTTGTCGCTCCGCTCCTCCTGCGCGGCGTCAAGATACACCGTGCAGGCGTGTGCCCGGATATCATCGTGTGCGACCTGGACGTCCTGGGCACCGCACCGCTTCCCATGGTGCTGTCAGGCTTTGGTGACGTGCTGGGCAAGTACATCGCACACGTGGATTGGCTGATTGGCAGCATCATCAATGACGAGCCCTACTGCCCCTTGTGCGGGAAAATCGTCATGGATGCGGTGAACGCGCTGCTGGACAATGTGCATGAAATCAAGCGGAAGTCAAAAGAAGGCATTAAATGCCTTATCCAGGCGCTGCTGCTATCCGGCATCACCATCATGATCATCGGGCATACCCGCGCCGTGGCATCGGTTGAACACAACATAGCCCATTACTGGGAAATGATGCAATTACTGCATGGCAAGAGGCCGCCTGCACACGGAACATCCGTAGGCGTCGCCACACGGCTGATCTGGCCGATGTACTCTCGTTTCGCCGGGGAAGACCTGTCAAAGCCTGTCACGGAAACAATCAAAAGGGCAAGGCTGAGCAGGGAAGAACGAATCGCCTGGATGCTGCGCGCGTTTGGACAGGAAGCGGGCAGCGCCATCATAAGGGATAACCCGACTGACTTCCTCACCTGGGAAGAGCAGGAACGGCGCATCAAACGCGGCCGGGAGAGGATGAATGACATTAGGGACGTTATCAGCGGCCTGCCGCCATTTTCCAAAATTGAAGGCGCCTTGCATACACTCGGTTTTCCGATGACGGCAGAAGAGATCGGTATTGACAGTGAACTGCTGAACCTGTCCATGCATTGTGCCAAAGATTACCGCTCACGCTATACCCTGTTCAAACTGATTGACGAGTTCGGCCTGCAGGACGACTATTTTCGGGATTATCCCCTATAGTGCATGGGTTAAGCACGCTGCGGCAGCCGGTGAGGGTTGTACTGCTTAGCGTCAATTCCCAGTATGTGCATTCCTCGTTGGCACCTTGGTGCCTCAAGGCAGGGCTGGATGCCTATGCCATGGCGGAATATGACGCAACGGTTGTTGAAGGTACAATCAATGAGCTGCCTGCGGCGGTCCTTGCCCGGATCAAAAAGACGCAGCCGCAGGTATTGGGCATCAGCTGTGCGATCTGGAACATCACCTATGTGGCAAACCTCCTGCCCCGGATCAAGGAAGATTTACCGGGATGTGTGATTGTGCTGGGCGGACCTGAAGTGAGCTATCGGGCAGCAGATTCGCTGGCCAGCTATCCGCAGGCGGATTACCTGATCGCCGGGGAGGGCGAGCTGCCCTTTGCCTGGCTGCTGGATGCACTATGCGGCTTGCGGAGCTTTGATAAAGTGCCCGGCCTGTGCCTTAGATCAACAGATAGCCTGGTCATCCGGGAACCCCATGTCCATGAGACCATGCAGCCCTCACCCTACGGCCCAGCGTATTTTTTGGCGCTGGGCGGGCGCATTGCCTACCTGGAGACAAGCCGGGGCTGCCCCTACACCTGCGCCTTCTGCCTGTCAGGAAGGGGGGAGAGGCTGCGCTCAGTCCCGCTTGAGCGCACATATGAGGAAATTTTGCTGCTGGCTAATTCGGGGACCAGGACCGTCAAGCTGGTGGACCGCACATTCAATGCGGATAGGAACCGCGCGCGGGCTATCCTGCGTTTTATCGCGGATCATGCCGGCCTGGAGTTCCCGGAGGGCGTCATCTTTCATTTTGAGGTCGCGGGCGACCTGCTGGATGACTTTACATTATCCCTGATAGAATCGGCTCCCGCCGGTCTGTTTCAATTTGAAATCGGCCTTCAGTCCATGGATGAGGGCACGCTGCACAAGGTGCGCCGCAGGACAGATATGGCTTTTCTGATTCAGCAGGTGAGCAGGCTGATCTCCAGCGGGCGCGTGCATGTGCACCTGGATTTGATTGCCGGATTGCCGGGAGAGGGGCTGGCGGAATTCGCGCGCGGCTTCAGCGATGCCTACGCACTGCGCCCACACGCCTTACAGCTGGGTTTTTTAAAGCTGATCCATGGCAGCGCCATGCGCGGAGAGCCGGAAAGCTACCCCTGCCAATTTGATCCGGAGCCTCCATATCAGGTGCGCTCCACCCCTTGGCTGAGCGAGGAGGATCTGGCCGAGCTCGAGCTTGTAGAGCACGCTTTGGACAAGCTGCACAATTCCGGGCGCTTTGCGGGCACGCTAAGCTTTCTGACAAGCCAGGCAGGGATGGAGCCCTTTGATGTCTTCCTGATGCTGGGCAGGGCGATTCATCAGGCAGAGGCGGCACAGGGCAGGCTGTCCCTGGAAGGCTTGACCAAATGTGTTTTTGACTGCCTGACTGTTCAACTGCCGCAGAAGCCTTTACTACGCGATCTGCTGCTGCAGGACCGCCTGGCCTCCACCCACACTACCGTGCTGCCAGCCTGCCTCAAACAAAAGGATGCGCGTCACCTTGCGGTCAAACGCGCGCTGAATAGGCGCTTTCCCCAGCCTGACGGCGTCACCCGCGCCATCGGCTTTCTGTACGCTGGGGAGGAGGACAGGGTGGCTTTTTGCGATTATATTAAAAAGAACCCAGTGACCGGATTGTATCCCCTCATGCTGTTGCCGGTTGAGGAATGCCTGGCAATAAGTGGATGATCTGGCCTTGGTAGATGTGACACCATATTTTCTACCACGTTTCTTTGCTTTTCAATATCCCTTGTTTTCCGCTTTTCGTCCCCTTTTAGGGCTTATCGTCAATGATTCCCTGCATTTCAGCTGGCAGCAGCGACGCAAAACGGAGCGTCTCGTCCGTGATGGGGTGCGTGAAGCTTAGCTGAAATGCGTGCAGGGCAAAGCGCCCGGGCAGGCGCTCATCCTCCTGCCCGTAGAGAAAGTCACCCAAGACGGGGCAGCCCATGGCCGCCAGATGCACCCGGATTTGATGCGTGCGGCCGGTGAGCAGCCTCAGCCGCAGCAGGCAGAGGCCCTCGCCGCGCCACAGCACCTGGTACTGGGTATGGGCGGCTCGTCCCTCAGGGCTGATGACGCGGCGGATACCCGGGCCGTGGCCGATGGGCAGCTCGATGTCGCCCTGCGCCGGCTGAGGCGCGCCGCGGACGATGGCCAGGTACTCGCGGCAAAAGCTTTCCGTATGCAGCAGGCGCTGCATACGCTGCTGAATATGCGCGTTCTTGGCGACGAGCATCAGGCCGCTGGTCCCCTTATCCAGGCGGTTGACCGGCCGATAGACAAAATCCTCCGGCATCCCCAGATGGCTGAAAACCCGGTTTTCAAGTGTTTCTCCGCCCTGTTTCGAGGCAACAGAAGGCAGCGGCGCGGGCTTATCAACCACCAGCAAATCCTCATCCTCGTAGGCAAGGCGCAGCGGCGCACTGCCCGCGGCAATAAGGGCCGAGGGATCATCCCTGAATACCAGGCGCAGGCTCTCCCCCGCGCGGGGGCAATAGTCACTGTGGCGCGGCGTGCCATCAACCAGGAGTCCGCCGCTGAACTTGAGCCGCTTGAACTGCGTGTAGGAAAACTTCAGCGTACCCAGCGCCAGGGATTTGAGGCTGCGGCCGGCCAACTCCGGCGTGACAAGAAAACTGATTTCGTGCATGCGTAGAGAATAAGTCGGGCAGGGCGCGGCGTCAAGCACCCTGTCTGGGCTCTTTCTACGGGACGGTTCTATGTGTTTCGACTATGGCGCAAGGATCTTTCGTACCCTGGCCAGACTGATACCAGTCAAACGGCTGATCTGCCGTAGGGAAGCGCCGGACTTTCTCATCCGCATGATTGCTTTGCCTTGCTTGCTGTCAGGCAGTTTCAAATAATCCTCCGTATTAGCGGCACCGGAAGCCTTGTTCATGATGAGGAGTGCCTGCCCATCCGAGATGCCTCTGGAGGCTGTCTTTTCGTTCATGTCAAGGCACGCTCTGTCATTGTTTTGAACATGCCAAGGCTCATACTCACTTCTGTTGATCAAAGAGAACAACATCGACTTATCAACCAGGCAAGCTGCATCTTCCGTCAGATAGGACGCGTAACTGCTATGCAGGTAATCAGCCAATTTGGCAGTAATGCCGGCCTTTAATGGATTGCAGTGGATGTAGCGCAGCACGGTCAAAAAATAGGCATCGTCGTGTACTGCCTCGCTTTTGAAGCGGTCCTGAAACAAGGGGCCATTTCACTCGTAACGCAGATTGTATTGAGCAGCCAACAATTCAAAGGCTAAAGCTACGAATGAGAACCTAAAGTATCAAGTGTTCTCTGGACCGATGTCATTATTTTGAAGGGCAGTACTATACTCCTGCCGAGAATGAAACTCCGGAACCTTGCGGTTCCGGAGCCTTTGGCCTGATATTAATGAGGGCCGGTGGTTTTATGGTTTACTTGCCTTTGCCCGGCTTGTTGTTGTTATTGTTCTTGTTGTTATTGTCCTTCTTGTTGTTCTTGTCTTTCTTGTCGTTCTTGTCTTTCTTGCCATTATTGCCGTTATTGTCGTTATTGTCGTTATAATCGTTATCGTCGTTATTGTCGTTGTCATAGTAATTCATGTGCAAGGTTCTCAGCTCATAGATGCTGTCAAGGTAAGCATAGACCTGCCAGACCGAAGTGAATTGCCTGTATTCCACCTGAGCCTTGTACCAGACAAGTGACCAGTCGACGCCGGGACCGCCGGCCAGGAAGTTCTCATTGCCCTTTGTCTGCTTCCAGTGCGCCCATGCCGAAACGATCTGGCCATGGTTGAGCCAGCCATAGTACGTTGGGGTAACGACGACCACTTCAGCGTCTGCAGTGCCTGGCAGCACTATGCCTGCAGTGCCTGGCAGCACTATGATTGTAACAGTGGCAGACTTTGTAGTGGTTTCGTAGGTCCGCTTTCCTGAGAAGTCATGCTGAAGCGTGATCGTGTAGGTAACGTATACAACATGCTCGCCGGGTACACTGCTGACGAACACGGGTGCTGTTGCTGTGAACACATTCAGACGCTCATTGGGTGCAGCGGCCGGAGCGGCAACGATTGTCAGCGGAGTTCCGGTTGCAGGTGTGTTTTCAGTTGTGGGGACAACGACGTCCACCCCGGTCCACCCGTCGGAAACGAAGTGCAGCCACTGGTTGTCACTCTTGTTGGAAGTAAAGGTCGTGATTGCCGTAAATGTCACCGATTGGTTTTGGTAAACAGTCAGCGAGCCTGGGGTGATGATGGTTGAAACTTTAAAAACGGGCGATCCGGCTGTTTCCGGCATTGAGGCGAAAGCGCCTGCGCTGATGCTGAGCGCCAGAATGAGTGCCAGAACCAAAGATGTGAATTTCTTCATGTGATAGATTCCCTTTCCTTTTTCAGCCGCCGTTTTCCGGAATACTCCGGGCGGAAAGCTGTGTCCAAGGTAGTTTTGATCGTTGCTTGGTTACAGTTGAAGGGCTTGTGCGGACCATCTTGATGGTCACCGCGATAAACTGAAGGATGCGGATGAAGCCGCTCAGGGCATTTGATGTGACAAGATCCAGAATCCACATCAAAACCCCTGGGGTTAGTCCCGGCTCATCCCTTGGGTGTGCCGTATCCAGCTTGGCACACATCCCAGCGGAAGCTGCGGCGGAGTATATTGCTGCTGTGAGCATACTCCCCTTGGTGCAGCATGCGGGGTATCCCTTGATGGCTCTGGGTTCTTTGCCTTTTTACGGCTTGACCGGGGTGACGCCGGGGTTGTCTTTGTCCGTGATCGGGGCATCAACAATGACGCCGGGATCTTCTACGACCGGTTTGGGGGCTTCATCGACAGCATTCAGGTTCAGCGGCTGGTAGATACTGTCCAGAAAATCGTATACCGCCTGCTGCGAGGTGAAGGTTTTTCCTTCAAGCTGGGTCTTGTACCAGCTGAGCGACCTGAAGACGCCGGCGCCGCCCGACAGTATGTTCTCGCTGGCTTTGGCCGATTTCCAGTGTGCCCACGCCGAGACGATCTGGCCATTGTTGAGCTGGCCCTCCGGTGTCAGGGCTTCAGCATTCACCTGCGTGCCATCGGCCGCTTGTGCGTCGAGGGCCGCTTGCGCGTCAAGGGCTGCCTGCTCTTCAGTGGTCAGTTGCGCGTCAGCCTTGCCTTCCAGCACATCAACCGGGAAACACGTGCTGGTCGTAACGGTCTTGTAGGTCCGAATCCCGGAGAGATCATGCTGGAGCGTGATGGAATAGATGACGCGAACAATGTATTCACCGGGCTCATCACTGATATTTACGGAAGCGTTGGCTGTGAACACCTGAAAGCGTTTGGAAGAGTCAGCCGCGGATTTGGCAGAGGCTGCCGGTTCGGTTTCCTCAGCGGGGATGGAATTATTCGTACCAGCCCAACTGTCAGAGACGAAGTGCAGCCACTGGTCTTCTTTGTCGCTGGTTGTATAGGTCGTAATTGCCTTGAATTCAATCGGCTCACCCTGATAAACCATCAATGAGGCCGGAAGGATAAGGGTTGTTACATTAAAGTCAGGCGGGCCGGCTGTGTCCGCCGTGGAAGCAAAGGCGCCTGCGCTGATGCTGAGCGCCAGAACCAGAGCGAGTAGCAATGATGTGATCCTTTTCATGTGTTTTTTCTCCTTTTTGCTATCATTAGCCGTTTCCGGGTACACCGGGCAAGTGTCTGTTTCCTTGTTTGTTTGTCAGATTGTGTGAGTGCAAGCTGCCCTCCATCTCCTGTGCGGGTTTAGACTTTTCCTCTGCGGATCACGTTGACCAAAACAATGATGATCGCGAGAACCAAGAGTACATGGATGAAGCCGCCGATAGTGGTCGATGTGATAATGCCCATCAGCCACAGAGCGATAAGGAGGCCGCGATTGTCCAATGCAGATGAGTCATTCCTTATCTTTTTCCCGCTCTGTCGGGCATCGGGGTGTCTTCTCAAGCCTCGCTTGGGAACCACATTTCGGTGCTTCTCCGGTGACGTTGTCAAACATTGTGCCTGACTAATCTTGTCCACATAGGTGATGCTTTTTGTAACACATATATGTTACATTATTATGATACACCAAGATGTACAATTTGTCAACATATCTCCCAAATGCTCTGATTATCGTGATTCCTTATGCGCATTCAGGAAACCTACCTTCGTAGAGAAGGCGCAGCATAGCAGGGCTGCTTCGCCATATAGCGTCGGCCCATTCTCACATAAAAAGCTCATGTCGGCGTCCATTGTTCCGGTGCTGTACAGGCCATCGATCTTGCCCGTGGAAAAACCTGATCCTTGAGTTGCTGGAGCGATATCACCAAGGCGCCGATATTCCCTTGGCGAAACGTAATGGAATCATCGTGAGGCGAGGCAGTAGCATTTGCGTGGAAGGGGACAGTGGTCGAAGCAGGCACAATGGTCGCCTTCTCCTCCTGTTTTGAATAAGGCGCTTCGCGTATCAACCACTGTCATGCAGTTCTGAACTAGCCCACCGCCACGCTGAAAATCGATGACAGCATCAATCGTCTGCTTGCCTTACAGCCTTCGGCATCGTCTTGATAATTGTAATGGTTTAAGTGTCTGGGATTATTATTGACTCACCAATTAAACGATAGACATTTCTGGTGAAAACTGTTATAATAATGGCATGAACGAATTGAGAACGAACGCGAAACATTTATCGCAAGCGGAGCAGTATCAGATCCGGAAGAGCATCGTGCGCCTTCTCAAGAAGGGACATCGTCCCGAGGAAGTCGCCGCGATGCTGGATGTCAGCAGGAGCCTGGTCTACGCGACAAAAAAGGCCTACGATGATAAGGGCATCGATGGGATCAAGCCGGGAAAGCGCGGACGCAGGCAAGGTGAGAAGCGGACTCTTACCCCTCAACAGGAGCGGGAAATCATTCAGGTCATCACAGACAAGCATCCGGAACAGTTGAAGCTGAAGTGCTGCATGTGGACCCGCAAAGCAATCAGGGATTACATCCTGCGTGAATACAGGATCAATATGCCCCTGAGTACCTTGGGGTATTACCTGGACAGATGGGGATTCAGCATCCAGCGGCCTGTGAAGCGTGCCAACAAGCAGGATGCGGAGCGAGTGGAAGCCTGGATAGAGGAAGAGTACCCCGCCATCGCAGAGCAAGCCAAAGCGGAGGATGCTGAGATCTATTGGGGAGACGAGACTGCGCTGCAGAATACTGCGAACTACATCAAGGGATATGCGCCTGTGGGGAAGACACCTGTCCTGGAGGTGGAAGCGAAGAAGTTGAAACTGAACATGCTTTCCGCCGTCTCCAACAGGGGGAAACTTCGTTTCACCATAACGAAAGAATCTGTCAACGCGGACATTTTGATCGACTTCATGAAGCGCCTGATCAAAGATACCGGGCGAAAGGTGCTGATGATTCTTGACAACCTGAGAGTTCATCACGCGAAAAAGGTAACGGCCTGGCTGACGGAGCATCGGCAGGAGATTGAATTGTTCTATCTGCCGCCATACTCGCCGGAGTACAATCCGGATGAATACCTGAACAGCGACTTGTAGCGGGAGATGAGCAAGCTGCCGATCCCGGGTTCAAAAGAGGAGCTTGGCAGGAATGCGCGGTCTGTACTGAAAAGAACCCAGAAGAGAGAATCCAGGGTTAAAAGCTATTTTGATTCAAAGTATACGAAGTACGCAGGTTGAAAGTCCATGGTTTAATCGGCGGAACAATACCAATAGACGTATTTGGTGCCAATGCGCTTCATGATTTGACTGATGGTCTCCCCCTTGGGACTCTCCCTGATCAGCAAGTGAACATGATTGGGCATCAGACACCATGCGTACAGTTGAAAGCCGCATATGTCGCGGTAGGTGCGTAAGGCATCAAGGAAGGATTGATAATCAGCATCTTCATGGAAGATGCGCTGTTTGTTAGTGCCGCGCAGCATCACATGGTAAATCCCCGAATCGCTTCGTTTTCGCGCCAATCTGGGCATAGCGATTCTCCCTTAACTGATTGATGGTCTTTTGTATCTTACTGTGCGAAAAGGCGACCGTCAATGGCAAGTAATGCGAAATTCAATCATATCAATAGAAACACATAGAACCGTCCCGTCCCGCATGTTTCACTTCCGGGCAGCCTGACGGGGCGTTGTTTCCGCGTCCGCCGCTCCGCTAGGATGAAGAAACAAAGCGGAGGCTTATGTCCATCGCACGGACTGTATGGGTCAGCGCGCCGATTGAGATTATATCCACCCCTGTCTGCGCCACCGCAAGCAGGTTTTTGTCACCCATATTGCCCGACGCCTCGACTAGCGCCCTTCCGCCGATCATGCTGACGGCCTGTTTCATATCCTCTATGCCCATGTTGTCCAGCATGATGATGTCCGCGCCGGATTGCAGGGCTTCCTCAATCTGTGCGAAGTTCTCCGTTTCCACCTCGATCTTCAGCATGTGCGGCGCTGCTTTGCGCGCCAGCGCGACAGCCTGCCTGATGCCGCCCGCTGCGCTGATGTGGTTATCCTTGATCAGTATCCCGTCAGCCAGATTGAACCGGTGGTTTGAGCCTCCGCCGATGCGGACCGCGTATTTCTCAAGGAGGCGCAGCCCCGGGGTTGTCTTGCGCGTATCGGTGATCACTGCTTTTGTGCCTGCGATCTCCCGTACAGCCATGCGCGTGCGCGTGGCGATGCCGGAAAGACGCTGCAGGAAATTGAGTGTCACCCTCTCACCGGTCAGTATATTCTGCGCGTTCCCCGAGATCCTGGCGATCACGCCGCCTTTTTGTACCAGATCCCCTTCGTTTGCTATGCATTCGATCTTTATGGAGGCGTCAAGCGTTTCAAACACTCGCTCCAGAACAGGCAGGCCGCAGACAACGCCTTCTTCCTTCGCGATAAAGAGCCCTTCCGTCTGCCTGTCTTTACTGACCGTCGCAAGCGTGGTGATGTCCCCGCTGCCGATGTCTTCCTCCAGCGCCCTTTTTATGATCTCGTCCATTGTGTACCTGTTAAGCATGGTTTCTCCCTTCCAGGCTTTCGTCATCGCTGCGGTAATGGGCCCCGACACTTTTCCTGCGCAGGATGGCTGAACAAAGGATCTCCCGCGCGACCTGCGACATGTTGTACGTTTCTATGCTTTTCTTTGTTGTGAGTGCCATGGCGTCAAGCTGTTCAAATATCCCGCTTATCCGCTCCTGCGCTTCCAGAAGGTGCTTTCCGTTGCGGATAATGCCGCAGTTATGGGTCATCAATACGCGTATCTCGTTGATGTATGTGTCAAGATCCGCTTCATCCGCGCAGTTGCCAGAACTTGCCGCAAAATGCATGGCTCCGGGCGATAACGCTTCCGATCCGTTGATATGCCGGGCGCAGCGCCTGCCGAATACAAGGCATTCCAGAAGCGAGTTGCTGGCCAGCCTGTTAGCGCCGTGCACACCCGTGCAGGCTGCCTCGCCGCAGGCATATAAGCCGGGCAGACTCGTCCGGCCGTCAATATCCGTTTTGATGCCGCCCATAAAGTAATGCTGCACCGGCATAACAGGGATCCAGTCCTTTGCGATATCGACTCCGCGAAGCATGCATTCCTCATAGATGGTCGGAAAGCGGCTCCTCAGGAATTTCCTGGGCTTGTCCGTTATATCCAGATATACGTTGGGTATATCGCTCTTTTTCATTTCACTGACAATGGCGCGGGATACGATATCCCTGGGAGCCAGATCGGCAAGCGGATGCACTCCCTGCATAAATGGCTCGCTGCGTCTGTTCCTGAGTACCGCGCCTTCCCCCCGCATTGCCTCTGATATGAGGAAGAAGCGCCCGTTTTCATGGGGATGTATGAATGCGGTTGGATGGAACTGGACAAATTCCATGTCATCAAGCGCCGCACCCGCGCGGGCGGCAGCTGCAATGCCGTCACCTGTAGCACTGACGGAATTCGTGCTGTTTCTGTATATCCGGCCGATCCCTCCGGTAGCGATAACCACCGAGGAAGCGGCAAAGCAGCATGTTTTGTTCTGCTCATCCAGCGCCAGCACGCCTGAGGCGGCGCCTTCATCCGTCATGATATCCGATAGGGACATTATGGACAGGATATGGATATTATCCCTTGCCATTGCTGCCTTGTACAGGCTGCGGGTAAGATGCGCTCCCGTCGCATCCCCGCCGCAGTGCAGGATGCGGTTCCTGCTATGCCCGCCTTCCCTCGTCAGGAGCACCCCTCCGTCATGCCTGTCAAACGGCACGTCAAGCTTTATCAGCTGCTCAATATTGCTCCAGGCTTCGTTTACCAGTATTTTGACAGCATTTTCATCGCACAGTCCCGCTCCGGCGATAAGCGTATCCGCAAAATGCTGCTCCGGCGAGTCCTGCTCGCTGTTGGGCTGGATCACCGCCGCGATCCCGCCTTGCGCATACATGGAACTGCTGTGCTTGATGCCGGCTTTGTTGAGCAATATGCACTGAAGGCTGGGATCCAGGTTAAGCGCCGTATAGAGCCCCGCCGCTCCGCACCCGGCAATAACAACGTCCGTGTCTATTCTGCTGGCGTCATTCAAGCCGCCGTTTAATATAATCCGTTTCATAGCCAGCCTTTCCAAACAAAGTCCTATACTGAAAGCATCCTTGCCAGACTGACCGCGGCCTTTGTTATCACCTGCGCGTCAAGTTCGATCTTGTACTGCATTTTGTCCAATGCGTCGTACACGCTGAGGAGCGTGGTTTTTTTCATGTTCGGACAGACCATTGCGGCATGCAATGAATAGAACCGTTTGCCGGGGCACAGTTTCTGCAGGCGGTGGAGCACTCCTATTTCCGTGCCGATAATAAATTCTTCGCTGCCGGAATTTACCGCATGTTCTATGATCTGCGCGGTGCTGCCTGTGAAATCAGCACGAGCGACTACCTCGGGCACACATTCGGGGTGAACCAGTATAGGCGTCCCCGGATGGGCAGCGCGTACCTGTTCCATATCAGTGACGGTGATTTTATTGTGCGTCGGACAAAAGCCGTCAAACAGTATGAATCGCTTTTCAGGGAGAAACCGGGAAACATAATGCCCCAGGTTGCGGTCTGGCACAAAGATGATTTCCTTTTCTTTCAATGAGCCCACTACCCGTATGGCATTGGAGGAAGTGCAGCATATATCGCTCACTGCCTTTACTTCCGCGCTGGAATTGACGTAACAGACGACTGCGGCGCCGGGATGTTCTTTCCGAAGCAGTTCCACATCCTCCGGCGTGACCATGTCCGCCATCGGGCAGCCCGCATCCGGTTCGGGCAGCAGCACGGTCTTTTCGGGACTGATTATTTTGGCGGTTTCCGCCATAAACCATACCCCGCAGAAAACAATGACGTCCGCCCTGGTATCACGTGCTTTTCGGCTGAGATCCAGTGAGTCGCCGACAAAATCCGCGATGTCCTGCACCTCGGGCCACTGGTACAAATGGGCCAGGATCACTGCGTTCCGTTTTTCCTTTAAATCCAGGATATCCCGGATATCAATCGATTTTTGCATGATGCGTATTCCTCGTATCAAATGATTCAATCGCCCGGTCAGGCCGCTATAGGCTATAGCGGTTGTCCAACATTATAAAACACTTTCTGAAAAAACAATAGATAAATCGCATATACACTCCCTTGTCCCCGGCGTCGCTGTCAGCATGTTCGCCTCAAATCTCCGGGCGTTAAGTCATCGGGATAGATATCCCCTTCCGGTTTCGTTGATACTACAATGTAAAAATCACGCTGGCTGCCCTGAACCGCACTCTATGCTTTGATCGCCCAGCGCAGCTTGGCGGAACGCGCACGGCTATTGGCATGACATTCTTCCGGTGACGGGCGAATAGGATCGGGCGCTATTTCACGGTAAACACCCTCACGAAAAAAGCGTTTGAAAGATTTTTTAACAAGCCGATCCTCTCCCGAATGAAATGACAGGATGGCAACACGCCCCCCCGCGGCAAGGGCATCAGGCAGTTTTTCCAGAAATTCATCCAGCGCCTCAAGCTCATGGTTGACATCGATCCGCAATGCCTGAAAGCATCGCTGACAGGATTTCTTGATATCGTCGTCGCTCAGGTTCGGGATGGGTTTCAGGGCATTTTTAATGATGTTCTGCAGCTGTGTCGTAGTTGATATATCGATCCCTTTTTTCATGCCGGCAACAATGGCGCGGGCAATGGGCGCGGCATAGGGCTCGTCCGCATTGGCGGCCAGCATGCCCTCCAATTCATCAATCGACATGGTTTTCAGGCGGTCAGCCGCCGATATGCCCATATTGGGATTCAGCCGTAAGTCAAGTGGCCCTTCAAACTTAAATGAAAAGCCTCTTTCAGGATTGTCCAATTGCATAGAAGAAACGCCCAAATCCGCCAATATAAAATGAAACGGCCCAGATTCGGAAACGATTTGATCTATCTGTGAAAAGTTCATTTGCTTGATCTGTAAAATTTCGGAGCCATAACCCAAACGTTCTAAACGATCTTTCGTGCGTGGTAATTCAAGAGCGTCCACATCAATTGCATACAAGCATCCCTTTGAATGTAAACATTTAAGCATCTCTAAAGTATGGCCACCATAGCCCAGCGTTGCATCTAATCCAGTCTGCCCTGGTGCAATTTGCAGAAATTCCAATATTTCTTTCACGCAAATTGGAAGATGCATACCGGCAGGAGTACGGCCCTTTTCAATCACCTGCGCAACGGCGTCAGCATATTGCTCCGGCTGCAGTTCCTTGTATTTTTCTATAAATGTTTTAGGATGAGTGCCTTTATAACGAATACGCCGCTGATGTTTGGGCTCTTTCTCATCCGTTATGTTTGTCATATCATCCTCCAACTCCAAACTAAAATTGAAATTACAGCCATATCTTAGCATCCTTATTTCAAGATGTCGAGCGAATCAGAAACAATGATGTTGCTGACGAATACACATTTCATCCTATTCAATAGAGGTCCTTTTGAACCGAACCCCTTAAAAATGGACATGGAGCAATTCCGGGAACCTGTGGTATGGACACGATAAATGGTATGCGATTTCAGGAGGCCGATGATGTGGACACATGAGAAGGTGTAAAATATGGCCAAGTGCAAAATGAATGCATGAAGTAACAGAATGGTAAAATCAGGTTTCATTATCCTCACAACAGATGGGAATCGTCAAAGGCATGGACGCAATCAGCCTTGTTTCTCACCTTTGACCCAGACAAGTTCGACACCGGCCAGCTCAGTCCGGTCACAAAGCACCTGGTGTGGATTGCATTGCTTCAGGCAAAAAGACACCTGGCCATATAGGCCTTCCTTGATTGTATGGATCATCTCCCCGCGATGCGGTGCGATCAGTTCTGCGCCGACAGACTGCATCGCCGTAATCTGCAGCTCACTGTCCCCATTAGTCAGGACAATCTCAACCCCATGCTCGCTGGCTTTGAGCTTGCAGCTACCCCGAGCATAAGTCGCAAAGCGATGGTGCTCGCCTTGATAATACAGGTGGGCAATATAGCCATCAAAGTGCGTGCCTAACATGGGGATCTCGGCCCAAGAGAAAAACAAGGAGCCTTCTTGGGCAAAGTGGTTGGACTGCAGCCAGATATAGCGCTGGGGGAATGAACTGCCCCAGTCTTTTTCGATGTAGCCTTTACCTTGAGTAAAATCCACAAGCTTGCCATTGATAAGCAGCGAGTCTACGAGGGTGTGACTAAGGCTGATCACGCTGTGAATGCACTCCATGCCCGGGAGGTAGGAAAATGGTCCCATAATTGTCGGTGCCCAGCTGGAGCCGGGTAGGGCGATGAGATCACGAAAGCCGAGCTCCCCTGCCACCTGAAGCCGCTCCCCGTGATACGCGATGGTAATGCCCTCACGGCGAAAACAATTCTCGCCCAGTTGTATAAAGAAAGGCTCATCCTGTGTGCGAAGCGCTGTGTAATCCAGCCAGTCTGTCGTTTGGTGCCAGGTGTCCCCTGTCTTCTGGGCCAAATTGACCTGAATGAAGGGGCTGGCTTTGCCTCCCCGGACACTTAGTCCGGGAATAAAGCATATGACTGTTCTTTCATCAGGCGTGACCTGCTTGTAATACCAACCTTCGAAATATTCCTTCCGAGGAAGGTTTTGAAAATGCATGGATCTGTACTGCCGATGATTTCCGGTCATACTGCCCCTCCCCGCGGGCATCCTTGCCCATCGTCGCTGCATTGTAAGGAGACCTGCTTAGCCAGGCTGTCCATCTGCTCCTGGCTTCGTGTGCTGACACGGCAGTAGGTATCTACCCGTCTGGTCATCACATGGCGCGTCGCCGGAGTAACGGTTATCTTGCGTTCTTCTGACATTGTGTCGGCCTCCAGTGGGCGGATTGATGTAAGCAATAATCTGCTTCAAAACTATGAATTCAAATCACCGAGTATTTCCTATAGCGGCTTATTCTTCAGTAAGAGTTCTTCGAGTCTGATCAGAATTTCGGTCTGATTTTTCAATTCATTCATCTGCTCATCCTGCAATGTAGCAAGATAAGTCAAAGTTTGGTGATCCGTATCCGCTTTGGATTCGTTTTGAGTTTGGATAACGTTCTGGCCGACCATAATAATTGGTAAAAGCACCAATTGCAGCACAGTTTGCGCAATATACGTTATCCAAACCATTACACTGTTGGCTGCTATAACGGGCGGCAACATAACAAAGTCAATAATCAAGAAGGCATACGCACACCACATGGTACCAACGCCATTGGTAATCTTGACTGCAATCCAATAATTGAACTTCGAGATACCCTTTAAATCCTTTTTGATCCGTTCTTTAGGGTGCGTAACGTATGGGTGTTTTTTCAATGTATGCATGAAAATCCTCCTGGTACTTGTTCATGATATTTCCTGATGTAAGTTGGTTTTCCCAACGCTTCCAGCGTAGTTTTTTGGATACGGACGCGATTCCGGGCATTATCAAATGTCATTGTCACGGTCTGTGTCATTTTGTGTATACGCCTTTCTACTTTTCTAAATCATCACGAATCGCATTTGATTCAAAGATCTGGTCTTGTTTACATCTATCCAGTCTGCGCTGTTCAAATTGTTCCTTTGTAATCATCAATTCAAGCATACCGTTTTCTTGTTTATACTCTGTAAAGCCTGCGGATAAATGGGTGCGAACAGCAGCATCGCGCACATCTTCAAAAATATTATGCACTGACGGAACATTCATTTTTTCAAATGCGTATTCAAGAAGAAGCGTCAATGCTTCCATAGCATAGCCTTTCCCACGATACTTCGCTTCCAGCACAATACCCATTTCGTAAAATTCGGCATAGCTGACCTTATGAACATTTACGTCTCCGATAAATGCGTTATCCTCCATACGGACAATGTAGGCATAGAAACGATCGGGCTCCTGTCCCACGAAATAATCAAACCATTTCTTCCACTTGTTTTTCGGAAAGTCTATGCAGCCGGTCGCTTTGTCGTATCCTTCAAATTCCTCATATCCTTTGTTATAACTCATGGTATCGGGATCACTCATGATTTTTTGACGATACCACAATTCATCAGAGATAGGAACATGTAAATATAAACGTTTCGACATTGGTCAGTACCTCTTCAAATCCCAATTTTTCTTTGGACTTTATTATACCACACAATCATGTTATTTCACATAATAACGTACGCAAGCTCAGGGCATGTTCATGAAAGTACCTGATCCAGTGGCTGGCCAAACAACACTTGTTCCAACGAAGGAAGATTCAAATTGCATCAATACATCAATGTTCTTACCGACTTTGATACAAAGAAAATGAGCGTGATACCATCAAAAATCATAGGAAATATGGGCTTTCCCAGCTATTCACCGACCTGGAAAGCTCTCTTGATTTTCGGCTTTTGCTATGTTGTTGGAGTGCTATAGGATGAAATGCACCCCCTCTTGTACTGCGGAGGGTAATCGTCAAGAAGTATAGGAATAATCAAAAAGTATCATAAGTAAAAACTTCGACCTGCTAAAAAACGGAGAGTGCTTGGAAGCGTTGAACTTTCATTACGGTTCAATCACAATTATGGTAAAGTGATAATAGTGCTACTTGCAGTCAACATATTGTCCCAAAGCAAACCAACTCACATCAGCGCCATGCGTTATTGCAGGCTCCAAGCTGAAAGGATCCTTCGCCTCCTAGTTACCTACAACAAGTTGACAGCGTCATAATTATCAAGATACTTGCAATTCTGCTGCCCAGGGTTTACGATACACGGAAGAATTATTTTTTATGCCAATTTGCTAAAACGTTTTAGTTAATGTAGCGCAAGGGAGGTCATCCGATGATTTTCGGCAATTTTGACGATGCGGCGCGTGAATTCGTCATCCAACGTCCGGACACGCCGTCGCCCTGGATCAATTATCTGGGCAGCGAGGATTTCTTTACGCTCATCAGCAACACTTCCGGCGGATACAGTTTCTATAAGGACGCGAGGCTCCTGCGCCTGACGCGCTACCGCTACAACAACGCGCCCAGGGATATGGGCGGGCAGTACTTCTACATCAAGGAAGGCGATACGGTTTGGAACCCCGGATGGATGCCGGCCAAAACGCCACTTGATGCCTATATCTGCCGCCATGGGCTGGGGTACACTGTCATCGAGGGCAGCAAAAACGGCCTGCTTGCGCGGCAGACCAGCCTGGTGCCCCAGGGTTACAGCGCCTTTGTGACCCGGCTGGAAATGACCAACGAATCGGATACCCCAAAATCGTTTGACCTGTTCAGCAGCGTGGAGTTCTGCCTGTGGAACGCGCTGGATGACGCCACCAACTTTCAGCGCAATTTCTCCACCGGCGAAGTGGAGGTGGATGGGAGCGCCATCTACCACAAAACGGAGTACCGCGAGCGCCGCAACCATTATGCGCTCTATGCCGTCAACCATCCCATCGTCGCCTTTGATACCGACCGGGACACCTTCCTGGGCACCTACAACGGCTTCGACGCGCCTCAAAACGTACTGAAGGGTCGGCTTGAAAACTCCATCGCTTCCGGCTGGGCGCCGGTCGGCTGCCACCAACTGCGTGTTGACCTTGCCCCCGGGGAAAAGAAGAGCTGCATCTTTATCCTTGGCTACTGCGAAAATCCCCAGGAGAGAAAGTTCTCTTCCCCCGGCGTCATCAACAAGGCTCCCGCCAAGGCGCTGATGGACGCCTTCGCCACCGACGCGCAGTTTGACGAAGCGATGGGATCGCTGAAAGCCTACTGGGACAACCTGCTAAGCAACTTCAGCGTCTCTTCGGGCGAACAAAAACTGGATCGCATGGTGAACACCTGGAACCAGTACCAGTGCATGGTCACATTCAATATGTCCCGCTCGGCCAGCTATTATGAAAGCGGTATCGGCCGGGGCATGGGCTTTCGGGATTCAACGCAGGATTTGCTGGGCTTTGTACATCTGATCCCCCAGCGCGCCAGGCAGCGCATCCTGGACATCGCCGCCACACAGATGTCCGACGGCAGCGCCTACCACCAGTACCAGCCGCTCACCAAGCGGGGCAATCTGGAGGTAGGCTCCGGCTTTAATGACGACCCGCTGTGGCTGATTTTCGGTGTGGCAGCCTATGTGAAGGAAACGGGAGACGCCGCTATTCTGGAAGAAATGGTCCCCTTTGACAGTGACGAAGAGCTCGCCAGGCCGCTGCACGAGCACCTGCGCCGTTCTTTCCATTATACCTTGGAACATCTGGGCCCCCACGGCCTGCCGCTGATTGGCCGCGCGGATTGGAACGACTGCATGAACCTGAACTGCTTCTCCGACAAGCCGGGGGAGTGTTTCCAAACCACGGCCAATTTTGAATCCGGGGTAGCCGAATCCGTCTTCATCGCGGGCATGTTTGTGGGCGTATGCGATGATTACGCCGCGCTGATGTCCCTGTGCAGGCAGACGGATGAGGCGGCTGCAGCCCCGGGGCATAAGGAAGAAATGACCCGCCGCGTTCTCCAAAGCGGGTGGGACGGCGAGTGGTTCCTCAGGGCCTACGATGCCTATGGCAACAAAGTCGGCAGCCGCGAATGCGAAGAGGGGCAGATCTTTATTGAGCCCCAGGGTTTCTGCGTGATGGCGGGCATCGGCAAGAAAGAGGGGCTGGCGCAAAAGGCGCTGGACGCGGTTTGGGACAAACTGATGTGTGAACATGGCATCGCCCTGCACACGCCGCCTTATACGCGCTATCACCTGGAACTGGGTGAAATCAGCACCTATCCGCCGGGCTACAAGGAAAACGGCGGCATCTTTTGCCACAACAATCCCTGGGTGGCGATCGCGGAGACGGAACTTGGCCACGGTGGCCGGGCATATGAGGTCTACCGCCGCATCAACCCCGCTTACATCGCCGACCAGGCACTTCACCTGACGGAGCCATATGTCTATAGCCAGATGATTGCGGGGCCCTATGCGCCGCGCTTTGGCCAGGCCAAAAACTCATGGCTCACCGGTACCGCGGCCTGGTGCTTCCACGCCGTATCGCAAAGCATCCTGGGCATCAAACCCAGTTACAACGGGCTGATGGTCGACCCCTGCCTGCCCGCGTTTTTGCATGAACTTAACATTACGCGCAAGTTCAGGGGCAACACCTACGTCATCCACATCCAAAACCGCGCCGGCGACGAAAAGGGAACGCTTTCCCTCACGCTGGACGGGAAGACCCTGCCCGGCAAGGTCCTCCCCCTGACCGGGGAAACTGGAAAAACCTATCAGGTTGAGGCCGTCCTCGTATAGAACCATTAAGGGGCTGCCGCGATGCACTGTGAACCGCTCCCTATGTTTTCATTAAAACCGGACGCATTGACTGCCGTTCGCTTATACTATTTGAAAACAGTAATGCGCCGATGCGAAGAGAGATTTTTCGTCATATCAAAGTCGAGAGAAGAAGGCGTAGTCGCAGCCTACGCCGACTGAATGAGACAAAGATAGGGCGGAAAAGATCCGCCGCATCAAAGCATTAA